>Ga0182030_10011577_pt1 | contig 17771 bp, 15 predicted proteins | sample 812S3MmetaG_FD_121299 | JGI IMG/M metagenome (GOLD analysis project Ga0182030, IMG submission 121299) | Permafrost microbial communities from Stordalen Mire, Sweden - 812S3M metaG (Illumina Assembly) | ecosystem: Environmental > Terrestrial > Soil > Wetlands > Permafrost | place: Sweden...
GAAGCTGACAAGCCAAATGCCGTCGTCGACCTCCTTGATGCCGAGTCTCTGACCGGCCAGCACGGTAGAGACGTTGATCCTTTTGCGATGCAGGCAGAGGCGTCCGCAAGCGGTGACGAGCACCTTCGCGGCTTTCAGGTTGATCACGAGCTGGTATTTGGTCGGCGTTTGCACCGGCGGATCGGCAGGTTTCTCGCCTCTGAAGATGCGATCGACATAAACGGCAGCGCGTGCGTATTCATCGATTGCATTCGGGCCGTATGAGGCAAGGCCCCCGCTTGCCGGGTAGCAAGCGAACGGGTAGACGTTCGCTGGACGGTACCGCGTCGCCAGCGAAATGATCAGATCGAAATGCGTCGCCGCCTGCGGACTCGCAGTCACGATCAAACCGCCGTTCCGCTCACTTGCGAATGCCGCGATGGCGCTGGATCTTTCCGGGGGCCTGCGCCGGCGGGCCGTGCGATGGCGTTGCGGCGCTAGATGCGCCCTCATTTGCATCGGCTGAGCACCAGTGCCGCGTTGACGCCGCCGAAGCCAAAGGCGTTGGACAGCACGTGATCTGTCTCGGTGGGGCGGGCTCCATCGGAAAGCAGGTCGAAGCCTTTTGCTTCTGGCATTGGTCGGTCGATGTTGAGGCTTGGGGGGAGCATTCGGTTTTGGAGGGCGAGGATTGAGAAGATCGCCTCGATCGCGCCTGCGGCCCCCAGCATGTGTCCTGTCGCGGATTTGGTCGACCCAACGGGCGTGCCTCCGCCACCGGTTCCGAAGACCTTTTGCAACGCCGCAAGTTCTGCCGCATCCCCGACCGGCGTCGAGGTGGCATGGGCGTTGACATAGCCGATCGCGCCGGGTGCTACCCCGGCCATCTCCAGCGCGATTTCCATCGCACGCGCGGCCTCGCGTCCATCGGGCCATCCTGCAGTGACATGATGGGCGTCGGTCGTGGTGCCATAGCCGGACAGCACGGCAAGCGGACGCGCACCGCGCCGATCTGCATGGCTCAGCCGCTCGATCACCAGCATTGCCGCTCCTTCCGAAAGGACAAAGCCGTCGTGGTCGGCATCAAAGGGGCGCGATGCTCGTCGGGGTTCGTCGTTGAAGTTGAAGGACAGCGCCTTGGCTGCCGTGAAGCCGCCGATCGCGACGGGATCAACACACCCCTCTGCGCCGCCGCATAGAGCAATATCAACCTCGCCCGAGCGGATCATGCGCATGGCATCACCGATTGCCTGGGCCGAGGCTGCGCAGGCCGTGGTCGGTGAACCAGCCGGCCCGTGAAAGCCGAAACGTATAGAAATCTGACCGGCCGCGAGGTTCGGCAGGAACGAGGGCACGACGAACGGCGACAGCCGACGCACGCCGGACGCGCGGATGACCTCGCTCGCGGCAGTGATAGCCGGAACGCCGCCGACCCCGGTTCCGACCACCGTGGCCGTGCGCATCCGATGCTGGAGGGTTTCAGGATGCCAGCCGGCCTGATCCAACGCCTCTCGTGCGGCAGCGATCGCATAGTGGATGAAAAGATCGGTCCTGCGCAGCTCGCGAGGGTCCATCGCCGTTTCAGGGTCGAAGCCTTCGGGGTCTTCCGTATGACCGGGAACAAGACCCGCGATCTGGCATTTCCACCCTTCCGTGTCGAAGCGTGTGTTTGCCCGGATGCCGCTTTGCCCCGTGATCAGCCTTCTCCAGTTCGTGGCGACGCCAGCCCCGAGGGGTGACACCGCGCCGAGCCCCGTCACGACGATGGGTTCGTGCATGATCGCCTCTTATATGCATCTACACAGTGCATATACACTGTATGCGGTGCAGGCAACCCCGTCGTTCCCAATCATTTTTGCGACAGTTTCTCGGCAACCCGAAGATAGGCCTCGGCGTCCTGGCCCGAGATACCTTGCATAAGTTCGGAGGCGGACCGCAGCCATTCGGGCAGAAGCCGGTCCAGCAACGTGACTCCCTGCTCGGTCAACTCGCAAAGACGCAAGTTCCCTGTCGCACCTGATATGCGCCGCACAAGCCCCTTGCGTTCGAGCAGATCGAGGTTCCGCGTCAGACTCGTACGATCCAGAAAAACTCGCGCCGCCAGTGTCGCAACCGGCTCGCCTGGATAAAAGCGGATCGCCGCGAGAAGCGAAAACTGCTGAACCGTAACACCGTATGGTTTTAGTTTGGCATCACCACGCCGCAGCAACGTCCGTGCCGCGGCGACGGTATTCAGAACGAGACATCTGGAAAGGTCATCAGGCATCGCCATGGCGCAAGCTAAGCATATCCTTCGTCGGCCAAGTCAATACGAGGCGGTCTTCACCGTCGCGCTTTCAAGGTCGTCAAACTCTCATCTTCATCGTTCGAGGCCCGCCAGTTGCCGATTCTTCGCTGCGACGCGCCGCTCCATCCGAACGCCGCCGATATCATGATCGATGGTCGTGTTCGGCGCCCTTGAACGGGTTCAACACTGACGCACCCAGACCGGCGACGTCGCGGTCATGCGCGTCACCGGCGTCAGGCCATTGGTCACCGCCCCGTACCAAACCCCGGCGCTCGATGCGCGCGCGGTTGTGTCGCAAGAGCGGATTTTGCCTCCACGTCTCCAAACCCTCGAAGCGATGGAAGCTGGCGATATTATCGCTCGAATGTTCGAACGGTCGAGCGATATTATCGCGGGTGAAAACGGTCATCCACACGCTGAGCGCCGCCAAAGATCTCGAAAGCCATTCGTAACTGGCGCGGCGAGACGCCCGTCACAGGGCCATAGCCAAACGGGATCACTTTCCATGGGATCGCTCCCCTTGCGCAAGAGCCCGCCGATCACAGGCGGCCGGTGATTTCAGCGAGCGCTTCGTAGACCAGGCCGAGTTCGCTTTCCCCGCTGCAATAAGGCGGCATGATGTAGATCGTGTTGCCGAGCGGGCGGACCAAGAGGTTACGCGACAGGAAACCCTGATAGAGCCGGGGTCCGACATCGGCCAGATAGCCGGTCTCGCGCGATGCCAGATCCAATGCCGCGATCGAGCCGATCTGGCGGACATTGGCAAAGCGCCGATCGTCGCGAAAGCGATCGAGGTTTTTGGCATGCGCGCGCGCAATCGCCGCAACGCGCTCCAGCACCGGCTCGTTCTGCCAGATCTCCAGATTCGCCAGCGCCGCCGCGCAGGCGATCGGATTTGCCGTATAGGAGCTGGAATGAAAGAAGGTCCGGCTGCGGTCGGTGGAATAATGCGCCTCGAAAATGTCGGCCCGGCAGAGCGTGACCGCCAGCGGAAGCGAGCCGCCGGTCAGCCCCTTGGAGTAGCACGCGATGTCCGGCGTCACCGCGGCCTGCTCGCACGCGAACAGCGTGCCGGTGCGGCCCCATCCCGTCATGACCTCGTCGGCAATGAACAGCACGCCATGGCTTGCGCAGACCCGCTTCATTTCCGACAGCACCTGCGGCGAATAGATCAGCATGCCGCCGGCGCCGAGGATCAGCGGCTCGACGATCAGGGCCGCGACGGCGCCCCGGCGGCAGGCCGCGTCAAGGGCATCGAGCGTGGCCTGCTCGCGACCCGCGGCAGGGAACGGCAGCCGCTCGACATCGAACAGCAGGGGATCGTAGGGCGCGTTGAAGACGCCGCGCTGGCCGACCGACATGCCGCCGATGGTGTCGCCGTGATAGGCGCCCTCGAGCGCCAGAATGCCGGTGCGCTTCTCGCCGCGGTGGCGCCAGAACCCGAGCGCCATTTTCAGCGCCACCTCGACCGAGGTCGATCCGCTGTCCGAAAAGAACACGTATTCGAGTTCCGGCGGCGTCACCGCGATCAGGCGCCGTGCAAGGTTTTCCGCAGGCTCGTGGGTGAAGCCGGCGAAAATCACCTGATCGAGACGGTCGGCCTGGTGCTTGATCGCCTGCATGATGTGCGGGTGGCGATGGCCGTGGGTGACCACCCACCACGACGAGATCGCATCGAAGATGCGCCTTCCATCGGCGGTCTCCAGCCAGGCTCCCTCGCCGCTGGCGATCAAGGTCGGATCGGGTTGCACCGCGTGCTGGGTGAACGGATGCCAGATCGGGGACGTCGATTTCGTCATGCGGGCCCTCGCATGAAATCCTCGATCCGGAAATGCCGGGCGAAGGCCGCCCGCAGCGACGGGCCGTTCAGGGGATCGAGATGCGGCAGACGGCCGAGCCGACGCACCTGCCCCAGATCGGCAATGATCCGTTCCGATTCCTGGTTCTCGTCGCCGATGAAGGCGACGCCGGCAATGGCAAGGTTGCGGGCGCGCAGGGCCTCGATCGACAGCAGGCTGTGATTGATGGTCCCGAGCGTGGTGCGGGCGCAGAGCACGACCGGCGCGTTCCATCGGGCCATGACGTCGATATAGGTGACCTTGCGGGTCAGCGGCACCAGCAACCCGCCGGCGCCTTCCACCACCAGCGGCCGATCGGTCTCCGGCAAGCGCAACGCCTCCGGATCGATGACGATGCCATCGATCTCGGCGGCGAGATGCGGCGAGGCCGGCGTCTGTAATCGGTAGGCTTCCGCCAACACGCGCTCCGGCGACAGGCCGGACAATCGCAGCACCGTTTCGCGATCGGTCTCCTCCTCGACCCCGGCCTGGATCGGCTTCCAGTAAAAACCGTCCAGCGCGCCGGCCAGCGCCGCGGCAAAAACGGTCTTGCCGAGGCCGGTATCGGTCCCGCTCACCACCAGGCGCACGCTCATGCGGCTGTTCGCAAATGGTCGGCGAGCGCCTCGAACAGACCCGCCACGGTCGCTTCATCGACATTCAAGGTCAGCGCGATGCGCAGCCGCGCGGTGCCCTCGGCGACCGTCGGCGGCCGTATCGCCCTGATGTCATAGCCCTGGCGCTGCAACGCGGCGGCCAGCGTCACCGCCGCCTGGTCGGAACCGATGATGACCGGAACGATCTGCGAGCCCGACGGCTCGATGTTGCAGTGACGGCGAAGCGCATTTCCGGCGAATTGAACCAGACGCGCAAGCCGCTCCCGCCGGTCGGGATTTGATCGCGACAGTTCGAGAGCGGCGCGGGTAATCGCCGCGGTCAGCGGCGACGGCGCGGTCGCGAAAATGAACGGCCGGGCCCGATTGACCAGGAAGTCGCGGATGATTCGAGGGCCCAGGACAAAACCGCCGGCGGTGCCGAGCGCCTTGCCGCAGGTATGCAGGGTGATGACGTTGTCACGGCCCTCGAAATCCGCGGCGAGGCCGCGTCCCTGCGGGCCGAGCACGCCGGTCGCATGCGCCTCGTCGATGACCACCATGGCCTCGTGGCGATCCGCGACCGCGAGCAGCCCGGCGAGATCCGGACTGTCGCCATCCATGCTGTAGAGGCTCTCGACCCCCAGCCAGGGCCGCCCCTTGCCTCCCGCCGCGCGCCAGCGGACGATCGCCGCGTCGAACGCATCGACATTGTTGTGCGGCACCGCGACGAAGCCGGCACGCCCGCGGCGAAGTCCCTCGTGAACGCTGGCATGGATTAATTCATCATGGACGATCAGATCCCCGGTTTGCGGCAGCGTCGAGAAGATTGCAAAATTGGCGACGTAGCCGCCACCGAAATACAGCGCGGTCTCGGCGCCGAAATAGCCGGCGGCCTCGGTTTCCAGCGCCTCGTGCTCGGGATGATTGCCGCGCAGCAGACGTGACCCGCCCGAGCCCACCGGCACGCCGCGCGCCACCGCCTCGGCGGCGGCTCGCCTCAACTCCTCAGATTCCGCGAGCCCGAGATAGTCGTTCGACGTGAAGTCTATTCCGGAACGGCCGCGCAGCGAACGCAACCGTCCCCGTTCCGAAAGTTCGCGCAGATCCGCTTCAAACGCGTCATGCATCGCCAATTTCGCTGATCCTGTCCTGATCGATCGCCTTGCGTGCCACGAGAGCCGGTAGCATGTCCATATTCGCTGCGTTCGCTGCTGACCGGCAACTCGATTTTGCCGATCGTGGACTGGCGGTGTCATGTTGCTTGGGAACAACCTCGACGTCGATCTCAAATGAGGTGTCAACCACCACGATTCCTTGCTGAATCGTGCTCGAACTGCCGCTGGATCGGCCTGCTTGCGGGCAACCGCTGCATTTCAGCAACACAGCTCCGACACATGCACGCTGGAGGTGAATATGAACTTTACCCTGGCCTGATCGCATGCCAGAAGCGAGGTGGAACTTTTGAGTGACCAGGGGCTGGAAATGCATCGTTATGCCATCATTGGAGCCGGGCTACTTTCGATTGCCGGGTTTACAAACGCGGCATCTGCCGCCGACCTTCCCGCGCGGACCTACACCAAGGCGCCTGCCATCGTCGCGCCGATCTATGACTGGAGCGGCTTTTACGTCGGTCTCAACGGCGGCGGCGCGTCGAGCCGCGAATGCTATGGCCTGACCAGCATTGCCGGTGTTGCAATCGCGCCGACCGCGAACGAGGGCTGCCACAATGCGACCGGCGGCCTCGCCGGCGGTCAGGTCGGTTATCGCTGGCAAGCCACCAACTGGGTGTTCGGCCTCGAAGCCCAGGGTGACTGGGCCGACCTCAAGGGATCGAATGCGAGCCTGGTTGCGATCATTCCCTACACCAACCAGACCAAGATCGACGCCTTCGGCCTCTTTACCGGCCAGGTCGGCTACGCCTGGAACAACATTCTGCTCTACGTGAAGGGCGGCGCTGCCGTCACCGACAACAAGTACAGCAGCTTCTTCCCCGTCGGCAACATCTTCGCCGCAGCCGGTGTCCCGTTCAATCAGGCCAGCGACACGCGATGGGGCGGCGCCGTCGGAACCGGAATCGAAGTCGGCTTTGCGCCGAACTGGTCGGTTGCCGTCGAATACGACCACCTGTTCATGGGCAATCCCAACGTGACGTTCCCGACATCGGCCATCGCCGTCACGCGCTCCGACAACATCAGCCAGGGCGTCGACATGGGGATGGTCCGGGTGAACTACCGGTTCGGCGGTCCTGTGGTCGCAAGATACTGACCTTGATCGCAACAAATTCTTGATCCAACACAAGACAAGCCCCCGGAGGATGCCCGGGGCTTGTTGCCGCCTGAAAGCCGCAGGCCGGTGCGGTCGCTGAAGCGAACCGAAATGCCCTGAAACTTCAGCACCGGCTCAGACGGAGGCGCTGGCGTCTCGGCGGCAGGCATTACGCGGCCTTCAGCGGACGGGCTCGTTTTATCCGCTCTTGCTGTTTGGGGCTGTGCATCGCCTCCCAAAGATCGTTGCGCCGTTGCACGTTCAGCCAGAAGTCCGGGCTGTTGCCGAACACGCGGGCCAGGATCAGGGCTGTCGCCGCCGTCACGTTCCGGCGGTCATTGCACAGTTCGTTGACGTGCTTGCGCTGCACGCCCATCGCCTCAGCCAGCGCGCCCTGGGTCAACCCCAGCGGCTGCATGAACTCTTCCAGGAGAATCTCGCCGACCGTGGCCGGCTTACGCTTCGTCATCAGCATGGTTCGTCCGCAAGACCTCTTCGCTAACAGGAGCGCCACGGCAAGCCACCGGCGGCCACCTCGTGATCGCAAGGTGATGACGACATCCTCTCCGTCAGCGGCCGCGGACACCGAACGACAATCCAGGCCGCGCCGGCGCGACAGGCTGTTGGCGCCGTTCAAGCCGACTTGCGCTGCAACGGCCACCAGTTCTGGATCAATTCGTGGCGGTTGGCGGACTGCGCCAGCGGATCGTCGAAAGGCCGGTGCCGGACCGGAATGGCCAGTTCCAGCCGCTCGATCGCACGGGTGCCGTCCCGCGCGTCGTGCTCGTCGCCGAAGCGATGCATCTCGATGCCGCGATCGTTGGGCATCATCTTCCTGAAGCCCAGATGCGCGAGCCAGGTGAGATGCAGCAATTCGCTGATCGACAGTTCGACGCGGATCCTGTCGTCCGCCGGCGTCATCTGCTGCTTGCAGATGTCGTATCCCCGGCGCCAGCAGGCGGCGCCGACGGCATCGCCAAAGATCCAGAGCCGGGCCTGGTAGCGATGAATGCTCTTTTCGCAAGATGCCCCGCGCGCGAACGAGGTCACCGCCTCGACGGCCTTGGCCACATGGTCTGGAGGAGCCTGGCCGGCCGACTGATAGTGCGAATTGACGCCCCGGATGATTTCGAGCGTCGCTTCTTCCATGCCCTTGAGGCGGCCCTTGGCGAAGTACGAGCGTGCCGAAGACCAGGCCGAGGCCAGAAGCAGGGTGAGCAGCACGATCAAGACGGCCAGGATAACCATCGCAGGACCTCATCAGAAGCGAACCCGACGTCTGACGAAAACATCAACCGCGAACCGCGCGTCGCCGATCGCAATCGGCCGCTTCGGATTTCTGAAAACTGTGTTCCCCAGCCCTGCTACGATCGCAGTTTAAAGTTACCCGCCGGTGTATTTGCCGGTCCGTAAAATTGCGGAAGCCAAGAGCCCCCCACCCCAACCCTTACCCCGACCCTTAGGGTTGGGGTAAGGGTTGGGGTGGGGGCGCCACAGGGGTACAGACTCGCGGTCCCCTGCGAGATCAGGCCGCCCGTACCGAGCTGAGGAACTTGTCGACTTCGAGCTTGAGACGGCTGGAGTCGCCGGACAGCGACCGCGCCGCCGAATGAACCTGCGAGGAGGCCGAGCCGGTCTCGCTGGCGCCGCGCTGCACGTCGGCGATGTTGGAGGACACCTGCTGGGTTCCGTGCGCCGCCTGCTGCACGTTGCGGGAAATCTCCTGGGTGGCCGCGCCCTGCTCTTCCACCGCCGCAGCGATGGTCGAGGAGATCTCGGATAGTCTTTCGATGGTGCCGCTGATTTCCTTGATGGCGCCGACCGATTCCTGGGTCGCGGCCTGGATGCCGGTGATCTGCTGGCCGATCTCGCCGGTCGCCTTGGCGGTCTGCTCGGCCAGCGCCTTGACTTCGGAGGCCACCACCGCAAAGCCGCGGCCGGCATCGCCGGCGCGGGCCGCTTCGATGGTGGCATTGAGCGCCAAGAGATTGGTCTGCTCGGCGATGGTGTTGATCAGCTGGACCACGTCGCCGATGCGGGCCGCCGCCTTGGACAATTCGCTGACCCGGTCGTTGGTCCTGCGCGCCTGATCGACCGCCTCGTTGGCCATCCGCGCCGATTCCTGCACCTGGCGGCTGATCTCGTTGACCGACGAGGTCAGTTCCTCGGTGGCCGACGCCACCGACTGCACATTGGTGGAAGCTTCCTCCGACGCCGCGGCCACCGCCGTGGTCAATTGCTGCGAACGAACCGCGGTTGCGCTCAGCGTGCTGGCGGACGCCTCGAGCTCGGTCGAAGCCGAGGATACCGTCTCCACGATCTCGCCGATCTTCGATTCGAAGTCGCGGGTGATACCGTCGACCCGGCGTCCGCGTTCGATCTTGGCCTGGGCGTCCAGCGTGGCCGCCGCGTCGGAGGCCTGCTTGGCGATCAGCGCTTCCTTGAATACCTGCAGCGCGTCCGCCATCGAGCCGATCTCGGTCGGCTCACCGCGGTGCGGGACCTGCGCGGTGAGGTCTCCGCTGCCCAGCGCCTGCATCGGCTCCACGATCGAGGCGATGCCGCGCGAGACGTCGCGAACCAGATAGACGCCGACGCCGATGCCGATCACGAAGGCCACGCCGAGAATGACGGCGAGCAGCATGAAGGCCTTGTCATAGGTTTCAGTGGCGGACTGGCCGGCGGCGTCGGCGCCTCTGTCGTTGAGATCGACGGCCTTTCGCAGCACCAGGTCGGCCTTGATCGCGATCGGGTTGACGCTCTGGAAGTTCAAATCGGCCGCTTCACGCGAGAAGCTCCCGGCACTCTTGCGCGACAGCGCCAGAACCTGTTGCGTGCCGGCCACATAGCTCTCCCAGAGCGGAGCCCACTCGTTGTAGAGCGCGCGTTCTTCGGAGGAATTGATGTACCTCTCGTAAGCCTTGCGGTTTTCAGCGGTGTTGAGGGCGTAACTCTCGAGCAGCTTGTCGGTGGCCGCCTTGGCTTCCGCGCTGTTCGACAGCATGTGCTCGCGAACGAGATTGCGGTAGGTGATGCTGTTGGCGCGCAAATCGCCCAGCACGCGCACGCTCGGCAGCCAGTTGCTCTGGATATCGACCGCGTTGGCGTTGATCGCCCGCATGTTCCTGACCGCGAGCAGGCCCATGCCGGTCATCGCGACCAGCAGCAGCACGATGACGGCGGTGATTTTGGCGCGAATGGAGTAGTTGTCGAACATGGTGAGGAATCTCGCGTTGGTCGCGCGCCAGGGCTCTTGGCGCGATCGAGTTCTGCAGCGTCAGAACGCATTTAGTACCCTGCCCGCATCTAACCCGAGGATTCCTGCACTTGGGTTAACTTTGCTTGCGGCAAGCCCGCGGACAGGCGTGAGCGGTTGCAGCCGGGTCGCTCACATTTGATCCGGCACCGCATGCCCCTCGCACGGGCGAGGGCTATCGCATATGGAAATTTCCATGCTACCCGCGCGCGAATTTTTCCGATTTTGCATTGTGTTTCAACGAGTCGTCCCTGCGAACGCAGGGACCCATACGGCGAGGGATCTCGTTTTCGCACTGTAGCAGAGGCCTTTTTTCACTTTTTAAGGCCAGGGGTGATGGGTCCCTGCGTTCGTGTTCGCAGGGACGACTCGCTGGGAGTTCGTGCGTGGCCACGAACGCATCAACGCCCAAGGCCGTCGCATCAATGCGCGGTCATCCAGGTCCGGGCTTCGCGCTGGGCCATGGCGATCTCGGTCTCGGACATCATCTCGGCGACCTCGCGGCGCAACGGGATGGCGTCGGCGCGGCCTTTCAGGGCCGCCAGGTTGAACCATTTGTGCGCGGCGACGAGATTGACCACGCCGGAACGCCCGCTCGCCCAATACAGGCCGCGCTCGAACAGCACGTCGGGGATCGCGCTTGCTTCCACCGGCGTTGCCGTATCCAGATCGATCTGCCCCTGAAACATCCGATATCTCCCTTTTTGATTTTTTCGCCGCCCCGTTTTTCCGAGTGCGGCCCCTGTCCAGTCGTCGAAACGCCCCGTTATCGCCCACGCCGTTTGCCGGCTTGTCGGGAGCATCATGACCGGTCAAATTTGAAGGGCAGTTTAAATATCGCGATGAATCGGGTGTGAACGCGGATTTCGGGCCGGCCGCCGCGAAATCGCAAAAGCGCCTCTCCGGCAAGGATTATTCGCCGATCGCGGGATTCGGTTTACCCTGCGGTTTGGCGAAGCGATAACCATGGCCGCAATCGCGTGCCCCGGATGCTGCGCAGCACGTCCGCCATCGCGGCGCGGTGCGCTGCTGATCCGGGACCTGTTCGGTGGCACCCTGATGGGTCCCGGATCAGCGGCGCATCACTGAAGCAGCGCTGCACCGCGTCCGGGACACGATGCCGTTGCGCCACCCCGGCGCGCGACGCGGTCGCGCTTGTTCACGGGTTTCACGCGTGAACATCCAAACCGACGATGTTAAAGGGATTTTGTCAATCAGCCGGGCTGGCGCCATCTGCGCCGGCAGCGGAACGAGGGCGTCGGCGAACACGTCAGGATCAGATTTCACGGAAGGGCCTTGGGCCCCGGTGAAACTGCGGACCAGAGATCCGCACCGAACGAAGAAAACCCGTTTCTTCTGCCGGACCGGTTTTCCGAAGAACGAATTCCTCGAAGGACGATCCAGCCGTTTGACCTGATGTCTCGCCGACACCCTCTTTCGTCGACCAGAGCCGCCGGTGTAAAACCTGCTTCGAGAAGCAGACCGTCCTGAAGGCTCGTGTGACGTCGCCGGCATCAAACCGCCGGCAATTTCTTAAGCGAGATTTACTTCTTCTTCTTGGCGACCTTGCGGGTCTTCTTCGCAGTCTTCTTCACTGCGCTCTTCGCCTTCTTTGCCTTCTTAGCTTTCTTGGCCATGTTGCCCTCCTAATGTAGTGAGATGGCTTTATCGCTGCGTGCACTCGGGAATCGAAATGCACTGCATCCCGAATACACCAACACATAGGAAAAAACAGCGTCCCGCTTAAGGAAGTGTTGACGCGGCAGCGGCGCGGCGCACAGCGCGCACTCCCCGGCGACACCACGATGCCGGCGCATGATGAAGCGAGTAGTGCGCGAAAACGCGAGGTTTCCCGTTGTCAATATCGCAGGAAGCGCCTGTGCCGCAGGCATTTTCGCAAACACAGCATCCGATGTGCGACACCCGATGAAAGCCGTTGCGACTCGCCGGCGCCGCCGGAAAGCAGCTTGCGCGGACTCTGAGTCGGTGTTTTTGGCAATGAAAAAATTTTCGTGCTCGGCGGCTTTGCGTCTCATCGGTGCTCGCCAAAACCGGTTTTTTGCGCGAATCGCCGTCAGCTGATTCGCGATGCGATGCTGGCCGGTGCGGCACGCATCGCGGGCGATGGACGCGCCCCCACCCCAACGCTCCGGCGCGAAGAGCGGGAGAGGGGGCGCGCTTCGTTGCGTTGTTGTCGACGGCGTGCATCACATCAGAAGTCAGTTGTCACGACGCGCAAAAGTTCGGAAACGACCGCGCGGGCAGATGCCGAGCGCTGCCTCTCCCGCTTGCGGGGGAGGACTGGCGTGGGGCAACCACAGGCTCGGACTCGCCGATAATCGCTCACCCGGCGCTTCGCTTCGGCGTTCTACTTCAGAGGCCGAGCTTGGACTTCAGCAGATCGTTGACCGCTTGCGGATTGGCCTTGCCCTGGGATGACTTCATCACCTGGCCGACGAACCAGCCGATCAGCTGCGGCCTGGCGCGCGCCTGCGCGGCCTTGTCCGGATTGGCGGCGATGATGTCGTCGACCACCTTCTCGATGGCGCCGAGGTCGGTGACCTGCTTCATGCCGCGCGCTTCGACCAGCGTCCGGGGATCGCCGCCCTCCTGCCAGACGATCTCGAACAGGTCCTTGGCGATCTTGCCGGAGATGGTGCCCTCGCCGATCAGCTCGACGATGGCCGCAAGCTGGGCCGCCGACACCGGCGAGGCCTGGATGTCGCGGCCCTCCTTGTTGAGCCGGCCGAACAGCTCGTTGATCACCCAGTTGGCGGCGAGCTTGCCGTCGCGGACGCGGTCGGCAAGCCCTGCCAACACCGCCTCATAGAAGTCCGCGCTCTCGCGTTCGGCCACCAGCACGCTGGCGTCGTAGGGCGTCAGCCCGAAACCGGCGATGAAGCGGGCCTTCTTCTGGTCCGGCAGTTCCGGCAGTTGCGCCCTGAGATCGGCGACATAGGCTTCGCTGAACTCCAGCGGCAGCAGGTCGGGATCCGGAAAATAGCGGTAGTCGTGCGCCTCTTCCTTGGACCGCATCGACCGGGTCTCGCCCTTGTCCGGGTCGAACAGCCGGGTTTCCTGCTCGATCGTGCCGCCATCCTCCAGAATACCGATCTGGCGGCGCGCCTCATATTCGATGGCCTGGCCGATGAACGCGATCGAGTTCATGTTCTTGATCTCGCAGCGGGTGCCGAGCGCTTCCCCCGGCCTGCGCACGGAGACGTTGACGTCGGCGCGCAACGACCCCTTCTCCATGTCGCCGTCGCAGGTGCCGAGATAGCGCAGGATCGAGCGCAGTTTTGAAACATAGGCCTTGGCCTGCTCGGACGAGCGGATGTCGGGCTTGGAGACGATCTCCATCAGAGCGACGCCGGAGCGGTTGAGATCCACGAACGACTGGGTCGGGCTCTGGTCGTGCAGCAATTTGCCGGCATCCTGCTCCAGGTGCAGCCGCTCGATCCCGACCGCGACGCTCTCGCCACCCGAAAGCTCGACGATGACCTCGCCCTCGCCCACGACCGGCGACTTGTACTGGCTGATCTGGTAGCCCTGCGGCAGATCCGGATAGAAATAGTTCTTGCGGTCGAACACCGAGCGCAGGTTGATCCTGGCGTTCAGGCCGAGGCCGGTGCGGACCGCCTGCCGGACGCAGAATTCGTTGATGACGGGCAGCATGCCCGGCATCGCCGCGTCGACCAGCGAGACATGGCTGTTGGGCTCGCCGCCGAATGCGGTCGAGGCGCCGGAGAAGAGTTTTGAGCGGGAAGTGACCTGGGCATGGACTTCCAGCCCGATCACCATTTCCCAGTCGCCGGTGGCGCCCTTGATCAGCTTCGATGGTTTGACGGGGGCGTTCATGGGCGGCTCGCTTGCGGGATGTCGGGCGACGTCAATTCACGGCAACAGGCGCTGAAAAATGCGATGCTTGTTCGCCAGCCGACGGTTTTTTCAGCTGCCACGCGCCGTTGCGGCGGCGCCGGGCCCGGCAAAATAGGCCGAGGCCGCCCCCGATGCAACCGGCCGCCGACGAACTGGATTTCCCGGGAGCGGGCCGGAATACCCGGGCCGTAGACCCGGCCGCGCGCCCGTGCCGGACGATCGCACCGGCAGCTCAGTTCGACACCGCCCGCGACGCCGCATCGAACATCAGCGTGAACCAGGTGCCCTGGCCGCGGATGCTTTCGGCGCGGAACACCACATCCCCGGCATTTTCCCGGAGCGTCTGCAGGATCAGGGCGCCCAGCTTGCGTGGCGACGGCCACTCCTGATTTTCGCCCAGTCCGACGCCGTCGTCGGAAACGATCACGGTGACGCGGTCGCCCTCCCGCTTGCAGATCAGTTTCAGCTGGCCGCCGTTGCGGCCGACGAACGCATATTTCTGCGCGTTGGTCAGCATCTCGTTGATCAGCAGCCCCATGGGCATCGCAACGTTGATCGAAAGCGGGCAGTAGGCGACATCGATGTCGATCCGCACGCCCGGCATGGCGTTGGCCTCCATCACGGAGGTAGCGATGTCGGCAAGATACCGGCCGAGATCGATTTCGGGCGGCGCATTTTCCGCCGACAAGGTCCGGTACAGAACCGTCAACGCGTCGATCCGGCCCGCCAGCCGCGCCAGCGCCACCGTCTCGCCTTCCACAGCCGATCTCGCCTCCAGACGGATCAGCGCGGTGATCAGTTGCAGGTTATTCTTTACCCGGTGCTGGAGTTCGCGCATCAGCATATCGCGGTCGCGGATCCGGCTCTCGAACTGTTCGATCTGCGCCCGTTCCCGGCTGCCGATATCGACCAGTGCGGCGATCCGGAAATTCTCGACACCGTCGTCGTTCTCGATCACCGAAGCATAGGCCTGCACGATGACGAGACGGTCGACCGGGCCGGAGGGGCGGAACACGCCGATGAAATCCTCACCGTCCCGGATCGCCTCGCCCAGGGTCCGGCCCGGGCTGTCCTCGGCGACAAAACCGTCGAGGCAGTCCCAGCGCTGGCCCTCCACATCGGCGGCCGAGGTCGACATCAAGTTCTCGAACGCGTTGTTGATGTAGACCACCTGCTGCAGATCGCCGGAACCGCGCGATACGGCGACCGCGACCGGAGCATGGTCGAGCAGATGCTTGTATTTGTCGTTCTCGATCGCCCAAACGAGTTTTGACGAACCCAAAAGCTGATCGACCTGCGGGGAAGACGGGACACCGTCATCGGCGCTCATACGTTCACCATCCTCAAAGCCGAAGCATGAAGAATCGCGGCAGGAAACGCAACGCAAAAGCCGGTGACGGCTGTGGGAACTTCAGGTCCACCATTTCGACGGCGTGAATCGTCCCGCCGCCTGCTCGATCACACAGCCGAGCGAAAACAGCGTCTCCTCGTCGAACGGACGGCCGATCAGCTGCAGACCGAGCGGCAGGCCCTGGCTGTCCCGCCCCGCCGGAACCGCGATCCCCGGCAGCCCGGCCATGTTCACCGTCACCGTGAAGATGTCGTTGAGATACATCTCGATGGGATCGGCGCCCTTTTCGCCGATGCCGAACGCCGCCGACGGCGTCGCCGGCGTCAGGATCGCGGTGACGCCCTTGGCAAAACACTGCTCGAAATCCCGCTTGATAAGGGTGCGGACCTTCTGCGCGCGCAGATAATAGGCATCGTAGTAGCCGGCCGACAGCACATAGGTGCCGATCATGACGCGGCGGCGGACTTCGGCGCCAAAACCCTCGGCGCGGGTATTCTCGTACATCTCGCCGATGGTTCGGCCTGATACCCGCAGGCCGTAGCGCACGCCATCATAGCGCGCCAGGTTCGACGAGGCCTCCGCCGGCGCCACGATGTAGTAGGCCGGAAGCGCGTATTTGGTGTGCGGCAGCGACACATCGACCAGTTCGGCGCCCGCCGCCTCGAGCCAGGCCGCGCCCTCGGTCCACAGCCGTTCGATTTCCGCCGGCATGCCGTCGAGACGGTATTCCCGGGGGATGCCGATCTTCATGCCCTTGACGGATTTTCCGATCGCCGCCTCGTAGTCCGGAACCACGCGGTCCACCGACGTGGTGTCCTTCGGGTCGTGACCGGCCATCGACCGCAGCAGGATCGCCGCGTCGCGCACCGTGCGCGCGATCGGGCCGGCCTGGTCGAGCGAAGAGGCGAACGCGACGATGCCCCAGCGCGAGCAGCGCCCATAGGTCGGCTTGATGCCGACGGTGCCGGTAAACGCCGCCGGCTGCCGGATCGATCCGCCGGTGTCGGTCGCGGTCGCGCCCATGCACAGTTGCGCCGCCACCGCCGACGCCGACCCGCCGGAGGAGCCGCCGGGAACCAGGCTCGTTTCGGCGCCGTCGCGCCGCCACGGATTGACCACCGGCCCGAAGCACGAGGTCTCGTTCGACGAGCCCATCGCGAATTCGTCATTGTTGAGCTTGCCGAGCATCACGGCGCCGTCGCGCCATAGCCGTGAGGTCACGGTGGATTCGTAAGGCGGCAGGAAATCGCCGAGGATTTTCGAACCGGCGGTGGTGCGGACGTCCCGGGTCGCGAACAGGTCCTTGATGCCGAGCGGAATGCCGCCGAGCGGTGCGGCCAAGCCGCTTGCGATCCCGGCATCGGCCGCGCGCGCCATCCGCCGCGCCTGCTCCGGCGTCTCCAGCACGAAGGCGTTGAGCGCGCGCGCCGCCTCGATCGCCGTGAGGTGCGCGTCGGTCAATTCGAGCGAGGTAAAGGATTTCTTCGCGAGGCCGTCGCGGGCCTCGGCGAGCGTCAGCGCGGTCAAATCGGTCATTTATCAACCGGGCTGCAGAAGAACGGCGACAGCGTCTTGTCGTTGGCCGGATCGTCGCGCAGCCGGATCGCCTTGTCGGCGGCTTCGAGCTCGTCGAGCACGGCGTCGACCGCCTTGTCCGGATCGGCGGGCTTGCCCTGCCGCTCCATCGCGTCGAGATAGTTCATATAGGCCTGATAGGCCTTTTCATCGTCGCAGAGCAGACACATGGGCTTTCCCGTCTCGAAGACTGTCGTGTTCAACCGTTCAACGCGTTCCGTTCAGTCCGGCAGCCGTTTTGGCCGAGCAAGACCCTATTCGACCACTTTGGGCACCAGAAAGAAATGGTCCTGGGTCTCCGGCGCATTGCTGACGATTTCATCGGCAATCCCGCCATCGTCAACCAGGTCGGGCCGCTTCTTCATCTCCATCGGCATCACCGAGGTCATCGGCTCGACGCCCTCGACATCGACTTCGCCGAGCTGCTCGACAAAGGCCAGCATCGCGTTCAATTCGCCCTGCAGATGGGGAACTTCGGCATCGGTGACCGCGATCCGCGCCAGATGCGCGATGCGGCGGACGGTGGCGGCGTCGACGGACATGTTATGGGGCCTCTGGCGGCAGATTTGATCCGCCGTATAGCAGACCGGGCTTTTGCGCCGCAACCCGAGGCAACGGCATGATCAGGGTAATCGGGTGAAGAGGTACGTGACAAACGACTGAAGTGCTGAATCTGTTGTCGTCCACCGAGTCGCGGTTGGAGGATGGTGATGGATTTGAACGGGGCACGATTTTCAGAGATTGC
>Ga0182030_10011578_pt1 | contig 17770 bp, 18 predicted proteins | sample 812S3MmetaG_FD_121299 | JGI IMG/M metagenome (GOLD analysis project Ga0182030, IMG submission 121299) | Permafrost microbial communities from Stordalen Mire, Sweden - 812S3M metaG (Illumina Assembly) | ecosystem: Environmental > Terrestrial > Soil > Wetlands > Permafrost | place: Sweden...
GGTGCGAAGCCAGTGGGCAGCAAAGTGGGAAAGTTTGCCGGCAAGGCAACACTCTGTGGCCAGGTAGCTACGGTTGGATTGCTTTGCTCGGTAATGGGCGGTCTCTTCTGATTTTCGAAGAGGAATTTGTCACTGTTCCACGCAAGTGTAGGCGGTGCTGTTGCTCGAGTGTTCGGGACGATTCGTCCTCCAGCCGTGACGCGAACGTGAGTAGGTGAGACAACTGCTCTATAAAACCTTTGAAAGTTTTCCGATTGTTGCGCGGCAATGCCAGATGGTGCTGAATGAGGTTGGGTGGAACGATCGGAGCTCTCTCTTTGCCGGAGATGCCACTGGGTTTGTTTATCTCGATTCGAATTTGCTAGCGAGCCGGATAATCCGCCAGAATCTTCGGAAGAGCTACCAGTGAATTGTTTCTTGTCTAGCTGGGAAATATTTGCCTGATTTGTTACATCAATAAGGCTCTGGGACGTGCAGAAAAAGCTGTCTGGATGGTTGAAGGCCTGTTCGGGAATTCTGACAATGGTGCCTGTAATTTCGTCGATTATCAGCTACAGTTCACCAAAGGAGGGACAAATACATACCAATATCTAGATGTTTGTTGAGCTTTCGCACAACGCAAGCCACAACTGGGAGCTCTGATCGCAGACACAGCAACTCGTCTACAGAATAGCGACGTGGTCTCCCATGAGGAGGAAGTGGAACAGTCATTGTACAGAACAGTGAAGTTGCTTCCGCCAAAGTTGCTTAGAAAGAAGTCGGGGGCAACGATTGAAATAGGATGACTTCAAGTACGCCAAATTTCGGTCGGGTGGCACTTTGCAGGGAAAATGTGGTGCTATGGCTTCGATGAATAAGCCCGTGAGGGGTTGCAAAATTCCAGAAGGGATTCGCAAAAGCCCGGTTGGGATACCTAGTGGTCTCTAAAAGTTTGAGAAGGTGAATCCAGGGCTGACCTGGGGCCTCCAGGGAAAGAGTGAACGTGCAAGTATGGGCTCGCAACTCTGCTCAAGTGAAGAGCTACGAAGCTGGCAAGAGGATGAAAAGATTAGAATTTGAGGTCGCTGGGGAAGAGATGGAAAAACTTGCGGGAAGTTGAGTGGTCACAATCCGAACTAGGCAATGACTGTTTTCGTCTGGCAGTTCCAAAGGAGGCCACAAAAATAACTGGCAAGAACAACAGAGCGACGAAGTTTGAAAATCTTTGAGTGTGTTGCTCTTTCCTCCCACAAACGCCTTTGCCCTAGAAGAGTCGAAAACGATCCTCGCTTTGGCTTGCCGAGAACTGAGCCCAGAAAATCCCGAGAGCATTGAGTACCTCACAACCGAGAGGCCATTTAGGTCTGGTGAGTTCATATGGGTATGCTCACAATGTGGTTGAAAATTTAGGTGGAATAATACATTCTCCTACCTAGGCTTCAGTTTTAACAAAGGAGTGACAAGCGGCAATATAAAATTTCCATGCTTGACTTGTTGGGAATGAAGAGAATGGACTTAAGCTACATCTTAACGGGATTGAATTCATGTCTTAAGCATTCTGCATTCAGTCGACAATCACAGCGAAAGCAGAGATATACTGTACTGAATTCTATGTTCTGCTGGTTTTGTGGCAATCCGTCCTTCTCTAAGCCTCTTAAAGACTCCGATTGCACGGGAAGGGACTTTGCTCATTCTTTCCATTACAAGATAACGCTCTCAACAGCATTCAATCGGCAAAGCGGCCACTGTTTGGTCTTTCGATGAGTATAGGGGAGTCTGGAATCTCGAGAGGAAGCCTGAAGGCACAGTCAACCTGCCGACGGCCAGCCGTTGCTGTGGTCTCAAAAGACAACATACCCCAAAGATCACCAGGAGCTCTTTCCATAGCAAACATCCTTGATAACCTAGCAAACTTATGTTGCTAACATTGGTCCGTGGGAAGGATTATGGTTTAATGACGATGTCGGGCAGTTGGCGCAACATGCACGTGATTATCTTAAAAAAAGAAATAGGCTTCGATCAACAACACCAACAGAACAATTATTCTCTCGGTCCTGGCATTTTATTACCCATTTGCATTCTTCAAGCGTTTGAACAGCTCTTGTCACATCTCATTCTCGTACAGTTCAGCACTCCAAGTGGGGAAAACCAATTTGTTCAGGCAAAGATGTGAGCCCGCAGATTTGATCCATAAGCCTTTCCTGATCCGATACGGCTCCCGATACTGCTCCGCGCCTTTACACCAATATGATTGACAGCTCACAAAATTTCCTTGCTCTGCTGCTGTCAGATTATTGGTACGATCACATAATTGCTGGTTCAGTGGGGGTGCTCATGCATCCCCTGTTCTCAATCGTTTCTGAAATATTGTACGCGAACTTTGGATTGGGAAGCCTTTAGACCCTCAAGAATAAATTGTTCTTGGCTTCTCGATTTCGCTGGTAAACACGCATCATTGGCACTTTCAATCGTCGCTGCTCCACTTCCTTCATTGAATCGTCTTGCGTGCAGCAGCCTGATCAAGAAAACAGCATTATGCCCAGTTCGGGTTAACGGCAGTGGTATACACTCGAATTTGTTCTCTTTGACGTTTCAGAAACGCTTCAATATTAGAATTAGATGTCTGATGAGACACTGATAACAAAACACTTTCCTTTAGCACATCCTCATTTGTCAACACAACATTTCCTGAGGTAATTCAATATCAATCAGGTCATTCGACCAGTCTCCTCCCTTTGCAGCGATTAAACTACTTATCTTGCATGATCTCCACTACAGCCAGAAAGAAGTGTGACAGGCATGATTCGTTACGCAATAGAAAATAGAAATCAGCTTGGAGGAAATTTATCGACCCCAATGAAACCCCTGGTCAGAAACCTCGGCCCTCACAAGCTTCGACTTATAATTATTCTTCCCGAAAATTGTTCTTATAATTTCAACCCAGAGAAGTTACTCGATTCTCTTGCTGTCGAATCTCAAGGAAGGAGATTATTCTGCAACAGGGCCGTCCCCAACCCAATCCTGTCCTCCACTTTTCCCCATGCCAGTCTTTCCTACCCTTGGAGTATCAAGACCGCTGGTGGCCTTGAAGCTCACAGCTGACGGAATTGTGACAGTTGGAAATTCCTGTGTAGGAAGGCCTTTGACTGCCCAGCCACTATCGGCATCGCTCGTTGCGACAATCTCCATGATTATGTAGTAAAGCGAACCGTTTTCGAATCGGGGGACATATACCTCTCGTGAGACGCGGAACGGTCCGGACATGGCGGCATTTTCGGACTCACGCCCCTCTGCCTACTCAGGATTAGCAACCCGGGCTCGAAGATCTAGTGCAGATATTTGCAAATATAACTAACCAAGCAATGAGGACACGGCGCATTATGCACCCAAACCCAATATGGGCAATTGTGTGTGTAGAAGTACTTGCAACGGTACTTATAGTAGCCTCCAGAGCCACTCATTTTTGCAATGGGCCACTATCCGCTGATAGTGAAGCGGCTTTTTGCGCGTGTGAGGCGCGAGTGTAGGATTTAGGTACTTGAGGGTGTTCTGGGAACACGCTCTAGACCAGGCGAACAGAACGTAGAAGTCGAAACCTCGCAAATCAAAAGGAAAAAAGAAAGCAACAATGTTGGAGACTAGGACATATATATTATTGTATGGGCAGGGACCCTGATGCAACATGCAGCATCCCAGTCCAGCCATCATATTGCGAGAACCTACAGGCGTCGCTAAAGCTCGAGTCAGACAGGGGGAGTTGAATAACCGTTGAGCCATCAAATCGATGAACATACCGTAGCATTCAGAATTTGTAACGCCACTCCTGCACAATACCAGATGGGAGTGACCAGGAACGATTTGGCTCTAGCTCAGTCTTCAGCCTTTCACGCCATAGTCATCATCAGCTTCACCAACCAAAATACGGCGGAATTTTTGATCCGGTTTCTCAGCCGGAATTAGTGTATTGACAGTAATTGTGGAGCCTTGCTTACGACCTCAATTTCTCTGCGGAGCTGCCAGCAACGCGATCCCAAGGCCACGAAGGCCATGAAGGCTATAGAGGACAAGCGCCTTGGATGTCAGGTTCCCCAATCTGTTCATAACTTACTTATGAGCTTCTTCGTTCGACCAAAAGCACTACTCTCTCCAGAAACTATTCATTTCTGGAGACCAATGACGCAGCTTGCACACTCACTCAGATTAAATGGGTCACTCACACACACAGCTTGCAGCATAGCATGTAATGGAAAACTGCGGGGGCTGGCTGTTTTGGGAAAAGAGTCCAAATCCCATCATGCCAGCATCCTAGCATCAAGGATGAGAGATCCCGGGGTGTTGGATTAGTAGACTCTTTATCCCCCACATGTAAAATTTCACTCACAGGTTCATCCTTGTCCGAATCCCTTCATCCACGTGGTGTGAAGAACGTTGTCAGTGCTTTTTCGGTAAGGCGGGAAAAAGAGAAGAGTGCAGTACAAGTACAGTAGATCTTTTCCCGAGAATACGGACGATGCGGAATAAATTCTGGGCCCCTCTAAGGAATTCCTGACTTGCGATTCTCCCCCCCCCAAAAAAGACAAAAAAAAGGCCTATAGTCAATTGTAATAATTATTGCCTGACTGATTACCGCATACGGGAAAGACCAGATGGCGCGTATACGGCATATATGCCGGAGGCTTTCAAGCTCTCTCAAACCAGAATCCAGCGCGCTCGGGCCGACAAAAGGCCCCTCCTGTTCTCGGCTCGCTAGAAAGACAAAAAACACCTGCCGCTGTCATACTAGTATCTGCTTTAGTGCCCGTTTAACGGCTACGAAGCTACGACCCGTCCTCGAGCGAAGGCTCCCCTTGCACAATAAGGGGAGAAATACAAAGCAACAACTCTGCCCAACTTGATAGCCTTCCAGCTTCGCTATCAGCCTTCCTGGAGGATCGTTATGCTCTCGTGCCATGAGGAATTGAGAACCCGAAGCCGAAAAGCGACCGGCAATCTCAAACAACGGATCCACACGAGACTGGACACCCTTTTCCCATGTTACCCCCCACATGGGCGCTCACCCTGATTGGCGATGACATTGTCGCTCCAAGGACCGGGTTAAGACCTTTCTCCAAGGCTTTGTGTACCTGGTGGCTGCATATGAACGCACCCACCACGATCCAAGCGATAAGACTCAGTATGTGAGTCTGATGTATGACGAATCTGTGGCCACAGTTTGGTATAGATTGAAAGAGCGGGTGAGCCCGGCGGGAGGGACGGCACGGTAACGAGTGTCATCTTCATCAACCCTCATCAGACGCAGCTTCTCAGACGACCACCATATATTTAGGCAGCAACAACATCTCAATTTAGATATCGGCGTCAGATCGAAATTAAGAGGCACACACACCGTCAAGCCAATCTGTACTGGGCTCCTTCGAGATGTCTTACCTTTCGACACGTTATATTCTCAGCTCCTCAATGGATTCGATTTCCTTCTTTTGAGAAGATTCCCGGGAAGTGGGTGCGATGTGGAGGGTTCATGCATCACCACGATGCTCGATCGTGGTTACACGATAATCCCTGCTGGGCGGATGGCATCCTATTTGACAGGATATAGAGCATCAAACCTATTACTGGGTTTTGGGTAAGCATGTGCTACGATGAAAGAGGCGCTTAGGCGCTGCACCATCAATTTTTCAGCCAGTATGAGAGGCTGAAAACAAACTTCATTATTCATGGCTGCAATCTAACAGGTGCCGAAGAATGGCCTTCTATGAATACGAGCCTGTACCACTCAACTCCTAGTCGATATTTCTCTATAGTCATGCAATGCTTTTGTCCTCGAATCCACGAAACCGCAACCTCTGTGCCGCGAAGCCGAAGATCATTATCGAGGCATACGCCCTCAAATGTACATTCCTTCTTTCTTTAGTCTTCCAAACGCCAAATTGTGCAAAGTGTAGACGGTAAATACAGAGATCCTATCTGCCGCCCTTCATGGCTTGCTTTCTCTTGACCTTGTCCAACGTTCTCTGAAGTGCAGTCTTTATCTCACCTTTGGCGAAAGAGGAGAGATCGTAGTAGTTGGGGGCAATATCCTACCCATAACGATTAGTCTTCCGCCACACAAATTGATAATAGGGGAGGTCCACTTACCAACAGCCACTCTGGCCTCACAGACGTGACAGTCCGAACATAGTTCTTGGTGGTGAGTACAAATTCATTATACACAACCCATTCGCTGTCAACATTGAGGACAGTGCTCGGATGGAGTAGAACACTTTGATCATCTTTCACAGTCTTGTAGGTTTTTCCAGTGCCTTCTTTCTTCGCAACCTGCATGAAGAAGCCAGAAACCAGGGCGCGCCGAATATTGGTGTAGTATTCTTTGTCGTTGTAATCCGTACTCAATAACTCGATTTCATTTTTTTCCATGATCCGCTTCAATTGTTGGCGTACGTTATCCGCAGATTGAAGAGCTCGCAGACTGAGGAAATGCTCGTGGCACCATCTCTTTGGGTCTCCTGCCGCAGCTGATCCTTTGAAGGCATGATATACATTGAGCATGGTAAGGTGATCTCCGGCCTCATGAGCGAAGAGAGCTTTCATTTCGTCAGCGCGCTTTCTTGCGCTCGCAGGACGGACAAAGATCTGCGGGACGGACAATAGGGCGGTAAGGGAAAGAATTTCATTCGAGCAGTAGAACTCGGGTGATGAAATGAGCATGACTGCTAAGGCTGGGTCGAGGGGAAATTCCGAGGCCAGTTTGCCAAGTTGCGTAAGATCGCCATTATCATCAAGACAAGCCAAGTAATTGAGTTCTTCCAAAGCTCGCATGAGAGTCTCGGGTGCGGGAGGATCCATAAGATCGAAATGCACAAGATCGTCAATCCCCAGCTTCTTCAGTTCTAATACAGTGTTGGCCAAATTTGATCGAAGAATCTCAGGATATGTTTGCTCGATGAGCTCCTTCTTGAATGCAGCCTCGGTATACAATCGAAAGCACTTCCCGGGCCGCGTACGTCCAGCACGACCAGCACGTTGCTGAGCGGATGCCTTCGAAATGGGTGAAACCAGTAACGACTCGACACGAATACGGGGATTGTAGACTTTTTGCTTGCTGAAACCCGGGTCGACCACATAAACAATACCATCGATGGTCAAACTGGTTTCAGCGATGTTTGTTCCAACAATCACCTTCCGTCCTGGCCGACCTCCAGGTCTCGCTGGTGGTGGTGCTGGCTCAAATATTCGTTGTTGTTGCTGGGGAGGTAATGTACCATAGAGTGGGTATACTTTCATTGGTCCAGCATTAGCTTCCCGGATCATCTCATCTGCCTCTAAAGATATCTTTCTGCAAGCATCCTCAATCTCCTCTTCTCCGGTCAAAAATAGCAAGATATCACCTTCCGGTTCGGTGGCGTGGATTTGGAGGACGGTACGAAGAGCCGCTTCAACATAATCTCTCTCTGGTTCAGGGGTGTAAAATATTTCAACTGGGTGCGTTCGACCAGGAACGGCCAATAATGGAGCATTATTGAAGTATCGCTGGAACTTTTGCGCATCAAGCGTAGCAGACATGATAACGATCTTGAGGTCTGGTCGGCGCAACGCTACCTCTTTGAGAAGTCCCATCAAAATATCTGTTGACAAGGTACGCTCGTGAGCTTCATCAAGAATGATGCAGCTATACCTTGTCAAATTATGATCATGCATAGCCTCCCGTAGAAGCATACCATCTGTCATGTATTTGAGGATCGTCTTGGGACCTGTGACATCCTCGAAACGAATACTGTAACCAACCTCCTCACCTAGCTTAACGTCCATCTCGTTTGCAACACGCTGAGCTACTGACATGGCAGCCACTCTTCGAGGTTGTGTGCATGCGACAAGCTTGCCGTTGAAATGAGGGAGGTCATCGAATAGGACGAATTGAGGAATTTGTGTAGTCTTTCCAGAACCAGTCTCTCCAACAAATACAAGGATTTGAGTGCTGTGGAACATGTCCAGAAACTCTTGTCTGCTTATGCATTAGCAATGGATAAAACAGATAGACCCAGCATGACTTGCCTTTGTTTGTGAACAGGTAGATCTCGCCTTGTCTTCAAGATGTTGAAGTATTGCTGCGAGAGCGGACTATTGTTGAAGGGATTTTTGGGGCCATCTTCCACAGTATGAGCTTGTAGCGCAGTGGTCTGATGCCGCTTGAAGTGAGAAAGTCCCGTTTGACCGTTGCCATTATTATGTGAAGATGAGGAATAGCCATTATCATAGGTATCCTCGTACATGTGGGCTAAGTACGGATTCGTGGAAGGGTCATGATCACTTGTCTTTGGCCTCTTTGCGCGCGACATCTCTTGTTCTTCTGGACGACGGTCAGCCATGGTTATTGCCGACGAGGAGAGTTGTTGTGGGTTACTTGAATTGCTATGCGACAAGGCTGAAGAAAGTCAAACATAAGAAAAATAATTTATTGGTACGTCTACTCTGCTACACGCTAGTACTAATCGGGTTCTTATCAATTGATTGACTCTGATACCAAGTAAAGTCGCGATTCCATCATTTTCGACTTTAACTTCATATTAACAATCATGGCGAATGCAGAATCTCCAGATCCATCGACAGACCTTGTTCCTGTCGCCAACAACGATGAGGAGGTTGATCCTGTTGCGCCCGCGTCGGATCCAAGACTCCCTACTCGAAAAGATGCATCGCTGAAGGAGTTCCTTTCGAAAATGGATGACTATGCGCCTATTGTAGGATCTGTATCTCGTCTTGTGCTACAATTCTAATCCTATGTTTAGATTCCAGATGCTGTAACAAACTACTACCTCACGAAAGCTGGTCTCCCTCCACCACCTCAAACTGACGCGCGACTCGCACGACTTCTTGCGCTTGCTACTCAGAAGTTCATTGCGGACATTGCTGCTGATGCGTATCAATACTCTCGCATACGATCTTCCAATTCTACTAATGCCAACAATCCTATGGGCAACCTCGGGGCAGCTGCAGGATTTCCTGTTCCCGGTCAGCCTGCAGCTGCACCAGGAAGTAAAGAGCAACAGGGCCGAGGCGGGCCACTCGGTATTCAGCGACCTGGTTATGGCGGTGGTGGGCAGGGTGGAAGCCAGAACAGGACTGTTCTTACCATGGAAGATCTCGGAATGGCTGTTGGTGAATATGGAGTCAATGTGAAGAGGGGCGAGTTCTATCGATGAAGCTACTGGAGGATTTTGACTTCGTGGAAGAACGGCGTTTGGAACCACAAGGCGTTTCGAGGTTATGGTACGGATCATCTGGCGCATGCTAGGGAAATTGTGCATATATGGCATATAGAACAATGCGCACATGCATCACAAACACAATAGTCAATCCTAGTGATTCCGCAACATGCTTCTGCTAATCTTTTAGAAAAGGCGGGATACACCCAACTAGTCGTTATCAAGGGCTGAATTTGCTGGATGCGAGTCAAGTCCTCCAATATTACCACCTGGACAGGCGACTAGAGGGAGGAGATGTTAGGGAACTTGTTTTATTGCAATACTGAAGGCTCAAGACCGAGTAATATACATATTTTGAGCACCGAGTATATTCCCTATCATATCAACACAACTTCAAAAAGTTTGAATCCCGCTTCCATAATGCCCAAAACGCCAATTTAATTCCAAGACCTCCTATCTATTTATTCTTGCTTTGCTTGTAACTGAAGCGTTTCCTTGTTCTAGAATATAATTAATTGAGTCCCTATCTAATTTGAACAGACATACGGTGAAAATTCTCCCAGCTTATGTCCCACCATGTCTTCCGTAATCGTCACATCATGATATATCTTCCCATTATGGACCTGGAATTTCAGTCCCACGAAGTTCGGCAGTATCGTTGCAGATCGAGCTTGGGTTTTGATGGGAGGTACTCTTTGGCCTGGAGCAGCCCGAACGATGGGGAGTCTGTTCTTGTGTTAAAGAAGTTGAGATGATATTGGCTTCTAATTAGCTACTTACGGCACAATATTAGGACCTAGAAATTTATCAGCGCTTATCTTTTAGAGGAATTGTATAGCACTTACCTTTCCAAACAGAACGCGCGAGAAGCGCTCGAGTAGGAAGCATCTTGCACGTTGGTGAGGAGTAAGGGAAGTTGAAGTTGTTAGAATTATAAGGTTGTTCCGGCCGAGAGCAATTCTCCGAAGCGAAAGCTAGCGTCGCGTCTCCCCAAACATCTTCATCGAAGTACAGCGCGATTTTCACGAGGCAATATTTGGAAAAAGAAGTGCTACGCGTTAATAGACTTCATACTCATGGTCAAGAGCCCCACAAACTTATGGGACTCACAGAGAGCGTATTCTAACTCATAGTTGAGTATGCCGACCTTCACTGGTCCGTTTGCCCCATGGAATAAGACTCCAAACTCCAACTAATTGCCGTATAGCCGCGGATACGATACGTATCCTTGTCGCGACTGATAGCCATGTGGGCTATGAAGAGCGAGATCCCGTCCGTAAGGATGACAGTTGGCAAAGCTTCGACGAAGTCATGAGGCTAGCCAAATCAGAGGATGTAAGGTGTATCTTAGAGAGCTGTTGGTGGTTTTTCTAACAGCATCTAGGTCGATATGGTCCTGCTTGCTGGTGACCTATTTCATGACAACAAACCGTCCCAGAAAGCTATGTACCAAGTCATGCGATCTCTGCGCATGAATTGCTTGGGCGAGAAGCCCTGCGAGCTTGAAATGCTCAGTGATCCTAGCGAAGTACTAGATGGAGGGCACGTCAACTACGAAGATCCAGATATTAACGTTGCTATACCAGTCTTCTCCATCCACGGAAACCATGACGACCCTACTGGTGATGGGCATTACTGCGCCCTTGACCTTCTGCAAGCTTCAGGATTGCTTAACTATATTGGACGAATCCCAGAGTCCGACAAGCTCGAGATCAAACCTGTTCTCTTGCAGAAGGGCCAGACTAAGTTGGCTCTATATGGTATGAGCAACGTTCGAGACGAGCGACTCTTCCGCACTTTCAGAGACAAAAATGTCAAATTCTACAAGCCCGGTTTGCAACAAAAGGATTGGTTCAACTTAATGGCTGTCCATCAAAACCACCATGCCCACAACGAAACAGGATACCTTCCTGAAAGTTTCCTTCCAGAGTTCATGGATCTGGTCGTCTGGGGCCACGAGCATGAGTGCCTTATCGAGCCACGTCTCAACACTGAGATGGAGTTTCACGTGATGCAACCTGGCTCCTCAGTTGCTACTTCCTTAGTTGCTGGGGAAGCTGTGGCTAAACATGTCGCAGTGGTTTCTGTTACTGGCAAAACTTTCAAAGTCAAATCGCATCGTATCAAGAGCGTCAGGCCCTTCATTACACGAGATATAGTGCTAGCAGAAGAGCCGCGATTCCGAAGACTGGCGAAAATTAACGACAATCGGACATCAGTGACTACAGAACTTGTGAAGGTTGTAAATGAGCTTATCGAGGAAGCGGGGGAAGAGTGGAAGGCAATACAAGATCCGGACGAGCCAATAGACGAAGTCCCACTCCCTCTTGTCAGACTCAGAGTTGAGTACTCGGCGCCAGATGGCGGGAAATTCGATTGTGAAAATCCACAGCGATTTTCCAACAGATTTCAGGGCAAGGTCGCGAATGTCAATGATGTTGTGTTATTTCATCGGAAGAAGATCATTTCAAGCAAGTCTACCACTTCATCATTCCAGATTTTAATGCTAACGAATCGCAGGGAAGGGTAAGACTGAGAATAATGTCCCGGAGGAAGCAATTTTGGCAGGCTTGGGAATCGATAATATCAAGGTCGACAAGCTTGTGAAAGAATATTTAGCAGCCCAATCTCTCAAAATTCTTCCTCAAACACCATTCGGCGATGCAGTCACTCAATATGTAAAAAATGACGACAAATACGCCATGGAGCAGTTTGTTGAAGATAGTCTTTCGGTGCAGGTTAAGGAGATTCTACTCCTCGAGGATCGAGACGTCGACGAAGAGGAAGATCTAAGCTCGATCTTTGACCAAGTGCGTCAGAAGCAAGAAGAGATGTTCGCGTCAGGCGTACGTAAGATACCCCGGAGGAAAGGTATTCTCAAGCCACGTCCCAGTAATTGGGACTCGGATCTCGACGGCGAATGGGAGGACGCAGTAGGCGCCTGGGAATCTGAACATGATGAGGATTCCGGGCCGGAAACGAGACGAGGTCGAGACGCGGAGAGTGATGAAGACGGTTCGGTTATCACTACTGCAACCACAGGGAAGAAGGCAGCTACTAAGAAAGTTCCTGCCAAGAAGGCCCCCGCGAAGAGAGCACCGGCAAAGTCAAAAGCTGCACCGAAAGCTAAAGCTGCTGCGAAGGCTCCAGTGCGAGTACGCAAGAAGGCCGCAGAACCAAGCGATGACGAAGATGAAGATGACGACGTTGTCATGCTTGAAGATTCTCCTGCCCCTGCACCAGTAAAGTCACAGCCTAAAAGAGCAGCGGCGACTCGAGGACGACAAACTCAGCTCAACTTCTCACAGCCAACAAAATCTCAGGCTCCTGTGGAATTGAGCGACGATGAGATTTCAGATGATGATGCGTTTGAGCCGATGGCTTCTTCAAGAAGACGATGAGTTACCATTTACGAATGTATGAAGTAGACGATATCACGAGCACTGGCGTGGCGTTGCATTTGTATTAGACGGAGCATAAAGGGCTTGTGCATCTACATGGTTTCCGGTTGGCTGGTGTACTTTAACAAAACGGTATCATGGATCAGGTATCAGGCATTAATATCATCAACCTCAATATACGAATTTTCTTTTCCATCTTGAGTTCCACGTGATCTGCCCAATTGCGCCCTTCGAATGACAAATGTGTCAATCTCGATTGTTAATTGCTTCTGATGTTAATAACCTCTAATATATAGAGTGGTCTTCGTTCTTCCATTCGTTTCCCGTGATAAATAAAGGGCAATTTTCACTCACCATGTCGCCCTCACCACAACCCAGGACGGCTCTCCTCTTAATAGATATCCAGGATGGGTTCTTACACCCTACTCATTGGGGACCTTCTCGAAGTAACCCTTCTTTCGAGAAGAACGCCTCTTCATTGCTCAGCGCATACCGCTGCCTCATTGTTCCTCCTGGCTCAACTGCGGGAGACAATCCCCACAAAGTTATCCACATCGCTCATGCCTCCCTGCAAGCAGACTCTGCTCTCCACCCCTCATCTCCCGGCTTCGCGTTCCAACAATTCGCCTTGCCAAAAGAAAACGAGATGGTTATGACAAAGAATGTAAACTCAGCATTCATCGGCACGGATCTCGAGGGTGTTCTTCGCTCCCATTTTCAGGGAAGTAGAGGGACGTTATATATTGTAGGATTGAGCACAGATCATTGTATTAGTACTACTACGAGAATGGCGGGGAATCTGTGGGTGTGTAATGCGAGAGATGACGCTGGAGGGAGGGGAGAGCAGGGAGAAGTGGTGTTGATTGAGGATGCTACGGCGGCGTGGAAGAAGAGCGATGATGGGTTCGAGGCAGATTTAGTCCATAAGGTGCATGTGGAGAGCTTGGGGGAGTTTGCAAGTATCAAGAAAACGGATGAGGTGTTGAAGGTGTGGGAAGCGTGGAGTTTGGAGTTGGATGCGGTAAAGGCTTGAAGGCTTGAAGGCTTAAAGCAGGACGAGACTAGATCTTAGAGCGGGTCAAGATACTGTTTCCTCGTTAAAAGAGAATGCTCATAGGCAACTACAGTCGGCAAGATAGGTGCGAGAGTCAAATCGAAAGCTGATTGGAAGCAAGTACATGACTAATCATGATATCCATTCAAGACGCGACCGAGTCAACGACAGTTGCATCATCCTGAGCAAAAGCATAGCTGAAACGAGGTACAACCGCCGGAATATGGGACAGATCCAGAGATGCAGCCATCACAGGAGATGTTTTATCATGATACTTTCCTTTTGAGCATCCTGAAGTAATTTCAACTTCGATTCCGGACGCGTCGCTAGGTCTGACGCAGGCTGGCTCATTGGTACTATGCTCGAGAGAAATGGATTCACACTGGCAGAATTTAAGATCAGGCTGCACTGGATTCAATATATGGAGCCAGAGACCACTGCTGTGCTTTTGTACTTCTGGAGCACGCTGGGAACACGTCACGTACCGCGAATCAGACGAGAGGAGATGATACGATGCAAATTTCTAACTGAATGCCACGATATTGATTTATGCTTATATTGAGTTGATTTCCTGTTTTCAGCAAATTATTTCAAACGAGACCTCAGTTCCAACATGCGCTGAGTATCAGCTAAGGAGAGATACGAGAGGTCTTGTCGCGAAGCGTCATGTTACTCCACGCAAGTCTGCCTATAGTATTTAATCATTGCAAAGGGTATATCAATATGCCTTCGCAGGATGTTCTTGTTATTCGCAATACCCCTACTCTTTCACGATCTTTGCATCACCTTAAAGGTGAGACTAAGTTAACACAAATCTGGGGAATTATTCATAGCAGGGCCGGTCGCTCGTGAGACACTGAAATGGTGAATTTATTCTCGCCTAGGGTATAGTTGCCCCTATTGAGGCCTCTTCTGATTCTCTTCAACCTACTCCTCACAACACTCCTCCGCTTTTCTTGGGGCTCCATATTGTTCTTTCAAAGGGATTTTAAAGTGAATTTCAACGTCAATCTTCTTTAAAAGGGTCCTTAAAAGTCACTGACAACCAAATTGTCTCGCTTATTTTGCGATCTACCACCACCTTCCACTTCCACCCAACTCTCGACAACCTCAATACTACTCTTCAATCTACACCCACCTCTAACTTTCATCTAATCTACTTAAATCTTAAGTACCTTATTACTACTTTTTGATTTCAAGCTTCCGCCAACAGATGCATCATTTGACCTCTGTTACCATTGACGTGAGTTTCAGACCCTGTTGCTCCAAGCTGTGCAGCTTTCGATAGCTCCAGTTCACTCACGACCCATATGTTTTTCTCTCTTATCGCTCTTTCTTCTATTTACTCCTCTCCTTCTCTCCTACATTCTTATTGCACTCGATCTTGACATTGATATATGACTTATCATCCCCTCAAACCCTCCTTGCAACTCTCCCATTCTCATCTCTCTTATATGTCATCTTCTAACTCGCAGTAGATCAAGTAATTACAGCGGAGTTGGTTCTGTGAAGCTGGACGATCTAGGAGGGTCATCCTACGAACCAAACCTAACACGCGAATACCCTAATGGATCCTTGGAGTTAGCCGCTATGTTGGGCAATTTCCACACCGTAGACACCATGAAACAGTTGGCAACATCTATCAATATCCCAAATAGTGCATCAGGCGATTCAGAAAGCCCAGGCTCTTCGAAACCATCCGAGCAAGCAATTCCCGATACGCTAATGTCCTCCCCGGAAGCCCAAGAGATAGCCCAAGAGATAGCTCAAGAAAGTCCGCCTTCGATCTTAGATATGGAGCAAGTATCAACAGTATGTTACACAAATCGTGAGTCACGCGGTACGCTCGGACGTGTCTAAGTAGATCCTTCCCGCGTGGCATGAAGCAAACAATTGTATTGTAGTTAGACATTTGGAGATTAGTTGACTTGTATTAAAGTTTTTGTGACCATATAAAAAAGCGTTAAGTATAAGCGATATATAATAGAGATATAGAAATTTTTTCTTTTTTTATTGATAGGTTTTCGTCTTTGTTTTGTGTCTATACATTTTTTTTAACAAAAGAATAAAAAGTAAATATAATTGCTTTTTAGATAGAAATAATATCTTTGTGCTTGATTGGCGATGAGGTAGGTCCTTGTTTGTAGATAAATAGGGCACGAATTTTCTATATTTAAGGTAGTTCTAATTCTTTCTTTACTAAATCCCTGAGTAAACAACAAAAAGCTTACGCGTGACAAGCAACTCGAATTGGCGGTAAAATTGCCAAAAAATCTTTACACTCTGTTAATATCCGAGATCGACCACCAACCCCAGCATCCTACCACAGAGTCCATCGATCAAAATATGGCTAATAGTGGAGAGGTAACATACGATGGTATCGTCATTAAGAAAGAGCGCATTCGCCCCTCTTCTTCAGAACATGACCCCGGACTTTTCATTGACTTGGATTCTGAATTCCCAGAGATCAAGGGCATCCCAGCTCACGTTGTCAAAGATTTGAGAAGAGCCGGACCCAACCGCCCTGGTGGCCGTACTACTTCGACAACGAGTAGACCAGTTCCCAAAACTCCGTCTCAAAAACCGCGTTTCACATCAAAGAAGTCTTCGAATGGCGTCAAGAAGACAGCCTCCAAGTCCTTCAAAAGCACAGCCCGGAAATCAAAGAACAGTGGTGTCACCGGAATAGGTGACGATGATGAGATTGCGGATTACGACGCCATTGAAGCATATGAAGCAGAAGATGAAGCCCCATCCATTGAAGCGACTACTAAGAAGGCACAACTCAAAGCCATGTTGGAAGGCTGCCCAGAAGGTAGCAACATGTACCAAAACAGAAAAGATAGAGCTGCTATCGAAAGAGCGACTCGAACCTTCTCGGGCCGCAAAGTTTTTGCAAAAGATGGCAGGTGGGTGATAGATGATATGGACGCAGGTAACTTTGCCCTCTTTTCCAAATCACCTTTCATTGACCTAATCATAAAGCACTCCTCCACCACCAGTTACTAGGTGCGGGCTGGATGCATGGCCGAGAAGTAAGACCCGGAGAGGGCCCCCGCGGTGGTATTCTCACCGATAGCATGGGATTAGGGAAAACAGTAGAAGCGATTGCGGTAAGCACTCTGGCAACCACTCACGTCGTGAAGCTGACAGGAAAGGCTATGATTGCCAATCAGCCGGGGGCTAACGAGAATTTTCTCGAGAGAAGTGTTCTATTAGTTGTCCCGGCCTCCATAGTAAGTGCAAAGATATGTTTGTTCTTCTCGCCGTCTTCTTACTTGGGCTTGCAGCTTTATCAGTGGTATAGTGAACTTGATAAACACGGCGGCGACTCACTTGGTATTGTGAAAATATACAAATCTTCAGAGAATAAGCACATGACCATCAAACAGCTGACGAAACACAATACTGTGCTCGCTTCCTATGCAGAAGTTACCAATAGTTGCCCCTTGACCACGCAACAGATGAATTTGGGTAGGAAAAATAAGCGGGCCAAGGGCGGAGACGCAAAGGATGACGATCAAACTCGAGTTGAGGCTGGAATAAAGGAGCGCTTGGCAGAAGGTAAAGGCGGGCATTTACACAGCATAAAATGGTGGCGGGTGAGTCAAGGTCTTCTGTCGTGCTCTCCAAATGTAAGTTAGTAAAGCTCACATGGCATTTTCTCCTAGGTTATTTGTGACGAGTTGGTCAGTCCACTTTACATAATCAGAAAGCCCTATCGTAGCTGATAACACCAGCATAATGTCAAGAACTCTTGGACTCTAGGCAGTTTTGCCGTGAATGCCTTAGAGGCAAAATATCGCTGGGGCCTTAGTGGGGTAAGTCTCTTGTGTATAGTCTCCTTCAAGATCATGGCATTACTAATAGGCAGACTCCAATAATGAATCGACCAGAAGGTATGTTTTATGGATATCACTTCAATGGCCCCTACTTACAATTCTCCAGAATATTGGTCGCATCTTCGCTTCCTAAGATTTACCCCGCCAGAGGCCAAAACTTTCACAGAGTCAGTGAGATCGTGAACCAATTAGATGGTATCGCTGATTATAATCAAGGTTCAAAGCCAAATATTGTGACTGGGAGAACGTGAGTACAGTATTATTGGGTACAGTGCGAGCCAATGTGCTGATCTA
>Ga0182030_10011579_pt1 | contig 17770 bp, 13 predicted proteins | sample 812S3MmetaG_FD_121299 | JGI IMG/M metagenome (GOLD analysis project Ga0182030, IMG submission 121299) | Permafrost microbial communities from Stordalen Mire, Sweden - 812S3M metaG (Illumina Assembly) | ecosystem: Environmental > Terrestrial > Soil > Wetlands > Permafrost | place: Sweden...
TCATGGCCAGGTACACTTGTCAGATCAGGAGAACCGGCGGTTATGCCTTTGGAAGATGTACCGGCATCAAAGGATACGGAGTCCACATGAATAGGCGTGCCATTACCATCGTAAGCACCGGAATCCACGATGATGTTGCCAGAAAGCGATGAGCACATGTCATCCCAGATAGGAGGTGGGTTAAGTATAGGCTCGGGAATAGTGATCATACAGTTACCGCCCTCGACGGTCACGTTCAACGTGCCCGTGGCTGTGCAGCTCATCCCGGCTTCACCTAAGACGAACTGAAACTCTATAATATTGGCGCCTATGGGCAGCTTATCGGCACCAGGTGCATTCGCATAAGTGTATGCTCCTGTTGATAGGTTCACATTCAAGGTTCCAATCTCGATGGTACCATCAAAATAAATCGTTATGATTTCGTGCCCGTCCGTAATAACACCTGGGCCGGCTGAAATACCTGGTGAGGAAGTTCCCGCATCAAAGGACACCGAGTCCACATGGATAGGTGAGCCATCGTTATCATAGGCACCAGAATCTATGACGAGGTTGCCCGAACGTGAATCGCAAGGCATATCGTAGATCGGGGTAGGGTTCAATACGGGATAGGTCAACGCAAGCATACACATGTGCATTGGTGGAAGATTTGGTGGAATATAGTTATGAACCGGTATGTACTGTACCTGGGGGACGTTCTCTTCCTCCTCAAGAAAGTGGATTTGGGGCACTGGAATCAAGGGATCAATCTCACGACTCAACCCTAGAGGAGCTAGCCCGGGGCTCAAAGCGCTCAAAAGACCGGCGCTACCACTGAAATAATCATCGGCGGGCAAAAAGTCCGCGCCGCCTGAGTATGGCAATAGGGCGCCCGTTACACGAATGCCGCTATAAAAATTATCTGGGGCTATAGTGCCAAAGCCTGCAGGGGCGGTCACGCCAGCGAACTTGGATCCGGCCAATGTTTGCGACCAGTCCGTAGATATACCAGGATGCACGAAATTTACGCTTGCTGAGCCACTGTAATCGAAGTTTCCGTCAGATTCTGACTTCTGTTGATTCGCATGACCTTCTGGCACGACCTTGTCCTTGGCCTCATCATAATCAAGATCATGTGAATGGTGGGGTTTTGTATGTGCGGCTGTCTCCATATAAACAGGATCTACTGGAACTGTACTGGCAGCGTAAGTCAGAAGATCTGACGCACCGTCTGCAAAGATCACGCCGCTATGGCCTGCCACAGTTGTTAATTCGTGATTTCCAGAATGGTCAGGAAGAGGCTTAAAGTGACCCTCATGGATCCAATCGAGGATTTTATCTAGATTTAGGTCAACGAGCATCAGGAGGGGCAGGACGTTATGCCTCTTGCTTTTTACCATTTTCTCGTAATCTTTAAAGTCTTTCATGATACTATATCCCTATCTCTTCACCGTTAAATTCTTTACCGTAAAACCAAGATCGCAGATTACCTGGAGTTACTATATAATACTTATCGATAATTAGCTTATTCTTACTTGTCCATAATTACATTCTAGCACAACTATTGTGGCTGTGTTTTCAATTTTCACAGTTTTTAACTTTTTGTTAAACTTATTTTGCCCTATTAGGCATTCTTTGACTGGGGATATTCATCATGTATGATTTATGAACCATTAGGACAAAATAGTAGGAGTAAGGGACATGAAATACCCGCGATCATAAGGGTCACCTATCCCCTCATAGTAAATTCCCGCTTGATTGAAGGTGGCAACTGCGTGCTGGTGAGGCCTTCCCATGTCTAGAAAAATGGCCCGCCCCGGAGAGGGAGACTCAAACGTACCTGATACACTGAAAAATGCGTTAAGAATCAGGGCTATAACAACGAGGGATATTAACCCAAGTCGGACCTTCCCTATGTATGACAGATGCCTTGATGTATACATTTCTTTACCACCAGTTTAAAAAAGCATTAAATAAGTACTTGATAATAGTTTATTATATTACAGATAGAAATGTTATAGTATAGAATTGTAGGCATAGTTAGCATATCATTAGTAAATGTCTGATGCGAGATAGAGGTGGACGCGCTATTAACCTAGAGTTTTATTGCCTGAGCCAGGTCAGATAGTTTCGATTTAATTGGTCTGGGGAGTACTAAGGACAGGTTCACAAACCATCGGCACTCATGAAATCATCGTCTCCATCCGATAGTAAATTGGCTGCGAGGTCATCATCGGAAAAAAGTAAGCCCGTAGAGAGGCACTTATCATGGGCATCCATGATTTGATATATGGTGGATGCAGACGTTGCGCCAAAGGACAGGCGCAGCTTTTCCGCTTCTTGCTTTGCAAGATTTAGGTCATACATCTTACCGTGACCGAATGCGTGCAAGGCGAACAGTGTCAATAGCTCCACGGCATTGACGCCTCGCTTGCAATTTTCACGTGCCCTGGCGGCTAAGAACTCGATATTGAAGGAGGGAGGTGTTACTTTGAATAAAAAATCGACATAGTCTGCCGCCACGGGATACGCCGCTCGCAGCTTTTGGATATCATCATACATGTCAATGGTCGGCCAACGAAAGGAGAAAGGATGGCGCACAATCCAAAGAACTCGCGAATCACGGCTGGGTAACCAACGGTTCATGCCGCTGGAGAAATTGGAGTTGAGTCGATATTCTTCCATGCTACTGAGAGAGTATGATTCAAAGGTAGTAAGCTGCTCCATAAGCTGATCACTGACAGTGTACTTTTTTTCTTGAATAACCAGTTTGCAGTAAGTCGTCAGACACTTTGTGTATACGTTGAAGACTAAAGGATCTGCAGAAGCTGCTACGATCTTAAGGTACGCGGTCTCAAGTTTAGGTTTGGCGGCGCTGTCTGCCTCATTATCGGAAGAGCCCCATTCTATGTCAAAGAACGTGGAGCTGCTTCTTCTGGGGATGAATTGGGGTTTGCTATGGAACCATGAGCGTAGCATGCCGGACTGTTCCATGGGATTATTATCCGGGCTGTCAGGAGCCGATGCTAGACTAGCCCCCGGAAGACATAACAATAAATATAAGACGAGTCTTGCCATGCCCCCTCCTCAGCCCTTGCGGGCTTAAGCTGTTACTTTTTTCGATTTGTGCGAGCCCACAAAGGCTCCTTTAGGGTCGGCCTCTAAAAATGCGGTGATGGTTTGCGCATCCTTAGGTCTTGAGAAGTAAAAGCCTTGGGCTAATTCACAGCCAATTCTTTTGACCACCTCGTACTCACTGACGGTCTCGATGCCTTCCACAATGGATAGCATCTTCATTTCCTTGGCGAGCATGTGTATCAGCTTCACGGTGCGAGCCGACTTCTGTCGACCGTCAATTCCAGTTACAAATTCTCGGGCTACCTTTAATATATTAAAGGGGAAATCATTCAGGACTGCAAGAGAAGAATAGCCTGTACCAAAATCATCGATGGCCAGTTGTATACCTAATTCTTTGAGCTGGTGCAGGCGCGGCAGGACCTGATAAATATCGTGCATTAATATATTTTCAGTGATTTCAACAATAAGATTGTTGCCAGCAATACCTGTTTCGCTCAAGACTTCATGGATGACATCCGCAAGGCCGTCCCCATCTAACTGGCGTCCCGAAACGTTGACACACATAAACCAATCTTTGGATCCTGGCATGGTCTGCTGCCACTCACGCAGCTGTTCGCATGCTTTTTGGAGGCCCCAGCTGCCCATCTCTTTGATAAGACCGATCTCCTCTGCCAATGGGATAAAATCCAAGGGATAAATGATACCATTTTCAGGGTGCTGCCAGCGCATCAATGCTTCAAAGCCAGCCACCTCTCCTGTTTCCAAGGAAACCACCGGCTGATAATGCAGGAGCAATTCCTGTCGATCTTTTGCGCCCAACAAGGTGTGTTGCAGGGTGAAATGCTTACTGGAGCTCATTTCCATCGTATGATTGAAGATTTCGTATCGGTTGCGACCTTTGGATTTGGCGTGATAGAGTGCCAAGTCTGCGTCCCGGACACTCATCTCGGCGTCCTTGTATTCACTGGTATCCGTTACGATACCGATACTCACACTCACTCGAACGGACATATCGTGTAACTTAATTGGCTTTTCTATTTCTGAGAGGATGCGGGTGGCTAGCCCTTCTACTTCGTTCTGATCGGATGTTCCTGCCACTAAAATGACAAACTCATCGCCGCCTAGCCTGGCCACAGTATCTTGCTCGCGGACACAGGCAGTCATGCGCTGTGTCACGGTTTTCAAGATCTGATCCCCAGCTTCATGGCCAAGGTTATCGTTGACGTCTTTAAATTCGTCCAAATCCAAGAACATGACCGAATACAATTGTGTTGGATCTCGTCGTTGGTGAACGATGATTTGCTGCAACCGCTCCATCAGCAAGGCCCGATTGGCCGTACCCGTCAACGGGTCATGCAAGGCATTGTATGACATCTCTTGCTCTTCGCTTTTGCGATCCGTAATATCCGTTTGCGAACCCACCAAGCGACGGGGCTGTCCGGCTACATCTTGTAAGACTTGGCCGCGGGTCAAGACCCAGCGATAATAACCATTCTTATGGCGAATCCGGTATTCAATTGCTATCCGTTCAGCTGACCCTTCCAGATGGGTTTGGATGGCAGTCTCTAGTAGCGGGGCATCATCAGGATGAACCCGGGCAAACCAAGAGGTCGCATTGGGCTCGACTTCATCGATCTGAAAACCTATGATTTCGCACCAGCGGGGTGAATAAAATACGAGATCACGGGCGAGATCCCAGTCCCAAACACCATCATTGGAAGCACTTACGGCAAGTTCAAACCGCTCTAATCCTCGCTCAGATATGGACTCTTGGATGTTACGCAGCTTTTCTTTAGATTGCTGTAGCCCGAGAAGATTTTCGATACGTTGCAAAAGGGTTGCTCGTTCAATGACAGGCCCAATCACTTCATGGACAAAATTATCCAGATCAAGGGGTACTTCTTTGTCGTCATTTTGAAGTACGAGTATCGGCACATCGCGTGGCAAACTTTTCAGGGTTTTCAGATGAACTGTATCTTCAAGGATTTTTTGATCCACAACAAAAAGATTGCACTTATTTTGCTCAACCCAAGACACCGCGTCCGTTGGCTTTTGGAATGATTCTATATTAAGCCCCATGGGCGTTCGCGCTAAGGACTGGCGGATCAGCTCAGCCCGCTTCTTGTTAAGGTCGATAAGGATCATCGCCATGGGTTTGCACTCCCTCATAATAATTATTGTGCCCTTGTATGATGACATTGTATTGTTAAAAAACTATGAAGGAGTAAACGCCATGATTGCCACGAAAGCACGGTTCCATTATTTAGACCATATGCGCGGATTGATGATTGCCTTCGTCGTCTTGCAGCATGCTGTTCAAGGATATGCTGAACAATGGGGCGGACGGATGTGGTTTATAGACCTGCCCGACCGCAGTCGTGCTTTTGATGTGATGTTCATGTGGACCGATGCCTTTATCATGCAGGCTCTCTTTTTCCTGGCCGGTATGTTTGTGCTGCCATCCCTTTATCGCCGCGGATGGCTCAGCTTTATTAAGGAAAAAACAGTCCGGCTGTTCATTCCCATGCTTGTGGGTATCGCCGTATTGGTGCCGCCTCTACGTTATGTTAAATACGAAGAAACTCAAGAGCCAGGCATTGGCTATTTTGATTATTGGTGGAACGTGTTCTTGACCCCTGAAAACTTCAGCCCAGCGGGGTTTTGGTTTATTGCCTTTCTATTGCTGTTCACGTTTGTGACTGCTTTTGTGGACCTAATCTTGCCCATTTTAACCAGGTTTATTGGCCGGCTTACCGCATGGTTGGCGGGGCGGCCTGTTGTTGGGTATTTGATCGTTGCTATTATTGCCTCGATCCTGATTGGATATAGCGATGTACGCTGGGGAACCCCTTGGTGGATGGGACTGGGTGATCTTGTGATTATGGATGACAATTCGTGGCTTTCAGCCTTTGTCGGTCTGTTTGTGGCCCGTAGTAATATGCTTTTCAGCTATATCTTTTTCTTTATCCTCGGGGTTGGGGTGGCCAATGCGGATCTGTTGAAGAAAACAGATATCATGGAGCGTGCTTCTGCCAACTGGCTGGCCTGGGTGGGGCTTTTGGTGATTTTGTCCGTTGCTTATAGCTGGTACAATCAGGCTCATCTTTATACGGGTGCATTCAGTAATGATATCCAGCGGTATTTCGCCATGGGCGGCAGTATGGATAACGCTTGGGGCTTAATTCGCGAGGTGGCGCCAGGGTTGTTGATTCGGACGACTCTGCATGGCTTCATGTGTACGGCTCAGATCTTTACGATTATGATCGTGCTGTATAAGTTCACGAACGATGATATAGGTAAATGGGCCTCTCTGGGCGCCTGTTCCTATGGTATTTTCTACCTGCACGAGCCCATCGTGGTGTGGAGTCAATACGGGCTGATGAACGTGGGGCTGCCAAATGGGATTAAGATGGCCGTTGTGTTTGCGTTTGCACTAGGGCTGGCATGGACGTTGACGGCGAAGGTGTTGCATAAGACACCTTTGGTGAAGCACGTGTTTTGATTTACTGGTATTTAAACCTGACAACTCGAACAATAAAAACTCGATCTGCCTGCATGTTGCATGCGCCATATGGGGGCGCCGCAGCGGTTGCAGGTTTCTCCTTGCCTGCCGTAGACTTGGAAACTGTGTTGGAAATAGCCCATTTCGCCGTTGGTTTGTTGGTGGTCACGTAAGGTTGAGCCTCCTGCGGCGATGGCTTTTTTCAGGACGCCTTGGATTGATTTCAGCAATTGTGCCATTTCGGGACGATTTATCTCGCAAGCGGGACGGCTGGGGTGGATGCGAGACAGATAAAGGGCCTCGCAGACGTAGATGTTGCCTAGGCCGGCAACGATTCTTTGATCTAGCAGTACGGACTTGATGGGGGCGCTTTTGTTTTTGGCAACGGCTAGGAGGAAATCAAGGGTGAATTGCTCGCTCAGTGGCTCGGGACCTAGGGTTTTGAAGGCTTTGTAACTGGCAAGGTGATCGGTTGTGCACAAATCTATAAAGCCGAAACGGCGGGCGTCATTGTAGGTGACGATGGCTCCGCTCGACATGTGGAATATAGCGTGATCGTGCTTTTTGGGGTGATAGTCCTTGGTCACAGACACGCGGCCGGACATGCCCAGATGTATGATGAGAGACTCGCCTGAATCTAGATCGGCTATCATGTATTTTGCGCGGCGGGAGATATCCGTGATTAATCGCCCTGTCAGTCGTTCAACAAAATTTTCTGGAAAAGGGTAGCGTAGATCAAGGCGGTTTTGCACAACCTTATTAATCTTAAAGCCTTTCATAATGGGCTTTAGGCCTTGTAAAACGGTTTCGACTTCGGGGAGTTCAGGCATGACATTCCTTAAAATAGGCGATTGAAATCTATCGCAAAGTGATGCACATTGTCAATAACATGGGAAATTAATAAACGTAACGAATCACCATCATGGTGGATAGGATGGACCAAGTCTCAGCTTGTCATCCCTTGAAATATTTGGTGAGTGGTTACTAAAGTAATATAGCTTTACAATTTAGGGGATCACAATGTCAAAGGCACTTAAAACCAGTTCTTACGATTCATTTAACAGCTCTCGCAAGGAACATGCGGCGCGCATCATGAAGCAAGTCAACGATGGCGGGGCTGAATACGTCGACTTTCGTTTCACGGATATGCAGGGTGTCTGGCATCATCTATCGGTGCACAAGAATGCTCTAGATGAGGCGACTCTTTGCGATGGACTTATGTTTGATGGCTCTTCGATAACTGGCTGGCGGCCGATTCATGATTCTGACATGTTGCTTTCCCCGGATTCTACCAATGCGGTATTTGACCAGCTGACTGAACATACGACGTTGATCGTGTTCTGCAGTGTGGTTGAGCCATCCTCGGGTAAGCAGTATTCCCGCGACCCGCGTTCTGTGGCTGTAAAGGGTGAAGAATACCTGCGCCAGACAGGTATTGCCGATGAGGCGCGTTTTGGACCTGAGCCTGAGTTCTTTATCTTTGATGAAGTGCATTATGAGACCAGCCCACAAAATTCCTTTTATAATATCAACTGGACCGAAGGTGCCTATCCGAATAGCTCTTTATTGAACACCAAAGGGCATATGCGTCATTTTGGCCATAAGATGCTGCCTGGCAAGGGCTATTTCCCTGTGCCGCCGGTGGATTCGGCCAATGACCTTCGGGCGGAGATGTTGTCGGTCATGAATACCATGGGACTGAATGGCGACAAGCATCACCATGAAGTGGCATCCGGTCAGCACGAGATTGGCTTTAAGTACGCTGACCTGCTGACGACCGGTGATAACCTGCAGCTGTTCAAATATGTGATTCGCAATGTAGCCCATAATTTCAACAAGACTGTTACGTTTATGCCCAAGCCCATTTATGGCGACAATGGTTCTGGGATGCATGTGCACCAGTCCCTGTGGAAGAATGGGGAACCCCTGTTCCCAGGCAATGAATATGGCGGACTGTCTGAACTGGCCCTGCATTACATCGGCGGCATCATCCATCACGCCCGGTCATTGAATGCGTTTACCAATCCGACGACGAATAGTTATAAACGACTGGTTCCGGGCTTTGAAGCACCTGTTTACATTGCATACTCGGCGCGCAATCGTTCCGCGGCGCTGAGGATCCCCCACATTCCTGAACCGCGACAGAGGCGTATTGAAGTGCGCTTCCCCGACGCGACTGCCAATGGGTATTTAGCCTTGACGGCAATGATGATGGCTGGTTTGGATGGTATACAAAACAAGATCCACCCCGGAGAGGCCCTGGATATAAATTTGTACGAAACAAAGCATGGCGAGAACAATTACGGGCTTTTGTGCACGTCGCTGCAGGATGCTGTTCGTGCGCTCAACGAGGATCGTGAATACCTGCTGAAGGGGGATGTGTTTACCAATGATCTGATTGATGCCTATATCGGGATCAAACAAGAGGAAATTCATATGTTCTCAAGGGTGCCGCATCCGATTGAGTTTGAGATGTATTATAGTATTTAGTAAGGTTAGAATCTAGAATCCGGAATCCAGAATCCAGAATCCAGAATCCAGAATCCGGAATCCAGAATCCGGTTTAGAGTGTCTTAGGTCACCGATCCCGCCTCCAGCGGCCGTCATCCTCGAGCGGCATAAGCGAAGCGTTGCTGGACAGGATCCAGCGCACATAGTGTGAGCGTCGCGAACTCGAAACTAACTTCGTTGGGGCGAGAGTGCTAATAAGGCGTTCGCTGCGCTCACACATGTCTAACTGGATCCTTCACTACCGCCCGCTTCGCGGTCGTCCGTTCAGGATGACGGTTGCTGGGGGCTGAACTAATAATCCAGGTTTCTGGTTTCTGGTTTCTGGTTTCTGGTTTCTGGTTTCTGGTTTCTGGTTTCTGGAGTCCAGTTTAGTGTGCCTTAGGTCACCGATCCCGCCCCAGCGGCCGTCATCCTCGAGCGGCATAAGCGAAGCGTTGCTGGACAGGATCCAGCGCAATTGTGTGAGCGTAGCGAACTCGAAACTAACTTCGTTGGGGCGAGAAGGTTAATAAGGAGTTCGCTGCGCTCACACATGTCTAACTGGATCCTTCTCTACCGCCCGCTTCGCGGTCGTTCGTTCAGGATGACGGTTGCTGTGGGCTGAACTAATAATCCTGAATTCTGTTTTCCGGTTTCCGGATTCTGGTTTCTTGTTTCCGGATTCTGGATTCTGGTTTCTGGTTTCCGGTTTCTGGTTTCCGGTTTCTGGTTTCCGGTTTCTGGTTTCCGGTTTCCGGATTCTGGTTTCTGACTTCCGGATCCCGCCCAAGGTTTCTCCTTGTTATTGCGCCTGAATTTGGTATTATATTATATCTACCATAACCCATAAACATACATAAGGCGCTGCGTTGGAGGAATTACCACCCTATCTGAATGATATCATTGTATTTTTGCTTTCGGCGGTGGTCGTTGTGTCGATTTTCCGTCGTTTTAAGGCAAGTCCTGTTATTGGGTATATGATCGCTGGCGTTCTTATTGGCCCTCACCTGTTGGGATTCATCAGTGAGCTTGAAAGCTCGAAATTCCTTGGCCAGATGGGTGTGGTGTTTTTCCTGTTTTCCGTAGGCCTTAAACTTACTTTGGAACGATTGCAGAGCATGCGTCGTTATGTGTTTGGCTTGGGCGCCCTGCAGGTTTTAATCACTAGTTTTGCTATAGGCACATTTTGTTACATGGTCGATGTATCCGTGCAGGCGTCTATCCTTATTGGTAGCGCCCTGGCCCTTTCGTCCACGGCTGTGAGCTTACAAGTCATGACAGAACGTGAGGAGCTCGCGGTACGTTTTGGACGCGCATCCTTTGCGGTCTTGCTGTTCCAAGATCTGGCTGTTGTTGTCCTGTTGGTGTTGGTTAACACGATGGGTAAGAACGAGCTTCCGCTTATCGACGAACTGGCGTGGGTTGCCGTCAAGACGGGTGTCGTTCTGGCGGTCATCATTGCCGTTGGCCGTATGATTTTGAGGCCTTTATTCCGAGCCATGTCTAAGCACGGCAATCCAGAGCTGTTTGTGGCCATGACTTTGTTGGTTATCCTAACCACCAGTGTAACGACAGCTGCCGCGGGTCTTTCCATGGAGCTGGGCGCCTTTTTGGCGGGGCTGTTGCTTTCGGAAACCGAATACCGCCACCAAGTACAAGCAGACGTTGCACCTTTCCATGGGTTGCTGCTGGGGCTGTTCTTCATCACTGTCGGCATGTCCATTGATTTGGAACTTATTATTGATCACATCATCTTGTTGCCAGCAATCATTGCCAGCCTTATTTTAACGAAGTTCGTTCTCATCGTCATTTCTTGTCGGGCGTTTATGTTGCCCTTCATGACGTCGCTCAGGGTGGCTTTGATATTGGCGAGCGGCGGTGAGTTCGCGTTCGTGATTTTTGGACCGGCCATCGATAACCATATTATTCCAGCCGAATTGGGACAAATTTTGTATGCGGCGGTGGCAATATCAATGGGCTTGACACCATTGCTGGACTCTCTGGGCAAGTTCCTTGAGGTCCGCTATACGGAGGCCGAATCGACGCTGACCATCCGTAAAGCTTTCCGGGAAATTGGAGACTTGAAAGATCACGTCATCATCTTGGGCTTTGGACGCGTGGGAAAATTAGTGGCCCGCATGCTGACCGAACGGGTGATTCCTTTTGTGGCCATCGATGATGATATGGATAGGGTCAACCTAGGCCGAGCCCGTGGCTGGCCCGTATTTTATGGCGACGCCCTGCGTCCCAATGTGTTGGATATTTTGGGCGCCAAGAAGGCCAAGGTCATCCTCGTGTGTCTAAGCTCTAGCACGAAGTCCATGAAGGTCACATTGGACATACGAAAAGCCTTCCCTCATGTAGAAGTTTGTGTGCGCCTGCGCGACGATCGTTATGCCAAGAAGCTGATCGCCGCCGGCGCAGAAGTCATCATTCCTGAAACCCTAGAGCCAAGCCTTCAACTGGCCAGCTCTGTTCTTCTGGGCCTCGGCATATCTGCGGAAGAAACCAAGCAAGTAATCGACGATTTCCGCAAGACACTCTCCAGCAACCCCAGACTGGATCCCGACGAGCAAGTGGCAGTTATGGCGTAAGGGGCCATCCTCAGAGCAATGGGATCTGATGAGTTGGTTTCGTAATCGGTATTGTTTGCTCGCCACATTTGGGTGTTAAGAACAGGGAGATTATCCTGCTATTAAATTTGGCTCTTATGCAAAACGGGTGGGTTGGATGTAATCTTCTGTCCCCCGGCAGACGTCATCCTGAACGGAGGACCGCGCAGCGGGCTGTAGTGAAGGAACCAGTCAGACATGTGTCGCGAAGCGACTCTGCTGTAGATGGCCCCATTTTTAAATTCATGTAGACATCTGATTGTTTCATTTGTAGGTTGGGTATATCTATAAGCAGGGTTGCTACGCGACACATGTCTGACTGGATCCTTCACTACAGCCCGCTGCGCGGTCCTCCGTTCAGGATGACGTCTGCCGGGGGTAGAAGTTTACATCCAGCCCCCCTTTTACATAAGAGCCACTTTTTCTAGTTCTAGTAAATGCTTTATTAAAGGGGGGAATGTACATTTGTAGTACCATTTGAATGTTTATTTACGTAATTTTTCATTAAGATTTATAAGGTATTCTTGTTACGTCATTACGGCAACACTACCTAAAGAAGGGGAAATGATTATGTACGCTTTTTTGAAAACTATAGCATTTAGCGCCATGCTGTCTTGTTCTCTATTTATTGCTTTTTTACATGCTGCAGATGAAAATAAAAATCAACAAGATGCACCTGTACCAACGAAACAAAGCGAATCTATTATAATACAACAAGCTGATGTTAAGTTTCACCCTGCACCGGGATTACCTGACGGAGCAAACATAAGTGTTCTTCGTGGAGACATTAGCAAAGCAGAGCCCTATACACTGAGGCTTGAGTTACCGGATTGTTACGTTATCCCTCCGCACTGGCACACGAATGCTGAAGAAGTCACAGTTATTTCGGGAACTTTCAATGTAGGGCTTGGGGATAAAATTGATACAACTAAATCCACTGCTTTAACTGCCGGTGGTTTTCAGATTGTTCCTGAAAAAGCAAACCATTACGTATGGAGCAAAGGAACTACGGTCGTTCAACTGGATGGCATGGGCCCTCGGGACACACATTTTGTGGACCCTAAACAGTTGATACCGTTATTCAAAAGCAACAAGACTTGTCCTTGAGCAGAAAGAAGCTAAGGAAAGGAATTATAATGACTAAATCTACTATAACGAAAATAGCTCTTGCCCTACTAATTTGGACCAACCCTGTTATTGCGGCGGCAAAAGTCCCCTCTTGGAAAATAGTTCCTGAAAGTAGCCAGATAACATTTACTGCGACTCAGAATCACGCGCCAGTTCAAGGAAATTTCAAAACTTTTACCGGTGAGATAAATTTTGACAAGGAGCAATTAGATAAAAGCAATGTGAATATTGCCATAGATATCGCATCCCTATTTAGCTCAAACTCAGATATTATTAAAACTCTTTTAGAAGCAGATTGGTTCGATGTGAAAGATTTTCCAAAAGCAGTTTTTAGCTCAAATGAATTTACTAAGGATACGACCGGAAGTGCAGGTGAGGAACGCTATAAAGCCAAGGGTAGTCTGACGATTCGCGATAAAACTGTGCCTGTAACTGTCTCATTTGCCTTCAAAGAATACTCTTCAACTAAAGCCCAAGCCTTAGGTTCAACCTCCATAAAGCGCACTGACTTTGGTGTGGGGCAAGGAGAGTGGTCAAGCCCTACAGTGGTAGAAGACGGCGTGCAAGTGAATTTCACTGTTACTGCCATAAAAAATCAATAAAGAATATAAAAGAAAACCGCACCGTTAGATTTATATTCCAAAAACCAAAATGTATGGCCAGTATTGAAACAAAAGCAATTGGAATAGGTTTTGAGACGCTTAGCAAGATACAATCGTCAAACACGGACTCATCTTCGCTCTTCAATTTTTTTCTGTCCCGAAAGCACCTGAATCTGGGACTGGCAAATAGTTTTGAACAGATTATTATAAATAACCATTGCATATATTAATAATGGCATTATATATATAGTAACATAGTGTTAACGTTAATCAATTTAAGGAGATATCAGATGATTAAGAAGTCTATTTTAACTGTAGCGCTTTTAGCAGGCGCAACGAACATTGTTCATGCCAGTTACTGTGATTATACAGACTATACATATGGACTAAGTACTACGCACAGTCCACCACCTGAAGAACGTTTTCCAATTCATTATCGCGCACCAGATATGTCCCTTGAAAATTGCGAAATACCAGCTGAGGAAAAAGAAAGACTGGAATTGATCAGTGAAATAATGGTAGCAGAATATAAATCATCCGACCATCAATTGGTTGGTATTAATCTAGATACTCGGCTTCGATTTCGTCGCTTAAGTGAACGGCTAAGTGATATGTCTATACCGGAGCTTGTTCAATTGAAAATTCAGATGGAAATGGATCATAAAGCGAAAGAGCAAGCTGAGGAAGTTCCGAAGGGGGTATACCAAATCAACGCTTTACCACCTTTATCATTGGATGAAATCAGCGAGCCTGAAATGGGAATCCTACGTCTTTGTCCTACACCAATGATGAGCCTAAACCTTAAACAAAGAGTAGCTGCGTTCGAAGCAGAAATGGCTCAGATGATGGCTGAATCCCGAGATAATGCTAATATAGTAGCTGATATACAATTAATTAATGAATTAAGGCCTATGCCACCTAAAAATGCAGAAGAGGGAAATCAATAACTAATCTTTTTCCTAAAGCTATCACCAATGGGATGTGTTCGTCACATCCCATTTTTTACTATAGCAAGCAATCACCTTCCTGTTGAACATTATATAACTGACTTTCAAGGTTATTTCTTTCTCTTAGCCTACAAGGCCCCCACTCGACAGACTAATCCCTTATTCATGTGATTGTGGAATTGAAGGGCAGACCAGATTCGCAACGCACTGTGTGGCTAATTGACTAGTTCTTAAAATCGGCTAAACTTTAAACAGCTCTGGATCGCATTGATAACAATGATGTTGTGCCCCTTACGTTAATACAGAAGGAAGCCATAAGATTGTGTGCCCCGGGATTTTTTAAAACGTATTTGAATTGGGTTGATTAGGTGCATATTTATACCCTCTTGTCGCTACAGCGGCTCTTTTCAGGCAAGTTTTCATTCCATAGGCGCATTACTGAGCCTCAAATTAATTTGAATGGCACAGCAGTTTTTGACACAAGTGATGGAAGAACTATTAGATACATAGAGAACGGGCAATATAGTTTGGCTGGTAAAATGCAGATGTTTTATCAAAATCGGATCTTCATTTTGGACGAAGCGAGTTTGCACATTTACAAGGACGACAACAGCCTATTACATGACTTCTTGATTCATGGTCCGCTGGCATTTCCCCTAGAGATCACCCATGTTCACCATTGCGTGGACGATCATTATTTTTTGACTCTGACCATTCAATCATTTGACAGTTTTTCAACTTTTTACGATATCAAAGGGCCATGCAAAAGCTATTGCATTCGGACGGATTATAGACGGATTTAATTAAGGTGGCGCTTATGCAATACGGGTAGGTTGGATGTAAAGTTATGCCCCGGCAGACGTCATCCTGAATGGACGACCGCGAAGCGGGCGGTAGTGAAGGATCCAGTTAGACATGTGTCGCGTAGCGACTCTGCTTATAAATATACCCAACGTACAAATGAAACAACCGGCTGCCTGAATGACCTTAAAAATGGGGGCATCTACAGCAGAGTCGCTTCGCGACGCATGTCTAACTGGATCCTTCACTACCGCCCGCTGCGCGGTCGACCGTTCAGGATGACGGGAGCAGGGAGCTGGGAATATTCGCCTTGCAATTACCATCACTCAGGTTCAGCTTAGAATACTCATTACCCCTCCGTTTTGCCTAAGAGCTACTCAACCCCCCTTACTCAAAATACCCTCTGACCGCCGCGATGATCCGCTTTTGTACATCACGGGTCAGATATGCATGCATGGGAAGGCTCAGCACGCGGTCGGAGAGATATTTGGAGCGATCCAGGTTTTGTCCTGCGATGTAGCAATCCTTGTAGGCGACCTGCTCTTGCAGGGGCTTGGAATAGTAAACCACCGCGGGAACGCCTTGGCTCTTTAGATGGGCTTGTAGGCCATCGCGGGTTTTTTGATCGGGCAGAACAATTGTATATTGGGCCCAAACGGATGTAGCCGTGTCCATGACTTTTGGCACCACGACTACGTCGCCGAGGGTCTCGTTATAAATATCTGCAACCCGTTGCCGTTGTTCGATCTCGTCAGGAAATATCTTTAGCTTTTCGATCAGTACCGCTGCTTGGATCGTGTCCATGCGGGCATTGAGCCCTACTCTCACGTTGTCGTACTTATCAACGCCCTGGCCGTGGACACGGATTGATTTCAGACGATCCAACAGATCCTTATCATTAGTAAAGACCGCACCGCCGTCGCCGTAGCAACCTAAGGGTTTGGCTGGAAAGAAGCTGGTTGCGGTGGCCAAGCCAATGTTGCCGACATGACGGTTGCCATACTTGGCCCCGAAGCTTTGGGCTGCGTCGCACAGGACCCACAGGTCATGGGCCGCCGCTATAGCTTCAATAGCATCATAGTCCACGGGCTGACCAAACAAATCCACTGGGATAATCGCCTTTGGTGTTAAACCGGCTGCCTGGGCGCGCTTGATTGAATCCTCAAGGCTAGCTGGATCCATGTTAAAGGTATCCGTAAGCACGTCCACAAACACAGGGCTCGCACCCAAAAGGGCCACCGATTCGGGGGTTGCTGGGAAGGTAAAACTAGGCAAAAATACCGCATCACCGGGGCCAATACCCTGGGCCATTAACACCAATAACAATGCATCCGTCCCACTGGAGCAAGACAGAGCATACTTCGCCCCACAAAATGTCGCTAGCTGGCTCTCCAACACGTCAATCTCAGGGCCCATAACGTATGCGCCGTGATCTAGCACCTTAAGAATAGCCTTTTCTACCAAAGGCCGTATGCGCGATTGCTGCGCCGCTAAATCAATAAACTCAATCTTGTCTTGTGACACCAATTGCACTCCCGGTTGAGACATCTTAATCTCTCTATTTATCCATTAGTGAAAACTACACGAAGCAACGCCAAAAGCAAGGAAAAGTGTGTGAGATTGATATTCATATTGACGGCCGGTGTAAAACAGCGTATACAAAGTAAAATATTTGTAGAGGAGCTCTTAAATGAAACGCACATTTCAACCAGGTAAATTGGTTCGCGCACGCCGCCATGGATTTCGCGCTCGTATGAGCACAGTCGGAGGCCGCAAAGTGTTGGCTAATCGCCGTGCAAAAGGGCGTGCTCGTCTGAGTGCTTAAGGTAATCACGCTTAAGAAGCGTTCTGATTTTACTAGAATATCAGCCCGGTGTCACAAATATGTGATGCCGGCTTTTATATTGCAGGTTGCAGACAACCCTACTCCCTTGGACGGTGTAATACGAGTTGGCTTTACAGCCAGCCGCCGCGTAGGGGGAGCCGTTGTGCGCAATCGCGCCAAGCGTCGCTTGCGAGAATTGGTTCGCCAGATTTTTCCGGAACATGCAGATATACGTTACGACTATGTCCTTATTGCCCGCACCGACAGCACTTCCCGCAATTTTGTAAAAATGGGCCATGAACTAAGGTCCGTACTGACCCGTCATCAGGGATCGCAAAATGGGTAGAATCCTCAAAATGCTTTTGTTGTCATGCATCTGGATTTATCGTAAGTTAATATCGCCGTGGATACCGCCGCGTTGTCGCTATTTGCCAACTTGTTCGCAATACGCGATTGATGCTATAAATGACTTCGGTTCCTACAAGGGCACAATATTGGCCGCCAAACGCATCGGCCGCTGCCACCCATGGGGTGGGCATGGGCTTGATCCGGTGCGGAAGAGAAGAAAGTAGCGAACGAAGGAAAAATAGGGTCGCACAAGCCCCCCAGCAGTCATCCTCGCGAAGGCGGGGATCCAGCGCAAAGTGTGTAGCGCAGCGACTCTGTATTTCCTAGCAGAGCTGCTTCACAGCGCATAGTAGCTGGATCCCCGCCTTCGCGGGGATGACAGCCGGAGACTTTCGTCACTACACATTACCCTCGATACGAGGTTACTAAGAAAGTAGAGAACAAAATGAACGATCAAAAGA
>Ga0182030_10011580_pt1 | contig 17770 bp, 8 predicted proteins | sample 812S3MmetaG_FD_121299 | JGI IMG/M metagenome (GOLD analysis project Ga0182030, IMG submission 121299) | Permafrost microbial communities from Stordalen Mire, Sweden - 812S3M metaG (Illumina Assembly) | ecosystem: Environmental > Terrestrial > Soil > Wetlands > Permafrost | place: Sweden...
GAAACTATGATGGAGTTGCTGTACACAGGAGAACCGGTGCCTGGTGTCGTCCCATCTGTGGTGTAGTAAATGGTCGCGCCGGCAGTGGCGTCGGATAGGGTCACGGTTTGCGGGGTAGCGTAGGTTCCGGCAATTGGCAGGAAGGTCGGCGCAGCCGCCGGCGGGGTGATAGTGTACATCGCAGTGGCTATCGAGCTGCTGGCATAACCCGAGGCCATCGCGATTGCCTCGATGGTCTCGGTGGACGAAACTATGATGGAGTTGCTGTACACAGGAGAACCGGTGCCTGGTGTCGTCCCATCTGTGGTGTAGTAAATGGTCGCGCCGGCGGTGGCGTCGGATAGGGTCACCATTTGCGTGGTGGAATACGTTCCGGCGGCTGGCGTGAAGGCAGGCGTAGCCGCCTGTGGTGTGACGGGGTTCGCTGAAACGGTTGTCGCGCTGTTGCGCGCGTCGTGGGAGATCATCGGCCAGTCGTTCGCGGACGGGTTGTACGGTGCACCCGTGCTAAGCACCTCGAGCGTTCCCTCATCGATATACCCGTCAACTCCGCCTCCGGCGATGACGCCGTTCACAACGGCGATGTCCGTCAAGCCATCGTGATTGAAGTCGCCCACCGTGATTCGCGGGTAATAGAATGGTTGTTCCCCGTGTATGCCAAGCACTTTCCACGACCTTGCCACAGTGCCGTCCCGGCGAAAAGCGTGAAGCGTGGGCGCGAAGTATGCAGGGGCGGTATTGTCATCCGGGGTGCTCGTCTGGACCTGGACTGCCGAGCGCAAGCTATTCCCGTCGGGGGATGGGGAACGCACGACCGTACTGCCTTTGCTGGAATTTCCGGCAAGAGAATAGTCGGCGGTGGTGGTCAGAATCTCAGGATACCCATCCCCGTCAATGTCGGCCAGAACAATGGGCCCGAACGGATTCAAGGAAGATGTGGGCAGAGGCCAGGCGCTCGAGAAGGTTGTGCCGTCGCTATTCAGCACGAAAAGGTTGTTATGAGTAGCGGCGACGATTTGATCGTAGCCGGTGCGGGCCAGATCTCCTGCGGCGAGAAAAACATAGCCCATGCCAATATCGAGCGGCCATCCGCTTCGTTCCGTGCCATCCGGCTGGAGAACGTGAAGCATATTTTCAAACGAGTCGATTGGCATTGCGACCAGAATCGTTTCGAGTTTGCCGTTATGATCCAGGTCGGCAAGAATGATCTGGCCAAGCGTGCCTGGAAAACTCGGCGCCGCCCAACTGCGGGGTGTCCCATCATTGGCAAATAATCCCAACGTAAATGAGGTCGACGAAGTAGACTCCTGCACGATGATTTCCTGTTTCCCGTCCCCATCGACATCGCCAACGACGAGACCAGGATCCTCCGAATTCATACTCATAACGTCGGTGTACGGAACCTGGATTGGGAAATTTGAATTAAGAAGCTGTCCGTCTGAGCCCCAAGCATAAACAAATGCAAGGTCGTTCCAGTTCTGGATGCCCAAAACCACCGTTGCCAGCGACGAGTCTCCCTTCAAGTCGGCAAGCACGACCTGGGACATCTGAAACTGCACATTCTCGCCGTTTAATGGCAGTTGATAGGTGGTAGCATCATCATTTATGACCGCCAAGTTTCGTGCGTCCCCTGTCTCGGACACACCGGCTTCGCCGACGGTCAGATTTCCAAATGCGGGATTAAGGTAACTTCCAAATGTGAGGTACGTCGAGAGATCGGAAGAGCCATCGAGCGAGAATGCACGATACCGAGGCTGTCCTGTCGAACCGATATATTGAGGCTCCACGAGCCCCAGGCCGGTGTTGCCTCTCTCGTCAATTATTGGCACAACACCAGAGTCGGTGTAGGGTGAAATATCGAGCCACCTGGGCCAGTTCGCTGAAAGCAGATCGGGTTCAAGGTAGACGAGCGTACTGGATGTTAGCGTGGCGGATGGATAAGTCGCGGATAGCAGGATGGTGTAATAGCCGGCAGAAACAATCGATGACGTATCCCACGTCGCCATTGGTTGATCGATGAAGGGCGTTGTCAACGCAGGATTCGGCGTGATACCCGATGTGCTCCACCCTGTGGCTGGGGAGATTCCCGGTGCCCATTGAACGCTGAAGCTTTGAGGATTGCCGAGCACGGTTCCCTGAATCGGGATTTGCGTTCCGGGTTTGAACACCTGGGAAGTCACAGGTACCTGAGGCGCTACCGGACTGTTGATCGTGACCGCATTCATGGACGTGTTGACGGTCACGTAGGTGGTTGCGCTCTGCGCTCCCGAGACTCCGGTGACGGTCACAAGGTACGATCCACTGACGGCAGAGATGCTCGCAGAAATCGTGAGCACACTGGTTCCAGCTGTGGGGTTGGTAGAGAACGACGCAGTTACGCCGCTGGGCAGAGGGGAAGTGACAGAAAGGTCTACGCTGCCTGCGAATCCGCCCTGGTCGATGACCGCAATGGTCGTCGTGCCGGAACTCCCTGGGTTGATAATCAGGCTGCTCGCCGAAGTCGCGAGTTCGAATCCCACCAAGGTATCGATGGGCGCCATGCCATCGATCAGATTCTGTCCTGCCGGGCTTCCCCATCCGGTCACCAGGTCGTAGCCAGGGACCGCGTAGAATTCGTACCCGGGCTCATAGCCGTTTTCCCCGGCGGCGACATCGTGAAATTCGCTGCCGTAGCTGGGACTCGCGCCGGTCGAGTACAGCCACGGGTTCATGAAACCAACCGCCGGATCCCCAGCGGCCGCTGCCTGTTGGTTAACCAGCGCGATGAAACCAGCCCATCGCGGCGCGGCGAAGCTGGTGCCTGCCCAGGTTCCGGCGCACGACCCCATGTCGCAATCGTAGTTGTCGAAATCTGCTTCCATGGCCACGTCCGGCACATTTCGTAGCGTCGCGGAGCCACCATTCGTCGAATTGGCCACTCCGGCCTGCCAGCTCGGAATCGGTAATCCGTCGGGACTGATGCCGCCGCCGCTCTGGTCCCACGCAATCTCCGACGCCAAACCTCCAGCCGGCCCGTTCGTGGTCAGGCTGGTCCCGCCAACCGCCGTAACAAAGGTGTCTTCCGCCGGGTAGAAGTACGGAACAGACGGACTGTAAGCACCGGAATCCCCGGACGCAACGAACACACTTTGGCCCTGTGCGGCAAACTCGTTGAAGAAGGCATCGTCCGTCGAAGGATCATCGGGGGACCAACTCCACGAGACGCTTATTTGTTTGGCCAGATTCTCTGTGTCCGAAGCCATTGCCGTGAATATGTCGGCATCCGAATTACCGATGTACACGCGGACCTGGCTCAATCCCGGAGCCATGCCAATTGCCTGCACAATGTCCAGTGCCTGCTCGGCATCGTCGGCCGGAAGCAGGAACTGACCCGGACTTCCGGTGGCGCCGTCCAAGAGCACATTCTCAATGGGGATCGTGTAAGTTGCTCCTCCTGCAGCAGGTGAGTAGGTCAACACGTAACTACTTCCGCTTGCGGTCGCCGAAGCGGTTCCGCCGAAACTCGCTACCACATCGTCAATGTTGTACCCGTCGAATTGCATTAACGCCACTGTCTGGCCGCTGCCGGTGAGGTCGATGCCGCCGTAGTAGGCCGCCCTCATGTCGCTGGAAAGATACGAATCATCCGGGCCCGAGCCTTGCACCGATGCGCTGCTGAGACCCCGAACAGCGCTACCTCTGATCGCCAGGGACCGCGGAAGCGCATAGTTGTTCAAACCCACGATATGCGCCACGGGCACGCTCATATCGAGCGAAGGTTCACGATCGGCTGAGAAGAAATCGCGATTCTCCGTAGGATGCCGAAAGGCCTTCATCGCTACGTGGAAAGCTCCCTGGATCTGCTCCACCGTTCCGCTGATTGGGACCACCATTCGATTCGCAGGCCTCCTGGAAACCTTCATGCCGTTCGCTTCGACATAATCCACGACAGCCTGGAAATCCTCTACCTTAGGCCCGAACTGATCGGTGAATTCGGCCACAGTGAGGAAATGACGATAGTCGGGATTGGATGGATCGTAGAGCCTGATCAAAAGGCTGGTGAGCTGATCCTGATTACGAAGAGGGAGCACAATCGACAGGTTCAGCCGTTGTGTTAAGGGGAGCGGACCGATGGGCTTCGCGATGCCCGTGGAAACGGCAGGTGGAACGTGCCGCGCAAGTGTCTGGAGTGATTGCTGCGGATCGGCTGAAAAGGAATGGAAAATCAGAATGACGGAAACTAGCGCATACCAGCGACCCAGAGCTTTCATTGTAAAACTCCATAGACACCCAAGTTTTTGCGTCTATGTCAATTCCTTCGGCTCGAGCCAACCCGATCTTTAACGTTGTCTCATTACGGTTCGCTAAGCATCAGTCACGTTGAGAGCTTTGTAAACCCCTTTCATTCCGCGAGGGAGGGCGAGCGCCATCCGGCAGCCTTCCTTATGGGATTCTGGCCGATCTTCGGTGCCCTTGGGTACCATCGTTGCCTTTGTGAGGGTACTGCTGCCCAAACAAACGTAATTAAATGGAAGGCATGACCGATGAGGAAGATGGGCAAGTTTGAGTATGCGAGAAGTCAGTTGCTTCGATTTTGGGTGCTGAAGTGAATGGGCGGGGTGATTTCTGGCCAGTGGCGGCCTGTTTGAAGCTTCTCAGCGCAGCTTTTGCGCATGGCTCCGCCAGGTCATTGAGATGGCCCGAGGCGGAAGGTTGAGTTCGCTGACCGAATTTGGCTTCAACAGCGCAGGGCGTGGAAGGTCTGCGCGAAGATGTCTTTCCAGGGGTAGGTTGAGCTGAGCTGGAGCAGAACGCGGCGCACGCTGATCTTGACGACGGCTCCGATCTTAAACAGCTTGAGACGGATGGTATCGATCTGCGTTTGGGCCCACTCGGTGCCTTTGAGGCCCAGCCGGCGCAGCGCCTCCATCAGCGTGTACGCCAGCGCGGAGAAGTAGAGCCTGAGCTGGTTACCTTTCATTTCGTCGGTGGAGAGCCGGTCGGCGAACAGGCACATCTGCTCCTTGATGCGGTTTTCCATCTCTCCGCGAGCGCAGTAGAACTTCTCGTAGAGGTCCCGATCGGGCCACTTATCCGGAGTTAGCGAAGTTACAACGAAGCGCGGGTTCTCGCCCTTGTCGAGATACTCGGCTTTGGCCACCACGCGGCGGGTGCGCGACCAGCTCTTGCGCGTGATGTAGGCGAAGCCGGTAAACACGCGCGCCGCTTTGCCGGTGGTCTGGTGAAGGACACGGGCCTGGCTCATCTGGGCACCGATGATCTTCGCCAGCCACTTGTTGCGCGCCAGTCCGAACAGGTATCTCAATGCACTGAACGAGTACAACGCTTACATGACTCACCACGTCACTACCAAACAAATGAAGGACAAGTATTTGTTGGATTTACGGGGCGACGACCCTCGGAGAGTAGTGGCGTGCTATTTGTCTGCACAGGTAGCTATTGCCGCGATGAAGGATCCTGTTTTATGGGCGGACAAGAACAACGATCAAGAAGGCAAAGAGTGGCGCCGTTGGATTGATATCAGGCAGTATGAGCCGAAATGCCAGGATATCAAATAGTGAATTTCACCACACATTCGATACTGGACGATCGTGATCGCCAACGTGCTTGGCAACGTTCTGACCGGCATCATTGGCGCACAGGTCTCCCTAGCATCGTCAGCAACTTGCAGACCATCAACGAATCTGAGGTCTAAAAAACTGGCCTACACGGAGCCATAATTCCGGCACAGCAGGCCCGGAGCAATCCGGGCTTTGCTGTTTCTACCGCCAGGTGGGTCAATGGTGAAGCAGCCGAGTGAGATGTTCAAGCAGTCAATGAGACGAATGTGGGATGGTCAATTTTGACCATTTCTTTATGATTGGGGGTAGCGAATGAGGCTGAAATGGCTCAACAGGACCCATCTCTGAAATACGTTTGCCCGGTTTGTGACGCATCGCCGCACGAACGGTGTCATGTCATGGTCGGCGTCATCTGCTTCGAATCCCATCGGCAACGAAGGGAACTCGCCATTAATGCACCCACTCCAGAGCGTGCTTTCGCTGATGTCCACCCCTTACCGAGAAGGTGGCAGGCTTCCTAATCGAGCCGTCGCAATTCCTTCAGAGCGTCTCCTCCCACGCGGCGCACTGTGGCCTAGTTTTGCACTGGCGCGCATGGGTTCCATAGCCGTACGCGTCAGCATTTGAGCCACTCCGATAAATGGCGATGTGGCCTTTCCCGGCAGTACGTGCCGCTTTCTCGATTCCATGAGCTATTTGATACAGTAAGCATCCCGTATGGCTCCTATATACATCAGAACGTGTTGGATATGACCCTAGAACGGCACTTGCTTCTCGCTCCCCATTCGGTACCTGCGCGATAGGTGCCTAGGTCGAAACGGAGAGGTCAAGGGCGAATTCTCGCAAGTGAAGCCAGTCTCACGCTGCGCATGTCGGCCTTTCGACGCGCGGATGACACAGACCCCACTTCCAGGAAAGCGAACGATCCAATGCAAACATCGCAAGCGCTTTTTCAGGAGGCTCCATGCAACGAATCGATCCCAGGAATTTGGCAAGTCATTTCGAGAAAGCTCAAAGAGCTCTGCCGAAAGTCATCCCATGCTGGATAGGGGCATTGTCGCTCCTCATCCTCTTTGCCGCGACTGTTCACGCACAGTTCGGCTCCAGCCTCTCCGGCACAGTGCTGGACGCCACAGGTGCAGCCATCCCCGGCGCGGTTTCAACACTTACCAGCAGCGCCACACAGCAAATCCAGACTTCCACAGCAAATAGCACGGGAGGTTACCATTTCAGCGAGTTAGCGCCGGGGCACTACTCCCTTGCGGTTGCTGCTTCCGGCTTTAAGACCACCAATCTCACCGATGTCACCATCGAAGCCGAGGCGCCGCGCAGCCTGGACGTGACCCTGCAAACGGGCGGCAACACTGAGACGGTTGAAGTGAAGGGAGACCAGATCGCGCTGCTGCAAACTTCAGATGCAAGCGTCGGCACGACGATCGACGGCGAGGAAATAAAGGAGTTGCCAGTTTACGGCGCCGACCCCTATGAGGTCTTGCGAACCGCTCCCGGTATAACCGGCGATGGCGCGCGCAGCGGCTCCGGGCAGGCCCTGCTTCTTCCCAATGGCGCCGGTCCCGGAGGCTCGAACTCCGGTATTTTTCAAACCGAGAATCAGGTTCAGATTTCCGCGGATGGCCAGCGCCAGGCCAACAACAACTTCATGATCGACGGCGTCAGCGTCAACTCGCTCACCTATGGGGGCGCCGCTGTGGTAACACCCAATACGGAAGCCGTTGGGCAAATCAGCATTGTGTCCACATCCTTCGATGCATCCGACGGCCGCAACTCCGGGGCGCAGGTCAAAGTGGTCACCAAGAGCGGCAGCAACTCCTTGCACGGCTCGCTCTTTGGCGTTTACGACGAGCCCGGCCTGAATGCTTTCGACAGATGGGGTGGACCGTCAATGGCGCTGCCCACGCGTGTCGAGAACAAAGCGCGCACGTATGCTGCCTCGCTTGGCGGCCCCATTCGGAAAAGCAAGATTCTCTACTTTGCTTCTTACGAGGGATATACCACAGCCAATAACACTGAGGTATCTTCCTACGTGGAAACCCCGGAGTATCGCGCTGCAGTTGTTGCGCAGCGGGCGGGCGGAGTGACGGCGGGCATTCTCGGCAACGCCGGCGCGGTGCCCAGGATTCGGGATATTCTTACGCCTTCCTGCGCCGGACTGACCCTCGGTGTGAATTGCAACCTCGTCACCGGCAGCAGCGGGCCTGCCCTCGATATCGGTTCGCTTACTCCCGGCGGAACATCGCAGATCGGCGTTTTTCCGGCGAATACTCAAACTGGCGGCGGACTCGTCGGCAATCCCGACGTTGAGAATGCCCAGCTCTATGTTCCCAGCCATAGCCGCGGCAACCAATTCAACGCACGCGGCGACTGGTTTGCAACATCGAAAGACCAGATAGCGGGCACTGCCTACATTACCAAGCTGGACAACGACGGCACCACGGGCACAGCCGGCTCACGCCCACAAGCAGACGCGCCATTCAAGCCGCTTAACTCCGCTGCGACGGCCATCTTCATTCATACCTTTGGGCCAAACTGGCTGAATGAAGCGCGCGGCAACAGCACCCGCTTTGCTGAGAATGGCATAACGGACGCCGGCAATACGGTTGACTTCGGCATTCCCTATGTGAATGTACAGACCTTGCCCTGGGCTATTCAGTACGGCGCAAACTGGGGCAGCACAACCCCCGCCATCTTTGCAGAGAATACCTACGAGGTGCGCGACATGGTCACTCATCTCTGGCGCTCTCACGTCTTCCGCATGGGCGCGGAGATGCGCTTCGAGCAAGACAACAACAATCTGTCCGGCGAACAGAGGCCGATCTATGCCATGCAGGGCCTTTGGACATTTGCCAACGATGCAGCGATCTACGAGTCCATCGACGCAAACCCGGCCAACGGAGGCACTCCGCTTACACAGCGCTATTTCCGCTCCGATGATGTTGCCGGTTATATCCAGGACGACTGGAAAGCAATGCCCAATCTTACCCTCAACATGGGTTTGCGCTGGGAGTATTTCACTCCGCTGCGCAACAAGGGCTTTGAGATCAATTACCCCGTCCTCGGCCCTGCGGGACAGGAACTGAGCGGCATGACTCTGCAGTTGCGCAATCACCTTTGGGACGCTTCGCCGCATAACTTCGCTCCCAAATTCGGCTTTGCCTTCCAGCCCCCCGTGCTTAACAACAAGTTCGTGGTTCGCGGCGGCGCTGCAGCCGCTTATAACCACCTGGATGTAGCCCTGTTTGAAAACGCTCTTGAAGACGGGCCTGGCGTGGCAAGCTTCGGGCTATGCTGCGCCGGTAACTCGGGCTCCGCCGGAGTTAAATACGAAATGGGGACCAGTAACTCACCGGCCAGCTTCCCGTTCAATCCCGCGCTGGCTCTTGGCGTGAATAAAGCCACTGGATTTCCCTGCGAATACGGATCGACCCCCAGCAACTGTATTACGAATGCCGAGAGCTACGAGGTCTACGGCGCTTCGACGAACATCAAGCAACCAGTCAGCATCCTCTATTCGCTCGAAACCCAATCTCAATTGCCATCGGGCATCGTGGTTGGAATCGGTTATACCGGCAGCGTGGGTTATGACTATGCGCGGCTGGTCAACCAGAACTTCATTCACTCCCAGTGCTATCCCGCGACGGTGAACTGTGCCGGTGCAACCTCGCTTTCGCCGGTCTATGCCGCCTACTTCGCTCAAACAGACTCCCATCAGGCCTACAACGCGCTCAACGCCAAATTCACGCGTCATGTGGCCAACGGCCTTGACCTTTCCGCGTATTACACCTGGTCCAAGTCACTCGACCAGGTTTCGAATGGCGACCTTGCCGATGCCAATGGAAACCAGACCAACCCCGCCAACAACGATTCGGAGTGGGGCCCGTCCGATTACGACGTGCGCCACCACATCACTATTACAGGCGTCTATGAGCTACCGCATGTGCATTCCGGCAACGACCTGGTGAAGGCTGTGGCTAATGGCTGGAGAGTCAATGGCATCCTGACTTGGCACACCGCCTTTCCATGGACACCGGTGACCTACAACCTCGCGACAAGCCCATTGGTTCCCGGTGCGAATGTGGTCGGTCCCACACGGCCGCTGGCCTATTACGGTGGAGCGGGCACCAGTTGCTCAAACGGCGCTTTCCAAACACTGGCAGCCTCGAATTTCCCCAAGGGCGGCATTGCCTATTTCGATATCACCGCGCCCACATCCGAAAACGCTCCTAGTTACGTCCCTGGCATTGGACGCAACAGCTTCCGTGGACCGTGCTTCTTTGACACCGACATGAGCTTCTCAAAAGAAGTAGCGCTGGATCGATTCGATCATCACTCGCTGCTTCGCTTCCAGGTGAACGCATTCAACCTGTTCAACATTCTTCAACTGCAGCCGATTACCAACGGCAATGCGAATCCCGGCGCCAATATCCAGAGTGCGACCTTTGGCCAGGCGCAGGGAGCCGATGCCGGGCGTGTCATTGAATTCGTGGCGCGCTTCCAGTTCTGAGCCCTCTACCAACTGGCGTTCGAGGCGGAACGAACTTCCGCCCCGAACGCTTTTTTGTTGTGAAAGAAGCAGCGGCCACGGCGAAACCAGCCGGATGCGCTTGTTTCCATCCCGGTCGGCGCTGACTCACCCCGCCAAACCTTGACCGTGAAATCCGACACGCTGCATGGCGTCGACAGCTTCCGAATTGCGCATGAAAGCACTCCAAACCAGGCCGGAGCGGAGGTTCTCAGCCATCAGCACAGAGATGCCCTGGTCGATCCCCAGTACATCCGCGTCATACCATTTGGCGGCAGGATGGAAAGCGTCGACAAAGCCATAGCGGCCCCAGGCATTCCTGCCCCAGGCCGAGCGCATGCTGCGGAGAACTGCGATGCAGTCTTTGGGCAAGAAGGCCAGCGAACCCGCTGCGGCGGAAGGAACGACGGTTCCGTCCAGCGGTCCCTGCGCCGGCGGCCCGCCCCAAGCCGTATATCCGCCCGAATAATCTGACGCGGTAACTCCCCAGTACTCAACGTTGTACCAATTCGGATTGGAAAGGCAGAATGCCTTGTGGGCGCGCGTCGCCTTGATTGAGTTCGCAAAGTAGTCTGCGTACGCATCGTTTTTGTGCCAGAAGTCGAACCACGCGTGCGAGTACTGATGCGTGAATATCGGGTCGTTTCCGCTGATGTAATCGAGCCCGGCATAATGGATCACCGGGCGGGAAAAGTTGTTCCAAAAAACCGGAGCCACCGGATGCGTGGGCGAACCGATTGCCAGCAGATAGATCATCATCAGCTCGCAGTAGTGGCTCCATCGCGCATCCAGAAAGCCCGACTCCGGCTTCCAGCCCATGGAAAAAGTCTTGCCGCCATTGAGCATCCACGGCCAATCCACACGTTCATAGATTTCCGTAGCCAGTTGCTTGATCCGCGCATCGTCGAAGTATCCGCGCGCAGTCAGAATCCCGCAGAGCAGAATCGACGAGTCGATGGATGAAAGCTCCGATCCGGGAGAGCGTTCTCCGGTTTCGACATCGGTGAAGTGATAGAAGAATCCATGCACCTGGGGCAGATGGTTCAGGTGCCAGTCCAGCGTGGTTCTCACGCGTTCCACGATCTGGTCGTGGGGTAGAAAGCCCCGCTGATCGGCGATCGAAAGCGCGGTCAATCCGAAGCCCGTAGATGCTGTGCTCGCCATCCGCCTTGGATCGCGAGCGCCGCCAGTATCGTTACGGGCACGGTCGAGAATCTGGCCAGTCTTCGTGCTTGCCTGCTCCCAGAAGAACAAGCAACCCTGGCGCTCCAGATCCTCGAGAAACGCCTCGTCTTCTTTGGATCGCTCCGAGGAATTGTCTGCCAATGCGATGCCCGCGGGCAGCAGCGCACCACCTGCCGCGGCTGCCATTGTGCGGAGTATCTGGCGTCGAGTCATCCTGTGGGCTGCGCTTTGGTGAAACATCGATTCTCCTGTTCATCGGGAGTTCCGGTCCAGGCGCGAAGGATTCTCGCATCTTCGGGAGTTCTCCATTCAATGTATTGGATGCTCTAGGATTGCTTCATGGGCGACCTCCTCGATGTTCGCGGCTTGCATATCCGGTTTGGAGCTTCGGAGGCGGTGCGCCAATCGAAACGCTAAATGTGCCCGGTGCCGCCTACCGATCACGACGCATTACAGCGGACAAGCCGGGAACTGAGCCGATGCTGAATCGACCCGGCGAGTCGGCCAGCGTTCGCTGATCCGCCTCCACAAGGGCCTCAACAGTCGCCAGCCCAACGCGCGTTTCCAGTTACGACTGGCCCGAAGCTGCGGGTTTCCGGTAGTGAGCGGAAAACCCCATCGGAAAATGCCCAAAAAAGCAGTGCTTTTAAAGGGGTTTCGCATTCGCTGCGAAGTGAGCGGGAATCTAATTATGCTGGAACAAGGATTGAATGACCGCGCCGGACGGCATTCGGACGGCGTTTTTCGCGCCGTCTACGCAGGTCGTGAAGTTGCAATCACGGGTGAACTGCGGATGAGCCTGTTTTTGTAATTTGTATCTAACTTCTTTAGAATGTGGTGGCCAGAGACGGGATTGAACCGCCGACGCCGGCCTTTTCAGGGCCGCGCTCTACCACTGAGCTATCTGGCCTCAGTGCAAACTTCCCGTTGCAATTCTATGCGCGGATTCCGGAGTCGCCGGATAAGGTGGGCGAGTCCACGAACACTGCGCTCAAAAACAACTTCCGCCAGTATATCAACTCCCAATCTTCCGCGCCAAACCGCACCCGGCAAAACCTGCGCATTCCAACAATCCTGCACTACACTGGAAAGCAACCATGCGCCGATCTGTCTTCCACTCCGCTGTCCTTCTCGCCTGCTTCGCTCTCGTTGCAATCGCCAGTCTTAACGCGCAGTCTCCCGCTGCCCGCGCATCGGAGCCCGAAGCCCGCGCTGCTCGCGCCTATCAGTCCGCTTTGCAGGGTGGGCCCCTTGCGCTTCACGCCTTTCTGGCCGATTTTCCCAAGGGCGCCGACCTGCATGTTCACCTTTCGGGGGCTGTTTATGCCGAAACCTTTATCCACGATGCGGGCAAAGACGGCCTGTGTGTGGATCCGGCGGCCCTCAGCTTCGCCAAACCTCCATGCGATCCGCCGCTTGTCCCCGCCAGCCGCCTCTATGACAACCTGAACGCAGCCAACCAGGCCCTATACGACCGCTTGGTCAACTCATTCTCCATGCGCAGCTTTCAACCCACTTCGGGCTTCAGCGGACACGACCAGTTCTTTGCCACGTTTGGCAAGTTCTCCGGGCTTAGCAAGGAACATATCGGCGAGTGGGTGGACGAAATCGCCAGCCGCGCCGCTGAGCAAAACCAGCAGTACCTGGAACTGATGCAGACTCCGCCGTTTTCCCATGCCTCCTCCATCGCCTTACAGGTCGGTTGGAATCAGGAATCGGCCGCCGTAACTGCCGCGCAACCCGCTCAACCGGACTTCGCGAAACTTCGTCAGACTCTGCTCGATCACGGCCTGCGCGACGAGGTTGCCGCCGACCGCGAAGAGGTCCGCAAAGCCGAGGCCGAGCGCCGCCGGATTGAGCACTGCGGCACACCGCAGTCCGCGCCCGCGTGCCAGGTTGAGATCCGCTACATCTATCAGGTTCTCCGCGGCGCCTTGCCGCAACAGGTCTTCGCCCAAACGCTGCTTGGCTTTGAAACCATCCAGGCCAGCATGGACGCTCATGAGGGAGGATTCGTCGGCATCAATTTTGTGCAGCCGGAAGACGGCTTCCTCTCCATGCGCGACTACACGTTGCAAATGAAGATGCTGGACTACCTCCACTCCGTTTATCCCAAAGTACCCATCACTCTTCATGCCGGTGAACTGGCGCCCGGCCTGGTTCCGCCAGAGGGGTTGCGCTTTCATATTCGCCAGGCCGTTGAACTGGGCCATGCCCAGCGCATAGGCCATGGCGTGGACGCGATGTACGAGGATGACGCGCCGGCGCTGCTGAAGGAACTGGCGCAGAAGCACGTAATCGTGGAAATCAACCTGAGCTCGAACGAAGGCATTCTCGGCATCAAGGGCGCGGAGCACCCGTTCCCGCTCTATCGAGCCGCCCACGTCCCCGTCGCGTTGTCCACGGACGATGAAGGAGTTAGCCGCATCGACATCACCCGCGAATACGTTCGCGCCGCGCTCGACTACCACCTGAGTTACCAGGACCTGAAGCAACTGGCCCGGACCGGGATGGAGCACAGCTTCCTGCCGGGAGATAGCCTGTGGGCCGCGCCGGACGTCTTCAGCGCGCCGGCCGCACCCTGCAAAGGCCAGCCGCTCGGCGCCGAGAACCCATCGGCAGGCTGCAAAGCATTCCTGGACGGCAGCGAAAAGGCCGCGGCGCAGTGGGAACTGGAACGGAGATTCCGCGCGTTTGAAGGAAAATGGTGAGAAACAGCGAATAGGGATTAGGGACTAGGGAATAGAAAAGCCGGTCGGTGAGGCTGGCTGTGGATTCTGGCTCCGCCCCGCCGCTTCTGGCCTTCTTGCAACGGGCAAGACATCTCCGAGCCGGATTACCCGTCTAACTCCAAAGCGACTATCTCGAGCCGTCATTCCCTGAATATTGCTATCTCCAGGCTTCTGAAATGAGGGTGGTCTGATCGGAAATCCTGCAAAGTTGGCATACGGTCAGAGCGGCCCGAGCCGCCGGAGCGCGGATATCAGTCTGCGGCCGGCTGGCCGGATTCTTCTTTACCTGGCGCTCTTCGGCGTTTCATTCCAGGGGTGGTCTCAGCGGACTTCGACGATCGCGCCAGAAGACAGGGTTCTGTCTGGCGCGGACCACGGTGCGGAGCAGGACGCGAATCAGGTTGCGGCCCAGAGTGCCGCGCCCACGACGCAGCCGAATCCTGCGAATCCTGAACTTCCGGCCCCCGCCCAGCCAGCGCCGGGCAGCATCCACGGAGTTGTGGTTGACCCCGACGAAGATGTCTACGAGGGTGCCACCGTCGAACTCGTCCAATCCGGCTCCGGCATTCCCGTTCTTAGAACGGTAAAATCCGACGGCGAAGGCGCATTCAATTTCACCGGCGTCCCTGCTGGAGCTTTCAAACTCACCATCTCATCCAGTGGATTTGCGCCCCAGGTACTATATGGTACCCTGCGCCCCGGCGAGATCTACGGCGCAAAGCCGATCGTCCTGTTAGCCACATCCGCCACCAGCGAAGTGCGGGTTACAGCATCCCAGAATGAGATTGCGGTGGAGCAACTTCATGAAGAAGAACAGCAGCGCGTGCTGGGCGTGATTCCAAACTTTTATGTTACTTACGTTCCCAATGCGCCGCCGCTTACTGCCGGCCAAAAATTCACTCTGGCCTGGAAGTCGTCGATTGACCCAATCTCATTCCTTGCCAGTGGATTCTTCGCGGGAATCGAGCAAGCCACCAACTCCTTCAGCGGATATGGGCAAGGCGCCCAGGGCTATGGCAAGCGATTTGGGGCTAATGTTTCCGATAACTTCATTGGCACCATGATCGGCGGCGCAATACTGCCCAGCCTTCTGAAGCAGGACCCGCGCTATTTCTACAAAGGAACCGGCAGTATCCGCTCGCGAGTCTTCTATGCCATTGCAAACTCGGTCGTCTGCAAGGGCGACAACGGGCACTGGCAAACGAATTATTCCGGCATAGCCGGCGGACTGGCGGCGGGCGGCATCTCGAACCTCTATTACCCGGCAAGCAATCGCAGTGGGCTGGCGCTGAGCTTTGAGAATGCCGCAATCGGAACGGCCGAGAGCGCGGCCCAGAATCTCTTTCAGGAGTTCATAGTCCGCAAACTAACCCCCAGGATCCCCACTTACGGGTCGTCGAAGCCGTAGGAGAGACTAAGAAGTGCCACTGGTCCTTTCGACCTTCGACCGGCGCCGATGAAAATTGCCGGCCGTCAGCCAAATCGGTCTTCCGGTGGCAACGTCTCCGTCATACACTCACTCCATGGACAACGAGCGTATCCGCGAAATCTGCTTGGCGATCCCGCACGTTGTGGAGACCCTCAACTGGGGACACCATCTGGTCTACTGGGCTGGGGATCGCGACATCGGCGGCAAGATGTTCGCCATGACCGACCTCGACGGCTCCGGGACCGGCGTCCTGTTGTTCCACTGCGGCCCGGAGCGGTTTCATGAGCTGCTCGAGAACGAGGGAATCCGCGCATCTCCCTATCTGGCCAAAACCCACTGGGTCACTATGGAGCGCTGGGACGCGCTTCGTCCAAGGGAAGTGGAGGAGGAGTTGCGGCTCGCCCGCGATCTCATCTTCGAAAAGCTGCCCAAACGCACCAAAGCCGTGCTTGCGCTGCCGGAAAAGGAGCGCACCAAAGCTATACGCGAACGGAAAAAGCTGCTTGCCGAGCGGGAGAAGGCTAAGAAGGGGTGAAACACACGCTTTCCCCCTGCGGATTTAGGAACGGGAACGGATTGTCCCAGAAGCTCGTATCATGGGATGATTCGCCAAATAAGGGAGTCTGTGCGCGATCGATGCGCTGAACTTATGATGAAGTTTCTTTTGTGGTGCATTCTTCTGGTGTTGTGCTGGCCGCTGGCGCTGGTCGCCCTGCTTCTGTACCCGGTGGTGTGGCTGCTGCTGCTGCCATTTCGCATCGTAGGGATCGCCGTGGGCGGCGTGCTGGAACTGGTGGGAGCGATCATCTTCCTCCCCGCTCGTCTCCTCCGCGCCATCTGATCGGCGTCCAGTTCCCATTCCAGAACTTGGCCCGGGCTGCATTCCGCCTCCGGCACCGGTTGGCCGCTTTCTCCCGCATTTGCTAAGTGCCGCCCCCGGACACCTCCTACACTTGGCCTTAGCCCGGGAATGAAAACGGCTGGAAATCTGCGAAGATTGCCTGCCGCGTCCATGCCTGGCTCAGGGTGTATTGTATGGTCCGATTCCGCGCATTCGTCTGCGCCGCCGGAATAGTCACTTTGGCCGCTTCGGCAAGCGGCCAAAGCGAGATCTTTCCCAATGTTCACAACCAGCCCATCGTGATCCACGTAGTCGATGGCAGGGATGGAAAGCCGCTCGCCCACGCCCGAGTGAGCCTGGTAGGCGGCTACACAGCGCGCGACCTTCATTTGCAAATGTGGCACGAAGAGGCATTTACCGACGAACAGGGCAGGGCGCGGATATCGAGCGCAATGGAAAATCTTCCGATCCTTCAGATCGAGGTGGCAAAAAGCCAACTCTGCGCCGATTCCCATTCGGCCATCGTCAGCGTGGAGCAGATCCGGCGCGACGGACTGAGTATGCCCAATCGCTGCGGAACAGGCGCGGCGGAAGGCACCCCCGGAGTCTTTACCGTGTTTGTAAAGACCAGGATCACCAAGTCGAAGCCGGCTTTGAATTCCAGGCGGTCAGCCAACCTGATTGCAACCCGAAGCAACTGACCCCTCCCTGGAGGCTTGCGGCGGACAGGCTCCCTGCGGTAGCGTCACCTTCAGAGCCTCCGAGTCTCAGACACTGTTGGGCTGGCCTTCGGCTTGCGGCGTCAGGCTCCGGATCGCGTCCAATCGTCATAGGAGTCATAGGAGAAGATCGATGCGCGTAATTCTGCCCGCGGCGCTGGCTGTGCTGATGCTTGCCACGCCGCCCACCACCCAGACACAGACGTCGGACGATGCCGGCGCCAAAAATACCCAGAAGGCGCGAGCGGCTCTGGACAACATGGTGCAGGCCATGGGAGGTTCGGCCTGGCTCAACGTGAAGAACCAGATGCGGCAAGGGCACGTTGCCGGTTTCGATCATGGCAGGACCGAGGAGGGCACCACCGACTACTGGGAGTTCCATGCCTGGCCGGATCAGGACCGCATCGAATACACCAAGCACCGCGACGTAGTCCAGTTTTACCTGGGCCGGCAGGGCTGGGAGGTAACGTACAAGGGCAAGAAGGCGCTGCCGCAGGACCAGGTGGATGACTGGCTGCGCCGCCGCGACCACTCTATCGAAACCGTTATCAAGAACTGGCTCAACGATCCAAAGACCATTCTGGTGTACGAGGGCCAGCGCCTGGCCGAGCGGCATCTCGCCGACCAGGTGACCCTGATTTCGGCCGAAAACGAAGCCGTCACCATCCAGATGGATGCGCAGACACATCTGCCGCTCCGGCGCACATTCGAGTGGCGAGATCCTGTATTCAAAGACAAAAACCTGGATGCCGAGGAGTACGAC
>Ga0182030_10011581_pt1 | contig 17769 bp, 11 predicted proteins | sample 812S3MmetaG_FD_121299 | JGI IMG/M metagenome (GOLD analysis project Ga0182030, IMG submission 121299) | Permafrost microbial communities from Stordalen Mire, Sweden - 812S3M metaG (Illumina Assembly) | ecosystem: Environmental > Terrestrial > Soil > Wetlands > Permafrost | place: Sweden...
CAAAGTGGAGCGCAAAAAAGGCCGCCGCAATCAGCAGCAGCGCCACTTCCACCGCCCTCGCAACGCGCGCCGCGCCGGTCCGCTCGGCCGGCGGAAACGAGGGCACCGCAATGGCCTGTTCGGCGAGCGTGGAAGTGGAATTCTGCAGCATAGGCATTTGCTTTGAAAGGGCGCGGCTCATAGCCCAGGACTTTAGTCCTGGGTCTCCGCGCCGATGCTTCAGGAGAGAATCAAAACCCAGGGGGAGAGTTTTCAGACGTAAGCTGAGGGTATACCCTTCAGTATTATTCAGTCAGAAAATCCTGTCCGCATCGCTGTCTACCGAATCAAACCGATCATGATCGAAGCCGCTTCGACGGGAATCTCCGCCCGTTGCGGGGGGATGACCGTCCCATCCTCGTTCACTTCGGTGCTTTCCACATAGAAGTGACGCAGGTCCGCGTTGCCGAACGACGTCGTCATCGCAACATCCGCCGCGTCGCGGCCCGTGGCCATCAGCACGCGTCCCGGGCGGGCCTCGTTGTGGCGCGCATCCATCGTCCGCCAGCGCCCCTCCAGCCACACCTCGTACCATGCGCTGAAGTCGCCGGCTCCGGTGTAAGGCCACCGGATGTCGCCCAGGTATCCTGTCGCGTAGCGCGCTGGGATATTCTGGCAGCGCGACAGCGTCACCGCCAGATGCTGGAAGTCGCGGCACACGCCCACGCGCTCGGTAAACACGTCCATCGCCGTCTTGGTCGGCCTCGCGGTCTGGTAGTCGAAGCGCACCTTCTCATGCACCCAATCGCGGATCGCCGCCGCCCGCACCCATCCGGGCGTCATCCAGCCGAACAGGTCCTGCGCAACCTGCACAAACCTGTCCACCTCGCAGTACCGGCTGGGCAGTAGGAACTGCAGCACCTCGGACGGCAGCTCTTCAATCGGAGCCTGGGTTGCGTTCGCATCCACCGCATCGGGCATGCCGTCGATTTCGATGGTGCTCGTCCCGCTCAGCCGCAGATGTCCCCCCGGCGCGACAAATCGCGAGCACCGGTTGCCAAATGTGTCGCTGTACTCCAAAGTTCCAATCAGTTCGCCGTATCCCGGCGCTATGCCCTGTTCCAGATGCTCGATCACCAGCACATTGCCCGACCGCACGAAGCGCTCCAGCGATGGATGGAGGTGCAGCATCGCTACCATAGCCGTACGCTGGGGAAGTTGAAATTGAATGTCGAAATCAGACTTGATGAGCATCCGTTGTCCTCGTTCCCCAGAGATATATCGAGTGAGATGCAATTTCGGCGGGCAGGATCAGTCTACGCCCCACCCAGACATGCAAAACGGGCGAGCCGCTTGGGCCCGCCCGCCGATTTGTGACCGGAAACGATCTACTTTGCGGAAACCAGTTCCTCGACTCCGGCCTTCAATGCCGCAGCCTTGTCCGTCGCCTCCCATGTGAAATTCTTTTCTTCGCGTCCGAAGTGCCCATACGCAGCAGTCGCTTTGTAGATCGGCCGGCGCAGGTTGAGGCTGTCGATAATGCCCTTCGGCGTCAGCGAAAAATTCGCCCGCACCAGCTTCTCGAGTTTGTCTTCCTCCACCTTGCCCGTTCCGAAGGTGTCCACCAGAACGCTCACCGGTTCTGCCACGCCAATCGCATACGCCAACTGTACCTCGCAGCGGTCCGCCAGCCCGGCGGCAACAATATTCTTCGCGATGTAGCGCGCCACGTACGCCGCTGACCGGTCCACCTTGGTTGGGTCCTTGCCGCTGAACGCGCCGCCGCCATGTCGGCCCATCCCGCCATAGGTGTCGACGATGATCTTGCGTCCGGTCAGGCCGGTGTCCCCCATGGGGCCGCCGATGACAAACCGTCCGGTCGGATTGATGTGGTACTTGGTCCCGACATCCAGCAGATTCGCCGGAATCACCACCTGGATCACGTGCTTCAGAATGTCGGCGCGCAACTCCTCGTTGCTCACCGTCTCGGCGTGCTGGGTGGAAATCACCACCGCGTCCACGCGCACTGGCCGGTTGTCGGCGTTGTACTCCACCGTCACCTGGCTCTTGCCGTCCGGCCGCAGGTACGCCATCAGGCCCGACCTGCGCACCTCAGAGAGCCTGCGCGTCAGCTTCTGCGCCAGCGAGATCGGCATCGGCATCAGTTCCGGGGTCTCGTTGGTCGCATACCCGAACATCATGCCCTGGTCGCCCGCGCCGCCTGTGTCCACACCCATCGCAATGTCACTGGACTGCTTGTTGATGGTTGAGATCACTGCGCAGGTATTCGAGTCGAAGCCGTACAGGGCATTGTCGTACCCAATTGCCCCTACCGTTCCGCGCACGATGGACTGGAAGTCCACGTAGGCCTTGGTCGTGATCTCGCCCGCAATCACCACCAGCCCGGTGCAGGTCAGCGTCTCGCAAGCCACCCGGCTGAATGGGTCCTCAGCCAGGCATGCGTCCAGGATCGCGTCCGAAATCTGGTCGGCAATCTTGTCCGGGTGACCCTCGGTCACGGATTCGCTGGTAAACAAAAAACGGTCGCGCTTCGCCAAATCAATACCTCCGTCGCTTCATGTCGGGGATTCCCCACAACCCCATCATTTTACCCTTCTATTGCCGAACCCGGCAAAGCGCTCCCATCCGTCCGGTGGGAACCGGCCGCTGAACTGCAAAACGCTGCATTGGCCGGTGAGTGGGCCTCGTCCCGCGCAATCAGGCCGCCGCCGTAAAGCAGCTCGATTAAAGGAAAACGGCGCCCGTCGCTGAGGGCAGGCGCCGCTTACGATTTGCCCTGGTCAGAAGTTGATCTTGCCGGCTACCTGAATCACGCGTGGAGTACGCGTCGAGGTCGGCTGCCCGAACGTCCCGCTGGTTGCCGACGTGTCGATCGTCGCCCAGTTGACGTGGTTGATCACGTTGAAGCCCTCGGCACGGAAGGTGAAGACCCATCCACGATAGAGCTTGAAATCGCGAATGAGAGCCGCATCGATCTGGTCGACAGGCGGTCCGCCAATCTGCCCGGGCCGCTCGTTGCCCACCTGGTAGCTGCTTGGCGGAGGAGCCACGAACGCCGTCGGGTTGAACCAGTGCGAGTGTGAACGGAAGCCATCACCCCCATTCGGGTTCATCACCACTTGCGGACGCAGAGTCGCCGCGCTGGCCCCGACAATTCCCAGACCTGCGGAATCGTTAGCGACGCCGCCATTGGTCTGACCGTTGTAAGTGCTGATCAGCCCGCCGTAGCTCACTGTGCCGCCCGCGACCATGGTGGCCGTTAGCGGCTGCCCCGCGGCGAGGGAGTAGATGCCCGACAACTCCCAGCCGCCGAGGATGTGCCCTGCAATGCCCTCCTGGCTGCGCATCCAGGGCAGATCCCAGATCGCATCGACCGTCAACACCTGGTTGCGGTTATACGCGGTGGGGCCATACTCCTGTTTCAGGTTGTAGGTGTTCTGCGGGGCCGAATTCAGATCCGACGCCGCGTTGGTCAACCCGCGCTGGTAGGTGTAGTTGACGTCGACAAGCGTCTTGCCGCTGAACCGCTTGGTCACCTTGGCCTGCAGCGAGTTGTAGTTCTGGTTGAAGATGTTCTCGACCGTGTTGATCGCCGTGTAGCCCGCGTACGGCCGGATCTGGTTCAGCGGACCCGAGCACGCCTGGCTGGTGAACCCGCTGCAGCCCGGCTGTTGCGCATAGCTGATGCTGGTCTTGGTGAACGCTCCCGGCAGATTCTCGTTGATGTCGACCCGGCCCTGAAGATGCGTCCCGTGATCGCCGAAGTAGCCCACATCCACCATCATCGTGGAACCGAAGCTTCGCTGCACGTCCAGCGAGAACTGCTGCACGTAAGGCGTCTGGTAGATCAGCGGAGTCGCGTACAGCGCACTCGGAGCCAGGCTGAATGGGAGCGCATTGACGGGAACAGCCGGAGCGCTCATGATCGCGCTCGCATAGGTGTTCACATACACGTACGGAGGATTGTTGAACACCTCCTGCTCGTATGCGCTGACCGACCCATTGTCATAGACCAATCCGTAGCCGCCACGCAGCGCCGTCGTTCCGTCTCCGAACAAGTCATAAGCAAACCCGACGCGCGGCGCAAAGTCATGTTTCTCCGCCTGACCCACTTCCAGGCCGAACGGAGAGCCATGGGTGAGGATCGAGGGCGCGCAATTAGGACAGGTTCCGGGTGGCGGGGCGTACGGGTAACCCGGGTTGTTGACACCGGGCGTTTGCTCAGCCGTGATAAGGCTCGGATCGCCCAGGATGAGACCATTCAATGGGTCCGCGTTCGAGCTCGGCTGATAAGCGTTCAATCCATTCACGTTGGGGCAAGCGGTCAAAGTGTAGGTCGCCACCACGCCGGTCGCGGTAAACGTCAACACGCCCGTGGTTTGCCCAGCCTGGATGCACAGGCTTCCATTGCTGGCAACCGTCTCCGCGTTGTAGGTGCTGTAGGTGGAAGGCTTGAAGTTGGACAACTCGTTGTTGACGTCATAGGGTTGGCCGAAGTAGCTGTAGCGCACGCCCAGATTCACCGTCAACCGCCGCGACGCTTTCCAGTCGTCTTGCAGGAACATCTCGAAGAGGTTCTCGTTGATGTCCGGCGTCATCGACTGCGATGCCTGCGTAAAGCCGCCGTTGGCGTTGCCGATCAGGAAGTTCGCCCACTCCGCGTCGAACGCGCTGGGTTGGGTCCAACTGGTGTTATTCGCAGTATTGAGCGCCTGCAATTGGGTGGCGGAGATGGTCGCCGGGTTGAAGCTGAAGTTGCCCTGCGGATACGAACTGCCCGTTCCGATGGCATTCTCCATCTTCTGGTAATGGTTGTACGTGACTCCGAATTTGAACGTATGTTCCCGAATCACCTTCGTCACAATGCCGAAACCGTTGTGGTCGCGGTTGTATTCGTTGTAGAGGCCGGCGCTCGCGATGCCCGTCGCAGTGGTGCCGCCGGATGCACCGGCAAACGTCAGCGACGGAACGACTTCAAGAGGATTGAGTATATAAGGCAGCGTGATTCCGCTGTTCTTGCCGTTTTTTAGGATATCGGGAGAATTGATACTTGATACGAATCCATAATCCGGATTGCTGTGGATCGAGCCGGAACTGTAGGCGTAGCCCATATCGAACAGCATCGTCGGACGCATCGCGATGGTCACGTGACCCAGGTGCTGCGTGCCTGGCGAAATGGTCCGAGTGGTCGAAACCCCAGGCATGCCGCCGCCGACAAAGAGTCCCCCGCCTTCAACCGTGGGCAGATCTTCATGCAGGAACCGGTAGTAGACATTCACCCGCGATCCCAGCGCGTGGTCGATTCGAGCGATCTCCTGGTTGTCATGGAACACATTGCGGACGTTTTGGGTCAGCGAATGGGGATCCTGCCCGGTCCCGGGGTTAGGCAAGTGAACGTTATTGTAGATGTCGCTGATATAGGCCGCCGAAGCCGCCGAAATCCCTTGACTGCTGGTGCCTGATTCCTGGGTGGTGTAGGTCTGGCACGTGCCGGTTCCGGGATTGAACACGCCGCACACAGCAACCGGACCCGGCTTGCCGGTGACGGGGTTGATGCCCGAGTTGCTAAAATCGCCGATCCGTTCGGCCGCCGTGGGCACATACGACGTGCTGGTCGTATAGTTCTCTACCCGGCGGAACTCCTGGGAGTAGAAGAAGAAGGTCTTGTCCCTACCGTTGTAAAGGTGCGGAATCACCACGGGTCCGCCCGCCGTGAAACCGAAATCGTTATACCGCAGCGCTGGCCGCTTAGTAATAGGCGAAGACAACATGTTGAAGTAATTGTTGGCGTCCAAGACATTGTTGCGGAAGAATTCGTAGCCGCCGCCGTGGAATCCGTTGCTCCCGGAACGGGTGATCACGTTGATCTGCGCGCCGCCGTTACGGCCGTACTCCGCGTCGTAGGTGCCGCGTAGCGTCACAAACTCCGAGATGGCATCGACGCTGGGGTACGAAAGCAGCGTCAGGCCTGTTCCGCGATCGACGTTGTCCGCACCGTCGAGCGTCCAGTTGTTCATCGACGGACGCTCTCCATTCACCGAAAACAGCACTTCGTTCGGCGAGAACGGATCAAGTCCGCGTGCGGTTTGCGCAATCGGCGCGCTCAAAGTGCCGTACGGAAGCGATGCTCCCAGATACAAGTCGTCGCCGGACCCGCCGTCCGTCACCCCGGGCTGCAGCGTCAGCAACTGCTCGTAGTTCCGGTTCTCCAGCGGAAGATCGCGCACCTGCGTGCCGGTCACCAGGCCTTCGCTCATGCCGTTTCTCAGGTTCACCTGCGCCTGGCTAGCGACAACCGTCACCGTCTCGCCGGAGCTGCCCGCTTCCAGCTTCTGGTCGACCTGGAGTTCCCCATTGGCATGCAGCACCAGTCCGGTAATCGCAACCGTCTTGAACTCCCGCATCGCGATGCCCACGGAATAGTTCCCCAGCGGAAGCGACCCTGCCGTGTAATAGCCCGCCTTGTCGGTCTTCAGGGTCCGCTCAACGTGCGCCCGGTCGGTGTTGGTCAAGGTCACAACGGCGCCGCTTACGCTTGCCCCTTTTGCATCCATGACCGTCCCGCTGATGCTCCCCGATACCTCCTGCGCACGGGCCAGAACCGAACCCGCCATCAACAGCACAACCCACACCGCACCGCGTACCCAGCGTCTAGACAGCGTCATCATCATCTCCTGAAGAACTTCCTTACAAACTCTCCGACGGGCTTTGCCGGCCTTTCCTGCGTTAATCCTCAGCTCGCCGGCCTTCGGTGCACAGAAATGCCGAAGAGCGGTCATGCCGTGAATGCAGTGCGCGACGGCGAATTATTTTCTCAGCGCGCGCCTACAAACAATTTCAATCGAGGAAACAGTAAATTACCTGGACGCCCCATTGTCAACCAAAGACTTTAGGGACACCCAAATCATTGGCGAGGGAAGCAACCGGCGGTGGGTCGCCAGTCTCCAGCCGCACCACCCTGCCAGCCCCAGCGCAGCCAGCAATAACCCCACCCCAACCCCCCTCATCCGCGCTCGGCGACCCAGCACAACCCGGTTGTTCTTGACGTTTTCGGCGAAGGCAACCCACTCCATGCCTGCCGGTTCCGCCACCCCGCTCTCCCGGCAACTCTCCTCAAAGCGCTTCATCCACGCGCCTTCCTCCAGCCCCACCACACCCAGGTAGCTGCGCACGAAGGCCCGCCGGAAGACGCCGCCAGGCAGTTCCTGCAAATCTCCCGCCTCCAGCGCGCGGTAGTGCCTTGCCGGCACCTTGGTGGCTTCACAGATGGTCTCCAAAGCCACTCCCCGCTCTTCGCGCGCCCGCCGCAACTGCTCGCCGAATGCCGTCGCTCCGCCTGCTTGCGCCATGTCTCTTTCTTTTGAGGCCGCCACTCGCCCTTACCATAAGCGATCCCATGCGCTAAATCAAAGGAATTTGCCCGTTTTTCGCCTCGCCGGAACCTACCTGGCACCCTCCTTCTGCAACTCTCCGGGCATTGCCTTGAAAAACTCCTCGCTGTCCTCCGCGCTGCCCGCACCGCCGCGCCCGAACCGACGTGACCGGGCAACCGTGGATACACTGGAATTGCCCCCGGGCTGGGCGGCCCAACCGCCGGCCGGACCCGGGAAATCGCTTCCTCCGGGAGAATGGTCCGGCCTATGAAGCCGTGGGTCGTCAAAGCACGTTCGCTTGCACGCAAAACGGGCGCAATCCGCCTGATCAATCGCCTGCGGCCGGCCCGTTCCTACGAGCAGCGCGCCCACCAGGCATTGACCGCCGCGCTACGGCCCGGAGATGTGGCCTGGGACGTCGGGGCCAACGTCGGCCTGTACAGCGAGCTGTTCTGCCGCCACGTCGGCCCCGATGGCCTGGTGGTCGCGTTTGAGCCCTCCGCGGAGTCCTGTGCCGGCATTCGCGAGCGGCTGCCGGATTGCGCGTGGCTGCGCGTGGAAAATGTCGCGCTGGGCGACGCCGACACCACCGGCAGACTGGTGACCGGGGCAGATTCGGTGGAAAACCACGTCGCAACCGAAGCCGACGCGCGCAATGGCGCCGCCGTTTCCATCCCCGTAGAGATCCGCCGCGGCGACACCGTGTGCGGTCGCCTGGGGCGGGTTCCCAATGTCATCAAGGTGGATGTGGAAGGCTTCGAGGAAGAGGTGCTGCTGGGAATGGGCGAGTTGCTGGCGTCGCCCCAGTTGCGCTGCGTCCTGGTCGAGGTCCACTTTACGAAGCTCGAAGCGCGCGGTCAGGCCATGGCGCCGGTCCGCATCGAAAAGCTGCTTGGCGCCAGAGGCTTCAGAACGACCTGGGTGGACACCTCCCACCTGTTCGCGGCTCGTTAGCTCGCCGGAATCACAGGAATCACTCCCCCCGCTCGGGACGCCGCTCCGGCCAGGCGATGCGCAAGCCGCATGGCAAGGGCCACCGCGAGCAGCGTGGAGTTGGCCTGCCCCGAGCTGGCAAAGACCGCGGACGAGGCCACGTACAAATTGTCCAGCCCATGTGCCTTCAGGTTCGCGTCCACAACGCTGCGGCCGGGATCCACGCCCATGCGCACGCCGCCAACCTGGTGGTAGCCGTCGGCCGCCGTCTCCCACACCCTCTCGCGCATCCTATCCGGCGGGTCCCAGTACTCCAGCCGCCCCATTCCATTGGCGCGCAGCGACGCATCCAGCAGCCGGTGCGACTCGATCACGCTCTCCACATCCTGTTCCGTAAAGCGCAGATCGATGCTGGCCCTGGGCACGCCGAAGGCGTCCAGCTCGTGCGTCAGCCGGATGCGGCTTGCCCCAGTCGGAACCTGCTCAGCGTGGTAATGCAGCGCATACTTCCCGCCCCGGTTGCGCACCAGGAATCCAGGCTTCCTGGGCCTGCGGACCAACCGGTCGCGCAATATCCTCGCCATGTCTGCCGCTCCGCGCGGAGCCCCCAGCACGGCATTCCGCAGGTGGGCTGCCAGTTGGTATGGCCGGGGTCCGGTATGCATCTGGCGGATTGCCTCGGGCAGCAGGCGGCGCCCGACCGGAGGAATCGCTAGTGCCAGGAATACCGCGGACAGCACGCCGCTGCGGTGCGTGGGGTCGTAAAAAGGAGGATTGTCCGGCCAGAACGCAGTATTCAGCACTTTGTGCTGCACCTGCGCCTCAGTCGTCAGCATCAATCGCCTGCGATAGAACGCGCCGTTGTCGTCCAGCTTGAAGTCCAGGTCGCGAATTGTGTCCGGGTTGGCGGACTGGATGCCGGCAATCTTTCCCGACAGGTGCCCCATATAGCAGCGGCCGAGCGGCCCGTCTACACCGCCAAAAAGCTGCGGGTAGCTCTGCTGGACATGCAGAAGCAGCCGCGTCGCCTCTACGCCGCCCGTCGCCAGGATGATCCGCCGCGCCTTCACCGCGCGCGGTCCGGCCGGGGTGGAGACCGCAAGGCTCTCCACCGCCTGCCCATCGTGCGAGAGATTCAGCCCGGTAACGGTGCTCCTCAGGCTGATCTTGATTCGCGGTGAATGCAGCAGCGCCTTGCGGTGCACCAGCATCAGGCGAGGCTCCGTCGACCAGCGCTCCACAAAATCAAGCGTCAATCCGTCGCCCAGTTTGCCCGGATAAGGAATTGCAAACGAGTCGTCGCCGCACAGCAAGTATTCGCTGGCCAGTTTGTACCATGGCCGGATCTCGTCGTGGGTTATCGGCCAATGCGCATCCGCCACAAAATCGCGGTTCAGCCAGTCCACCTCGTCGTAAGCCACGCATCGCCCGCCCCACGTCCACGAAGTTCCGCCCAGCGCGCGGCAAACCGCCAACTCCATCCGCGCATGGCGGCGTGCGTCCACAATCTCGGCGCGAGAGGCTTCCCCAATCGCAGCATCGATCGCGTCATCGCCGGATTCCAGAACCAGCACCTCGCGGCCCAGCCGATCAAACTCCAACGCCAGGGCCATGCCCACGGGCCCCGACCCAACCACGCACACGTCCCAGGTTTCGTCGCCCGCAGTCGGCTCCGCAATCACCATAGGCCGCATGGTACCAAGGTCTGGCCAGCACCCTGCGCTGGTCACTTCGCTTAAATTCGCCTGAGCTACACTGAACGGATGAGCCGAATCTCCCTGGATGCAGCAGAAAAGGGAATTTCGCTATCGACGGTTCGGTCTTTCCGGTCAACTTTTTTCTGCGCCGCCGTCCTGCTGGGGTGCATCCTCGTATCGCACCCGGTAGTGGAGGCAGGCGTGGGTGACGACTGGGTCTACATCTGGTCGGCCAGGGTGCTCGCCGACACCGGCCACGTGGTATACGCCGGCTGGGCCACGGCGATCGTTGGCTGGCAGCTTTACCTGGGCGCCGTCTTCATCAAACTCTTCGGCTTCTCCTTTACCGCCGTTCGGGCCTCGGTCGTGCTGTTGGCCCTGATCTGCGCGGCGCTGCTGCACCGCATCTTTTTGCGCCTCGGTCTGGGCGATTGGAACGCGTCCATTGCCACCCTTTCCGTTGTCCTCTCGTCAGTTTTTCTGCCCCTGGCCACCACCTTCATGTCCGATGTGCCCGGCTTGTTCGCCATCCTGGTGTGTCTCTACTGCTGCCTGCGAGCAGTCCCGGAGCAGTCGCCCGCCGCAACCATCGCCTGGCTGGCGGGCGCCGCCCTTTCCAACGATGTCCTGGGAACGGCCCGGCAGATTTGCTGGCTGGGGGTGCTCGTGCTGGTCCCTTCAGCCGCCTGGTGCGTCCGCCGCCGCCGAGGTGTACCGGTCGCGGCCGCGGCCCTCTGGCTGCTGAGTCTCGCCTTTGTCGCGGGCTGTATGCACTGGTTCAGCCAGCAACCCTACGCAGTGCACGAGGATTTCCTGTTTCGCTATCATCGCGGCCACCTGGAGCAGGCTCACGCCCTCACTCTCACCGCTCTCTTGCTGGTTTTGCCCGTACTCAGCGCGTATCTCTTCAAGCTTCGCACCAGCCGCGGGGTCGTCGGCTACGCAGCCGCGCTGGTCGGCGCCGCCACGGGGTGCGGCCTGCTGCTGCTGGACCCCAGCGCCTACAACCAGACTCATGCAATGGCCGCGCCTTTCCTGGGCGACGTTCCGCTTGCCGTTCGACTCGTGCTGGTTGGCTCCGCCTTTGCCTGCCTCTTCCGCTTCGCCGCGGGCCTGCGCAGTGTCCTGGCCGATCCCGATGCGCCACCCGCCTTCCTGCGCGGCTTGCCCGGCGCGCTGCCGGCGCGCACCCTGCTGCTGCTGTTTGGGCCGTTCACCTGCGCCTATATGCTGTTAGTCGTCACCCGCGAGTCGCTCTGGCCCCGCTACATTGTTCCGGTTCTGCCCATCTTTCTTTTCTTTCTGATTTGGGTTTACATCGGGGACGCACCACGGCGAAGGCTGCCGATCCTTTCCGCCGTTATCGTTGCCGTCCTGGCCTGCGAAGCGGTCGCCAACACGCATGACCTCTTCGCCCGCCAGGGTGCTTATGCTGCCGCAGCAAACCGGGTTTTGGCCGCAGGCGTTCCCCGGTCGCAGCTCGAGGGAGGGTTCGAATTGGACGGTTGGGCCCAGCTTCAGAGCACGGGCTACGTCAACGACCCAAATATTCTGGTGCCCGCCGGCGCATACAAACCGCGCAACCTGTCGGGACCGCCCGGGTGCCACGGGTGGTTTCTCGATTGGACGCCTTCCATTCAACCGCGCTTTACGCTGTCGGACGTTCCGTCAAGCTGCTACCCGCCTGCGCCGTTTCCCCAGCAGCGGTACCGCAGCTGGTGTCCGCCACATGATCGTGCTGTCTTCATTTCGGCTATACCGGCGGCGGTGGCGGCGGTGGCGGCGGGCAAGCCAACTCCGGGTGCACCCCCGGATGAGGTCCCCTCCAACCCTGCAGACCTTAGCCCACCGGCAATGCCTTAACCCCATTGATTGGCGCGTTTGCGGTATGCCGCCACAGGCCCCGCCCTCCCTGCTAGACTGGCCCTAAGCGTGTGCGCATCCCCTTTCCAGAGCGCGTTCCCATCAACCGCGTCGCCATCTTTGCGGTTGCCCTGTTCCTCATCCAGCAGGTTGAGGGAACGGCCCTCTACTTTAGCGCCGGCTGTGCCGTCTTCATCCTCATCGCCGCCCTCGCCTTCAACGCAGCGGGAGGGTTGACCCGGGCCTCGGGCGCCTACGTCTTCTTTTATTCGCTCCTGGTGGTGATCGTCGGCGTCTGCTACAAGGCCTACCTCGGTGAACCGGCCCAGTCCAATCTCCGTGACCCGCGCACCGACATCGAGATCTACGTCGGCAGCATCGCGGCCATGCTGGCCACCGTCATTGTCAGCCGCCGGATCTTGCGCAAATCCGGCCTGCTGAAGAATATGCTTAGGGACTCCGAGATGTATCGCGCCTCGGTCGGATGCATCGTTTTCGGCGTCGTCGGCGCCACCCTCATCGCTTTGCTGGGCGAAGCATCGCAGCTGGTGAACAGCGCCTTTAGCCAGCTCAATCAGCTGATCCCTGTGGGTATCATCATCGGCGTCATGTACGAAATCCGCCGTAGCGGCGGAACCCGCAGCCTTAATCTGCCCACCCTGCTCGCCGCTGTCTACTACTTTGTTTTCTTCGGGCTCTTCCCTTTCTCCAAGCAGGGAATGCTGCTGCCGGCTGCTTGCTGGGTCCTCCCCGTATGCGCCTTGCGATTCCGCCTTTCTGCCTTGCAAATCGTGGCCTGCCTCGCCTTCGTCTTCATCGTCTTCTACTACCTGGTCCCTTACTCGCAGTATGGCCGCAAGTTCCTCGAACCCAACATGGCCCTCAGTCAGCATCTCGCCCTCACCACCCGGCTGCTCGAAAGCCCCGAAGAGACCCGGCAAGGCTTCGAGCAGGATTTCGCAGTAGGCGGATACTACAACACGCCGCAGGGCTTTTGGGATCGCCTGCAGTTCGTCTCCGTCGACGACAAACTCATCAACGTCACCGATCAGGGCAAAGTCATCGGCCTGTTACCCGTCACAGCGAGCCTCCTTAATGCCGTTCCCCATTTCCTGTGGCCCAACAAGCCGAACTACAATCTCGGCAATCTCTACTCTCACGAGGTCGGAGGCATGACCTCCGAGGAAGATACCACCACCGGCGTTTCCTTCAGTCCCACCTCGGAGGCCTACCACATGAAGAAGTGGCTTGGCGTCCTCGTGGTTGCTCCCCTGGTCTGGCTCGCCATGTTCGTCCTGTTCGATTCCCTGTGCGGCGATCTCCGCACCACTCCCTGGGGCCTTTTGGTGCTGGCACTTCTCTCGCACACCGCGCCGGAAGGCGCCATCTCCGGCCTCATCGCCTTCATGACCTTCGGGACCGAGGCTCTCCTCTTCTGCGCTTTCTTTGCCAAATGGGCCGCGCCGTTCTTTGCCATTCCCGTCCTCGGCCCCGACCGCCGGGGGGCCGCGTCTCGGATCTCATTTGTGCCCAGCCCCTAACCGACCCGCAGGCAAACGGCGTCGCCAGGTACCTTTGTGGCACAGGTCAGGAACCGAAGCCTCCGCGGGTCGCTGCCGTCCTCGGTGTCTGTACCGAACTGCTAAACAATCCGTGGTACGCCGACCTCACGGCTAAAGCTCCTTGCGGTCTGCCCCCGGCGCCGCGGGTGGAAAACCCTCTGTCTCACAAAGACGCCGCGGCGGCGCTGCGCACCCCACAGAGATACCCCTCCAGTTCGAACGAGAGGATAAGGGAGAGCATTATCGCAAACTCTCCGTACACGCGGCACTCGATTGGCACGCCAAAGTAGAAGAGGACACAGAGACCGGGAAGCATCCCCACCAACAAGCACCAGATGCGGCGAGGAAGAAACCCACGGTAGAGGTATGCAAAAGGGATCGCGAATCCCAGAGCGCTCAGCACCTGTGGAAGGTGCCACGGGTGCAGGTACGCGATCGCGCCGAATTCCCATGGCCCGTTAAATCCGACGGCTGACCGATCATAGCCAAACAAATGGACCGCCTCGTGCTTCTCAAGCAAGAGGCCCCCTACAATCAGCAACGAAACCGCGAACACCCTCCATCTCCTCAGAATCGTTGCCACCCCCCACTTCTCGTCGGCCAGCGACCAAGCCGCCCAGAGAGGAACAAGTAACAGTACGGTCTCCTTATTGAGCATCCCCGCAGCCGAGATCGCCAGGTAGAGTAGCAACCTTCGGGAGATGATCGCCCAAAAGCCCAGGGCAAAGAATACGCAGGCGGGAAAGTCGTAATAAAAGTAGAAACCCCATTCTTGGTGGATGCAATACGTGAAAGCGAGGGAGAGGAGAGTGAGGATAGTCGGCAAGTAGTACAGGTCGCCGGACAGCCCCAAGATCCTCCCCAAGTGAGCCGCCAGCATTCCAAGGACTACCAGGCAGAAGCCGTTGATGAAGGAAAAACCGATGGCAACGCTCGACATGTGGTTCAGGTGCATGTGGCCCGCCGCTGGGGAATTCAGCAGAAAACGCACCACCGGCACCATCATGAACCGGCCTTGAAATGGCATGTCCGAGTGCCCCTGCGTGTATTGGACGGGGTCGAGCGGAGATTCAGATTCATAGACAGCCGCTCTGCCTAAGAACATACAGGCGGCGACAAACGTGACAGCTATAAGAGCCTTCTCGAAGTGCGTCGATTTCATTGTCGTTGCTCACCGGTTGATAGACTGTGCGCATGATAATACCCGAACTTGCAATTTTAGAACGCCAGAACGTGCTCGCGCTCAACCAAAATGCGCAGGAACGACAATCCTCCGTCGCGCGGGATTCCCGGTGGCTTCGGATTATGAGTTTGGGATACGTCGCGTTCCTCGTCTGCGTCGCGCCTCAGAGCTACGCGAACTTCTGGCTAATGGATAGATACGCGGCGAGACGCCGAACAACGAAAGCATCAGTAGTGCCGGAGTCTACCGGTCATTCATCTGATACGGGTTCTTGATCCGCAACACCTTCAGGGTTCTTAGCACCATGTTGCGGAGAGCCCCGCGAATCTGGTTCTCCAACCGTACCCGCTGAATAATCGCCGCCTGCCGCCTCCGAAACCGCTCCTCCGGCGGTGGTCCGTGACGCAGCGACCGCGCAGCCAACTCCACTACCTGATCGAACTCCCGCTCCACCGAGAAGTATTCGAGGTAAGCCGCCCGGGCCAGTCGCCCGCGCTCCGCGGCACTCGTAGCCAGCGGCTCCAGCAGCGCTGGCAGCTTCGCCAGGTCCCGCTCCGGCACGCGCACCAGGAATCCATCCCACGCCGGCCCCGGAGGCAGTTCGTAGTCGTCGGACAGCAGCACCGGAGCAATCCCCGCCGCCATCACTTCGAAGAATCGAATCGTCCCCGTGCCTGCTCCCCGCGGACAAAGCACAAAATGCGACGCCGCCACGGTCTCGGCATACGCAAGCTGACGGTCACGGCGGTCCGGTTGCGAGTCGTCCCAGTGGTAGTAGCGCGAGGTATTTTCAATCAGCACATCCGCGCGGTCGTACTTCACATTGAAAAGCCGCTTGCGCAATAGCGAAGTTGACCCGCCCTGGAACGTAAACAAATAGCGCTTCTCCGGCGCGGCCATCCTGACGTCTGGCGATGTCTCCGCCAGGTATCTGTTCTGATACCGGCCATTGCGGGACACATACGAGTAGCTGAAGATCCGCCCCGCGTGAGCTTGCTCGTCCCGGTGCGCCGAGCAGTACACCCCCGGAGCGAGCGGCAGATAGTTATCGTCCTCCGTGTACACGGCACAGCGGTCGGGGAACGTCGTGTAGAGCGGGTGCTCTAACAGCAGGCGCGGGTCGTGTCCAAAGCTGCCGAGGATCAAAGTTAGATCGGCCGCACCCGGATCAGCCGTCAGTTCGTGCTTCTTCGACAAAACAGCCCGTGCCTCGAACAGCCCTGGAAGCTCTGATTCCCCGCAGACCGTCAGATGAACGTTCATATCTGCGCTTCCTGCGCACCCGGCGCGCTCACGAATCGCTCCATGGCGCACGCGCAGGTCAGCGGGATCAGCGCCACCGCGAAGGGCAGAAAGATGCGCACCTCCTCGATCCTGCCCACCACAAACCACAGCACCATGTAAATCGCCGACCCCGCCAACAGTGCCATCCCTGGCGCATCCGCGGTCGCGCGCCGGCGCGCCAGCGTGGTCGCCAGCCAGCCCCACGGCAGCAGGAACAGCACGAACGGCGCCATCCCCAGCGGCTGGGTAAGGTTCTGCCTCAGTTCAAACACCCGCGTCGTTCCGTAGCCGGCGTGCGGATACACCACATGCATCAGCGTGTACTGAATGCCGCCCGCGACCAGCACCGCTGCCACGCTGGTCGCCGCCTGCACTCCGCGAGCCAGCGACAGCCCTCCGCCAGCCCGCGTGAAGCACATCGCGAGAGTCCCCAGATGAGCCGCGAAGATGATATCCGGGCGGATGAATCCCTGTACCCCGGCCAGCGCCAGCATCGCGGCCGAGGTCACCACCGTCGCAGCAACTCGCGGCAGCGGCAGCTTCACCGTCAGCAGCCACAGCGTCGCCGCCAGCACGGCTGCGCTGGCCAAAGTCTCCGGCCGCTGATACCAGGTGATCCATGCGAAGTAGAACTGGACCAGAAAAACGAACGCCGCCCCGCCGAACCAGCGCGCCGTCTCCCCCGCCGCGCGATATACCCGCGAATGCTCGAAGACCGAGAACAGCAGGTACACGGCACCCGCGGCGCAGACCAGATCGATCAGCGTCAACCCGTGACGCAGCCCCATGTGCCCGTACCGCCGCAGCAGGTCGGCCGCCCACGGCACGCCGATGCGGTACTGTTGCGGCGCGTCCGCCGTCCCCCGGATCACGTCCATCCACCAGTCCGGGTTGGCGTGGTAGGCCCGGCTGTACTCCCAGTAATCCGCGAAGATGGTCGAGCCGACGACAAAGGCGAGCAGCAGCCTGGCTACCTTGTTCGGGCTTCGCATACTTTGCCGGTGTCCTTTCCGCGGCAGGACGGGAGTTGGTTTTCCTTCCGCTCATCTCCGTCGCAGCCCTGGACCGTAGAGTTGCTGCTCCCGGCCCACCCAAATCTTACAGGCATTCCTCTGGTTGACGCGCTAAAGCCGCGCGCGCCATCCCCCATCCCAGCATCAGGGGCCTTCTGCGGATATAGCCCGGGTTTGGGCAGCCTTTTTGCTCGACGATAAGGCTGCGGCTCATCCCCCTCACTCCGCGACGTAACCCGCACCGCGCCATGCCGCGACTTCTATGAACATTGCGGAGTGTCGCGTTCGCCCCCCGCAGCGACGATACTGGTATGAGAGCTCACCGAATGTTCAAGCCGCTTCAGCCCGATACTTCAGCTCCGACGGATCACTCCCGCGCAATTCAGCCCAATCGGCCATCGACCACGCTGCCAGCCCGCGCCGTGCCCAGTTTCTTTCCCGGACGCCAGTGGCAGCAGGTGCTCGCGCGCGACCAGCGCGCCGACGGCCAGTTCTTTTATGCTGTCCGGTCGACCCGGATCTACTGCCGGCCAAGCTGTCCTAGCCGTCGCCCGGCGCGGAAGAACGTCTCCTTCTTCCCCACCGCAGCCGCGGCGGAACAGGCTGGTTATCGCGCCTGCAAGCGCTGCGAGCCGGACCGTGCAACCCCACGCCCCGACCCCCAGGCCGCTGTCATTGCCACCGCCGCGGAGTATCTTTCTGAGCACGCCGACCAACGCACGCGGCTCGCCGACCTGGCCAAGGCCACCGGGGTTGGCCGCCTCACGCTCCTGCGCGGCTTCCGCCGGGTCCTCGGAGTCAGCCCGGGCGAGTTCGCCAAGGCCCGGCGCGTCGCCCGCTTCCAAGACGCGCTGCGACCCG
>Ga0182030_10011583_pt1 | contig 17767 bp, 16 predicted proteins | sample 812S3MmetaG_FD_121299 | JGI IMG/M metagenome (GOLD analysis project Ga0182030, IMG submission 121299) | Permafrost microbial communities from Stordalen Mire, Sweden - 812S3M metaG (Illumina Assembly) | ecosystem: Environmental > Terrestrial > Soil > Wetlands > Permafrost | place: Sweden...
CTTCGCTGGAAAGTTCCTGTTCGCCCTTTGGGGTAATTTTTCCTACCAGAATATCACCGGGGTGAACTTCGGCACCAATTCGGACTATACCGTCTTCATCCAGATGGCGCAACGATTCTTCGCTGACATTAGGAATATCACGAGTCACAATTTCCGGGCCGAGTTTGGTTTCACGGACTTCAATCATAAAATCTACTATGTGGATTGATGTCAGGCTGTCATCCTGGACTAGACGACGGGAAATAATAATCGCGTCTTCAAAGTTATAACCAGACCACGACATAAAGGCGACAGTCAAATTACAGCCTAGTGCCAATTGGCCATTCGCGATCGACATGCCTTCGATCAACGAATCACCCATTTTAACCCTGTCACCACTGGAAACAACAACTTTTTGGTTTATGCTTGTACCTTCATTACTTCGGACAAAATGTTGAACTGAGTAGGTTTTTTTACTGTCTTTATACTGGACGACAACTTCATCAGCGGTTGCTTTTAGCACCGTTCCGCTGCCTTCTGCTGAAATCAGTTGACCGGTATTTTTGGCCACGGTAGCTTCCAGGCCGGTACCGACAATTGGTGATTCCGGACAAATCAGCGGCACAGCTTGGCGTTGCTGGTTGCTCCCCATTAATGAACGATAGACTAGGTCTTTCTCAATAAACGGGATAAGTCCGGCGCTGCTACCAATAATCTGATTCCTGGCAGCATCCATATAATTGACCTCATTGGCGTCAACTTGGGCAGATTGAAGGTATTTGCGGACACTAACCCTTTCATTAACAAAATAACCGTCTTTATCTACCAGTTCGCCGGCGCTGGCTATAATTGCCGTACCCTCAACTGCAGCGTCCAGATAAACTACATCAGTAGTAACTTTAGCTTTTACCGGCCATGTAATTTGGTCCTTAACTTTTGCCAGCTGGTTGGCAGCAATTTGTGAAACCTTTTGACCGGCCTTAACAATTACTTTGCCTTTTTCATTTTCCAGATTGACAGCAGCAATCAAACCAACAATATTTTTGGCACTTGCCGCGTTAATAACTTTGCGGTATGGTGTCTCGATAAAACCGTAGCTGTTAATTTTGGCGTAATTAGCTAGGTTAAGTACCAGACCGACATTAGCTCCCTCAGGTGTCTCAACGACACAAATCCGGCCATAATGGGTAGCATGCGCATCACGTACTTCAAATCCGGCTCTTTCTCTTGATAAGCCGCCCGGCCCCATTGAGCTTAATCGGCGCTTATGGGCTAGTTCTGAGAGCGGGTTAACCTGATCCATGAACTGGCTCAGCTGTGAACTGGCGAAGAATTCTCTTACTGCAGCCACAACCGGTCGGGCATTAATTAGCTGAGCGGGAGTTACAACCTCAATTTCTGACATGCTCATCCGGTCTTTGGTGTTGCGCTCCATCCTTAGTAGACCAATCCGGAATTGACGCTGGACAAGTTCGCCGACCAGCTTAACCCGTCGGTTAGCTAGACTGTCAATATCATCAACTGGTTCCTGAGAAATATTAAGTCGGATAATTTCAGCAATAATTGCTTTGAGGTCATCTAGGCGCATAATCCGGTTTTCAATCGTGTTGGGAATGTCCATATCAAGCCGGGCATTAAGCTTATAGCGGCCTACACGGCTGAAGTCAAAACGTTTAAAAGTATAGAACATATTCTCCAGCAAGCTTCGGGCATTATCGACTGTTGCCAGATCGCCCGGACGAAGACGTCGATAGACTTCAATTAAGGCTTCGTTCTGTCCATGCGCCGGATTTTTCTCAAAAGTTGCATCTATATAATTAATCTGACCTTGATCGACATGGGCGAAAGCTTCTTTTATTTGGACTTCGGTCATACCAAGAGCTTGCAGAAGCGTGGTGATGGAAATTTTTCGTTTACGGTCAATTTTAACGTAAATTGCACCGTTGCTGGCTGTTTCAAATTCCAACCAGGCACCACGGCCAGGAATAACTTTTGCGCCGTATAGTTGAGTCGTGCCATGCCGTTCGGCCGTAAAGAATACGCCGCTACTGCGGATCAATTGGCTGACTACAACCCGTTCCGCGCCGTTGATTACAAATGTACCGCGGGAAGTCATCCAAGGATAATCACCAAGATAAATTTCTTGCTGTTTAACTTCGCCGGTAACTTTATTGGTCAGTTCAACAAGCGCCTTAAGAGGTGCATCGTAGCTGATATTATTTTCCCGGGCTTCTATTTCGGTAATTTTGGGAGCATCAAAATGGTACGACAAAAAATTCAGCGTTAACTTAGCGCCCGTATAGTCATCTATCGGGCTGATTTCCGCCAATAATTCCCCTAGACCCTCATCAATGAACCATTGAAAAGATTGGTTCTGGTGATTAACTAGATTTGGTAGGTCAATTGCATCGTCATGATTTGTAAAATAAACTCGTCCGTTTTTTGTGTCGCTAAAGATTGCCGTGTTTTTTGCCATACTTAAGCTATTGCTCCCCTATAAGACTTGTGACATTAAATACTCTACTGGCTCTTTCCCAAGTCTTATTCTATATGCTTCAGTTAATAATGTTGTGATTTTTTCATGAAGACAACTAAGCGGCTGTTTTTGGGACTGTTTTGATACAACACTAGTCACGGCACTGCTTACACTACTTCTTGTATTAAAGTGTAGAGAATTTAGTGCAAATGTCAAGCTTAGGTATTCGTGAAAATATTAATGCTAACACGGTTATTTGCCCAATAATATATCTGCCCCCGTTAAATATCTATAAAATGATTACTTTTTCGGTTTAACAACGTCAGCAATGACTTCATCGACAAGGCCATAATCTTTAGCTTCTTGAGCGGTCATCCAGAAATCACGTTCCATATCAGTTTTAATTTTTGCAGACTTTTGCCCAGTGTTAGACGCCATTATGTCAATGAGCCGCTGCTTTAAGCGTAAGGATTCTTTAAGGTCTATCTCCATATCGGTGACTTTACCTTGAGTCGCGCTAGCTGGTTGATGGATCATTACAGATGCGTTCGGTAAAATAAATCTTTTACCCTTGGCACCGGAACTAAGCAAAACAGCTGCAGCTGAGGCTTGAATGCCAATACCAAACGTCTGGACATCATTTTTGATGTACCTCATCGTGTCATAAATAGCCAAGGCATGGTAAACAATGCCACCAGGACTGTTTATATACAAGTAGATATCTTTTTTATCATCTTCGGCTTGTAAGAAAAGCAGCTGTGCGACAACAATGTTAGCCGTCGCTTCATCAACGTCTGTCCCTAAAAATATAATCCGATCTTTTAATAGGCGACTATAGATGTCATAGGCCCGCTCATAACGCCCTTCTTTCTCAATAACTGTTGGAATTAAGATCTGGTTTTTTGGTTTCACGACTTAATCACCTCATAATTAAAATAATGGTACGTTTCTATAATACAAATTTAGCACTCTCAAGTCAAGAGTGCTAGTTTTAAGCGGGCGGCTGGTAACTCATCATTTTAAGAATCACTTTTTCGACTAACAGCCGGTCGGCAATATCCCTTTTAACTTCAGGCTTATCTAGTTCCGCCCGGATACGTTCATCATTGTATTGCTGTTTAAGAATATTGATTTGGACTTCGGTTTCTTCAGGCCGGACTTCAACTTGTTCTATCAGGGCAATTTCACCAAGCACTAATCCGGTCTTAACTTGTTGCCTGGCTGATTCGCGGATATTCTTCCGAAACTCGTCTTCAGTAATACCCTCTAGTTCCAAGTATTCTTCCCAAGTTTGTCCTTGAGAAATTAAGCGTTGTTTTTCGTTTTGGACGACAAAATCAACTTGATTATCAACGACGATTTCCGGTATGGCGACGCTTGATGCCTCAACCACTTTAGTAACCAGCTCATTATGACGAGTTTGCTCAACCAAACGTTTCTTCTCGTTTGTCAATTCTTTCTTGATATCAGTCATTAACTCTTCGACGGTTTTAAAAGGACCAAATTTATCTACCAACTTATCATTCAGGGCCGGTTTGGTAACTGATTTTACATCTATAATTTTTACCGAGAATTTGACACGGCGCTTTTGCAAACCCTTGACACTATAATCGCCCGGAAAAGTAATTATGAATTCTTTCTCTTGACCGGACTTGCAACCAATCAAGTGTGTCTCAAAACCAGGGATAAATGTATTGCTGCCTAATGTTACCGGGTATTTTTTAGAACGGGTACCAGGAATAAGTTTTTTGGTTTTAGCATCTACACCTTCGAAATCAACTACAACCTCGTCGCCTTTTTTGCTCACCCTATCGACTACTTGTTTTTTGGCTTCTCTAGTGAGAAGTTGATCGACAGTTTGGTCAATTTCTTTTTCGGTGATTTCGGTAGTCTGTTGATTAAGTTTGACACGCTTATAATCGGCCAATTTAATTTTTCCAATTACCGTGACTTCGGCGTTAAATTCTAAAGTATGATACGGAACAAATTTATTAATGGTTATCTTGGGCTGTTCAACCGGACGAAGTTTTTCTAGTACAACGGCTTGCCGGTAAAGGTCATTGACCGATACCTCCAAAAACTCTGATTGCAGCTTCGCAGGGTCAATGTTTTTTTCAACCATTGATTCCGGCGCCTTACCGGGCCTAAACCCCGGAATTTTAATATCTTGAGAAAGTTTATTAACAACTTGTGATTTTACAATTTTTATATCTGACTCATCAGCCACAATATATAAGCTGACAGCAATATCTGATAGTTCTTTCTTTGCAATATTCATGATTTAGTACTGTAACAGATTTAATTAAATTCGACCAACAAGTATTGACTAATTTATTCAGCCCCAATGCCGGTTCAAGGTAATTGTTAAAAAACTGAATGTCACGATAAGCCAGGGAATTTCAACTAAATATCCCCATGTGTATTCATGCCTTTGGATGCTCTGGTGAAACCGCATGATCAAATTTTGCTGTCTTGCCGGCCGGTGCTTAAGCTCACGTATAAACGGCGGCAACCACATTAAATCCGGACTCATCGCCAGCAAAGCGCAAGCGATAATTAACAGCCAATTGGCAGGCTGAAATATTACTATCACCACCAGGAATAAAATGCTTAGGGCCACATCTGTCGCTAAGACTTTTTTGAACAGCCGGGTTTTGTGAGAATCAATACCCAGGTGAGGTAAGCTATCTAGGGCAAAATGTGATAATAGGGCCAGCGGTAACGCTATCGCCGGATCGTGTATATAAGCGGCTATGATTGACCCCGTTACGGCGTGATTAATCGCTGTCATTGCTGCCGGTAGTCTTTGACAATGCTCACAATTCTTTGGATACTGTGCTGTTCCTCAACACCGGTGATGAGATTCTTTATTGTGTATTGCTCGCTGTCCAATTCTTTCTCGCCAATAAATAATACATAATGAATTCCTTTTTTCACAGCCGACTGGATTTGTTTATCGGTTTTTCGCCCACTGAAATCAACCGCCACATTAAGACCCATTTCCCTTAAATCGGCAATGACGGTGTGGGCCTTACTGGCCACGTCGCCGATCAATACCGCGTATACATCGGTTTCAGGACGGATATTCGGCAGTAAATTGTGCAATTCCAAAAAATTCTTCATTGTTATATCGCCCATACCAAAACCAACACTGGGCAGTGGCTCAACGCCAAACAGACCCACCAGACCGTCGTAGCGGCCGCCGCCGAACATTGACCGGTTATTATCGGGGTGATTGTCGTTAACCTCGAAAACAATGTCATTATAATAATCAAAACCCCTGACCAGGCTGATATCAAATTCGATGTTAGTGATCAGTAATTTCTGCAGGTCTGTCATCAATATATTAAGTTCATGTACCGACGCGTGATCTTTAAATTCAGCCGGTAGATTATCGATTGATTTTATATTTAGTAGATCAAGCAACTTTTCACTCAGATTTGCTTCATGCTGGGAAGGGTTAAGGACTGAATCGGCCTCAGCTAAAAATTCCGACTCTTCCATTTTATTGCGCCGGTCAATTAAGCGGCGCAAAGTTTGTTGCTGGACATCTCCCAACTTCAAATAATCACTTAGTAACTGATCAAGCAACTTGCGGCTGTTTAATTTAATCGTGTACATTTCATGGGTAGCGCCGAAATTGTGCATTATAGCGCCGGCAACTTGAATAATCTCTGTTTCCGCTGCAATGTTATCAATTCCAAACAAATCGACATTAAGCTGCCAGTGTTCCCGTAGGCGACCGCGTTGTGGCCGTTCATAGCGCCAAAGATTTGGAATTGAATACCAACGCAGCGGATAAGCTAGTTCCTGGCGTTTGGCTGCTACCATGCGGCTGACCGTGGGGGTCATCTCTGGCCTAATAACTACCTTCCGTCCGCCCCGGTCTTCAAATGCATAAGTTTGTTCATTAACAACTTCATCGCTGGTTTTGGCAAGAAATAATTCTAAAGGTTCAAGTATCGGCGCATCGTATTCTTCATAGCCGAATGACTCAACGGTGTGGCGCATAACGTCAAACATATATTTTTGCAGACGTTCGTCCTCTGGGTAGAAATCGCGGGCACCCTTATATGGTTCGGTTGATAATGACATTCTTTTTAGTTCCTTGTTTTAAATTGTAACAGATTTTATATTTATCAAACTGGTAAAGACATAAACAATCCAATAAAATACCTATGTTGGGGCTATAGCTCAGTTGGCTAGAGCGCTTGCATGGCATGCAAGAGGTCAGGAGTTCAAGTCTCCTTAGCTCCACCAATTCAGGCGTTAGCTATCACATAAGTCGAATCATGTCCGGGAAAACTTTATGGGAGGGGCCCTGTATTTAGGGATATTACAGCCATGCTGGCCAAGATTAATAAGCTAACCGCTTTTCAAGTTGCCATCATTCTTTTTGTCTTAGGTTTTGCGGTTTACTTTTCCGGGCTGGCTAACCAATTCCAAGCTGATGACTTTACTCAGATCACCAATGCCGTACCAGTCCATTCGATTACTAATATCAAACTATTCTTCGAGGGCGGTACATTTTATAACGGCCAAGGGATTGCTCCTCTCAGCGGCCCGTACTTTCGCCCATTAGAAACAATTGCTTATTCATTAATATATGAATTGTTCGGGCTGCACGTGATGGCCTATCATATTGTCCAGCTGCTGTTATGTATCGGCTGCGCAACGTTACTCTACATGGTATTTAGATATTCATTCAGTGTCTTGCTGGCATTGTTGTTGGCAATAATTTTCCTGATCCACCCGATAAATTCTGAAACCGTTTTCGCTATTCCGCATATGGTTGATGCTTTATTCTTTTTCTTTGGAATATTAGCGATTTGGCTGTTACTGCGGTTCAAATCGGTAAAAAGCCTTTGGCTAGTAATTTTATGTTTATTTTTGTCAATGTTGTCCAAGGAGACTGCCATAGTGTTTATTGCCATGGCCCTTTTATATCTCTTCTGGTTTAACCGGGACAGGTTATATTGGTTCATCGGCTTTATGGTTTTGCCGGTTACTGTTTATCTTATATTAAGGATCAATGCCATCGGCTTAATCGTCCACACCTATAGTGCTCCGGTTGACGGATTAAGTATTTCCGGCCGTTTATTAACTTCCCCTTCGATACTATTGTTCTACCTGACTAAATTTATATTTCCATGGAGGTTAGTATCAACTTATAATTGGGTTTATCCGGCATATAGCTTCCAACATGTTTTACTGCCATTGTTGATTGACCTGGCAGTAATCGGTTTAACTATATATCTGGCATATGTGGTCCACCAGAAAGCCTCCAAAGAACAATTTTTCACTTATTTATTTTTTGCGTTTTGGGCATTTATCAGCCTGATCCCTTATCTGCAAATTATTCCTCTCGACATGACCGCTAGTGAAACCTGGTTTTATTTATCGATGGCCGGTTGGCTGGGAATGATTGGTGTAATTTTAGTTACCTTCCAGTCTCGTATTCGTCCGGACTGGTTGTTAGCAGTGGCAGTAATCCTGATTATTTTATTCGGACTGCGTGCCGGGTTAAGGGGCTTAGACTGGAGAAACGAGTATGCTCTGGCCAGTACTGATTTAGCAGCGTCAAAAGAAGATTACGGCGCCTATGAAGATCTCGCAAATTACTATCTGAATAACGGAGACTATGCCCAGGCTAAAACAGACGCCTTACGCTCGATTGCCATATTCCCGACATATACTAGTTATGATAATCTTGGCTTAACCCTAACCTATCAGGGTAATTACCCCGGGGCAATAAATGCATACGAAAAGGCGATCAGTTATGACAATAACTATTTAATATACAATAACATTGCCCAGCTCACTCTTTTATACGGTAGTTATAACTCTAACCGACAAACCTTAAGGAGCCTGCTCGAAAAATTACCGGATGATCCTGTCATCTGGATGTATAAGGCGCTTTTGCAAGATAGTAACGGTGATAATGCCGATGCCAAGATTTCAATAACAAATGCCGTTAAATACGGCCAGGTCCCCTCGTTCATTTATGATAACATCATGGCTGATAACTCTTTTACTATTCTTATTAACGGAGCAAAGCCAATAAATATTCCATAACAGCTTAATATATAATCTCAAGGCTGTCATACTAAAATCACCTTTCAACTAATGACGATTGATTACTCTGCCGCTAATAAGCTATGCTTAATTCAATGATTAGCGTGATACATGCCATCATACTTGGACTAGCTCAGGGAATTACCGAGTTGTTCCCGATTTCCAGTCTAGGACACAGTGTAATTATCCCTCAACTATTTCATTGGCATATCCAGCAAAACGGTTCATATTACGTAACTTTTTTGGTTGGCACACATTTCGCGACCGCGCTGGTATTGGTCGGCTTTTTCTGGGAAGATTGGAAAAAGATTATCGGCGGTATTTTCCGATCTCTTAAAGCCAGACAGATTGATACGAATGACAGTTATGCGAAGATAGGCTGGCTACTGGTCGTGGCAACCATACCGGCAGGGATTCTAGGTTTGTTGTTCCAAGACTCGCTAAATAAATTATTCACTTCCGCAAAAATAGCCTCACTGCTATTAATTCTTAACGGAATTATCCTATTCGGCGCTGAACGGCTAAGGAAAAACCGGCAAACTATCCCTAATAATATTTCAGAACGCGATAAAGGCATTGCCAAATTACACTGGAGCCATGCTGTCGGGATCGGAATATTCCAATCCTCTGCCTTATTCCCTGGTATCTCACGAGCCGGCTCTTCTATGGCCGGTAGTTTAACGGCCGGATTGAATAATGAAGAAGCCGCCCGTTTTAGCTTCTTACTGGCGACGCCAATAATTTTTGCCGCATCGGTGTTAAAATTACCGGATGTATTCAGCAATTCATACATACATATGCGCCTAGCCATAATTGTCGGCGCACTTTGCGCCGGGCTAACGGCATATTTATCCGTAGCTTTTCTGATCAGATACTTTAGGACAAAGACTTTAACCCCGTTTGCTATTTACTGCTTTGTGGTTGGACTCAGTCTGTCTTTGTATTTTTTGGTACGCTAGTTTTATCGCGCCGACCACCTGAGAACCAGGCCAGAATAAGGCTGCCGATGCCCAGAATTAGCGCTGCCAAGCCGTGCTTAAGATGGATATGTGTTGAGCCAGCCTCATACCCGGGGAAATAGTGCGGTAATGATCCAGCTTTGGTTGTCCAGTAGTATACTGCCAAAGCAAAGAATATAAGCGCCACTATTACAAATATGATCGTCCATGGACGTTTCATAATCTACTCCATCTAAATTGTTATAAAAACTATTTTTTAAGTCTAATTAAAAGCCGCCGCCATTATCACTGCGGGGTTCTCTTTTTTCTTCCGGTGAGCGGGCTTCACTAACAACGATTGCCCGGCCATTAGCTTCATGACCGTTTAATCCCTCAATAGCTGATTGGGCTTCTTGTTCAGTGGACATTTCTACAAAACCATATCCACGGGACCGTTGGGTTTCTCGGTCAACTATTACTTTGGCTGACAGCACTGTTCCTTTAGTGGCGAAAAGCTGATTTAGTTCATCGTCAGTCATACTATATGGTAAGGAGCCTACGAATAATTTATTGGTTGCCATTATTGTTCTCTTGTTCTCTTCTTTAACGGTATCTGCTGAGGGAGCAGTTGACCATTTTAATTTATTTATTAGCCCTCGCTATCCTTAATTACGGATAGATAAGTTGATTGTATCACAGAACGCAATCATTCATCGTGCGTTCTCACCCTGCGACGGGTGTTTTCTAAATGTTTTTGTTTTCACGCGTCGCGTTTAACGCACGATTTAATTTAAGCATAACCTCCTTTTATTTATTGTCAAGTAACTTTATCAGATCTTTTTCGGATAGCTGTTTAACGCCCAATCTTTCGGCGGCAGCCAGTTTCGAGGCACCGGTGTTCTGCCCGACAACAAGATAGTTGGTATCTTTAGCGATACTTGTCTGGAACCTCCCACCAAGGGCGCGTAATTTTTCGGCGGCCATATCCCGGCCCATAGTTTGCAGGCTACCGGTGATAACAAAATTCAGGCCGTGAAGGCGCCCCCGCTTAACTGCCCTATAAATAGGGTTGACTTCAAGCTTACCAAATTCTTCCAACAATTTTTGGTTATCCGGATCGCTGAACCAGGCTATGATTGATTCAGCCACTATTTCACCGACCCCCTCAACCTTGCCTAAATCGTCAAGTGTGGCATTGCTAAGCCCGGCAAGTGAGCCAAATTGCCCGCACAGGTTTATTGCGGTTTGGGCGCCAACGTGCCGGATGCCCAAACCATAGACAAACCGCGCTAACGGCGGACGTTTTCGATCAGTAATACTGGAGATGAGATTAGTTGCCGATATCTCCGCAAAACGGTCAAGTTTGAGCAATGAATCTTTTTGTAATTTGTAAACATCAGCCAGATTATTTACTAAATGCGCGTCAACTAAAGCCGCGGCATTTTTTTCTCCAAGCGTATCGATATCCAATGCGCCTTTACTGGCAAAGTGAATCACTGATTGCTTTAATAAAAGCTTACTACTAGTGCCCTTGAGACGATAAACAGCCTCGCCCTTCGGCCTGACAAATTGTAATTCCTGGTATTGCCGTTTCAATTCGCTGGGCATATTAAACGGTTTGACAGCTGGCGGTCTTAAATCCATAAGCACCCGGTCAACCTGTGGAATAATGTCACCAGCCTTGAAAATCACCACAGTATCGCCAATCCTGATATCTTTTCGCTTAATCTCATCAGCATTATGCAAAGTTGCATGCCTGACGGTTGTGCCGGCCAATATGACCGGGTCAAATACCGCCACGGGCGTAGCCGCGCCGGTCCGACCGATCGAAATAACAATATCTTTAAGTACTGTAACTGTCTGCTCGGCCGGATATTTATAGGCGACCGCTCCGCGTGGCCGCCGGTTGACAGCACCCAGTTCCGTAAACAATTGTCGGTCATTGAGTTTTATCACTATTCCGTCCGTGTTAAACGGCAATTCATGTCGGTGTGAGTCCCAGCTATTAACATAATTCATAACCTGGTCAATCCGCGGAAAAACTGCCGCTTGGGTATTAGTTGCAATGCCCAGTTCCTGCATAGTCTCATAGGCCGATATGTTGGTGGGCACTTCATTTTGATTATCTCGTATTAGATCGTATCCCCGGAAACGCAACGGCCTGGCCGCGGTTAAACGCGGATCAAGTTGACGGACAGTCCCGGCCGCCAAGTTTCTCGGATTTGCAAAAAGTGGTAGATTTTCTTTTTTTCTTTTGGCATTGAGCTGGTCAAAGTCATGTTTATACATGATCACTTCTCCCCTGATTTCAGTCCGGCCGGTGAGAAACTGATGGTATTGTTTTGAATCATGTAATCTCAGCGGCACGTTACGGATAGTGCGGATGCTCTGGGTAACGTCTTCTCCTGTATAACCATCCCCCCTGGTCACCGCTCTGACTAGCAGCCCATCTTCATAGATAAGCGCACAAGCCAGCCCGTCCATTTTTATATCTACAAAAAATTCAGAGGGACCAGACGGAATTAATTTCTGGGTGCGATTGATCCAGGCTTCCACGTCATTAATACCGAAAACGTCTTCCAGACTTATCATCGGTGTCAAATGCTGAATTTTTTCGAACTGTTCAAGCGGTTTTTCACCAACTCGCTGGGTGGGTGAATCAGGTGTTATGAGTTCTGGATAGAGCGACTCAATTTTCTTTAGTTCCTGCATAAGTCCGTCATAAACAGCATCCGAAACCGATGGATTATCTTTAACATGATATTCAACCGAATACTTGGAGATAAGTTTCCGTAACTTGTTTAATTGCGTTCCTGCTTGATGGCGAGAAATTTTTGTCATAACAATAGCTCCCGATATAGAGCATATACATAGCTATGAGCAACAACAAGACCGACGATTGTCATTATAAAAAATACCCAGACTGCCACCGGAGCGGTAATCAATAACAAAGGAACCATTATTAATGTTGCAATTATAATCAGGGCTATCGGTAAAAATATTAATTTACGAAGCACCTCCCAGCGGCGGTGCATAACCAGTTCGCGGGCCGATCGCAAAGCTTTCATCGGTGTCATATCCGGCAGCGTAACGATGTAAAGCGCAAAAACTGAAGAGCAAATCATATAGATAGTAGCAAGTGCCATAAAAAAGAAAAGCAACGCCCACAGCCATTTCTCGATCGTGAAGGCGGCAATGCCGTTGCTAATGACAAGATTATATAGTGTCGCTCCTAAGATAAACGGCAAGAACTGTAAACCGATGACAATTATTACAAGAACAAACATGACCAGCGGATACATTCCTCGGTAAAACGCATCCCTGACCCGAGCGTGGATACTGTTATAAGCTTGGCGCAGACCCCAAATAATTGCTAAGCTGATCATAATTAATAGGATCACCTGGAAGACTCCGGCATTGGCATTATTCGAGTTATTCGAATTGCCGAGCATATAAAGAAACAGGGTTAAGCCGTTTGAGACTTGTGAAGTATTTGATTTAGAAAACGGGTCAAGAACCGATTTTAACTGACTAAGACTTTGACCGTTAGCGATATTCCGGACAAGTATCACTTCCAGCACACTATAGATAAGAATAATTAACAAAAAGAGTTTCCAGTACTGAAATAGTATTTTTAAGGAACGCCATAATAACCTGAACGATGAGGACAATTTTGGATATCCAGGTTTAATCCGTTTTTGCATACGGAACGATTTATAGCGCGGGATTTTCAGTCGCCGGCTGACATTTGACCTTATGACCGTTTGATTCTTCACTATTTGGACAGGTTTTTTCGGGACTGGCGGTTTAGATTTTTTGAGTTTTTTTGATTTGGAAGATTTAGCAGCCATTGGTATAAAACCATTATTTTCCTGTATCCATGCCGCGTAATTTTGCTATCCGCTCGTCAATCGGCGGATGGGTGCTGAAAAGATTGGTTATGCTGTGGTTGCGTAGCGGATTTACAAAAAAGAAATGCGCTGTTGCGGTATTTTGGCGTTGCAGGGCTCCACCGCTACTGGTTTGCTTAATCTTCTCCAGAGCATCGGCTAACCCTTCCGGATAACGGGTAGTTAGTGCCCCAGTGGCATCGGCTAAATACTCTCTTTGTCTTGATACCGCTAGTTGAATAAGGATAGCAACAATAGGCGCTAAAATTGCCGCCACAATCCCGACCAGCATCAATATTTGACCAGCTTGGCCACTATTATTACGCCGCCGGTCACCGATTCCGAAAAAGGTAAAACGCAAAATAACGTCAGCCAGCAAAGCAACAACGGCAACAAGCGCAAAGGTAATCATACTTACCCGGATATCATAATTCTTAACGTGTCCCAGCTCATGAGCAACTACGCCCTGGACTTCATCATCGTTCATAATCGCTAGCAGTCCTGACGTTACGCAAATTGAGGCATGATACGGATCACGCCCGGTTGCAAAGGCATTCGGCGCCCGGTCTTCGATTATATAAACCTTTGGCATTGGCAGCCCGTCGGTAATACTAAGATTTTCGACAATCCGCCATAACCTGGGGTTATCTTTCTTCTGAATTTCCTGGGCGCCATTAACTGCTAAAGCGGTACGACTAGCTAAATAGTAGCTAATAACAGCATAGACAACACCAACGGCCATAATGATATAGGCCGCGCTCGGATCCCCAAGTATATCTCCAAAAACAAAGGACAGAATACCGATAAACAATAAAAAGACAAACAAAATTATAATAGTTCGTCTTTTGTTAGAAGTAATCTGGCGATACATGATCAAACCTTCAAATAATTTAAACTATCGATAGTTTAGAACTGGACTTTAACGGGTTCTTGGATTTGCTGTTGTTCATTAGCATCAACATCAAAGTATTCTTTATCTTGATGATAACCGAACATGCTGGCAAATATATTTGTCGGGAAAGTTTTACGCTTGCTGTTAAAATCACGGACCATACCGTTATAAAAGCGCCGGGAAGCCTGAATTTTGTCTTCGGTGTCGACCAATTCAGCTTGAAGCTGCTGGAAATTTTCAGTCGCCCTTAGCTGCGGGTAGTTCTCTGCCACCGCAAACAGGCTTTTCATAGTTTGCTGGAATGCATTATCGGCTTTGGCGGTCGCCGCCGGCCCCTGGGCACTCATAACAGCCGTACGGGCTGCGGTAACGTCTTCAAAGACAGTCTTCTCGTGGGCGGCATAGCCTTTTACTGATTCCACTAGATTAGGGATTAAATCCGAGCGTCGTTTGAGCTGCACGGTAATATCGCTCCAACCTTCGTCAGCCCGTTGATTAAGCCGCACCAAACTGTTGTATAGTCCCGCTATAATCGCACCAATGACAACCACAACTACAATTACAATAATTACCACTTCCATTGCTATCTATCTCCTCTTATCACTTTCAATAATTATATCATGTCGGGGCGTTTATTTAGGTATTTATTCACTAATAATTGATATCATTGATCTATGTCACATAACCGGCATAGAAAAGTAGCCAAACATCATTTGACTATATGGCTAATCATCCTAGTGATAGTGGCTGGTGCTATAGTTTTCAGTTATACGCGTGCCCTGCCGCCGCTATATCCAAAAGTCGCCACGGTTGCCCCTCCGGCAACTGTTTCCAACCCAATAGTTTGGCCAAACAGCCAGGAAGCCGCTTTCGGCGCTAACGGCTTTAGTATTCTGGCAGTGCAAGGAGTTCAAAAACAGATCCCTATCGCCAGTGTCGCCAAATTAATAACCGCCTTGACTATCTTGCAGAAATATCCGCTCGCACTCAGCCAGCTACAAACACCGGTTATCACCCTGACGAATGCGGATGTGGCTATTTATAATCAATACGTTTCCGAACAGGGCTCGGTAGTCAAGGTTGTTGCTGGCGAACAGATAAACGAATATCAGGCACTGGAAGCGATGCTAATACCTTCCGCAAATAATATGGCTGACAGTTTAGCGATATGGGCATTCGGTTCTCTGCCGAACTATGCCACAGCTGCTAATCAGTACATAAAATCTATCGGTTTAACACAAACCACGATCGGCACCGATGCTAGCGGTTTCTTGCCAGCCACCACCAGTACAGCCCACGATCTTATTCTGATCGGTTTTCAAGCCCTAAATAATCCGGTAATTGCCCAGATCGTTGACCAGACCCAAGTAACCCTGCCGGTTGCTGGAGTTGTAAAGAATTATGATTGGCTGCTAGGGACGAACGGGATTATTGGGATTAAGACCGGTAACACGAATCAGGCCGGTGGTGTTTTTGTGTTTGCCGCTAGCGATAAAATAGTCGGCAGCACAACTTCAAATATTCAGATTGTGGGTAGTATTGAGGGGGCAGCGACACTCCAGGAAGCCCTGAATGATACTCCGGCGTTTTTAAACTCAATAAAAGATAATTTTTATTCAGCACCAATTATAGAAAGTCATGAAATTGTTGGTACTTACAAAATACCATGGGGGGACACTATTAATGCCGTTTCTCAAAACAACATTTCCGCGCCACTTTGGAAAGGAACGACAATCAGGCCAATAATTTCCCTACAAGATGTCTATGCCCCATTAAATTCGGATGCAAGCGTGGGCGTAGTTGATGTCCCCGGTCAAATTACAAATACCAAATCGAATATCGTGCTGCAGCAACCGATCCCCGCAGCACCTTGGTGGTGGCGGATCATCCGTCACAAATTATAGTTAATTTAATTCATATTATCTTATGGTGCAAAATATAGATTAAATGCTGATAATAATGCGAATAAATTAAACCATTAACGACCAACAATAACGGGAATACAACCCATGTTTCAACCCATTTTCCAGTTGTAATCCGCCATTCCTTAACTGGCGGAAACCCTAGTTTTACAGGTATGGGCAGAAACCAAGGGACACCTTCTTTAGTAAGGGTATCCATTACCAAGTGTGCTGCCATACCGATCATAAATGCCCACCAGACATAGCCAATATTCACTGAGCCCATAATAGGATGTAGTAATTGCAGCATTAAATGGAATAAAAACCCAAATAACACTAAGCCGATTATCGAATGCGAGATAAACCGGTGACCGCCAAGTATTTTGTCGAAAAATTTTCCGATATACTTGCCTACAGGTAAATTACGCCATATAGGTGCCGTAGATTGATCGATATCTGGTGCAATGCCTCCAGCCAAGTTGGAGAATATGGCCACAATGACAGTTGCTAATGTAACTGATTGCAGAGGCATTACTAAAAAAACAATTCCTAGAGCCGTAACAGCTGCCAAGTCATGAGTTCGTGCGGTCATGCATAAACATTATCAGAGATTGAGAGATTGGCAAACATTATAAAACAGAATGTTAGTGAGTAATGAATCTCCTTGGCGGAATACCTTATCCCCCAGTTTAATAGTTTTAAGTGATAAGTTAGAGGAATTTGGTCTTGTTCATGTCAATAACGCGGTAATTGTTATTGAGCCAAAAGAGGTTGAATATGTTTAGTCTAGTTCTACCCATAAACATGACTGTGGCTACCTATGTCAAGGAAGACAATATAGTCCTCGAGCTCTATATAGATTACACGGATATCTCCGGCCACAGAAAAAGCTCTTTTGCCATTCAACTTTCCAGTCAGGGCATGATCGTAAAGAGGATAACCAAGTTCACCCTTTATAAACAGGTCAAGTCTCTTCTTAAATACTTTAACCAACTTCTCGTTCGGAGTAATTCGTTGCTTAAAGTGTTTTTCAAACGTTTTATCACGCTTGATCTGTTTCATATCTACAGATCTTTCATGAAGTCATCGACAGTTTTAAAGGGACCAGATAAGTTATAGCCTTTCTTGGCGTCTTCAGCTGCATTGTTTAGGCGTTCTGCCGCTTCGTTGCTAGGTTCTCCCCAGTCGTCGCCGAAATTAATAGTGCGCCCTTCGGCTTCAGCTTTAGCCCACACTCGTATATAAGCTTGAGCCGAATCAAAACCCAGCTTCTTTGCCTTAGTCTCCAGTTGCTCTCGGACTTTTACGTCCATCGGTACGTGTAATGTAATGTTACTCATAATGAAAAGTATATAGAAGATATATAATTATGTCAATGCTACTATCTATACATTGCCGCCATAAAGGATTCGAACCCCAAATAACAGAGATACTGCTTGCTGAAAATAGAAAAGACGTTTGATTCTACGTACCGGCGTCTCTGATAACTAACGTGGTGGGTGATGAGTCTCCCAGGTGGAACACCTTATTACTTAGTTTGTTAATTTTAAGTGAAAAGCTAGAGGAATTTGATCTTGATTAATGTAGCTGAGATGTTGAGTTAATGCAAGAGACTA
>Ga0182030_10011585_pt1 | contig 17763 bp, 13 predicted proteins | sample 812S3MmetaG_FD_121299 | JGI IMG/M metagenome (GOLD analysis project Ga0182030, IMG submission 121299) | Permafrost microbial communities from Stordalen Mire, Sweden - 812S3M metaG (Illumina Assembly) | ecosystem: Environmental > Terrestrial > Soil > Wetlands > Permafrost | place: Sweden...
CAGTGGTCAGCGGCCAGCTAATCACGGCTGCCGCGGAATTGGATGATTCTGCGGCGGTCGCGTTTGGACGGCCTGCCTTCAGGCGCGGGAGTGGAATTCCTCATGGCCTTACGCTCTTCGGCCGCCTTGATGCGCGATTCACGGCTCGCCTCGGTTTCTTCATAGAGCGTATGAGCGACCGCGGCAGGGCCTCGCACTTCGCTCAGCAGCACAACCTTCACCTGAAAATCACCGCTGTCGGTCTTGATATGCAATAGGTCGCCGACCCGGACCTCGCGGGCAGCCTTGGCGGGCTGGCTGTTGGATTGAATCCTGCCGAGTTCACAGGCACGGGCAGCCAGAGAGCGCGTCTTGAAGAATCGGGCCGCCCACAGCCACTTGTCCATGCGTACGCTGGCCATGCCTTATCTTAGGACAGTTTTGTCGGCCGTCGGTTGTTACGCGGGCAGCTTCGCCTCCAAAGCTCCGGTGTGCGGAAGAATTCGGAGGTTACGAAAGTACAATCGCGCACATGTACTTTCGTAATCTTGACAGAAAGAAGCGACGCGGTAGGCTGATAAGTTGGGCTCAGTGTCCAATTGCCTATCGGGAAGGTTTGCCGGGAGGCGGAGGGTCTTTGACAAATTAGTGGCCAGTGGTCGGTGGCTGGTGGCCAGTTGTGCGGGCACCCAGACTTCGGGGGACTCGGCGTAAGATGTTGCATGCAAAAGCTTTACAGAAACCTTTTCTTGTCAATATTTTGCGTGAGGGATCCCTTAAGCTATTTAAATTAAAAGGCTTAGATCGACGCGTAAGTCCAATGTCTGGAATATCTTGTGCGCAAAATATTCAAACAAAAGGTCTTAGGTATCTGGGGGGGGAGGGGGGTGCCATTTCGCATGTTCCTCGGGATGCGTTTTGCGGCCTCACTCTGCCATCCCGTAGTACTCTGTTATCGCTGCATTTGCAACGCAATCTATGAATAGACCCAAGCCAGTTGCTCTCTTTGGCCTTCTCGCTGCTCTCATTTTCTCGTCTACTCTGGTAACCGCTCAAAAGCCGCACGTGCTGCCGCATCGCAGCGAGGAAAGAGCTGCTCCGCCGCCCGCACCGGCTCCTCAGGTCAGTCCGCAGCTTTCGAAGGAAGATCTGGAAGCCTTCTTTGACGGCTTCCTCCCGATTGAACTCGAGCGTGATGATATCGCGGGGGCAGTCGTCACGGTGGTGAAGGACGGCAAGGTGCTCTTCGCCAAAGGTTATGGCTACGCCGACGTAAAGGCCAGGAAACCCGTCAGCGTTGATGCCACGCTCTTCCGGCCGGGTTCCATCTCCAAGACCTTCACTTGGACCGCGGTGATGCAACTGGTGGAGCAGGGCAAGATCGACCTGAACCGCGACGTGAACGACTATCTCGACTTCAAGATTCCCGCAACCTTCGGTAAGCCCATCACGATGAAGGACCTGATGACGCACACGCCGGGTTTCGAGGAGACCCTGAAGGAATTGTTCGTCGCCGATGCCGCGGACATGCGCCCGCTGCAACAGTATGTGCAGACCCACATGCCGGAGGAAATCTTCCCGCCGGGAACGACTCCGGCGTATTCGAACTACGGAGCCACGCTCGCCGGCTATATCGTGCAGCGCGTTTCAGGCATGCCGTTCGACGACTACATCGAACAGAACATTCTTATGCCGCTGGGCATGACCCAAAGCACGTTTCGCCAGCCGCTGCCTGCCAATCTGAAGGTGCTGATGTCGCAGGGATATAACAAGGCGTCGCAACCCCCGAAGGACTTCGAGTTTGTACAGGCCTGGCCTGCCGGCAGCCTTTCGACCACGGCGGAAGACATGTCGCATTACATGATCGCCCACCTGCAAAACGGCGAATACAACGGCGCTCGCATTCTGAAGCCGGAGACGGCGCAACTCATGCACTCGCGCGCCTTCGGCCTGGTGCCGTCGATGAACGGCATGGCCTACGGCTTCTACGAGGAGTCGCGCAACAGCCATCGCATCATCGGACACGGCGGCGACACCCAGTGGTTTCACAGCGACATGCACCTCATGCCCGACGACCATATCGGCTTCTTCATCTCTTACAACAGCGCCGGAAATCCGCAGTTTTCCGGGCGATCGGCATTGTGGGAAGGTTTCCTCAACCGTTATTTCCCCTACACGCCTCCGGCTGGTAGGCAGTTGGCCAACGCGGCCGAGGACGCCAAGTCGGTGACCGGAACGTACTGGCTCAGCCGCCGCTCTCAAAGCAATGTTGCTGCCGTCATCGGGGCTCTTGGCCAGTTGAAGGTAAGCGTCAACTCCGACGGCACTATCAGCGTGGATCAAGTGAAGGACTTCGCCGGCAATCCCAAGCACTTCCAGGAAATCGCGCCGTTGATGTTTCGCGAAGTCAACGGCCAAAGCGAGATCGCCTTCATCAGGGACTATGCGGAACGGCAGATCATGGTCACCGATCTGCCTATCTTCGTTGGCCAGCGCGTTCCGGTGTTGAAGAACCAGAACCTCAACCTAGGCATCATTACCTTTGCCGTGGTCATATTCGCCCTGACCCTGCTGTTCTGGCCGCTGAACGCGATGCTGCGCGGGCACTATCGCTATCGCGCCGAACTGACGCCACAATATCGCAGGCTGCGCTTCTGGATGCGATGGGTGTGCGCGGTCAATCTGGTCTTTCTGGCCGGATTTGCGGCGTGGCTTATGTCAGTGGAGGACAACATTGCTCTGCTGAGCAGCCACTTTGATCTGAAGCTGCACCTGTTGCAGGTGATTGGCGTGCTGGGCGTGATCGGCACGCTGGTCGCGATCAATTATTGTGTTCGATCGTGGAGTGATGGGACGTTGTGGTTCTGGACTAAGGTGTGGAACACGCTGCTGATGCTGAGTTGTGTGGGATATGTGTTCTTCCTGCTGAACTGGCACATGCTGAACTTCAGGCTAAACTACTAGGCGGCCTGAAGCAGTGGGCAGCACTCTTCATCCCGCCCTGCGCCCCTCGTCAAGCACCTCGTCCAGTGCTCCCGCCAGTTGTTCGGCGCGCTCGTTGTAGTCGCTGGCAATGGAGTCATACCTGCGCCTCAGCACGTGCAGTTCATCGGCAATATTCAGGGCCGCCAGCACCGCAACCCGCAGCGAGTCGACCGTTGCCGCCTGCTGCGAGATGAGTCGCATCTTGTTATCCACATACGCTGCCAACTCGGCGATGTACTCCGCGTCGGAACCGCGCAGATGATAGGTTTGATCGTAGATCTCGACCCGGACGTTACCGCCGCCATTTCCATTCGCCTTGCTCAAACTCGCCCTCCCGTCAGTGGCCAGTGGTTAGTGGCTAGTGGTCAGAAACGCCAACACCTCAGCATTTCTGGTAACTGGCCACTGACCACTGCCTTCCATTATCCCGCCGACTCTTCCAGCGCCAAAGACTCAATTTGGCCGAGCATCTTTTCTACTCGGGTACGTACCTCTTCGCGCTCGCGGCGCAGCGCGACCAGTTCCTGGCGCACGGTATCCAGTTCTTCCTCACGCTCGTTCAGCTGCGTACGCAGGCGCGAAGCATCGCGCTCGGCGACTGCCTTGGCTTCGCGCGCCGACTTCAGCAGCTCAACCGTGCGCAGGATCTTTTCTTCCAGGGACTTGAAATCCGCGGTGCTGGGAGCGATTTCAACTGCATTTGCCGTCATGCTGGTGGGTGACCTTCAGAAGAAATTTGTGTTTCCGAGCGCAGTATATCGCAGAACTGCATGTGCAAAAGTGCGTCGCGTCACGATTATGCGGGATTTGGCCGCGCCGAACCTGAGTATGCAACTCCCCGGCTCCGAAGGCCCCGGAGCAGCCCAAGAATCAATTTCAAATGGACTGCCGGAACTCGAACCGGCAGGTATACAATTCCGCTGTTCGGGCCAAGCCATGGAACTCTCCATCGAAGCGAACTTCGCCGCGGTCCTGGATGCCGCTCCTGATGCCATGCTGGTAGTCGACCAGCAGGGCCGCATTGTGCTCGCCAATACCCAAAGCGAGAAGCTCTTCGGCTATTCGCACTCCGAGCTGGTTGGTAAGAAGGTCGAGGTCCTGGTTCCTCCGCGCTTTCGCGCCAAGCACCCGGGACACCGCTCCGGCTACTTCTTCGGCGACCCCCATGTCAGGCCCATGGGAGTTGGCCTCAATCTGCTCGGGCTCCGCAAAGATGGTACGGAATTTCCGGTCGAGATCAGTCTAAGTCCAGTGCAGACTCCGGCAGGCCCCATGGTCATCAGCGCCATCCGCGATGTGACCGCCCGCAAGGGAGCCGAGGACAAGTTTCGCGCCCTGCTGGAGTCCGCCCCCGACGCCATGGTGATTGTCGATCAGCGCGGAAAGATCGTGCTGGTCAATTCCCGCACCGAAGAACTATTTGGCTACCCCAGGCATGAGCTGTTGGGATACTCTGTGGAAGTCTTGGTTCCGGAGCGTTTTCATGGGCAGCATACTCGTGACCGCGCATCCTACTTTGCAGACCCGCGTCAGCGGCCCATGGGAGAAGACCTTGAGCTCTTTGGGCTGCGCAAGGACGGCACCGAGTTCCCGCTGGAAATTAGCCTCAGCCCGATCAAAACGTCTGACGGCGTGCTGGTGGCGAGCGCAATTCGAGACATAACCGTGCGAAAGAAAACTGAGGACAAATTCCGTTCGCTGCTGGAGGCCGCACCCGATGCCATGGTGATCGTCGACGATCAAGGAAAGATCACCCTGGTCAATGCTCAAACCGAGAAGCTGTTTGGGTATCCGCGCTCGGAGCTCATTGGAGAACCGGTCGAGTCCCTGGTTCCGGAGCGCTATCGCGTCCATCATCCCCGCCATCGCAAGGACTTCTTTGCCCACCCTCATGTGAGGCCGATGGGAGTCGGACTCGAACTCTTCGGACTGCGCAAGGATGGCAGTGAGTTCCCTGTCGAAATAAGCCTGAGCCCATTGGTCACCGAGACCGGCACTTACGTCACGAGCGCCATCCGTGACGTTTCCGAACGGAAGCATGCCGAAGAACAGATCCGCAAGCTCAATGATGAGTTGGAAGAGGCCCTGCGGCGCTCGGAGAGGCTGGCCGTTACTGGCCGCCTGGTCGCAACCATCGCCCACGAGATCAACAACCCGCTGGACGCTCTCACCAACCTGATGCATTTGCTGAAGAGAAGTCCTTCGCTCGACGAGAGTGCCGCCGAACTGGTCGATCTGGCCGAGCGCGAGGTTCGCCGCTTGTCCAACATCAGCCGCCAGACCCTGGCGCCGCATCGCGAAACCAAACTGCCCGTCGTCACCCGGATTTCCGAGTTGCTCGACGACGTCTTCGCCATGTACCGCCCCCGCCTGCAAGCTGCCAAGATTGACGTGGAGCGTGATTACCGGATCACCGGAGAAGTAACCATCTTCCCCAATGAGTTACGCCAGGTCTTCACCAACTTGTTTACTAATGCCATCGACGCCATTGGACAGCGTGGCCGCATATCGCTGGGCATCGAACAGGCCGCCGAGAATGAGGTCGTGGTGAAGGTTCGCGACACCGGATGCGGCATTCCCCAGGCCAACCTTGCCAATATCTTTGAGCCTTTCTTCACCACCAAAGGCGAACAGGGCACTGGCATAGGCCTGTGGGTCATTAAAGGCATTGTCGACAAACTGGGCGGCAGGATCGAAGTGGAGAGTTCGACCACGGGTGATGCCGGGACCTGTTTCAGCGTCTTTCTTCCCGCCAGCAAAGCGAACGGGACCCGCACTCCAGAGCCTGAGGAGTCCCCCTCGACTGTCCCATCCCGCTCAAACTCGCAAGCCGGCTAGAGGCTTTACCAAGCGTCTGATGCGGCAGGCTTGCGCTGCGACAGTATCTGCCTGCCCTCCTTGACGGTGGCTCTCGCCGCGCACTAAAGTCAAAACGCTCTGTCCGCAGCATCGAGGCGGAGCTGTGATCGGCCTGTTTTGGGGGACCAGTGAGGACCAAGTCGTCCGCGGTTAGGAAAGGGACCAGCACAACGACCCAGGCAGCGCCTGCCGCAAGTTGGCTGGCGTCGCTGAAGCAGGAGCGTTTCGTACTTGCTCTTCTCCTGGTGGCTGCAACGGTCGCGGTTTATTTTCCCGTCGCCCACCATCCCTTCGTCAACTATGACGACATGGTTTATGTCGTCAACAATCCCCACATCCAGTCCGGACTCGATTGGGACATGATTTCGTGGGCCTTCACTACGTTTTATCAATTCAATTGGCATCCCCTGACCTGGCTCTCCCATGCCGTCGACGTCCAGATCTTTCAGTTGGAGCCGGGAGGCCATCACGTCACCAGTCTGCTGTTGCAGGTAGTGAACGTGTTGTTGCTGTTCTGGGTGCTGTTGCGGGCGACCGGTTACGCTGGCCGTAGTGCCATGGTTGCCGGATTGTTCGCCCTGCACCCCGTCAACGTGGAATCGGTGGCGTGGATTTCGGAGCGCAAGAACCTGCTCAGCATGATGTTTTTCCTCCTGGGGTTGGGCGCGTACCGTTGGTACGCATCCTCGCAGGACGGCAAATTACTCCTTAAGACGCCATCGCAACGGGACTCTCGAGTGGGTCGCTACATCATCGTAGCGTTGCTGTTTGCCATGGGATTGATGTCCAAGCCCCAGATCATCACTTTTCCATTTCTCCTGTTGCTCTGGGACTACTGGCCATTGCAGCGGATGGCTGCTGAGGCGGATCGCCCCGCTTCCGGAACACTCACCCATCCGGTTCTTCCGCCATATAGCTTCTGGTGGCTGGTAAGAGAGAAGGTCCCGCTTTTCGCTATGTGCGCGGCCAGCGCTGTGGTCACGGTGATAGCGCAGAAAGCCGGCGGTGCTGTGGCATCGCTGGAGGTTTACCCCTTTTCCATCCGGCTCACCAATGCCATCGTCGCTTACGTACGGTACATTGAAAAGGCTTTCTGGCCCACGAATCTCGTCCCTATTTATCCCCATCCCTGGCACGCCCTGCCGTTGTCCCAGGTCATACCCGCGCTGGCGCTTCTGCTGGCCATAACGGTGCTGGCGGTCATGGGCCGCTGCCATCGCTACTTGCTGGTGGGATGGCTCTGGTTCCTGGGAACCTTGGTCCCGATGATCGGCCTCGTCCATGTCGGAAATCAGGCGATGGCCGACCGCTACGCCTACTTGCCGTTCATTGGTTTGTTCCTGATGGTTTGCTGGGGAGTGGCCGACCTGGCCGAGCGGCAACATGTTCCCGTAATTGTGCTGCGCTGCGCCGCCATGGTTGTGCTGCTGGTGCTCGCCGTGCTGACTCGCCATCAACTCGCATTCTGGAATGACAATGTGACGTTGTGGACCCACTCCATCGAGTCCAGCACCGACAATTATGTAGCTCACGACAATCTGGCGCTGTTGCTCATCGACCGCGGCCAGACTGACGAGGCCATGCAGCACTTCCAGGCAGCCCTCGCTATCTATCGGTCCGACCCTACAAGCAATTTGCAGATCGCCGTGTACGACCATCAGCATGGCAAGTTGCAGGAAGCTATTGCGCGCTACGACCAGATGATCAGCATCACGCCGGACGGCCCTGGCCGGGCGGAACTGTTCAGTAATAAAGGGCTGGTCTATGTCGATCTTCGGGACAGCGTCCACGCCAAGGAGTGCTTCGACAAGGCGGTTGCGCTGGATTCCCGCAATTACCGGGCATGGCTCGGCTTGGGAGTGCTGGCAGTGCGCTCCGGCGATCTGAATCTGGCGATCGACGACTTCAGGCGCTCCATCGCGGCCAAACCAACCGAGGTCGCGTATGGACTGCTGGCCCAGGCCCTGGATCAGTCGGGCCATAAAGACGAGGCGCGCGCGGCGCGGGAGCAAGCTAAGCTGCTGTCCAAGAGCGGCGCGGCATCGCAGGCCCTTCCCGAAGGCGTTCTGGCCCGCTAGCAGCTACTTCATAACTCTTTCTGGTTTGTACCAGCACCGGGGCCTTTTGGCGGTTTTGAAGCGGGGCTGCCGGTGGGGCCACCGCGTAGCAAACACCACTTTCGCTATCCCCTTATCTCCCACCTTGACGCTGCCCTCCGGTAGCAATAAAGTCGAGTTAGCTGGAGATTGCGCCATTGGAAACCCTCGTCGGGAAGAACCTTCTGCACTACACCATCGTCAAGAAGTTGGGCGCTGGTGGTATGGGCGTAGTGTACGAAGCGGAAGATAGTCGGCTGGGACGTCATGTCGCCCTCAAGTTCCTGCCGCGCGAACTCGAACAGGACCCCAATGCGCTGGAGCGCTTTAAGCAAGAAGCGCGGGCCGCGTCTGCGCTGAACCACCCCAACATCTGCACCATCTACGCCATCGAGGAGTGTGGGGGGCAGCACTTCATCGCCATGGAGTTGCTGGAAGGCCAGAGCCTTGACGAAGAAATCAACGGCCATCCGCTGCCTCTGGACAAGATTCTCGACATCGGCGTTCAGGTCACCGATGCCCTGGATGTGGCCCATGGCAAGGGCATCGTGCATCGCGATCTTAAGCCGGCGAACATTTTCCTGACGGGTCGCGGTCAGGCCAAGGTCCTTGATTTTGGACTGGCGAAGCTGACCTACGATCGCCGCGCAGCACTGGAGACCGCTGCCGGCAACGCACCAACCACTACACCCCTGATGCTCACTGCGCCGGGAACAGCCGTAGGCACCGTCGCCTACATGTCGCCCGAGCAGGCGCGCGGCGAGGACCTCGATTGCCGCAGCGATCTATTTTCCCTGGGCGGCATCCTCTACGAAATGGCGACCGGCAAGATCGCCTTCGATGGCAATACTTCTGCCGTCATCTTCCAGGGAATCCTCGATCGCAATCCGCGTCCGCCAGCCGAACTGAATCCCGAGGTTCCTTTCAAGCTTGTGGACATCATCGACAAGGCGCTCGAGAAGGACCGCGATCTCCGTTACCAGAGTGCAGCCGAGTTGCGCTCCGACCTGAAGCGTCTGAAGCGCGACAGCCTGGGGCACACCTCGCGAACTGGGATCGCTGCAGCTTCCCTTCCCGCAACCCGTCCCAGCGGTACGACGCAGCTCGCTGCCGGCGAAACAGTGGCGGCGGGGAAGCGTCGCCCCAGTGGAACCAATCTCATCCTGGCGGCCAGCTTGCTGATGGTTGGAGCTGGCCTTTATGGCTTCTACAACCGCTTTGTTCAGTGGCGCGGCGATTCCGGCCCGATTCCGTTTCAGAACATGAGCATGGAGAAGCTGACGAACTCGGGCCATGCCGTGTTGGCAACCATTTCTCCTGACGGCAAATATGTGGTCAATGCGGTGGACGAGGGACAAGGCCAGCAGAGTTTATGGATGCGGCACGTCGCCACCGGCAGCAACGCCCAAATCATGGCGCCTCAGGAGGGCAGGTATACCGGACTGACGTTCTCGCCCAACGGCGATTTTCTGTACTTCGTGCGCAACGATCCACAGCATCCCGGCGTCGGATTTCTGTACCAGATTCCTGTGTTGGGTGGCACGCCGCGCAAGCTGGTCGATGACGTCGACAGCGCGGTCAGCTTCTCACCCGACGGGCAGCAGATGGTCTACCTGCGCGACAGCTCTACCGATGCGAGCTCGACGCTCATCATTGCCCATGCCGATGGGACCGGCGAGCGAGTGCTCTCCAAGCTCCCCCTGCCTGGATATGCAGATCCAGCTTGGTCTCCCGATGGCAAGTCGATTGCCGCTACCGTGCTCGATCCTGGCAGTCAGAACTTGGGCCGCGTGGTGCTGCTCAATCCCGTGAGCGGAAAAGAAAAGACGGTCTATGCCGGTACGGCTACCTTGCAAAAACCGGCGTGGATGCCGGACAACGAACACCTTGTCCTCATTTTCCACGATGTCTCCAGTGACTGGAATGGACAGGTGGGCGAGATCGCCATCGCCGCCGGAAAACTGCATCGCATCACCAACGATCTCAACTCCTACAGCAATCTCACGCTCGGCGTCACCAAGGACGGCAAGCAACTGGTCGCCATTCAGCTCACGCTACAAACTGGCATTTACACCATGAGTTCCGATCCGAACGGCAGCGCCGCAGCGAAGCAGATCGACAATCGCGGCAATGTTGGCGTGGGATGGCTGCCCGATGGCCGCCTGGTTTCGATGGAGTACGATGGCCACATCTCCATCATGAATGCCGATGGCAGCAATCGCAGCATCATCTTCCAGCAACACCTTCCGCTGTCCGGGCTCTCGGTTTGCCCTGATGGCGCCAGCGCCCTGTTTTCTATGCCGAACGGGGAAACCAAGGGAATCAACATCTGGCGCCTGGATCTGCAAAGTGGCTCGGCGACCGCCGTAACCAGGGGAACAGTGGACCAGAGCGCATCCTGCTCGCCCGACAGCAAGTCGTTTGTGTACACCAGCTTTGAGAAAGGCAGAAAGCTGCTGATGGAGATGCCCATCAATGGGGGCCAAGCCAGGCGGATCATCGACAAGGTTACCGATGTCGGCGTCTTCTCGCCCGATGGCCAGCAGATCGCGGCCCTCACCACGGAAGGCTCGGGCGTAAACTTCAAAGCCATGATTGACATCATCCCCGCGCAGGGAGGATTGCCGGTCAAGACCTTCCCGCCCGTACTCGCCATCTCCAACATCTTCCAGTACTCAGCTGACGGACAATCGCTCTACTATCCGGTCACGGCAAAGGGTGTCTCCAACATAATCATGCAGCCCATCGGGACTAGAACGGCAACGCCCATGACCAATTTCACTGAGCTTCAGATCATGGGCTACGACTACGATTGGAAAAACAAGCGACTGGCACTAGCACGGGGACGAACCAACACTGACGTGGTTCTTCTAACTCAGCAGCAGGTGCAGTAGTGAAGGTGTGGCCAATGTTCTGCAAAGTCTGCGGTCGAAGCATCCAGCGTGAAGATAAATTTTGCAGCGGTTGCGGCGCGACTATCGCTCATGAGCCCTTTGAGTCGGCCGCCAGCGTCGCCTCATCGACAGCGCCTGCGGAGCCGCCCAATGTCGGCGTCGCTACAGCCGAGACTAAGGTGCTTCTCCTTCTTGCTGCGCCGGCGCAGGAACCGATTCAGGCCGCGCCAAAGAGCGACGCGTCGGCAGGGCTGGGCGAACAGATCCCGCCGCCTCCCACGCCAGAGCTGGTTGAGAGCGTTCCGCCTCCTCCCGCGCCGAAACTAGTCGAGAGCGTTCCTGCGTCTCCCGCTCCGCAGCTGGGCAACAACCTCCCACTGGCTTTCACGCAAGGTCAGGATTCTCCTGCGCCAGCGCCCCCGCAGGACGGACCAACAGTTCCCCAATTCCGCCGCTGTCCACACTGTCGCAAAATAAACACAGGAACCGATTTGTCCTGCGACTGGTGTGGAACGGAGCTGCCCCCTCCCGCGTCAGCCCCGGACCCAGCCGCGAATATTGCGCCTCCATCTTTTGCCGGATACGCCAAAGACAATCTTGCCGGTAAGACTCCAGAGGGAACCATTCCTCGCAAGACTGCCCCACCAAGTTTGACTGTTAAGCCGGCTCGCACAGCGGGCAGGGTTCGGCCAAGGTCACGCCTGCCGGTACTTGAGATCCTGGTCATCGTTCTGCTTCTGGCCGGTGCAGGCATTGCCGTGTGGATAATGCGTTCGTCATTGCCCAGCACAGACGCAGCCGGGCCTTCGTCCGTGGTTGTGACAATCACTCCAGCCAACGCTCAGGTGGTCGCAGGGAGAACTATAGAATTCGTCGCCACCGTCAGCGGCACGGCCGATGCCCAGGTAATTTGGACGGTACAGGAAGGCGACACCGGCGGCCGCGTCGTGGGTCGCGGAGCAAGGGCCAAAGGCGGCAGGGTATCGTCTGTGGCGGCTTACAACGCGCCCGACAGTCCGGGAACCTATCATGTGCTGGCGACCAGCAAAGCCGACCCGCGCCAATCGGCCTCAGCCGAGGCCACGGTGACCCCTCGATGAGCGGCTGGCGGCCGTCCGAAATCTTTTTGAACTTCATTTAGTGATCCTCCTCACTGCAATGCCTTGTTTGCCGCGAGAGTATGAATCATGTCCTTAAGTACTGTCGTACCCGCCAAACAGCGGGTAACGAACTTCGCCGAACTTCGCCATCGCGCCCAGCCACTGGGGCCCAAACGGGTTGCAATCGTCGTCGCCGACGATGACGTGGCCCTGACAGCAGCCGATGGCGCGCTGCAACTCGGGATCGCCGTTCCCGTACTGATCGGCAGCGAACGGAAGATCCGGGCCCAGGCCGAGGCGCTCGGGCTCTTTGGCCTGATGGCTTCGGCAGAGTTTGTCAGTGCCGAGGATGCCGCGGCTATCGCCACACAAATGGCCCGCGAGGGCCGCGTGGACATCCTCCTGAAGGGCCACCTCCGCACTGACGAACTCTTGCGAGCCGTCTTGGACAAAGATGCTGGGCTGCGGACAGGGCGACTGCTCAGTGACGTGCTCCTCTATGAGGACACCCTTGCCGGTGGATGCAGGCTGGTTGGCATCACCGATGGCGGTCTGAATGTTTTGCCCAACCTGGAGCAGAAGAAGCAGATTGTGCAAAATGCGATCGAGGTCATGCGCTCCCTGGGAGTAGAGCGCCCGAAGATCGCGCTGATGAGCGCCACGGAGGCGGTCAGCGAGTCTCTGCCCTCCAGTGTCGACGCCAGAGATATCACTGCGATGGGCGAAGCCGGACAGTTCGGTGACGCTGACCTCTTCGGGCCGCTTGCCCTCGATTGTGCCCTGCTGCAGTCCGCGGCGCACGCGAAGGGCATCGTTCATCCCGTCGCAGGTCACGCCGACTGCATGGTAGTTCCGAACATCGAGGCGGGCAACCTTCTGGGGAAGGCCGTGAAGTATCTGGGCGGCTCGCAGTGTGCGCACGTCGTGGCCGGCGCGAAGGTTCCAATCCTCATTCCTTCGCGCGTGGAGAGCGTCGATGACAAAGTAAACTCCATTGCTCTGGGGGTGATCTTTGCAGCCCGGTGAATTCAGCATTCTCGCGATTAATCCCGGTTCCACCTCGACAAAGATGGCTCTGTACGCCAACGAGCGCCCCGGCTTCGTCGCCAACATCCGGCACTCCGACGACGAACTGGCGCAGTTCCGTGGACGGCCCATTCTTGATCAGCAGCAATTTCGCTGCGCGCGGATTGAAGCCGCGCTCACTGAGGCAGGACACAACCTCAGCCAGCTTCACGCGGTGGTAGGACGTGGTGGTCTTCTGCCCGCTTTAGCCAGCGGCACATATCTTGTGGATCAGGGCATGCTGGAGGAGTTACGGCTGGCCCGACGCGGTGAACACGCTTCGAACCTGGGGGCCTTCCTGGCGCACGACCTTGCGCAGAAGGCTGGAGTGCGGGCCTACGTCGTCGACCCGGTCAGCGTGGATGAGTGGCCGGAGTTTGTGCGCCTGTCGGGCTCGGCACTGCTGAAGCGGCAATGCCTGTCGCATGCTTTGAACTCCAAGGCAGTGGCCAAGCGCTACGCCCTCGAGCGCGAAGAGCCGTACCAGTCATTGCGGCTGATCGCGGCCCATCTGGGCAGCGGGATTTCGGTTTCTGCCCACGAAAGCGGACTCATGGTAGACGTCACCAACTCGCGTGAAGAAGGGGCATTCTCCACCGAGCGTGCTGGCGCCGTACCTGTAATGCAATTGGTTGATCTCTGCTTCAGCGGCAGGTACACGCAGAAGCAAGTGGAAGGCCTGCTTTTCTGCGAGAGCGGTCTGTACTCGTATCTCGGCACCAAGGACCTGGAGGAGGTAGAGCGCCGCATAGACGGCGGTGAGGCAGAGGCTAGGACGGTTTTCGACGCCATGGTTTACCAGATCGCGAAGGAAATTGGGGCGATGGCGGCCGTCCTGCACGGACGCGTGGACGCGGTGCTCGTCACGGGGGGCATGGCGCATTCGCAGCGTTTGATCGAGGCACTAACGGAGTATGTAAGTTGGATCGCTCCCGTCGCCGTTTATCCAGGCGAGGACGAACTCCGGGCGCTTGTGGAAGGCGTACTGCGAGTGCTGCGCCGCGAGGAGCGGTCAAGGACTTTGGCGCTGGGATTCGCTGCCATGGCCGAGGTTTAAGGCAATAGCTTCAAATCGCCAAAAATTCTATAGCTGAGGTACGGCTGAGGTTGGCAGAAATGCTAACGGAAGCATTGCGAGGCGCTGTGATCAAACCCAGCCTTGACCGCCGGGAAACAGCCCCGGTCGGCCCTCCACAAAGCTTAGTCTCCTAGCGAAGCCATCCGGCTACGCCGTCATCGAATGCCCGAAACAGGGTTCCCTTATTCCACGAGCAGCGCACTGTGAATCGGCGACGCTCCGCCCGCCAGCGAACTGTAGTTATTGTTAATCGCAGCCGTGTCCACCATCGTTATCGTCCATGCGTCGATGATCGTGTACGGAGGAAATGTCTTGGTGCCTCTGTACTTGACAGGAGTGGTCGGGAAGTAGAGCGCCCCTGTGTACTGTTCTCCACGGGAAGCGTCGAAATAACTGGTTGCAGTCGAAACTATCGAGCGGTCTTGGAAAAACAGGATTCCCGAGAGGGGACCACTCGTGGGGGCAGAGAGTACCGTGCTGCCTGAAGCCGTAAGCTTGATCGGTCCGTACGGGTTGCCTGCGTTGCCCGTGTTGTAAAAGGTCACGTTACTACCCGTCATTGTTGGATAGTACCCTGAGTCTACAGTGAGGCCCCCGCCGAGAAGAACAAAAGTGCCAGCCTGGAAGGTGACCTCCCCGCTGGTTTTGATTTCAATTCCTCCGCAGTAGGTACCGTAAGGGATACTCCGGGGCGTAGTTACTAAGAGCTTCTGATTGCAGTTTCCATCAACCGGCGGCGCTGGCACACCCGCCAATGGATCGCCGAACGGCGGGATTCCCGTCGTAGGCGTTGGGCTGATGGTGCCGCCTCCGTGTTGGTATCCGTCGGCAACGACTCCGATGCCCCCTTGGCTGACACTGACATTGCCGCCGCCTACCTGTAACCCTGACTCGCTAGTGGAATTGACCCTGATTCCGCAGGCACTGTTGATGCCCACAGCGCCCTCTGCCCTGAGGGTAGCTGAATCGCTGGGATCCAAGGCAAAGATGCATCCCGACGAACTCGCCAGTGAGGTAGCCACGGCCCGGCTGCTGACATTCACTCCATAGAACTGGGAGCCGAGGACCCGCATGAAGAAAGTTGGCTGAGCCTGGGCAACAATCACCTCCACATAGGGAGCCAGACCGGTAAACGGGCCGTTCAGCGGAGGGTTATTCACCGTAACTACTATTCCTTTGTTGCCGTGGGTAAACCCGTTGGCGGCGGCATCGTTTCGCGCGGCGACAGTAACTTCGCCGCCATAGACGAGGGCCGAAGCGCCAGCCATAGCGGCTGCGTCAGCCGCTTTCTGCATCTGCTGCTTCTCGTAGCGCAGGAAGCCAACGTCGACACCCAAGCCGGCCATGAGCACCAGGACAACCAGTGCCAAGGCGCCCAACACGAGGGCTTGTCCTTCCTCTGCTCTGCCTAGTTGCTTCAATTGTTTTGTTGCCACACAATTCGTCGACATAATCCCTCCGCGCGTGCGACTGGTCCAACTCCGAATTATTCGGCCGACTTAATCGCAGCAATTACGAAAATTACACGGACCCACAAGCAACCCAACAACAACCAAATCAATCGCCAGGTTCAGTTGCCTGCCAAACTTCGGGAGCGGGACGATCAGCAACGCGACAACGACTTCTACACAAATTACTCAACGCCCCGCTGATCACACATACAATACTATATGGCGGGCGCATCTCGCTCGAATGCCGATAACTTTAGCACGTTCCTAGCACGGAATCCATAAATTATTCAACCTGCACAGAAAGGCTACCCAAAGGTTGCAATAATACCACTTTGAAGCCATGATTTATGGCATATTAGTGGTTGTCATGCACTCGCGCTACCGCCCGAGAAAGTCGATTCGTGGCGGCCAATATCGCACGCAAAATCAGGCCTTATCCATAAGGCACAACTCCGGCAAAGCAAGTCTGACTTTCTTGACTTCACTCTGCGTCCGGGTTATTAATGAACGCTAGTATAAGGGTGAAGGAGTTCACCCCAACCGCTGTCCTGCCTGAGTACCGGACAGATGATGACTCCTGACGAGAAATCTTGTCGCGGAGTCATGTCCCCGGCAAGTTTCCAGAAATAACCTAGATGGACCGGACGGAGCGGCGCTCGCCCGAAACGGGCAGATCGTTGACCTCGATTAAATGCATGACAATCACATCAAGCTGAATTCGAACCGGCGACAGCACTTGCAAAGAGAGAGAGGATCGCTAGTTTGCTGAAATATTTCGCTGTGGGCTTGGGCGGCTTTCTCGGTGCCATCGCCCGGTACCTGCTGGGGACCTACATCGGAAGCCGCTATGGAGTTCGCTTTCCGTATGGCACATTCGTCATCAACGTGAGTGGATCTTTTTTCGTTGGCTTAGTCCTCGCGTTGCTGGCCCGGACAACCGCCAGCCCTTACTGGCGCTATCTGATTCCCATCGGATTCATCGGCGCGTTCACCACATTCTCGACTTTCGAGTATGAGACCCTGCGAGCGGTTCAGGATGGCCAGGCCATTACCGGGCTGTTGAATGTAGTCCTCAGCGTAATTCTGGGGTTCATTGCCGTGTGGGCTGGGGCTGCTTTAGGACGGATACTGGCATGAGACACTTTTCCGTCTACATCGCGAAGTCTGCGGCGTCTCAAACAGGCATTGCGCGCCAGGAGGACAGATGCTGACCACGGGACCAGCTAAGAAAGTTACGGTGTACGTGATGGAAGGCCAGACTTATCACGGAACCGCGTGCTATGCCGCGATCCTCGATTACCTGTTTTTTCGCGGAATATCCGATGCCACTGTGGTTCGCGGCATCGCCGGCTTTGGCACAGACCATAAGCTGCACACCAGCCGCCTGGTGGAACTCTCCGATCAGATGCCCATCAAAATCGAATTCATCGAGACGCCTGAGCGGGTGCAGGAAGTTTTGCCCAAGCTGGCCGAAATAGCCTCCCACGGGCTAATCGAAGTTCACGATACGAATGTGATTCGACCAGCGTCGCCGGGGGAAAAACAGGTGCCCGACGTGCCGGCCATCAAGCTCGAGTCAAGGGCCAAGATGATGCGTATCCTCATCGGCGAACATGATGTTTGGGACGGCAAGCCGCTCTATCAGGCCCTGGTGCAGGCGCTGCGGGCCAATGACATTGCAGGGGTCACGGTTTACCGCGGCATCCTAGGATACGGCGCTAATCGCCGCATACATAAAGACTCAACCCTTAACCTTTCTCACGACGCGCCCATCTTGCTCACCGTCGTCGATACGGAGGACAAGCTTCGCGCTTTCTTTCCCGTGCTCGATCAGATGGTGAAACAGGGAATGGTGGTTATGTCCGATGTTGACGTGATCAAGTATTCGCATGCGCAACCCTTACCGGAGGCGCGGGAGACACGGAAATGAAACTCGAAGGTAAAGCCAAGATGTTGCGCATTCACTTCGGGGAGAACGATCAGTGGGAAGGACGCCCGCTGTACCAGGCTATCGTGGAACGCTGCCGCCAGCTCGACATCGCCGGCGCCACCGTGTATCGCGGCATTGAGGGGTATGGTGCCAGTACCATCATTCGCCGTTCCCATCTATTCCGGTTTTCGTCCGATGCCCCGATCCTGGTCCAGATCATCGACACTGAAGAAAACATCACGCGGCTGATCCCAGCCCTGGACGAAATGGTGGCGGAGGGACTGATCGCGGTGTCTGACGTTGAAGTCATTAAGTACGTGCACCAG
>Ga0182030_10011586_pt1 | contig 17761 bp, 13 predicted proteins | sample 812S3MmetaG_FD_121299 | JGI IMG/M metagenome (GOLD analysis project Ga0182030, IMG submission 121299) | Permafrost microbial communities from Stordalen Mire, Sweden - 812S3M metaG (Illumina Assembly) | ecosystem: Environmental > Terrestrial > Soil > Wetlands > Permafrost | place: Sweden...
CCGCCGCGGCGGCGTTGAGGTCGGCGAGTTCCGGTTTCGGCGCATCTATCGGAGCCTGGCGCTGCAAGTTCGGCCGCGCAAGAAGCGCAAGGTGCGGTATGTCCGCGGAAACGTCGTCCCAGCAGTCATGTGGCCAAACGGGCGCTGGTCCATCGACTTCGTCCACGATCGCCTGGCCAATGGGCGCAACATCCGAGCGATCGCCATCGTCGACGATTTCACGCGGGAATGCCTTGCCTTGGAGGTCGGTTTCTCCTTTGGAAGTCACGACGTCATCCGATGCCTGGAGGATCTCGCCTTCGAGCGTGGATTCCCTGAAACGATTCGCTTCGACAACGGCTCGGAGTTTACGAGCCATGCGATGCTGCGCTGGGGCGCGGAGCGATCGGTTCAGTTGCATTTCATCGATCCGGGTAAGCCGACACAGAACGCTCAGATCGAATCCTTGAACGGCAAGATTCGGGACGAGCTGCTCAACGCGCACAGCTCATGACGATCTTTGAAGCCCGGCGCAGGGCCACCGACTGGCGGCAAGACTACAACGAGGTTCGGCCGCACTCCGCACTAGGATATCGGACTCCGAGGGAGTTCGCCGAGGCATTTCAAATTACTCAACCCTCACAGTTATCGGCTGCGTAAAATGCCACCTCAGGTCAGTATCGCTTATCGACCCGCACACGAACCCGCAAGCCGAGACTTAAGCGACTGCCCCGCGGGGACTGTCGCAGCAATTGTCACCGCAAGCGTCTGACGAGCGAGTTATGCAAAATTCTAGACAAAGCGAAATGCGCACCCTTCTGGATGATGGCTACTATTTAGCTTTCAAAACTGCCGTCGCGGCAATTACCGAAGGAGATTTCGGTGGTGCGAGGCGCGCACTTTCTCCCGCAATGGAGCGGATGGCGGATGCGGAGTATACAAGACCCTCGATCCCGCTACGTCGTGTAGCTGCCATTCACGCTCGCGATAGGTATACATGCCGATATTGTGGTCGCCGCACGCTCGCGCTTCCAGTCCTAAATGCCATCGCTGACCTGATCCCTGACGTCTTGGCGCGCGATAGCGGGGCCTGGAAGGCCCATCTAACAGATATAGTCTTCCTTAGGCTTTCAGCCAGTGCCGATCACATACACCCGGTGACTCGTGGCGGGAGTGGCGATCCCGACAATCTAGTCAGCGCTTGTTGGCTTTGCAATTCGATGAAGCAAAACTACACACTAAGCGAGCTTGAATGGAACCTGATGCCCCGGTCAACAAGTTCGTGGGACGGCCTTTCAGCTTCCCTCGCTCCGATTGTCGATCGAAATAGGCTCAGCAAATCCTATTACCGCGCATGGGTTTCGGCCCTTCGAAACCCGGAAGACCTAAGCGAGTGGGCAGATCCTCTGGATCATCTCGATTCCGATTAAGAACCGCAGAGAGACGCCTTGTTCGCCCTTAATCCGAGAATTTTCCGTGCATAGCGGACAGGTGGCCCAAGATGGGACCCATTTGAAACGAAAATCACGTTACCCAGTGAGATCGTCAAGGGAGATCGTTATCTCGCAGCTGCCGAGGACCGCAATATCCTCGAACTCAACCCAGCGGCGCTAAGAGAATTTGACCCGCAAGTGCGCATCCGGATCGAAGATGGGCGGCAGATTATCTTGTACGCTATACACTGGGTCGTAGTCGTCTTCGGCCGCCGACATTTTGTTTGCCGGCGCCTACGCCTCGGGATCAAGTGGGTATGAACCGCTAACGTCGAAACGACAAAGAACAGCCATGCGCCCCTAATCGACGGGGCCGCTGGCGGCGCTCCACGGGTTGCTCCCTTAGCAGCGTGGATCACGATCGGACCTGATGGCGCTTCTTAACTACCGCCCCGGAGACTTTTCTTACTAGTCTGCAATGCGGTAATCCCGATAAAACCTCGCCTTGAGTTTGTCAAACCGCGCTTTAACAAACTTCAGATACCAGTCTGGAGGGGGAATGTCAGGACTGCCCTCTTCGCCAGGGATAACCAAGGCTTCCGAATTAGTGACAATCGTAAAGTCTAGATAGTCCGCCAAGACACTCTCCGCATTATCATGAGTAATAGTACCCGCGTCTTCCTGTGACCGGATATATTCGGTTATTGTGCGGTCACCCTTCCGTCGATTAAGGTCTTCGCGAAGGAGAGCAACGTTCCCAGCCGCGGACATTGGAAGCGGCTGGTTATAGTTCTCAACCGAGGCCTTAAGGCGAGCGATGGGGATCAAGTGTTCAAGCTCATAGGTGGTCGACTGGTTGCTATGCACGCTAATCATATGGGCATAGATGTATTTGAGGAATAGCATCGTAGCTTTATCAACAGGTTGGCGCTGCCTAGTTGTCTTTTCCATCTGTCCGCTAAACATTTGTTCGAACGCTGCTTCCCAGGTTCTCCGGCTAATTGTTGACTCGTAGGCATTACTATCAAACACTAGATCACCAAGCTTGCTGTCACCTGAGCCACGCCATTGCTCGCTGATGATGTCAAAGAGGTAGTGTTGTGGAATCGTTGTCGCATAGAGTTTCGAAAGTTTGTTCCATTCCGATTGTTCCTGAAAGTTCTCGTCGTATCGCCGGAAAAAGACGCGACCAATTATGCTGACGATCTGGTATTCGGCATGGAGGCGACCACTCGGACCACCGATGGCCTCAAGCGTCAGTATCGGCGATAGCTGCTGCGAAACAAACTCAATTGCACTTATTATCTTACTTTCAAAGACGTTAATATCAATCTTCCGTTTTCGTATCTTAGCCGCCAACTCTGCCATTTCATTGATGCGAAGGCCGGCACATACCGTTGCCACGAGAAAGCCGTTGGCCCCATCCTCCTTTGATCCAAACAAAATTGGATACGCGTCACTCAGCTTCTTGCCAAACCCAAAAAGAAAGTCAAACAACGAGAATCTTGAGCTCTTGTCAAGAAGCTCCGTGTCGATGCCTTCAATTTGGTATCCGAGTTTTTCGAGTTTATTATACCGGCTCTTGATGGCCTCTATGATGGCATCGTCGCTGATCGAGACAGCCTCGTCACTCCACGTTGCTGCGAACACCTGATATTTTGAAAGCACTGTTCCCGCATTATTTAATCTCTCGAAAATATTGCTTAGCGTGCTCCGATCACCGCCATAAATCAAGACTGGAATATTGACGTCGCTGATCTTTGCCTGGTTTCTAAGGCCTGTCAAGAAGATGCCGAGCCGATCGATAAAGTCCCGATCTTGCATGCCATTCGTACTATAGTAATCGTCAAGTGCCACGCCAAGATGATAGCCGCTATACTTATCGATTTCCTCAAAGCCCGGGCGCGATTCTAGCCAACTTAGGATAAAGGCTTGAATTGAGGAAATCTGCTCTGCGGCGGCCTCGAGACCGAGCGAGACTGCGATATCCGAAGTTATTTCTGCGGTGATATCGTTCGGCTGAAAGTATTTCGTCGGGTGACCCTGGTAGTCGACGAGGCTTGTCGTCCTTTGAAGTCCGTCCACAAGCGAGTACAGCGAATGGCGACGGCTCTCATCAGTGCCAATCGTATATAGAAGCAAGGACCCTATGGGGTAACCTCGCTTGACCGAATCGATGAAACTCTTTCGCTGATCGTCTTTCCAGACGATGCTCCTCTGAAACGGGGGAATGACTATCCATTTTTCTCGCGAGGGTTCATTAGTGACCGCTCCAACTAGTTCATCAACACTCCAGACTGAGACCTTGGTTCGACTAGATATTGCGTTCTTGTTCATCCGATGCTCCAGCGCTAGGCTACCGAGTTGCGACGACCCCATTTCAATTCGTGATGCTCGTCGAGGATATGATCCAAATCGCGCACGTCTCTGCATCGCTCGTTCGCGAAGCATTAACGACGACTTTGCCCGTGCGATCTCCATCTTGATCTAAACATCCGTGCCGACAGTTCATCCCCCAGCTAGCATAATAATTGTGGCAGCAACCGGCCGGGCGCATCGCCCGCTACCGTTGTCGCCTTCTAATTAGATTTTGGATAGATACGTATACGCGAGATGCTGTGCCCGTTAGGGACTTGCACGAGAATCGAAAATGTGTGGAAGCCAAAAAACTCAGCGGCCGTCACGAAGTTGCTTCCGGTAGCTAGCATTTTGCCAAGCTGATCGTAAGCGGCAATGACAATCTCTATATCTGTTGATAACACTCTCCCGTCATTACTATATAGTTCACCGTTTACAGTGGCATAGATATCGCCAGTCGCCAGAATTTGTTCTGACGTTGCAAACAGTGCTTCGAAGCGCACGCCTAGGCGAACTTCGAAGTCGGGCACGCGCTCCAACGTCAACTCAGTCGCTCCCATTACGAGACACCTCTTCTGGTGTGAATCAGATCCATAACACAACGATGTATGGCGACGGACTACCTAGCATTTCGTCGATGTTGCTGAGCTGCGTGATTCAATCGAGCCATGATTCGCGAGCCTTTTCTTGAATAGCCCATCAGACGTGTTGCCTCGTCGACTAATTCATCGGTTGTGCGGAGTAAGCCGTCACTCTCGATCCAAGTGAGTATGGCACAGAGTTGACTGACTTGGTACTCATCGATCGGGGCGCCTGAGCGGATCCAGGGCCTCGAACCAAGGCGCTGGGGCTGCGTTTGATCGACCCTCTGGGCCATCTTCGTTCCAAAGTCCCCCCCAATTTCTATCTTGCCAGGCTGCGTAGCAGAAGGTTCAACAGACGCTTTCATAACGGATTGCTGGTAGCGGGCAACGGCGCGCTCAATCTCAGCCTCGCGGTTATAGAACCAGTCCGTCGACCAAATCCGATGGAATTGCCAGCCTAGGCGCTCGAGGTGTTCCTGTCTGAGGCGATCTCGATTGCGTGCAGTTGGCGAGCTGTGATAGGCGGCCCCATCACATTCAATGGCGAGGACAAATTGCCCGGGATAATCCGGGTGTTTAACTGCAAGGTCTATCCGATAATTGGAGACTCCATACTGCGGCGTTATGTCAAGACCCCGCTGGATCAGTGCGTCCATGATATCTTGCTCAAACGCGTTGATCTCTGCGGCCGTGTCCGCACCCTCTCGGCCGAGGTTAGCGCCGGCGCTCTCGGCGTATTGGACGAATGCGCCCAAGAGCTTTGCGCCCTGAGAGCGTAGCCGTTCGGGATCGAGGTCGCGATGCCGAAATGAGGACACTACCGTCATTCGGTCGCGCGCTCGCGTCACTGCAACATTGAGCCGGCGTTCACCGCCGGCTTGATTTATCGGGCCAAAACGGTAGACCATTTTTCCGGAACGATCCGGCCCATAACCGATGGACAAGATGATTGCATCTCGTTCGTCGCCCTGAACGCGCTCTAGATTCTTAACGAAGAATCGATTCTCGCGCTCCTCAGCGAAGAACTCGTCTAATTCAGGGCGCATAGCGCGCTCTAATGCAAGCGCGTCGTCGATGCGCTTTGCGTGTTTGATGCCCATTGCAATAACACCCAAGGACTCATCCGGTCGTTGCTCCGCGTGCTCAAGGATGAGTTCGACGACGCGCCGTACTTCGTCTGGAGCGCTGGTCTCTTGCCCGTCCACGAGCCGCGGCGGGACATACTCATGAGCGATTGCAGCCCCATTGCGGCCGTCGCCTGGGAGCGTAAGTAATCTCCCACCATATATGTGCGTATTACTAAAGGCGATAAGGCGCTCGTCGTTTGAGCGATAGTGCCAGGTCAGGGAACGGGGCTCGACAAATGGCGTGACGACTTCGAGGATGCTCTCGATGCCGGAGGTCTCCAGATCCTCCAGCTCGTCATCTTCGTCGTTATCGCTTGAGGCGAAGAATGTTGTCGGCGGCAGCTGACGCGGATCACCTGCGATTACGGCTTGCGCGCCCCGCACAATCGCAGGTACGGCGTCTTCCGGCAGCACTTGGCTGCCTTCGTCAAAAATCACAACATCAAAGAGCACTTGAGCCGGCAACAGCTGGCTAACCGAAAGTGGGCTCGCCATATAACAAGGGCAGATAGCGGCAAGGACGTCCGGGGCTTTAAGCATCAGCTTTCGAAGCGGCATTTGCCGAATCTTCTTTTGCAGTTCGAGCCTAACCGCCGTCTTCTGCTCGGGATTATCATTCATCGCGCGAAAATAGCGTTCGGCCGCCATCCTCCGAATTCGCGCAGCCATTATATCGATTCTCGCGCGGTCGAGCCGGCAGAACTCCGCAACGCTCTCGTCGTGGGCGCTCCCTTTGAATGTCGCAAGCACTTTCTCACGGCCGACTATATCCTTAAGAATCGAATTCAACCAGGCTTTCTGGAGCATGGCGCCCCAAGTTGAAGGTGGTACACCCGTATGGACTATCTCTTGCACCAGTTCGCCTACGCTTAGCTTCTTAAGTTTTGATTCCGCCTCGCGAACTGCCGGGACAATCGACGCATTTCGCGAGTGCGCATCGAGAGTTTCAACTGTTGAATCGAGATCCCCGAGATTAGAGGGTAAGACTGTGCCGAGCATACGGGAAAGCTCATGCTGCTTCTTGAGGATCGTGCGCGCCGCCGCCAGCAGTTTTCCGGTACCATGTGCTTTAATAAGAGCAGCCAGCTCCGCGGTTCGCCATTCCTCTGGCACAGCAATGAGTTCATGAACCAACGCAGCGGCCGATCTCGTACCCGGCCATTTTGCGGGCTCGATTGCCCTCAGCTCCTTTGAACATCGGCGGTGAGAGGCATTCAAAAACGCAAAGAGTCGTTCCAGAGCGCCTCCGCGCGCAGGCGCAAGCGCTTCATCAAACGCCTCTAGGTCAAGTCCGCATACCGCGGGGCTAAGAGCTAGAACTGCAGCCTCGAGCGTCTCGAGTCGCGGAAGCATAGCGACCAAATCGTCAGTCGACTCAGCCGAAAGACCGACTTGAGACAGTATGGTTGTCGATTCCTCGCGCAGCGTTGAAAGTGCGCCCTGAAGTTCGCCGAGAGCGGCCAGAGCCGCTTCGGCGCCGTCATCGCTCGTAAAGATTGCTTCAGACCATGGTACGCCCGGCGTCCGACGTAGTAGGTCGGCATGAATGCCGAGGAATGAAAGATGTCCAGACGCTTCGGTTAGACGCCCTCTCGAAAAAGATCTAATGGCCTGGCCTCGCCACTGCGTCTTTACCTCAATGTCCCTAAGGGCTGCAAGCTGCGAGTAGACTTCAAACGCCGAAAGGTCAAAGATAGATTGCTTCTTGTGAAGTGCTCGGACGTACGCATTCAACGTCGCCCGCTGTCTTGCGAACTCTGCCTCCTCCTCGGTTCCGTCAACGGCTGTCGTGCCGCGAGCGATCTCGTCGCTTTGCCTTAAGCGCTCGTAAATGGTCTTGCGCTTAACATCACCACCATGAAGATCGAGGATTAAGTGGCCCAGACCGACCTGACTAAGTCGCTTGTAGACAACTTCGAGCGCGGCGCGTTTTTCAGCAACGAATAGCACTCGTTTACCCTGCGAGATGAGGCCAGCTATCAGATTGGCGATGGTTTGAGACTTTCCGGTACCCGGCGGCCCGTGGATAACGGTGTGACTTGGGTGACGCATCGTCGAATGCAGCACCGCCTGTTGACTGCCATCTGCGCCGAGCACAAACGGCTCGTCCGCGGCCGGAATATCGTCGAGCTCAGTCGTCGAGATACTGCGTTGGGATTCAGCAATTGCCTTGCGCGCCTCTTCATCACCGGCGATCGCAGATACAAGTTCGTTTTCACTTAACATCTGCTCGTTGTTCCGTAAATCTTCCACCATCGCCATCTTCTGGTAGTCGAAGTTCCCGAGGACACACTTCGGTGCAGCAGAGAATCCCGGAACGCCTGCGAGATGGATCGAGCAGAGCGTATCGTATAAGGACCCCATGCTCTCTTGCGCATCCTCTGCATCAAAGAACGACGTATCTACGTGAATGCCGTATTCGTCTTCGATTTTGGCAAGCATGACGCGGTTAAGAATCAAATCGCCGGCTCGTTTTAATGCTACCTCCCCGGTTCCCTGAGCGATCGTGATTGACACGGGCATCAGGAACAACGGGGCGTTGGGTGGATTCCCATCGTCGTCAGGCGTCCATTGCGCAAAGCCAATACCAACGAACAGTGTCTGCAGTCCTCGTTCTTCTTCGTTGCTGCGCGCAACCGAGCGAATCTCTTTTGCGGCGGTCGTCTCGCGCTGCGAAGGGTTCGGGCCGAAGAAAGCCGACAGAGCGCAGGTCTCGCCGCTGATAAGTTTGGACATCGAAACCGAAGCAAAGTCTGCTGCCAGGTTAAGGGTTCCACGCTTTAGCTCGCGATAGTAAATCAGACGATTACGGCGACTAAAATCCATCAGACGCCTGACCCACGCGTCGCGCTGGGCACCGACGTTGATGGGAATGCTGCGCATAGCATTTTCTGAGCTGGGCGGCACGTTAACATCTACTTCAGGGCGCATTGTAGCCCAGTCCAGGAGATTACATAATCGTCGACTACCCCTGAGCACCTGGAAGAAATGACGCGGCTCCCTGTCAAATTTCCACGGACATACTCCGACATGCAGGTCGTGATGAATTGACGTCGGGGCTCTAGGTTACCCGCGTTAAGCGGCTCATAGGGAAACTCGCGCTCTGACCCACTCATTGGTTCATGCACATCGGGTGCTCCGGCCGCACTAATCAAGATCGCAATTCAACGCGAACAATATGGTTGACGTTCACGATATTCTGGGATCCCGTGTTGTCACGAATCAGCACTGCGCGGCTGGCCTTATTCAGTGCTTCACGCAAGTCGGATTCGTTCTCTTTGCTAACAGTTAATTTCGTGCCGTCAGAGAGATGAACCACTAATTCACGCGCCAAACTTGCCTCCACCTAGCCATAGCCTTATATTGGACTGGCAGCGGCTAGATTCATTGTAGCGAAATGACGTTGGATGCCTAGCGCACCCAAAATCAGTGCCAATCTCACGCGCCCTTTCATGGCATCGGGCCCCCGGCTAGCCCAAAGCCGAAAACCGGCTGTAGCGCCATGCCACGAGCCTCGGGTGGTCCAACTGGTCACATCCAGCAGTATCGGATCTCGGCGGCAAAAAGTTATATTGACGACAGGCCTGTGACGTCAATGCTTGGCCAACGCCGGGGAACCGATCCACCCGCCTTGGAACGTCGGCGGAGGAGAGGCCACAGCCGCGATTAGAATGACCGCCGACGGAGATGCATGATTTTGGAGACGCGCGACTTTTCGCTCCATGACTGGCAGATCGATGCAGTCAATCGGTGGATCGCCGGCGACGGGCTTCGGCCCTATCGCGGTACTCTCGAGATTTTTACGGGCGGAGGGAAGACCCTCATCGCCCTCGCGGCTTTTTCCGCCGTTTGTCGCATAGATCCTGACGTAAAGCTCGCCGTGGTCGTCCCAACAAAGGCGTTGGCTCGCCAATGGGTTGACGCCGTCGCGCGCCACACCAACATACCGCGCGACGCGATCGGCCTACTTGGAGCCGGCAAAAATGATGCTCTCAGCGCTCACCGGGTTTTGATAGCCGTCATCAATACCGCAGCTGCAAGACTGCCTAAAATTGTTGCTGCGCTTTCGTCGCCCGTAATGCTCGTTGTTGATGAGTGCCACCGTGCCGGCGCGGATATGTTCCAGCGGGTGCTTACAACCCCAGCCAAATATACGCTCGGCCTTTCCGCCACGCCCGAGCGCGATGAGTTCGACGACCAAGGGGAGCCCCTAAGGTACGATGAGCAAGCCGTCGCGCGATCGCTAGGCTCTCTCGTATTTCGGTTCGGCCTAAAAGAGGCAAGGGAAAGTGGTTGGCTTCCCCGCTATGAGATTCATCATCACGGCGTACGACTGGATGAATCGGAGCGTCGACGCTATGAGGATCTAACACGCCAAGTCGATGATGCAAAAAAACGTCTCGAGGGGCTGGGCCAAGAGACGCGCAGGGCTAGGCAGCTTTCGGCCAGGAACGACGATGTCGGAAAACTGGCGCGCAGCTACGTAGCGGTAACGGGAAAGCGTAAAGACGTTCTCTATCGGGCCAAGGCTCGCAACGATGTGGCATCACGGTTGGTTCGGGAAGCGCAAGAGGAATCGACGAGGCGCAGAATTATTCTATTCCATGAGCGCGTATCCGAAGCTGTAAACCTCTACGAGAAAATTGCGGCGTCTATGCCAAGAGATTTGCTCGCGCTGGAGCATTCAAAGTTATCCGATCGAGAGCGGCAACTTGGCATTGCGCGATTCCGATCCGGCGAAGCCCGTGTGATGGTGTCTGTAAAATCGCTTGTCGAGGGTATTGACGTCCCCGAGGCAGACGTTGGAATCTCCGTCGCCTCGTCGGCAAGCGTCCGCCAACGCATTCAGTCCCTGGGTCGTGTGCTGCGACGTTCATTCGACAAGGATGCTGCACCAAAGAACGCGATGATGCACGTAATTTACGTCACGGACACGGTGGACGAGCAGATCTACGCAAAAGAAGATTGGTCCGATATTACAGGCCCGGCAAACAATGTTTACTGGCGTTGGTCGGGAGATGAGAAGGCCCGCGAGGCTGGTCCGCCGCGCGAACCGCAGCCGTCAGAGGAGTCCGTATGGGAAATCTTCGGTCGCGCGATGCCGGTTTTGCCGGCGGAGTGGCCAGGCTCTTTGGGAGGTCAAGAGTATTCGGTGGATACGCTCGGTAACGTGACGAACGCGACCGGAACGTCAATATCGAACCCCCAGGGTGTCGGCGAAATGGTGAAAACTGTCCGTGGCCGCCCAGGCGGTCGCTTCCGCGTTACACCCAAGTACCAGCTCGTCATCGTTTCGCGCTCCGACGGATCCTATTCAAAGTGGTTTCTGGCCGGGCGACTCGAAGCGCCGTTCTCTGGTCCCACGGCTGCAGAGGTCGGGGTACCGCCTAAGGACGCTTCCGATCGTAGATATTCCGCCGGCGAGGCGCTTAACCGAAATGTGGACGTCGCTCACGGAACTTTTATGCTCCGCCAAAAATCAGGCGGCGTGATTGAGAAACGCGTTGGGCGCTCAATTGAGTGGGCGTTGGCCGGCGAGAGTGCGCCAATTGAGTTAGCGAAAAACGCGCAGAGGGTTATTGACGCCTGGCGAACTTTGGGGATACAAGGTTTAAAGATGTTTGTAAGTAGCGACGATGTCGCCTGGTATAGGAGCGACGGGCAGGCTCGCTTTCTCGCTCATGTCCCCGGCGGATTCGCATGGCCGTCACCGGTTGGCGAAGAAAAGGAGAAATAATGCACCAGCCTTTTAACGGTAATTGTCCACGCTCAGTCGGCAAGGATGCGAAGTACTCGATCAAACGTGACTTTTCTCAAGGTAAGTGGGTCGTGCAACTCGTCTATAGACTGAGCCATGCTGAAAAAGCGCTTCTTGCAACGGACGATCATCCAAAACTGGTGGGCATGGTTAATAACGTTAAGGATGACGTGGTCGGCCAACCAGGCGGTGCCTTCTATATAAACGAATACTGCCAGGTAATCGTACCGGCTCTGGACGCATATTATTGCGCCGGCAAGTACGACCAGCTTCTAACCTTTGATTTCGAAGGAGACGCGATATCATCTCGGCCTCCGGCGCGCCTAGCTCCCGGGGATCCCTGGCCCGGCCCACACGTGGGAATACCGTATGTGCTTTCAGCCGGAGCAAAGGATATCCGATTCGAGCGACGGCGAGGACAGCGTATCCTAACCGAGCTGCTCTCGCTTCACACGAGCGGTAGCCAGGCAAGAAAGTTGGCCAATAGACTGTCACGGGTAAAAGGGTCAGACGGAGGGCGGATCTATATCAATGAACAGCGCGAGTTCTTTGCTCCCGTGATCGTCGCCGATGGACTGGAATATCGGTACCTTGGAGCGCTCGGCGACGATCCGTGGTTCAGCGAATCCTTCAGCGACTAATTCACCGCCATGGAATCAGAACCAATCGACCTCGGGAAGAGTCAAGGTCACTTGGATGCTTTCGCGAGCAAGGATATTTATGCCGCGTTTAAGGCTGTTCTGCCAAGTGACGAACGGCTCAAGGCCATTGCTGATTCTATCTCCCTGGCCGCATCGAATCGGCCGGATTTTGTCCTTCTACCATACTGGCGCGCCAGGCTCGAGGAGGAGCGAGACCCCGGCACGCCGCTCGACCGAGTTAGCCGTTGGCAGCCCGTCGTCGAAGGATTCCGAGAGGTTAGCGACGGCGAAATCCTTCGCGATGCCGAGGCGCGTCTCGGAAAGGCGTTGCTCGAGTCTGGCAGCGCTGAAGTTGCCGCGGAGCATCTTCTCCGCGCGCTGACAGACTATCAGAGAAAGCACGGCGTCTTGGGTGCGTCAGAAAGCGAACCCAGCGCGAGCCTAATGAACGACTGGGAATATGACGTTACCGTAAACCTCGGCCGTGCCGAAGTGCGCTCCCGTGACGCCGATCGCTTCGTGATCGGACTCGAACGACTAGGTAGCCTTGACGGCGCCCACAGAGATCTTGGGCGAGACAGCGAGAGGCCCTCAGAACACGCGACGGATGCGATCGATGAAGTTATTGCCTCAGATGGGGCGGGCGAGCGACTTGATGCCCTAGTGGATCGCATTGTTTCCGGGTGCGTTGACCCGAAATGCGGGTCCCTACATTTCGTAGAGTTCCCATTACCAAATGCCGCTCTCCATCGCGCAACTCTAGCGTGCGCCAAAGCGGACGCCGTTGCCGACCCTGACTATTCGCTCAAGTTGGCGTGCCTCCTTAGCGGCCAACGCGTTCCTGCTGCAGTTGACCTCCTTCGGCAGATCGCGATCCCCCCCGAAAAACTCATAGCCGGAGCCGACGTCTCTAAGGACAAAGTCATTGCCCGTGCCCGGCGAGCCTTTAGTGAGAAGCGTTACGCTGATGCGAAAACCGAGATCGACGCTGCCTCGGAGCAGGCCACGGCAGACACCGAACTTCGTTACCGGTATTGGAGAGGGCAGTGCGAGCGCCATCTCGGAGACTGGGCCGCTGCGATCGAGTCCTTTACTCGCACGCAAGCGTCGGCAGATCCGTGGTTAGCGGCCTGGGCAACGTACCGCATTGCTCAATGTCGACTCCGGCTTCAATCTTCCGCGCAGTGGCTGGCAATTTCGCGGGCGTCAATCGAGGAGGTTTCGAGCGAGATACTTACTGCATTCAAAGACCTGCGCCATTCTAGGCGCATTCGCTTCGCCCGAGGCTGCTTAGCACTCGCTTTGAACGACTACAATGAGGCACAATCGCTGTTTGGCGAAATCAACAGCAGCTTCAGGTACTATCGTCTTTCGCAATGGGCTCGTTGCATTGCGCTTCTTCATTTAGGACGTCTTAAGGAAGCAGAGCTCGCGCTATCAATGCCCGATGAAGCCGGGCAGTCATCGGAGTGGCCTATTCCTCGTTCACTGGCGTCAGAGATACTTAGGCTCTGCGGCGAGCGCCAAGCACCCGAGACGATATCGAGGGTCGTCTACGACGAAATCCGCCCGGACTTTAAGGCCGAGCCGGAACAGTGGACGGATTTCTTCGAACGGGCCGCAGTAAACCACGGTCACGCCTTCGACAGACTTCTTCGCGACGTTCAAGAGGCGATCGACCGCGCGTTTAATGACGCCCTAGCCGACGCCCTAATCGACCGACTGGTTACAGTAGCCGAAATATGTGCCGAGGACCTCGGCCGGCTGCGAACGATCGCGCCAGGGCTGGCTGAAACGCTTCAGCTGATCGGGCGCAGCGACAATGCGGAAGTTTTATTAGAGAAAATGCTGCGTTCAGGACCGCGCGCTGACCTAATCGACGTCTTTACGTCCTATGTGTCGATTTTACGTAGCGCTAACCAGGCGAATAAGGCCGAGGATAAAATCGCCGAATGGCACCAAGCCCTACACGCCGCAGGCGACGACGTTCGGCGCAGGCTGAGCGATCTTAGCGGAACTATTTCCGTCGACGATGCGGAAACGAACGCGGCGCGCGTCATCCGCGCGACGCGGATCGCCATCTTTGGCGGCCATCCCAGACAACGCGAAACTTGCACAGCCGTCCTGACAAAGATGGGATTCGCGCCCAAAGATATTTCCTGGCTCGATGCGAACGCTGGAAATGGACTGACATATTCAGATTGCATTGATCTAATCAACGGAACTTACGATTGCTATGTCGTTGTTACCACACGAATCGGCCATGCGACTTCTCTGCCGATCGTCTTCGCGCTGAAGAAGAAATCTGCAAAGTGGGCACCCTTGGGAATCTATGGCTATCAAAATTTTGAGATTCAGATACGAGAACAAATGCGGGCTTGGGACCTGCTGGAATAGTTGCACGGAAAGTCCGTGCTATTCAGTCAAAATCCTTAGCCGTAGGTAGCTTTACCGTAATTCCTGAACGTTTTAGTCTGGGATCTGTTGACGAAGCACATCTGTTGCAATGGTACTTTTGCTCCGCTGCGGGCTCTGCGAATAGTGCCTGCAAGGCATTGCAAAATGAACACCGGGCAAAGAACGGCCTATCCGGGAGTATCGCCTTGGGATTCTTAAAGCGCACCATAAAGGCGACAACCTCGTCGCCATACCTCTTAAGGCGCTCGGTGCTAATTCCGTTAATCTTGAGTAATTCGAACTCGGTTGCTGGTTGGCGTTCCGCAATCTCGTTCAGCGTCCTGTCATCAAAGACACCGAACGGGCGTACGCCTAGTTCTCGAGCAATTCTGCGACGGAGTTTGTGAAGGCCCTCGACTAAACGGTCATCACTACCCCTGGGCGCACTTTGCGAGCTGGGGCGAAGCGCCTGAACCGCGCGCTCCGCTCTAATTCTCGACCTGAGTTTGGTAATTTCCGCGGACAGAAGGAACAGCTGGCTTCGTTTTTGATCGAATGCCGCGACTAGGTTCCGTAAGCGTTCCTCCAGAGCTTCTTCCAAGTCAGCCATCTATCTCCCTCGCCTCCGAACCTACCACTGCTGGCCGCCAATTCTTAGTCCTTGAAATACTCCCGCTTGAGATTCGTTGAGAGCTCGCGAACGCGGGAAGTTAGCCACTCTGATATCGGCCTGGTGGCGGCCGGTTTCTCGGCAACTGCTGCCGTGAGTGAACCGCATGGGTCATATAGTTTCTTGCCGCCGTCACAGGCGAGGAGGATATTGGCTACGTTCCATACTCGTAGGCCCTCTGCGCGCATCAGTGAATCCGGAACGATCGACACCGCCCCGAATTCGGCCGCTGGGAGTCGGCAATTCCGAGCAATGATCGCACCAAGATACTTGAGAAGGAGCTCGCCGACGGGATCGAGTTCATCTTTCTTTCCTCGCAATTTGACGGACTCCGTAAACCAGGCATCCAGAGCCGAACCGATCGCGGACGCATCTACCGATTCAGTGATCCGACCGTCTTGAACGAAGGCAAATGCTTTTGAATCACCGGACCCCCTCCACGACGCGTTGACGATGTCGAACAGGTAGCGCTGCGGCAAGGCTTTGCGAATCTTCGGCAAACTTGCCGTCCAAGACGCCTTCTGGCTAAAATTAGACTCGTAGTGCTCGCGAAACACACCGGCGACAAGCGCGGCCATCTGAAAGTCCGTGTGCCGAGGCTTCCTTCGCTGTTTATCGATTATTGCACCCAGGACGGGCGTCAGGATCGTTTCGACCGTCTCGCTGGTTTCAACCAGCGCTTCGAAATAGCGGTCGAGACTGGGATAGCGTCGATAGTCATCCTTAAATTTTCCGAGTTGTACGATTGGCCTTCCATTGGTTAGAGCCGCCAAGTTGAAGCCCACCGCATCCACGTCCGCCTTCAATTCTCGCCGTCCACCGTACAACTTGGGAAACTTTGATCGCAAAACGCGGCCCATACCAAATACGAATTCGAACAGCGTGTAGTGGAAGTCCGGGGCGTTGAACTGCTCTAGCGCGTCGCCGGTCCTCCCGTCGAACTCAAGCCCCAAATCTATAAACTCCTGGTACTTTCCCTTTATAGCCGTCTTGATTTGCTCGTTGCCGATTCTTAAGCTATCAACGTCATCCCAATCAGCGGCCAACACATCGTATTTGTTGAGAAAGACGCCACCGGTATTCAACCTATCGAAAATGATGGGCAAATCCGCTTTTTCGCCGGAAAATTCGATCACTCCGATTTGTCTGTCCCTGATGTCAAGGTCCCGCTGAACGCTCTGCAAGAAGCTTTCGCACAGGCCAAATACGTTTTGATTGATCGTTACAGATCCGACTTTAAGCAAACTGCATAGACGTTCGTAGAGAGCGAGGGCGCTCAAGTGCGTAGCGTCTCCCGAATGCCCTTTAACCCAAAGCCCGATCGCCTGGCGGATTAGGGGATAAAGATTTTCCTTGTTCCGCTGTCCCGGATCCAGGTTTGTCGCGGCCTCGATGAGTTCGGCCGGAGCGTCATCGTAGGAAAAATATGAAAACATATCCTCGACGTAACGCCGCAGTGTCGAAGAGCGCTGAAGCCCATCGACTAAGCGATAACGCGTTCGTCCATTTGCATCAACCCCATCGACAAACAACAAGATAACGCCGACGGGAAGTCCCCGCTTGATTGAGTCAATAAATCGCTGCCGCTTTTCCTCATTCCAGACAAGCCCCCTTTGAAATGAAGGCACAACGATGTGCCCTCGGCCAGAGCCATTCATACACTGGACAACGTCTCGAATGCTCCATGAGCGGTACTCTACATGCCCCATCCGTGGCTACGTCCTTTCCGCAAACGATGGCAGCGAGCTCGGACTGCAGGCCGAGCGGTAACAGTATGACTTCTGTAGTGGGTGAACCCAGCCTCTGAACCCGGACGACCTCCGAATTCTCGGGGGGTCACTCGTGGTTGAGCAGTCGCCTTGCAAACGCAAGCACGGCCTGAGAAAAACGTGGCTTGGCCGTCGACTCGAGACGATGGACCTGAACCATCGAGATGTAATCGCGGGGATCGAGCTCGACGACACCGATCGTCTTGTCGCAATCGTTTAGATTCGCTCCGGGCGCGTACGAGTCTCCGCCGTCTTCGGGAAGCTCGTGCAGCCAAGTCATGAACTTCACGAAGATTTCGCCGTTGAACGTGTCTACGCGGATCGCCATGAAGCGCGCGCCCCGGTCGATACCCATGACTCGCCAGTCATCAAGATCTCGTTCTTGGTACTTCTGCCCAAACCCGAGATTCCTGCGCATATCGTCGATCATTGCAGCCATGGCTCGAATCGTGAAAACCCGAACCGTCTTGACGGCGATGTCGTAACGAGGCCTGGATTTAAAGTCTACGGTTTCGGTGCCTGCCTTCATGTTATTCTGAATCCGGCTCCTCCACTTTAGCTTCCTTGGCGCGGCGGGCACGAATCTCGGCGACGATCTCTCGGGCCATATCCGCCGTCGTTTTTTCCCATACGGAAAACAGGTGATAGCGCCCGCTCTTTTGCGCCTCGATGCGTGCCATCTGCAGTGCGGTATCTTCGTCGTTTTTCTTCTGCGCAACGGGATCCGAGAAGTACTTCTTCTCACAAGCGCACTTGCGGTCTGGACCGTCTGGCCAATTTGGATTCGCGGCCAGGACGATTTCGCCCGACTCGGCTCGCTTAAGCGTCTTCTTATCGGGGAATCCATAAACGATCTCTTTGCTATCTTCGCTGCCGCACTCAGGGCATTTCGTTATTTCATCCTTCATGCCAATAGCTTAGCGTACGGGCTTGTCGGATGTCTGGCAGCACCCGGAGGCGTGCCGTATCCCGGGCCGAGAATAGATACGCGGTGAGCGATTCATTTGACGACCCGCGGAAAGCCATACTCAACCGTGGCCTGGGC
>Ga0182030_10011587_pt1 | contig 17761 bp, 17 predicted proteins | sample 812S3MmetaG_FD_121299 | JGI IMG/M metagenome (GOLD analysis project Ga0182030, IMG submission 121299) | Permafrost microbial communities from Stordalen Mire, Sweden - 812S3M metaG (Illumina Assembly) | ecosystem: Environmental > Terrestrial > Soil > Wetlands > Permafrost | place: Sweden...
AAGGCCGAGATCGACCGGCTGGCGCTCGAAACGGACGCCTCCGAGCTGGGCCGTTTTCTGGTGACGCAGAAGAAGGAAGACATCGGCGCTTTCAAGACACCGTTTCTGCGGGATGTGCTGCTGACCTCGCCCTACATGCACGACGGAAGTCTGGGGACTTTGTGGGATGTTGTCGAGTTCTTCAACAAAGGCGGGGAGCACAATCCCTACCTCGACTCGGAAATGAAGCCGCTCGGACTGACTGAGAGCGAGGTCGACGACCTGGTGAGATTCATGAGCGCGCTGACGTCGGATCGCTTCCAGGACCAGCGTGCGGTGGAGCAGGATCGCCAGCAGGCGGATTATCTGTACCGCCGCGCGCTGCAGCGGCAGGCGCATAACGGCGGGCGGTAGAGCAAATTCACCTCCGCCCGGGGCGGCCGATTTGGCTACTCTATTGCCTCCCAGACTTTTTTGCTGTCGACGTACTGCACGAAGCGCACGACCTTCCCGCCCTTCAGCGTCAGCACATGCGCGAACGACGCCGCCATCGAACGCCCCGTCTTCTTATACGCGCCGCGGTAAAAACCACGCGTAATGATCGTGTCACCGGCATCATGGAATGCCTCGACATCGACGCGGAAACCGTCCCATTCGCCGCCGAGCTTCGCGAACACATTCTTCGCGACTTCGTCCGGACCGTGATACGTTCCCGCATAGGGGAACCCCGCCGCCTCCGTCCATTCCACATCGGGCGCAAGCGCGGCCAGCACCGCCGGCGGCCCCTGTTCATACATGCTCTTCACTGTCTCGAGATTTGTGCTCATGCTTTCCATGCTCCCAGAAGACGCCGCAGCAGAATCAGCTCTCCGACGTGATAGGCGTTGTGATCCGCCATCTGCATAGCTTCGCGCAGCAGCGTCTGGCCGTCGCCATGCGCAAACGGCGTGAATAAATCCGATTTCGGATCCGTCACCAGCTTCCGCATCTCGCCCAGATCGTGGTGAAACGCCTTTACGCTGCGGTCCCATGCCTCTGCGCTTTCCGGCGCGGCATGCTTCGGCCAGTATTCTTCGGGCCATTTTGGCGAAACGTGCTTCGCGTCCCGGCTGAACTCCAGCATGTCCCACTGCGCGATGCGCAGATGTTCGAGCACCTGCCATGCGGAATGCGCGGCGTTCTCCGGTATAACGCCGCGCAGCTTCACCGGAAAATCCGCTGTCGCGGCATCGAAATCCGCATGCGCGCCCTTGCCTGACAGCAAGCGGTCCAGTTCCTGACGAAAAAACTGAATCTGATCCATGCACCGTATGATAGTTGTTCTTTCATGTGGCTGACGATCCCCAACCTGCTCACTCTGGTGCGAATCGTCATGACGCCGTACATTCTCGTCCAGCTGGCGCGTGGTCACTATATGATTGCCGGCTGGACTTTCGGCGCGGCCGCCTGGACGGATGTTTTCGACGGCCTGCTCGCCCGCCGCTTCGGCGCCCAATCAGAGTTCGGCCAATACCTCGACCCCATCGCGGACAAGATCCTGCTGACGTCCCTCTACATCGGCCTCGCGCTGGGCGGCGCTGTTCCGGTGTGGATCGTCGTGCTGATCCTCGGCCGCGACGTGTGGATTCTTCTTCTTTCCGCAATCGCCCTGCGTTTCACGAAGTTCCGCGAGCTCCAGCCCAGCCGCTGGGGCAAAGCCAGCACTTTTTTCCAGATCATGGCGGCGGTCTGCGTCATCGGCGCGCGAGCCTACCAGAGCGACTGGTTTCTGCGGATTTCCGATGTGCTGATCGCCGGCGTTGTGGTGCTGGCAGGCATCAGCGGGCTCGACTACAGCCTGCGCGGCGTCAGATATTTCCGTGCCCCGCGCGCCGCCCCGGCCACAAATTTTCCCCGCGAATCTTCGCCTGAATCAGCCTCGGATGCAAAGCCCCGTTGACCTGACGACCGGGGGGGAGTACCCTTAGAGTCGGAGCCGCAGAATGAGCCGCTACGTCCCCGCCCGGCATTATGTGTCATTCGGTATTGTGGCGCTGGCGCTTGCCGGCTTCGCGACCTGGCTGGGGATGTCTTTCAATCCCGCTTTTGTACCGGCCGGACTTTTTTTCCTTTCGGCCGCGCTCCTGCTCGGTCTTGCCTGCCGTCCCGCGATCAAGGTCTATGATGCGCATCTCGAGATCGGCAAGAAGATCATTCCCTGGCAGGACGTGCGCCGGGTGGATCGCACCGGCTGGATTTCCCCGCTCGTGGTGAAGCTCGCTCTCTACGACGACGACACTGTAGTGCTCGTTTATCCCGGCGAAGTGGACTGCTGCAAGCACCTGCTGCGGACGCTCCGCCAAATGTCGACCAATGCGATGATCGACGGGATTCCGTACCGCCAGTATTGGGGGGAACTGCTTGGTTCGACCGATGCGAAACAACTGGCGCCGCCGCGATATCGCGTGCTGCGGCCGGAGGACGAAGAAGAAGTCGAGCGCCTCTATTTCCTGCTGAAGACCGTCGGCCACATCGATCCCCGCAATTCGGGCGACGAGCGTTGACCGGGTCCGGCGTCAGCCGGGCAACACGCTGAACTCCATCTCATCGCCTGCCTGCGTCCCTGTGCGTTCGATAGTCCCGACCGGCAGCTCGATCACCGAGTGCGCGGCGAAACACATCGACATCCTCCACGGCGCCACAGCCTTCCGCAGGCCACGCACGCGCTTCTTTCGATCGAGATAGATCAGGTCGAGGGCGAACTTCATGAAGAAGGTGTGGACTGCTTCGCAGGGTACGATCCACAATCCGCAGCCCTCGTCGAGTTTCGTGTGTTTGAGGAGGCCGGTTCTGCGTTGCGAACTCGATTCCGCGCAATCGATGGCGTGGCCGATCGACGTGCCCTGTGTCACGTTGCGAACCGCGTATCTCAAGGCTTTGGTATAGCACAGCGGTGGCGCGCCCCCTTAACCATCCCGGGAATGATTGCCACGGACCACGATTTCGTGTGAAAATGATAACGGAATCGAGGAAGCGCCTATGCCCATGCTGGAGGCACCCGAAATCGCGGGTTATAGTTTTGATCGCGCCCCGGACTTAGTGGATCCGGCGGTCAGAGGGCGGTTAAGCGGGAGCGCGATCAAGGCCTTTGTCAAGATCTCCGACAGATGGGGCTTGAACGAGTCTCAGACGCGCCGGTTGCTCGGTGGCATCGCTTCATCCACTTTCCACGCCTGGAAGACCCAACCGACGACACAAAGGCTGACGCAGGACGTGCTGCTGCGCATCTCGCTGGTGATCGGGATTTACAAGGCGCTGCATATTTATTTCGGTAAAGAGTTGGCTGACCGCTGGGTCAGGCTTGGCAATCGTGGGCCTCTGTTTGCCGGTACCGCGCCGATCGAATACATGATTATGCATGGCCAGCCGGGAATGTTTCAGGTTCGCCAGATGCTGGATGCGTGGCGGGGCGGCCGATGACAAAACTCCGGGTTCGTTTTTTCGACTGGCCGGATACCCACCGCCTGATTCCGTCGCGGTTCAGCGAGGGGGGAACGGTTCTCGCCGCCATAGCTGACGACAACCAGGAACTCGAGGACCTGGTGCTGCTCGACGGCGCTACAAACGACCGAGTCAAGAGCGAGCAACAGGGCGGCGTTGGAATCAGCATGTATGAGCTTTTGTACGGCGTTCCCAACGCCCATATCGTGAATGCCGCCTTCGCACACCCTGGTGAATCAGGAGCCCGGTTCAGCGACAGGACGCGCGGCGCCTGGTACGCGGCGGATTCGCAGAAAGCCTCGGTCGCTGAAGTCGTGTATCACAAAGGAAGACGCCTGGCTGAAATCGTGGATCCCGATGGACCGAATCAGCGGCCAGGGGGCGATGTTTCAACTTTCGACGACTGGATGTCAGACTTCAAAGCGGATTTCCACGTCCTCGCCCCGCCTGAAAAATTTCAGGAATTTCTTCAGCCCGAACCTGTACCCAGGTGTTACGCTGCCTCGCAGGATTTGGGCCGCCGTTTACTCAACCAGGGTTCAAACGGCATCGTTTATCCAGGCGTCAGATACCCCGGGGCAAGTTGCATTGTTTGTTTCCGCCCGGCGCTGGTTTACAACCCTCATCGGTCGGAGCGTCTCGAAATCGCGCTTACGGCGACCGAAGCCGGATATGATCACGTCGTGCGGCAGGTGGCCGTTCCTGCGGAGTGAATTCCCGCAGGGCGCCACAGTGCCTGCTAATCTATAGGCGTCGACATATTCTCCTTTTATTCGCCATCCAATTCCCATGAAACTCATCCGAGGCGGGCCCGGCAGCGGCAAGACCCGGCAAGTCTTCCGCGAATTTAAAGAGGCCCTGCGTTCCGGAGATGCCAACGTCCGGCTTGTTGTCCCCACGGCGACGCTGGTCCGGCACTTCCAGCACGAGCTCGCCCGTGACGGCGTCGTCTTCTCCCCGCGCGCCGTGGTTTCGCTGAATCGCTTTCTGCGCGAACGAGCGGGCGAAACGCTGCTCGTCTCGGACGGCCTGCTCCGCGCCATCGTGAGGGATTCGCTGCGGCGCAGTCAAACCAGCCCCGAGTTCGCCGCCGTCGCCACCACCGACGGGATGGCAGACATCGTCCTCGACACCATCAACCTTTTCGAAAACGCGGGCGCAACTCCCGACAAACTCGCCTCCGTACGACGCCTCGGCGCGCACGCCAGGCCCTTCGAACGCCTGTGGCGCGCGGCAGGGGACGCCGTCCGCCAGCGCGGCTTCCAGCTTCGCGGCAACTGGATCCGTGCGGCAGCTGCATGCACGCAGCCCGCGCGCGTCTGGTTCGACGGCTTCCTGAACTTCAGCCCCGTTGAACAGGAATTTCTGGCCGATCTCGCCAGGACTTCCGACGTCACCCTCGCCATCGCCGACCATCCCGCCACCGGAGAGCTTTACCGCCTGGCGCTGAAACTCGGTGCGCAGGACCGCCTGCTGCCGGAAAGCCCGCGGCGACCGCACATCACCGTCGTCAGCGCCCGCAAGCTCGAACGCGAGGCCGATGAACTGGCACGCCGCATCATCGCCCTTCACGAGCACGGCACGCACTTCCGCGAAATCGCCGTCGCCCTGCGCGACGCTCCCACCTACGTGGCGCTGCTCAAAGGAACTTTCACCCGCTTCGGCATTCCCGCTCGTTTCTACTTCAGCGCCCCTCTGCGCAAGCATCCGGCCGCGATCTTCCTCGGCGGCCTGATTTCCGGCGCCCTGACGGGATGGGATTTCGAAACCACGCTGCGCACGCTCCGCGCCAACCCGCGCTTCGGCCTCCGCGCCGACTTCGACCGCTTCGACTTCGCCGTGCGCGAAACCATGCCCGGCCACGGCGCAGCGGAGCTTCTCAGACTCTGCGAGTCCGAGCGCCTGCGCGAAGACATGGCCGCCTGCCTCAAGACCGAGGCCTGGCGCGGCATCATGCAGCGGCCTTCGGAATGGCTGCAGCGTTTCGAATCTCTCGCCACCACCCTCTATCGCCCCGGCCTTCTCGACGCCGCCCCCGACCACGACGCGCTCTCCGCCGCGCGCAGCCACCCCGCCGCTCTTCGCGCCTGGATCGCCGCCATCGAGTCCGTGGTTCCCTTCTGGACGAACGCGGCGCAACCCATTTCGCTCGCCGATTTCTGGAGCATGGCGTCGATTGCGGTCGACAACGATACCCTCCACTCGCTCGATGACAGGGCTGACGTCGTCCACGTCATGAACGCCTGGGAAGCCCGCCAGTGGGACGTCGCATCGCTTTTCGTCTGCGGCGTGACCGATCACGACTTCCCCCTCCGCCAGGGACAGAACCTTCTCTTTCCCGACGCCGATATCGAGCGGCTCCGCACCGCCGGCATCGCCCTTCGCACCACAGACGACTACGAACGCGACGAGGGCTGGCTCTTCGAATCGCTCCGCACGCGCGCCACCCAATCGCTGGTCATGACCTACCCCGCGCACGATTCCGGCGGAAAATCGCTGCAGTGTTCGCGCTTCATCGACCGGGCGGCCGAACCCGCCGTGCTTTGTCTCCCTGCGCCGCGCGTCGCAGCGCCGCGCCCCGCGCTGCGGGGCCGCATCACCGCCCCCGCTTTGCAAACGGAGCTCGCACGTCTGCACCCGACCATCAGCCCGACCTCACTCGAGAAGCTGGCGCAGTGTCACTTCCAGTTTTTCAGCGAACGCACCCTCCGGCTCGAAGCGGCGCCCGAACGCCCCGAGAAGCGCCTGCAGCCGCGCATCACCGGCCTGATTCTCCACGCGGCTCTCGAAGTCTGGCTGGCCGACCGCACGCGCGATTTCGTCGCGGTTTTCGAGCAGGTCTTCGACGATACATGCCGCAAGGAGCATCTGCCGCCCGGCTATCGTCTCGAAGTCGACCGCTTCATCAACCGAAACGTGGCCAGGCGCGTGAGCGCCAACGATCTCTGGACGCCCGACTCCTCGGAAGCGGAAGTACCGCTCACTATTGAATTTCCCGGCGGGATCCAGGTGAACGGCCGGGTGGATCGCATCGATCGCTTCGGCAACGACTGCGTCGTCGTCGATTACAAGAGCAGCAAGACCGCGAACGTGGAAAAGCTTGTGACCAGCCCCACGCGGTTGCAGGGGCCTCTCTACGCGCTCGCCGTGCGCGAAAAGCTTGGCCTCAATCCCGTCGCGATGATTTTCTGGGCCGTGCGCGAGGACGAGCGTTACGGATGGGGCGCCGTCCCCGGCGCAGAGCCCGGAAGCGCTGCGCTCGAAAACCTGCAGCCCATCCCGGATAACTGGACCGCCGACGCCAAAGCCCGCGCCATCGAGCGCCTCACCGGTTTTCTCGGCGGACAGGTCGAGGCCGATCCCGTGGATACCGAGCAATGCATCTGGTGCGATTACGCCGCGGCCTGTCGAGTCGAGGAGACTGGCTTACCTCAGGCTTTGGTGCAGATCGGAGCCGGTTATGGCGCCTGAGTTTACACTCGATCAACGCGACGCGATCCGATATCGCCAACTCGACGCCTGCGTGGTCGCCGGCCCCGGTTCGGGCAAGACCACCGTTCTGGTCGAGCGTTATCGTTCGCTCGTCGAAGATCATGGCTTCGAGCCGCGCCACATCCTCGCCATTACCTTCACCGAGAAAGCCGCCGCCAACATGAAAGCGAAGCTGGCGGAACTCTTCGCGCACGATGCGCTGCGTCTGCGCGAGCTCGAATCCGCCTGGGTTTCGACCATCCACGGCTTCTGCGCGCGGCTGCTCAGAGAGAACGCTATCGCGGCCGGCATCGATCCGCGCTTCAAAGTACTCGACGCGCGCGAATCGGAGGACCTGCGCTACGCGTGCGTGAACGCGGCGCTCGACGAGTTCGTCGCGCTCCACCGCATGGAAGCGCTCGAACTTATCGAGGCTCTCCACGCGCCATATCTCACGAACGATCTGGCGGACGTCTATGACGCCATACGTTCGTCCGGAAAGAGCATCGCGGAAGTCCGCGCGATGGAAAACCCGGGCGCCGACATCACCCCGGCCATGATGACGGACACTCTGCGGCGGCTTGTTCAAAGCTGGACGGCCAGGCTTTCCGCCGCCAACATCACGCACCGCGCCGAACTCCTCGAATGGTGCGAGCGTATTTCGTCTGCCACGGATTCCGTCACGGCTGTGCTCGAAAACCCGTGTCCGCTTCTGCTGGGCAAAGTTCCGAATGCGGAAAGGGATCCGCTGCGCGATTTCAAGAAAGCTCTCCCCCATCTCATCGCGTGGGCCATGGACCGGCGCACCGCGCCTTGGCGCGCGCTGATCTTCGACGTGCTGGCGCGCTTCGACGAAATCCACAACGAACGCAAGCTCGCGCTCGGCGCGCTCGATTTCAACGACCTCGAGCGGCGCGCCGTCCGCCTGCTGCGCGAAAGCGAACCCGTCCGCACCCGCGTCTCTCAGCAGTTTCGCCAGGTGATGCTGGACGAATTCCAGGACATCAACCAGCAGCAGGCAGACCTGATCGAGCTGGTGCGCGCCAGGGACGTGTTCTTCGCAGTGGGTGACGTCAACCAGGCGATCTACGGTTTCCGCCACGCATCCACGGAGATCTTCCGCCGCTATCGGGACGACGTCAGCGCAGGCGGGAAACACGCCGTCAATCTTCTGCACAACTTCCGCAGCCGCGCCGCTATCCTCCGGTGCGTGGAAGCGCTGCTCAATTCGGCGGAGGGCATCGAACCGCGCGAACTCGTCGCGGGCGCTTCGTTCGCCGACAAATCTCAGCCCTCCATCGAGGTTCTGAAGATTCAGGCGCGCGAAGACGAAGACCCCGCAGCCAAGGAGGCACGCTGGATCGCCAGCCGTATTCTGTCGCATCGCGGCACGCTCGAGGCGGGAGGCCGCGCCGCCGACTTCTCCGACTTCGCCGTCCTTTGCCGCAACAGCGAATCGATGAAGCCCGTCCTCGCCGCTTTCGATCACGCCGGAATTCCCTACGTCAGCGGACGCCGCCAGTCCTTTCTTCTCTCGCGCGAAGGCCGCGACATTACGGCGCTGCTGCACGTCATCGCCAATCCCCAGGACACCATTGCGCTCGCCACAGTGCTTCGCTCTCCGCTGGCCGGCCTCAGCGATGAAGCGCTGCTGCGCCTGCGCCTGCTCGGCCAGTCCGTTACCGGCGGCCTGAATCGCGCCGTTTACGATCGGACCCTGCTGGCCGATTTCGACGCCGACGATCAGCAGAAGATCGAACGCTTCGCCGCCAATCTGAAATGCTGGCGCGAAACCCAGGCCGTGATGCCGCTCGAGCCGTTCCTGGTGCGCGCGCTTAGCGACTGCGGCTTCGACTGGACGCCAGGCACCATTGCGGCGGATAACGTGGAAAGCTTTCTGCACCTCGCGCGCACGAAAGGCGCCGAGCGCACGCTCGAAGAACTGCTGCGCGAAATCGAGAGCCTCGAAAAAGCATTCAACCTCGAATCCGACCTTGCCGACCGGGATCAGGGCAACGTCGTTCAGGTGATGACCGCACACTCCGCCAAAGGTCTGGAGTTTCCGGTGACCATCATCGCCGCGATGGACAAAGGCACGCAGCGCAACTCCGCTCCGATCACGTTCACGGCCAGGTTCGGTCTGGGTGTCAAATGGCGCGCTCCGGAAAGCAACAAAGGCGTCAGCGATTCCTGGCACCTGCGCAACGCCGAGGAATCGGAGCAGCGCGAAAAGCAGGAAGAGCATCGCCTGCTCTACGTCGCGATGACGCGCGCCGAAGAGCATCTCCTTCTTTCTTATTCGCGCGGCAAACGAGCGCCGCAAAACTGGGCGAAAATCGTCGACCAGATCGAGGCTTCCGAAGACATCTCGATCCTCGAAACCGCCGACGAGCCACCGCCGCTGCGCGCGGATGCGGACGCCGCCGCCGCCTTCGAAATCCCCGTCATCTCTCGCCCCGCGACGCGCGCGCAACACGACACCGCCGTCAACGTCACCTCACTGGCCGTGTTTGCCGACTGCCCGCGCAAATATTATCTGCAGCGTTATATCGGCTGGAATGGCCGCCGATCGCCCCGATTCGATCCCGTGGAGGATCTTCCCGAAGACGACGACCTCGACATTTCAGCCGCCGACCTCGGCTCAGCCGTACACGAAATCCTTGCCGCCAAATCAGGCGATTACCCGGCTGAAGCCCGGCGGCTCGCCAATGTCTTCCTCGAAAGCAGGCTTGGCGCCCGCGCCGCGGCTTCTTCGCGCGCCGCCCGCGAATGGGATTTCATCATCGACATCGAGGGCACGCTGGTTCGCGGCACGGTGGATCTTTGGTTTCAGGACGGGTTTCAGGACGGGTTGGGGGATAACGGCGAAATCCATGTGGTCGATTACAAAACCGACGCGGAGGTAAACGCCGCAGCGTACACGCCGCAGCTGGCCCTCTATGCTCTTGCGGTCGAACGCGCTCTCGGCAAGCGACCCGCGCACGCCTGGCTGCACTTCCTGCGTTCCGATACTCTGGTCGAAGTTCCGCTCGATCATGACGTGACGCCCCTCCTCGCCGAACTCCGCGAAGCGCAGGACCAGTTGCGCTTCGAACTCCGCGAGGGCGACCACTGCCGTTCCTGCCCGTTTTACCGAGCCCTCTGCCCGGCGGGGCGCGGTGCTGCAGAGGGGCAAGCGTTGAAGTAATGCATGTTGGGCCGGTCTAGTGGTACCATTACTTTTCTCCTTGTAACGCAGTCCGCCGATTGGTATAAACTAAGCCGGAGACAGCTACGAAACAGAAAGCACATTCACTGGTTTCCCTTTATGCTGCGGCATCACTTGCGCTCCTGCTGAGTTCCCCGCTGGCAGCAGATCTGTATTCGAACGGGCCGGTTAACGGTCAGGAAGATGCCTGGACGATTAACAACGGCTTTCAGGTCGCCGATTCGTTCTCACTGGCAGATCCGTCGACGCTCGAAAGCGTGACCTTCGACGTCTGGCTCGGACAACCGGCCGACATCGGCAGCACCGTAGACTGGTCGATCGTGGGTTCCCCGACGATGCAGGCCGCTACTCTCGATGCGTCGGGCACGGCAGCCGCGCTGACGGATGCGCCGCTTGCCGCTTTCCAGCCCAACGGCGACGGCGAGTTCGTTCACAGCGAGACTTTTTCTTTGCCCAACATCCAGCTGGGGCCAGGCGTTTATTATCTGGCGCTGCAGAATTTCACCGCGCTGAATACCAATACCTCGGCTGTCGATAGCGGCCCGGCATATTGGGACGAGAACGACGGGCCATCGACCGCATGGCAGAACGCCGTAGGATACCTTGCACCCGGCATCGCCAATGGCTGCGATGTGACCAGCGGCTACTGCTCGGAAACGTTTGAAGTTAACGGCACTGCGACCCCGGAACCGAACAGCACTGTTCTGGTGGGCGCGATATTTCTGGTGCTGGCGGCAGCGGCTGCGCTTCGCAAACGGATACAGGCACGGTGATCGCCGCGTTATATGAAACCGGGAGTAATCGCGCTAGCTTCACTTTTGTGTCTTTTTGAGCCCGCGGCTCCCGCGCAGGCGATTCGGGACGGGGCGCCGGCGGATCGAATCGGGGCGCCATACGACTGGTCGCACAGGCACGTGGTCTTTTCGACCCCCGCTTCCGGGGAAACGCTGGTCCGAGTCGAACAGGATCCGCGCTACCGGCAGCAGGGCAACCGTAAGCTCTATGCGACCGGGACGCCTGCTTCCTCAGCCCCAGCCCTCCTGAGACCTCGTCCGGTGAGGCCGGCTTCTACAAAGATCGATTGGTCCGAGTCGCTGGGAAACCTCAATTTCACCAACCTGGTCAACTATCCGGCGAAGTATTCTTTTGATATCGGGAACCCCGCTCCCAACTGCGCCAGCGATTACGTGATATATACGCTGCCTACGGCTAATCCGGGCGCGTTCAATCTGATCGCGTTCAATAATCTCTATGTCAATAATGCGGGCACAGGGCAATGCGTCGGAACCACACCCTCGGCATTGTTCAGTTACAACGCTTCGCAAAATAACGGGCCTTTGAACTCCTCGCCGGTTCTGTCAGAAGATGGAACGCAGATCGCGTTCGTCGAGGATGCAGGGCAGGCGCGCCTGAATGTCCTGAAGTGGAGGGCCGGAAACGTCAATACGAGCTTCGGATCGCCCTCTAACCCGACCGCGCTGGCCAACTGCAGCACTAACGGCGACGTCGCGCCCTGCGAATACAGCGTGCAATATTCAAGGACTACGGCCACACTTTCGGCACCGTATGTCGACTATGCCCGCGATATTGCCTACGTTTCCGATGACAACGGTGTGGTGGCGGCAATATCGCCCGTATTCAAAGGCGGTCAGCCCGCGGTTCTGTATACGTTGAGCGTTCCGGGCAGCCACCGGATGACGCCTCCCGTTTACGATTCGGTTTCGCAAAACGTCTTTGTAGCCGACGGGACGGGCACTCTCTATTACATCCGAACCAGCCCCGGTTCCGGCGGAGTATGCGCCGCGGGAAGTCCTCCCTGTCTCGGCTCTCCGTCGTTGAATGCCGGGGGCGGAACACCGATATGGGAAGCCCCTCTGGTGGATTCCTCCAGCGGGACGGTATTCGTTTTTTCGAACAATGGACCGGAGGGAGGAAACTCCGCCGTCGTTCAGACGACAACGAACCTGGCCGCGTCCAATGTAGCGACGATCGGACCCAGTGGAAGTCAGAACGCGCTGGCCGGGACTTTCAACAATAACTATGTGAACAATCCGGCGACCGGACTGCTGTATGCCTGCGGCACCGACGCGCGCAACGTGCCCCAACTTTACGCCATAACCTTCTCGGGAACCACGATGACGGCCGGCCCGGCCACCCACGGCCCTCTGAGCCTGGCCACAAACGCGACGTCCTGCTCGCCTCTGACAGAGGCTTTCAATCAGACGACGAACCAAGATGAGCTGTACCTGAGCGTGGCAAACGATTGCTCACCAGGGATAGCGGGCGGGTGCCTTCAGTATTTCAATATCACCGGCGGATTTCCGTCTGCCGCCGCGGTTACCGCCGCCGAGTCGGGCGGCACCAGCGGGATCATCATCGACAATGTTGTCAATTTGCCCAACAGGTTCAATGAGTCTCCCGCGAATGCCAACATTTATTTCATTACCCTCGGCAGTCAGTCCTGCACGGAATATACAGGCGGAGTTGGCAATGGGAATTGCGCGGTGAAATTGACGCAGTCAGGCCTGCAATGACCCAGCCGCGTATGGCGCGGACTTCAGCCACCCGCTAGGCAGGCTGCTGAAGAACGCTTCTTGCCACTCCCTTACGGTCGCGGTTCGGAAAAGCAGGTGAACCGCGCGCGTCAGCAAGCGGCAACGAAAAGAGCCTTTCCAGCAACCTGCTTAGAGAGCACTTTCGAAATAAACTCAGAGCGTTCGGTGAGCCGGCGGCAAGACCGCCGGCGGTACAGCGGGCTTAAACAACCCCGGCGATCTGCACCAGGTGATGTGATGCCGGGCGTGTGCCGGTTCCCTGCAGCATAGCGGCGGATGGGATACCCGTCCGCACAAAAGACTTCTCGCAATCCGCGCTGGAGGGACCATACATGCTCCCCTGCATGAAAGCGAGTCCCGGGCAACGCGAACAGGTGCCCACGTGGTCACAGGACGAACAGACGGGCAGATCGCGGGCCCGAATCGCACGGACTTCTCCGAACCCGGCCGAATCCCGCCAGATATCGATAAAGCGTTGTTGACGCACGTTACCGCAGGTCAAGGGAAACTGCACGCAGGGATAAACATCTCCGTGCGGTGAAATGTAGCTGGAGGAGTGGCCCGCACTGCAGGGCGTTCCGTCGAGAACATCTTCACCGACTGGTCCGGGAGGCGCGGTGAATGCGGCGACGCTCCCGACCAGCGACTCCGTTTCGAAGATCTTCCGCAGGTCGTCGCGATCGATATTGAGCGCGAGAAGGGAGCGGTCTCCATTGAGATGGGGTGTGATGGTGGGATCGATGGTAAATTCGGCGCCCAGCTCGCCCGCCAGCTTCTGAACGCCCTCGAAGGCCGCGGCGTTTGGCTTCATGAGCACGCAGGCGATGACCACGTGAACGCTGCAGGCGCGCAGCAGGGCTATGGCCCGCAGGGTTTTTTCGAGCGAACAAGGCGCCTTGGTGATGGCGTCATGGATCGCCGGAAGGTGTGAATAAACGCTGATCTGCACCTGATGGACGCCGAGTTCGGCGATGCGCGCCGCCTCCTTTTCGCCGATCAGGACGGCATTGGTTTTGAGCCGGATATCGAAACCTCGCAGGCGCGCGTGTTCGAGGATGGCGAACAGGTCTTTGCGAAGGAAGATTTCTCCGCCGCTGAGGGTCAAAAAAAAGACGCCCGCCTCAGCCATCTGATCGAGGAGGTCGCGCATCTCGGCGAGACTCAATTCGTCGGGATCGTCATGATCGAGATAGCAGTGGACGCACCGTTCGTTGCACCGCCAGGTAAGATCGACATGCACACTGAGCGGAATACGACGGTCCATCGCCCGCCGGCTGAGGGCTTCCATGACGTTCGCCATCAGGTTACTTTCTCGTCGGGGGCGGACAGGAGATGCAGGATGGAATGTTCCGCCAGAGAGCGGGCAAACTCGCCGGCATCGCGCAGGGCGGCGTCCGGGTCCACATCGAAGACGGGCACGATATCGCGTTCCACGATGCGGCGCAGCGTGGTGCGGCCGTCGGCGGCGAGCCATATGGCGGTGGCGGTTTCGTTGAGATTGAAGAGCGTGGAGTTGACGGGGTTCATGATGATGACTTCACCCTCGTCAAATACGCGAGCGGCGAGATTCGGGGCGCGTTTGGGATAGCATTCGGTCACGTGATGAGGCTCCATACTCGCGCATCCGGCTGGAAAGATAATTCAAAGACCGGGACCGAATCCACGAATTCGCAGACTGAGTCGAAGAGCCGGCGCACGAGGACCGGGTCTTTGGCAAAAAAAAGAACGTTTCGAAGGATCGAGTGCACGGCGGAGGCGGCCTTTACAGGTTCGATGCGATTTCCGGCGCCGTGCCGCAGCAGAAACAACGCTTCCACCCGGGCGTGGCGATTTTCTCCGGGACGCGCCAGGTCACCGGCGAAAGGAGTCCCGAACGCTGTCCAGTCCTGACCGGCGGATGCGCCGGAATCCTTCCGGACGTATGAAATCTCGTCCGTGAGCAGGTGCGCGTCGGCGGGCGCGAGCCGCGAGATGGTGGTCTTACCGGCGCCGGAAGGTCCGGCGAAGAGGAACGCGCGGTCCGCTCGAATGACGCTCGCCGCATGGAGGAGGAATCCGGACCGTTCGGCCAGCTGCAAAGAATGTATGATCCGGATCACGGAATCGAGACCGTGCCGGCAGGCGCTTTGCGCGACGGTGGCGGACTGCGTGACGGAATTGTACGAGGCGTGAAAATCGCCCCGGTCGATGAGCCAGCGATCCCCCTGCCTGCGCACTTCAATATCGGCGTCGGGATCCGCGGGCCGGGGAGAAGCGAGATCGACCGTGAGTTCAATCGACGGGGATGGCCCGGTATCGAGGAAGCCGGCATACTGGGCCCGCAGGATCTGTTCAAAAGCTGCATCGGTGGTCGATATGCGAATGCCGGTTCCGCCGATAACCACGTTCATGCGCAGAGCTTCCTCAGCAACCTGCGCATAACGGACCCTTCGGCATGCGCGGCTGCGGGAAACCGCCTCTGGTATGACAGCGACTCAGCCGGCTCGCTGGTAATCACCCCATGCCATTTGGCGAGCACGTCGGCCGCGCACACCGGCGGGTCGCTGTGCCGATGATTGTCGCCACGGGTAATGAAGGTATGGTCGGGTCGGATCTCGATCACTCGATGCAGTTGTACACCGGCGGGAGTTTTTGCGAGAACGACGTCGCCTGTAGAAACCTGATCCGGCGTCGTTTGGCGCACGAGCACGCAGGTACCCGGGCGGATGGTCGGCAGCATACTGGAGCCGAATACCCGGAGGCGAAGGTTTCCCGATTTGCGCAGGCTCTCCAGGGCAAGATCCAGCGCCACTCGATGACGCTCATCAGCCGACATCGTCCCAATTATAAGCGCGGCGGGCCGACCGCCGTGGAGTCGCGCGTGTTTCATCGCCCGAAACGGGGTGAAGGGCGAACGGGGTAGACTAGGGTATGGAGTCGAAGCCAGCACCCCACGAGCGGACGGATAAACGCGCTGAATCAGCGGCGAAAAAGCCGTATTTGAAACCCGCGTTCGAGATCGATCGCGCTTTTGAGACGATGGCGCTGTCGTGCGGCAAGATGCTCTCGACGCAGGCCCAATGCAAGTTCAATCGTAAGAGTTCCTGAACCGGAACGGTCAGGAATTCGTCCGTTTCGCGCCAGGTGGCAACCGGCACGAATGCCTGCCCCGCCAAAATCAGTTAAGGAATGTAATTTACCGTGGCCGTGGACCCGTAGCGTCCGAGGGCTGCGTACCGGGTCAGATTCCACTCGCGCTCCTGCCCTTTGCGAACGACTCGGTAAATGCTGTCTGAGGGCATGATGAAAGCAGCGCCCGCGATGGTTACTGGCTGGAAGTTAACATCCCAGAGAATGCTGGCGAGGCCCGTTCCGGAGGGCGGGATGGTCGAGGTCCATGTCACGCGCTCGACCTCTTTCGTCTTTCGCGATATTCTGACGGAGCCTTCGAAAGCAAGCCAATAAGTCCGGCCTTCGGCAATTACAAACCACCGGTGGCTGGCGGCCGGACTCTGAAACGTGATCACCACCTGATCAGGCGCCCCTTCTCCATCCGGCGCGAACAGCTGCTGATTTCCATCCGATGAATCGATGATGTCACGGGTGGTACGCAGCATCGTCACAATCTCCCCGAATGACCAAAGGCCGCCGATCTGACTGACGTGCTGATACGTGCGATGTTTTCCTCTTACGCCTGTATAGTGCTCGACGCCATCGTCAACAGAGACTTCAGCTTCAAATGAATCCAGTTTGCGAGCCGCGGTCGCCGTGCCCAGGAAGCGCTCGATTTTCTCTGTCATCGCGACGCTGCCGAGAGCGGCCAGGACATTGTCGATATGCCCGCGCACACAGTTCAGATCGACGCCTTCACGAACCTCCTGCGCAATTGCCGGGGGACTCTTCGGTAGAGCCGTTGGAACTGCAACGAGGCTGATGAAGAGAAATGGTGCCTGAAACCGACAGAACCCGCGCACGGGTACTTATCGACAGATCGGAGAAGTTTCTACAGGGCAGCTGTTCAGGGCGCGCTGGGACTGACCCCGGCAGGGTTGAAATTACACCCATTCGCCGAAGTGCATGTCGGTGCGCCGCTAAAGAGGGATGCAAGGCCCAGCCCCAGAGCCGCGGCCGACCCCGCCCCGATTATCACTTTGGTGGTAAGGCCGCCTACCTGGGGACCGACCCCGCCTCCAGCAGCCCCCGGGGTTCCAACCGATCCGCCGGCCGAGGAAGGCAAGCCGCTCAGGAAATCCGCCGGAACATCCGGACCGCAGCTGCGCGTGCCCTGTTCGACAAAGGAGCCGCGCTCCAGGCTCCGGTCGACGGCACCGGATGCGTTCAGTCTGACAACTCCCTGGGCAGATTTTGCGGGGACAAACAGAAGGCCGCCGGCGCAGATATAAACCGGGCCTCCGCTGGCATCAAAATGAAGGCCGCCTTTGCGGAGATAAAGGTAGGCCGATCCATTTCCGGCATCATTGACCCGCGCCGCGTCGTTGGCATCGAGCGTGAGCAGGTCACGATTAGCGGTGGTGAGCATGGAAGGCGCCGAGGTGGTGACTTCATCCCGTGCCGCCAGCGGCCAGGAAGGCACGGCCGGTGCCATCGCGGTGCCATTGATGCTGACCGGCTCAGTGCTCGAAATGGTTCCGATCACGGAAGCAGGCGTAGCCTGAGGACGCGCCGTCATTACCGAAGCGGCAGCGACCAGAACGACCGTAAGACGCGAGACCATTAATTCAACGATAACAAAAAAAAGGGTCTTAAGCTAACTGGCGGGAATTCATTTGTCAATGCGCCGTAATTCCACGTCGTCGATCCAGACTTTGCCGGTTGGTTTGGCATCAAATCTCCAGGATCGCGGGCGTACCACCTGCACGTCGGCCGCAGCCGCCTGGCCGACAACGACATCCGCTCCGACGTTGGTCCAGTCGTGAGTGCCTGTGAGCGCCGGGGTGGAAATGCCCAACAGGGAGACAGCCAGACCCTGATCCGTGGTGAGGCCTGAAGTCCGTATCCAGGCCGCGAGCCGGTAGCGGCCGGGCTGGAGCCAGACGCGCTGGGCGACGGGGTGAAAGTCGAGGTTTTG
>Ga0182030_10011589_pt1 | contig 17761 bp, 13 predicted proteins | sample 812S3MmetaG_FD_121299 | JGI IMG/M metagenome (GOLD analysis project Ga0182030, IMG submission 121299) | Permafrost microbial communities from Stordalen Mire, Sweden - 812S3M metaG (Illumina Assembly) | ecosystem: Environmental > Terrestrial > Soil > Wetlands > Permafrost | place: Sweden...
CCTGCGGCTCCTCTGCAGAAACTCGACGCGTAAGTCCTTGGAATTCAGCAGGCGTAGCGCGGACCTGTTTTTTAGGTCCGCGGCACGTCCCCGATGGACAAGGAAAAGCCGCGGACCTAAAAACAGGTCCGCGCTACCCTTCCTCGGCCCGAGTTTCTGCCCATCCGGGGCAGCCGCAAGGCTGTAAACGCTCAGAATGACAGCCGACGGGTTTTTCCGCAGCCTGTAGAGCCCCACCCTTCCGGGAGCCCTAAATAATTGCGCTTATTAATGCCCTTCGGCACGCGGGGGGCGGCCATTCCCGCCCGCCGGCAGGGGCGGGGTCAGAGACCGGTATGCATACGATGCTAGCCAATGTCAAGAAACATAGTGAGGCTACGTGATAAATCCAACCGGCAAGACAAAATGCCGGAATCAAAGGTCCAGACAAATTCTCTAGACAAATTATCTCAACCTATCGGCAAGAGCGGGTGGCATTGCCTGGCGGAACGGCCACCCGCGGTCACGGCGGGACCGCGAAAAGGTCCAATGTCAATCGCCGTGGGTGAAACCCGCGGAAACGATGCCCCCTGACGAAGGACCCCACCCCGAACCGGCGCTCATACGGTAGGGGCGGTTCGCGAACCGCCCCTACGCCCGAAGGGAGAGGGTATTGTGAGTTTTGATTCTTGCCCTCGCCCCCCTTGGGGGAGGGGGGGACTGCAAGCCTGTACCACTACCTACAATTCCTTGATTGTTGATCCACAATTTTATCTGTGTCTATTCTGCGAGATCTCGGCGGCCTCCGTGGTGAAATCCCCCGGGGTTCCGTCAAAGTCACGGGCGTCGCCTACCGCCATGGCCATAAATGCATCACCCGCGAAGAAACCCCTCACCCCCCGCCTTGCGGTCCCCCCTCTCCCAGGGGAGAGGGGGCCCGACGGAGGAGGGCGAGTGAGGGGGCCATTTCAACCCCATTAGATTTTGACGGTGCCCTAGTGAAACCTTCTCGGGCTGCGGGTCCACGCAAGCCGCACCGCACCCATGCAGGGCAAGGACGTTTACCCGTAGCCGCCTGGGAGATTACTGATGCGAGGGAGAAATGGAAACGCGCATGCCCCGTTCGAGGAGCATTTGGAGGTCCAAGGCGAGTTCTTGCGCTCCCTCCGGCGACTGACAAGCCAGAAGGGTGCGGAACGCCAGCAGCGTTTCCTTGGCGATCAAATCGAAATCGTGGAAGGAGTAATCCAATTGCGTCCACAACGGGTCAGAAGAATCGAGCGTGCGTTCGCCCTCGCGGCAAGCGCGCCGGAAATCCTTGCTTAAGATGGCACTGGCGCGGGTCAAGAACCGCAATTGGAGCGCAAAGCGGCGCTTGGAGCTGAACACAATTTGGTCCAGAAACTCGTAAAGCCCGACGTTGTCCATCACGATGCGTGACTTGAAATGGGCGGTAGCGACGCGGCGGACGGGAACGATACCGTTGGTGGCGGGCAGGAACTTGGAAAGCGCCGTTTGCAGGCCGACGACGAGTTCAGTAAGGCGGTCCCATTCTCCCATGGCGAGGCGCACAACGCGCCAAGCCATTTCGTGCCGTTTCGCCTCACGCTCGCCAAACGCATCATTGAGGGTGATTCCGAGGATGGCCGTATGGGCTTCAATCTCTTGCGCCAGAGGCTGGTAGATGGCTTGTAGATCTGCGCGCAGGCATCCCAACCCGGTCGCCCGGGTCTTTTCCGCGGCGCCCATATGGAGGAGGCGCCGCAATAATACGGCTACCGACACAAGGATTAGACCGCCAAGAATCCAATTCATCTCGCTTACTATAGAGAATTGCCCTCCCGACTTCAAGTGGGAAATTGCGTAGTGGTGTCATTTGCTGGGGCACGGCCATCTTGGCCGCGGCCGTTCACGGGCGGGACCCCCGTGCCACTTCCAAATGACACCCCTACACTCTCGTCGCCTCGCCTTGACACATTTTTCGACTGCCACCTATAATTGCCGGTTCATCCGTGCTCCAAAACTTTCCGCAGATTGTAGGTAATCCCCGTGCCCGAAAATGAATCTTCCGACTTAATCCAGCAGCGCAAGAAAAAACTCCAGTCGATCGTCGACCTGGGCTATGAGGCATACCCACGCAAATTTGACGTCACGCATACCATCCCGCAAATCGCGGCGGAATACACCGCGCGTTCGGCGGAGGAGCTTGCCGCCCATAAGATTCCCGTGCGGGTGGCGGGCCGCGTCATGACCGTCCGTCCGCACGGCAAGGCGGGCTTTGCGCACCTGGCAGGAGGGGGAAAGCGCCTGCAAATCTACGTCCGGCTGGACGCCGTCGGGGAGCGCGATTTCGAGCTTTACAAGCTCCTCGATATCGGGGACCTGATCGGGGTTGAGGGCTACCTTTTCCGCACGCGGACGGGCGAACTTACCATCCATGCCGAGCGCCTGCAATTTCTGGCCAAGGCGGTGCTGCCGCTGCCGGAGAAATGGCACGGCCTCACCGACGTGGAAATCCGCTATCGCCAACGGTACGTCGACCTGATGGTGAACGAAGATGTCCGCACGATCTTCGAGCGCCGCGGCAAGCTGGTGCGCGCCATCCGTGATTTCCTGGAGGCTGAAGGTTACCTGGAAGTTGAGACGCCCATGATGCAACCCCTGGCGGGCGGAGCCATGGCCCGGCCTTTCATCACCCATCACAACGCCCTCAATATCGACCTCTACTTGCGCATCGCTCCGGAGCTCTACCTGAAGCGCCTCATCGTGGGGGGGCTCGACCGCGTTTATGAGATCAACCGCAACTTTCGCAACGAGGGAATCTCCACGCAACACAACCCCGAGTTCACCATGCTGGAGTTCTACCAGGCTTACGCGGATTACCGCGACATGATCACCCTCACCGAGCGCCTGCTGCGCCGCGTGGCGGAAGCGGTGCTGGGGAGCGTACAGTTTGACTATAGTGGCCAGCGCATCTCCTTTGCCAAGTTTGAGCAGCTTACGATGAAAGAAGCTGTGCTCCTCTATTGGCCGAGCGAGGTGGAGGGCCTGACCCTGCCCCAATTGGACGACCACCAAGCCATGGCCGGCAGTGTTCCGGGCCTTAACCAGTGGCTGCTCCAGCGGGGCATGGCGCCGATTACGGCGGACGTCGTGGAGGGCAAGCGATCGGGCGAACTCCTGGCTTTATTCTTTGAACTGGTGGCGGAGGAGCACCTGATTCAGCCCACTTTCATTGTGGACTACCCGCTGGAGGTTTCGCCGCTCTCCAAGCAGAAGGCCGACAATCCCAACTTCGTGGAGCGTTTCGAGCTTTATATCGGCGGAATGGAAATCGCCAATGCCTTCAGCGAGCTGAATGATCCCGAGGAGCAGCGCAACCGCTTCCAATACCAACAGAACCTGCGCGAAAAAGGTGATTTGACCGCCCACGCCATCGACGAGGATTACATTCGCGCCCTCAGCTACGGCATGCCGCCCACGGGCGGTGAGGGCGTGGGTATTGACCGGCTCACCATGCTGCTCACCGATTCACGCTCCATCCGCGACGTAATCCTCTTCCCCCTCCTGCGCCCGGAAAAGCGCAGTGAGTGAGGCTGCTGTCGCCCATGTATCTTCGGCTGGCCACGAAAGATGAAAATGCTCCGGGCAATTCCCCTCCTGATTCAGGAGGGGTGGCGCGCCGAGCGCCGGGGTGGTTATCTTCTCAAGCCGAAAATATAAAGTCGCAAATAGCCTCACTCCCTACCCCCTCCTCAATTGAGGTATAAGCAGGTGTAGCGCGGACCTGTTTTCTAGGTCCGCGGCTTTTCCTTGTCTATCGGGGACGAGCCGCGGACCTAGAAAACAGGTCCGCGCTACACCTGCTTGTAAATATCCGCCCTGACACACCCCGGAATGAGAAATCCAGTCTAATTCTGCTTGGCGCACTGCTCTCGCTCGTTGATAATGATGGCGCGTATGAGTTTTGCATTATTTATGGCGTTTCGCTACCTGAAGGCCAAGCGGCGGCAGGCGGCGATTTCAATCATTACCGTAATTTCCGTGCTGGGTGTGACGGCGGGTGTTTGCGCGCTGGTGATTTCGCTGGCCATTAACAACGGCTTCCGGGAGGAGCTGGAGAGCCGCTTGCTGGGCGCGACGGCCAACATCAATCTGGTGCGCAAGGAGAACGATGGCATCCGGGACTTTGATCAGGTTTCCCAACGCCTGGCATCCCTGCCGCACGTGGTGGCCACCGCGCCCTCGCTGTATGGGGAAGTCCTGGTCTCCCATGGCTCTCGCGCGCAGGGGATGGTTTTGAAGGGGGTCGAACCCGGACAGGAAGTGAAGGTGGGCACCCTTCTGCGCCATTTGCGGGAGGGGTCGCTGGCGGACTTGTCAGAGACTTTTCCCAACGCCGACCCCATTATCGTTGGCAAGGAGCTGGCGACCGCCCTGGGAGTGTACGTGGGTGACACGGTACTGGTCACCAGCCCGCAAGGTTACTTGACGCCGCAGGGGGTCGTTCCCAAATTCCGTAATTTTCATGTAGTGGGGGTTTTCGATTCGGGTATGTTCGATATTGACAACGTTTGGGCGTTCACGAATCTCGCCGCCGCCCAGCGCCTGCTTGACCTTCCCGACGTGGCCTCGGTGATCGAGTTCAAGATTGATGATATTTACCGCGCCCCGGAGGTGGCGGAGGAGATTCGCCGCGCCGCGGGAAACGGGTTCGACGCCTCCACTTGGATTGAGCAGAACCACTCGCTGTTCAGCGCGCTGCGCCTGGAGCGGCTGGTCACCGTCTTGACCATCGGCCTTATTGTCGTGGTGGCGGCGCTGAACATTTTCACGGCGCTGGTGATGATGGTGATGGAAAAGAACCGCGACATTGCCGTGTTGATGTCCATGGGCGCGCGGCAGCGTCAGGTTTGGGCCGTGTTCACCCTCCACGGGGTCGCCATCGGGGGATTGGGCACATTCCTCGGACTCATCCTGGGCTACGGAGTCGCGTGGCTGGGCAATACCTACAAGTTGATTCCACTCCAGGCGGATGTGTACGCGCTGTCGTCGGTGCCCTTTCACGCTCATCCGTTGGATGGCGTGTGGATCGCGGCCGCGGCCCTCACCATCAGTTTTCTGGCCACGCTTTATCCGTCGCTGGCGGCGGCGCGGCTGAATCCGGTGGAAATTCTCAGATACGAGTAACGCGGCAATGGAAATTCGAAAATCGAAACTCGAAACTCGGTACAGCGCATGCAAGCACAGTCCAAAGCGAGGATTCTAGATTTCAAGGACCTGGAAGCTTGGAAGGCCAGGCGTGAGCTACGTCGGGAGATAAACAAGCTGGCCAAAGGTCTGCCGGAGTTCGAAAGATATGGCTTGGCAAGTCAGCTTCGGCGGGCAGCAATCTCTGTCACGGCAAACGTTGCCGAAGGGTTCGGCCGGTTTGGTTATCAAGAGAATGCGCAATTCTGCCGGCAGGCCAGAGGGTCACTCTATGAGCTGAGGGATCACCTGACGACCTGCGTTGACGCGGGATATGTGCCGCTTGCGGAGGGACGCCGGGTAGACCGAATCGCCCAGCGTGCAACGCAAGTACTTAACGGATATCTCCGTTCAGCGCTGGCGTTGAAGTCGGCGACCGAGGGTGGCCGGGGAAAGGACTCATCGTGATGGGCGATTTTCGAGTTTCGATTTTCGAGTTTCGGAATGCGAATTTAAGGTGACGGCGTGACTATGGGGGAATCATTCGCGACCACGGACCACGGACCACGGACGCTGCTGCGCGCTGCAAGCCTGACCAAGTCTTTTCGTTCGGGCAGTGAAGAAGTCGTGGTGCTTGACGATCTGAGCGTGGAGGTGAAGGCGGGCGAGTTCGTAGCCTTGGTGGGAGAATCCGGTTCCGGCAAGACGACGTTGTTGCATTTGTTGGCGGCGCTGGACACTCCGACAAAGGGTGAGGTATACTTTGAGGGCAGGCGCGTGAGTGAGTACCGCGAACACGAACGCGCACTGTATCGCAATGAGAAAATAGGCTTTGTCTGGCAGATGCATTATCTTCTGCCGGAATTCAGCGCGCTTGAGAACGTTGTCATTCCGCAGTTGATTCGGGGGAGTGGCATGAGCAATGCCCGGGCCCGCGCCCGAGATTTACTGGGCGAAGTCGGACTTGAAAACGCATCACAACGCCGCGTGGGTGAATTGTCGGGCGGGGAGCAACAGAGAGTGGCCTTGGCCCGGGCACTTGCCAATCAGCCTGTCCTCTTATTGGCAGATGAGCCCACGGGAAGTTTGGACCATCGCACGGCGGAGCGCGTGATCGACCTGCTGGAAAACCTGCACCGGGCGCATCATCTAACCTCGGTGCTGGCGACGCACAACCTGGACCTAGCCCCTCGCGCCAATCGGACCTTGCGCTTGGCGAAGGGAAAGCTGACGGAATGGGTAGTTCCAATAGTTCCATGACCCCCGAACTTCCTGAGGCGCGACCGGTAGCAGGGAAGGCGGGGCTCCAAGAAGAACTGAGGAGCTATGTTCGAGAGGTACACTGAAAAAGCCCGGCGTGTAATATTTTTCGCGCGATACGAAGCCAGTCAATTCGGCAGCCCCTTCATTGAGACCGAACATCTGTTGTTGGGGCTCTTGCGCGAGGATAAGGCACTCACGAACCGTTTTCTGCGGTCGCACGCCTCGATTGAATCCATTCGCAAACAGATCGAGGGCCGGACCCCCATTCGCGAGAAGGTCTCCACCTCCGTGGACCTGCCGCTGAGCCAGGAATGCAAGCGCGTGCTGGCGTACGCGGCGGAGGAAGCTGAACGTCTGGCGCACAAGCATATCGGGACGGAGCACCTGCTGCTGGGCCTGCTGCGCGAGGACAAGTCGTTTGCGGCGGAGATCCTCCACGAGCGCGGCTTGCGGCTTTCCACCCTGCGCGAAGAACTAAGCCGCGTGCAGAGCGACAAGGCGGCAGCCACCCGCCCCAAGGAGACCTCTCTGCTGAGCGAGTTCAGCCGCGATCTGACGCAGGCCGCGATGGAGAACCAATTGGACCCGCTGGTGGGCCGCGAAGCGGAACTGGAGCGCGTCGTCCAGATCCTCTGCCGCCGCACCAAGAACAATCCCGTGCTGATCGGCGAACCGGGAGTGGGAAAAACCGCCATCGTGGAAGGTTTGGCACAGCGAATCGCCGACGGCGATGTGCCGTCCTTCCTCGCCGATAAACGGATTCTGGCGCTCGACCTTTCGCTGATTGTGGCGGGAACCAAGTATCGCGGCCAGTTTGAAGAGCGCCTGAAGACCATTATGAAGGAATTGATGGAGGCGCAGAACGCCATCATCTTTATCGACGAACTGCACACGCTGGTGGGCGCGGGCTCGGCGGAGGGGTCGCTCGACGCCGCCAACATTTTGAAGCCGGCCCTTTCCCGCGGTGAAATCCAGTGCATCGGGGCCACGACGCCCGCGGAATATCGCAAGTCCATTGAGAAGGACCGTTCGCTCGAGCGGCGTTTTCAAGCCGTCAAGGTTCCCCCGCCCTCGGAGGCCGAAGGCATCAAAATCCTTTTTGGCATCAAGGACCGGTATGAAAAGTTTCATGCTGTGACCTACACGGACGACGCCCTGAACGGGGCGGTGTACCATTCCAATCGTTATATCCCCGACCGCTTCCTGCCGGACAAGGCCGTAGACCTGATCGACGAAGCGGGCGCGCGCGTTAAGCTGCGGCAGAGTTCGTTGCCCGAGGAAATGATCGACGTGCAGAAGCGCATCAAGTTTGTGGTGCACCGCATGGAGAATGCCATTGCCAACCACGAGTTTGAGAAGGCGCGCTTTTACTCTGACGAAGAACGGAAGGAACGCGAGAACCTTCGCCTGCTGCGCGAAAAGTACAATATCGATGAGACCGCCATGGGGGTGGTGACGCAAGAAGATATTGAAGAGGTGGTCGCCCGCTGGACGGGTGTTCCCGTCACCGCCATCAAAGAAGAGGAAAGCGCCAAGCTTCTCCGCATGGAGGAAGAACTGCATAGGCGCATCGTTAGCCAGGATCGGGCAATTTCCGCCCTGGCGCGCGCCATCCGCCGCTCGCGGGCGGGCTTGAAGCTGCCCGGCCGCCCCGTGGGCTCGTTCTTGTTCCTGGGTCCAACCGGCGTGGGCAAGACGGAAATGGCCCGCTCACTTGCCGCGTTTTTATTCGGCTCGGAGCGTTCCCTGGTGCGCTTTGACATGTCGGAATTCATGGAGAAGCACTCGGTCTCAAAGTTGATTGGGTCCCCTCCGGGGTATGTGGGTTACGAAGAGGGCGGCCAATTGACTGAGCGTGTCCGGCGTGCTCCCTACTCCGTAATCCTGCTGGACGAGATTGAGAAGGCCCACCCGGATGTATTCAATATCCTCTTGCAGGTCTTCGAGGATGGCCAGTTGACGGATGGGCTTGGCAACACGGTGGACTTCAAGAACGCTATCATCATCATGACGTCGAACATCGGCGCGCGCTATCTGGAGCGCCGGTCGCATATGGGGTTCCAGTCGGGGGCGGAAGGCGCCACAGAGAAAAAGGCCGAAGAACTGGTCATGAGCGAGGTGAAGCGGCTCTTTAACCCCGAGTTCCTGAACCGTTTGGACGAGATCATTGTGTTCAACTCCCTTACGGATGGCGACCTCATCCAGATCATGGACCTGCTGGTTGCGCAAATGAATCAAAACCTTGCCCAGAAGAATATTTCCCTGACGCTTTCGCCTGAGGCCGCCCGGTGGATTTTGGACAAGACCTGTCTGGACCGTTCGTACGGCGCTCGGCCTCTGCGTCGCGCTTTGCAGAAGTACGTTGAAGATCCGCTCTCGGAGGCATTAATCCAAGGTGAGATTCATCCTCCGGCGGTCTTAGAAGTTATCGTCGAGAACGAGGCGCTCTACTATCGTTCCGTAAACGACAAACTGGTCGGTGCCACACCGCTCTCCCACTAGTGCCGTTCCAACTATCTGGAGCTCTGCATTTCGGCCCAGGAAGTACGGATGTGCTGGGTGTTGCTCCGCCCCGGCGGATCATGCATTGGGCCACTGAGCCGGAACGGCGCTAGGGTGAGTCGCCACGGTTATCCCGACCGCCACGCGGACAATCCACGCGCCCACCTTCTGGAAAGCTGGAATTTCCGGCAGAGGGGCGAGAGGCTTCCAAGTGCAAAAATATTCCCGGCCAACTCCGGGCGGAATCGCGGCATCGGACTGTCTTAGTTTTCGCGAGTTTGAGGGGGGGATCGCTTTCTCTTGAAAAAGATGAGATGGTGTGGGCCTGGACTTCGAGGGATGCTGTATCGGCTGGGAGCTCCCGCCCTGGCACTGATTCTTTGGTTGCCTCTCCTGACCAAAGCGCAGAACCCCCCACCGGATCAAAAAGCCCAGAATCCTCCGTCAGCGGCGGAAAAGCCACCCTCGAATCCTCAAAAGCCTGAGGAAAAGAAAGCGCCTGAGCCGGCTCCAGGGCAGCTTCAATTGGAAACTCCCGAAGTGGTCCAGCCACCCGCGGCAAAACCCGGGGGGCAGCCCCAACAGCCCCAGAAGCTGACGACTCCCACGGCTCCGGGACAGCCTCCGCCGGAAGAGCACAAGCCCACGATTGAATCGATTATCATCCGCGGCAATCGGCGTATTCCTGCCAGCACGCTGCGCGCCCGCATTTTTTCGCATGCCGGGGACGTTTATGACGAAGGCGCCCTGGAACGTGACTTCATGGCATTGTGGAATACCGCCTTCCTGGACGATGTTCGCCTGGAAATTGCCGACGCGCCGAATGGCAACAAGATCATCACCTTCTACGTGCGAGAAAAGAAGCTGGTCCGCAGCATCGATTATAAAGGCTTGAGCAGCGTTGAGCAGTCCGATGTCCTGGACGCGTTTAAGAAGGAAAAGGTGGGGCTGACCATCGAATCCCAATATGACCCGGTGGTTGTCAAACGCGCGGAGGTGGTGCTGCAAGAACTGTTGTCTGCCCACGGCAAGATGTTCGCCACGGTCCATCACCGTACCCGCAACATCCCCCCGAATTCCGTGGCGCTGACGTTTATCATCGTGGAAGGTCCCAAGGTAAAGCTTGGGGATATCAAGTTTTCCGGCAACACGGTTTTTACCGACAACCAACTGGTGCGCGCGATGAAGTATTCGCGCCCTGTGGGTGCGCCGCCCTGGTTCTACTGGTTCCATAAAACCTACGATCGGGATCGCGTCGAGGCGGACATGGAAAACATTCGCGACCTTTACCGCGACCATGGCTACTTCTACGCTTTGCCCAAAGAACCCGAAACCAAGATGATTGACACGGGACGGCACTGGCCCTTCTTTTTCTGGAGCTGGGGGCGCGGCAAGCGGGTGGACATCAAGATCAATGTCGAGGAGGGCGTCCAATACCGCTTGGGTACCTTCCACATTCGCGGCGCCAAGCTCTTCAAGGAAGATAAACTGGCCACTGTCCTGGGGATGAAGCCTGGTGATATTTTCGCTTTGTCGAAGGTTCGCAAGGCGATTGAAAATTACACCAAGCTGTACGGCCAGTTTGGATATATCAATTTTACGGCGTCGCCGGATATTGAGCCGGATAACCGGAAGAAAGTCATCAACCTGGCGCTGGATTTTGAGGAAGACAATCAGTTTACGGTCCACCGTATCGAGTTTTCGGGAAATACCAAGACCCGCGACAAGGTCATCCGCCGGGAATTGTTAACGGACGAAGGCGCCATTTTCAGCTCCCAATTGTGGGAGTATAGCGTTTTGAAAATGAACCAACTGGGCTTTTTTGATGAGATCAAGAAAGAGGACTACGACATCAAACAGAACGCCAAGGATAAGACGGTTGACGTCCTGGTGAAGGTCAAGGAAAAAGGAAAGAACTCCATCGGGTTTTCCGGCGGCATCAGCGGACTGGCAGGTAACTTTGTCGGTCTTAATTACGCCACGAACAATTTTCTGGGCCTGGGCGCGACCCTGAGCGTGGGGTTGCAATGGGGAACTTTCCAGAAAATGTACTCGTTTGGTTTCACCCAACCTTATTTTCTTGATCGCCCCATCACCGCCGGCTTTACGGTATTCAAGAGCGACTATAACTATAACCAGATCCGCCAACTCGCCGTTTACAGCGGCATCAATCCCAATCTCCTGGCGCAGTCGCAGTACGGCCGATATTACGGGCAGAACTTCACCCAGAATTCCGACGGGTTCACGATGTTTGCCTCCTATCCTTTGCGGCGCAGTTTTGCGCGCCTCGGCCTGACCTATAGCTTTTCCCGCAGCAGCTTGCAGGCATTTAGCGCCGCGTCCGAGTCTTATTTCCAGGCCATCAATTTTAGCGGCTTGACAGGCCCCAACGCTCTGACGGGAATTATTTCCAGCCAGATCATGCCCACGTACCTTTACAGCACCATCAATAGCTCCTGGACTCCCACGCGGGGCAGATACCTTTATGCGGCGATCGGCTTTACGGGAAGCGCCATCGGCGGGAACGTAAATACCATCCGGCCGGTATTAGAAGCCAAATATTTCCACCCCGTGCGTAACGCGCGCTCCGACCACCCTACTTCCATCGGCATGCGGTTCCTCGTCTCCAGCGTCATCGGCTACGGCGGCCGCGTGGTTCCACCCTTCTCCCGCTTCTACGTTGGCGGCGAGGAAGACCTCCGGGGTTTTGATATCCGCACCGTTAGCCCGGTGGCGTTTTATCCGACCGTGGTTTCCGTGTGCAACCGCAATGTTAACGGCCAGCCGATTACCGGGACCACCCAGACTGGCGCAAGTTCAAATTCGTGCGGTTCTACCACCAGCTTCCCCATCAATTCTCCGATCTTCCCCGGCGGCGATACGGAGGGGATTTTTAACTTCGAATACCGCGTTCCGATCGTCGGGTCTACGGTCAGCATGGCTTATTTTATTGACGCGGGAGGCGATTTTATTTTGTACCCGAACCAGCTCAAGCTGGCGCAAGGAGCCTTGAGCTCGATTGAGAGCCAGTACACCTACTTTCCCATTCCCGCGGAGTTGAAACCCATTGGCGTGACAAATTTCCGCCCCCGCAGCTCAACGGGACTGGACTTGCAGCTCCTGCTTCCTGTCGTCAACGCTCCGCTCCATATCTTTTATGGGTACAATTGGCTACGGGTGGACGATGTGATTACTCCCCCGCAGAATCTGCCGCCCGAGACGCTGTTTCCGAATGAAGCAACCTATATCGACGCCTTGAGAAATTTTGTCCCCTTCCGCCTGAAGGAGCGTTCCGGCCGCCTCGGATTTACGGTACAACGCACATTCTAGGCACGAGGGAAATGAGTTAGAATAAGATTTGATTTGGAACTTTAATACCTGAAGGAGTTTGAATGAAGAACCGATTGACCGCTTTGACCGCATTCCTAGCCTTTATAGCCGTTCCACTTGCTGCGCACGCCCAGGGCAAGGTTGGCGTCATCAACATGAACGCCGCGATTGCGAGTACCGCAGAAGGAAAGAAGGTGATTGCGGACTTGCAAAAGAAATATCAACCACGGCAGCAGGAACTGGAACGATTGCAAGCCGAAATCCAAGCCATCCAAGATCAGTTGAGCAAGCAGACGCCCACGCTGAGCGACGAGGAACAGCGCCGTATGTCGCGGGATCTGGAGGACAAACAAAAGCTTTTGAAACGTTCGACCGACGACGCGCAGAGTGATTTTACCGCCGACCGCGATGAGGCCATCCGCCGGATCGGCCAGAAGGTAGTCAGCGTCATTCATGATTATGCCCAAAAAAATGGCATTGCCCTGGTCATTGATGGCGCCCAGGTGCCCATTTATTTTGCGTCGAAAGACCTCGATATTACGGAGGCCATTGTGAAGATCTACGACGCTGCGAACCCGGTTGCGGATGCGGGAGCGTCTGCCAAACCCGCAGTGCACCCGGCCTCTCCGTCTCCGGCGACCAAACCTAAATAGGTTGTTCTGCCGCGCCCGGCAGGTATAATTTCGGTCTTTCCCATCCTTGTGGAAGGGGACGGCCCTACAGGATCCCCCGAACGAGGTTCGTCGTTTAAAAGACGAACTCGATTCGGAACATTGAAAATTTTGAAGGAGCTTGAATGAAGAATCGATCACTTGCGCTTACCGTACTGCTGGCGGTACTGGTAGGTCCACTTTTTCTACGCGCCCAGAATGCCACCCCTTCCCAAGGAAAGATTGGGGTATTAAATATCCAGGCAGCGATCGCCAGCACCGCCGAAGGCAAGAAGGTTATTGCCGATTTACAGAAGAAGTATCAACCCCGCCAGCAGGAACTCCAGCGTCTTCAGCAGGAAATCCAATCCATTCAAGACCAATTGACGAAGCAGTCCGCCACGCTGAGCGAGGAAGAACAGGGTCGTCTGAGCCGTGATGCGGAAGAAAAGCAAAAACAGTTGAAGCGCTCTGCCGAGGATGCCCAGAACGATTTCAATCATGACCGTGACGAGGTCATTAACCATATCGGCCAAAAGATGGTCCGAGTCATCGCGGATTATTCCCAGCAAAATGGCTTCACGCTGGTTCTGGATGGCGCACAAATTCCCATTTACTACGCCGCCCCGGACCTCGACCTTACGCAAGAGATTGTAAAGCGTTATGACGTAGCGAATCCGGTGGCGGACGCAGGGACACCCGCCAAGCCCGCGACCCGTCCGGCCGCACCGCCGTCAACACCGCAGCCCAAGTAACAATCTCCGCGCCCCGTTGATCCCCCCGGAGGTCTCCTGCCAGGGCCCCGCGGTAACTGGGGGGCGGGTGTCTCTGCCCGCGTATCCACCCCACCCCTTTACCCGCTTTTCAGCACCACCCCGGCGCTCGGCGCGCCACCCCTCCTCATCTGAGGAGGGGAGTTCTTTGGCCAACTCCCCTCCTGAATCAGGAGGGGTGGCGCGCCGAGCGCCGCGGTGGTTATTCCCTTATTGTACGCGGTGGTGCGTTTTTCCGCAGCCTGTAAAGCCCCGCCCTTCCAGATCCGTGGTGAGAAATCCAGCTTAGGTGAACAGTATGGGGGCGAGCGCCTTTTCCCGCACATTTCACCCCGGCCCGCGTTGGGCAGAGGCGGATGCGGATTTCCAGCACTTACGCCCGGCCCAGAGGCTCGGCGTGGATAGTGATTTTGGAGATTTGCGGGAAGGCTTGGCGGAATTTGAATTCCACGGTCTCAGTAATGTCGTGTACCTTGGCGATGGGGAGGTCGGGCTCGAGCGTGCAGTGCAGCCGGACCACGACGTGGACGCCGACCTGGTGGGCTTCGACGGAGTGGCAATCCAGCACTCCTGCGGTGTCGCGCGCCAGCTCCTCCAGTTCACGCTCCACCGCCAATTTGTCGATGCGCGCCTCGTTTCCGGTTTCCACTGCCACGAGGAGAGGCTCGAGATGCACATTGACCTCGTTCACTTCCGGCAGATTCGCCTTGATCTCGCTCTCGAGCTGGGTTGACCGGTCGTGAGCCTCCGCCAGGCGTAACTGGGGATCAACTTCCAAATCAAGATGGACGTTGACCCGGCCGTTCACCTCGTAGGCCGTCACTTCGTGCACCAGGAAGTTGCGGCGGTGCGCTACCGCCCGGATTTTCGCCACCAGGTCGCCGGAGGAAGGCTCCTTCGGCGTGGTATGGATGACCACGTCGGCCGTGGGAAACAAGCGGTGGACTTCTCCTTCCACCACGTCGGCGACGGACTTGGCGTGCTCAAGTGAAATGTTGTCGGCGAGGGTGAGCCGCAAATCCACGAACAACCGGCTGCCGCTTTCGCGGGTCCGAATGCGGTCGAGGCTGAGCACGCCGGAGACGCGCGACACGCTTTCCGCGATCAACGTGCTGGTTCCCGTGGGCGCGGCGTCTACCAACGCGTCAACGGTCCTTTTCCCCAGGCGCAGCGTGATGTAAACCACGATCCCCGCCACCACCAGCGCCGCAGCAGGGTCAGCGTCTTGCAGCCAATGCAGGTGGCGCTGTTCGGAAGCGTACACCAGGATCAATCCCAGAATCACCACGGTGGAACTATAAACGTCGGTGGAGAAGTGCAGAGCGTCGGCTTCCAAAGCCTGGCTATTGTATTTACGCGCTACGCGGAAAAGCGCGCGCGAGCGGAAGGTGTCAATGGTGATGGAGATGAACATTACTCCGAAGGCCCAGAGGGACGGCTCCACGTGCACCTCGCGGAAAAAAAGCCGCATGACCGCTTCCCAGACGATCCACGCACAGGTGGCGATGAGCAGGCCCGTCTCGACGAAAGCGGAAAGGTGCTCAATTTTGCCGTGCCCAAAGGGGTGCTCAACATCTGCGGGTTTATCCGAAACACGTACCGAAATATAGGTTATCGCCGCCGCTACCAGGTCCAGGCCGGAGTGCATGGCCTCGGAAAGGATTCCCAGGCTGCCGGTCCAGATTCCCACAGTCAGTTTCAGGGCGGTCAGCAGGACCGCCGCCCCGACGGAAGTCAAGGCCACAGCCTGCTTCTCCCGGCTGTACTGATTAAGCGTGCTGGTACCTGAATTGATGGATAGAGTCATCGCGTCATGGCTGTCCGTGGTCAGTGGTCCGTGGTCCGCTGCCGGCGCCAGGCGGAAATCGAAGGGTCGGAGGCCACTGACAACGGACCACGGACCAAGGACACCCTTTAAATGGCTCGATGACCCGGGGAATCAATGACTCAATTCCTTTCGTCGAGGTCATCCAAGACCGCTTGGAGTTCTGCCTGGGCGTGCTGCTTCCCTTGGCGACCGGTGATTTCCACCCCGGTGGCTAGCACTTTGCGTGCCTCATCAAGCCGTCCCTGCTTCAGGAGGAACGTACCCGCCTGGAAATAAGTGGCCGAGTACTCGGGGTGGTGCAGGAGCAGGTAATCGAAGTGGGTCCAGGCGGCAGCGGGCTCGCCTTTCGCCAGCTCCAGGGCCAGCCCGTAGCGCGCGAAAGTATTATCAGGATCTTGGCCCAGCGCCTCTTCCAGGAACTCGCGCCGGGTCCTTTCGGCTTCCGGAGACATATTCTTATCCTTTGTTTCGGGCCGGTTCTTGCTTTTCCCAGACTTTCCAGCGCGGTCCGCCGGAACACTCTGCCGGCTGGGGAACGCCAAGCTATTGATTCCGGTTGCAACGCCCCACCGGCTCGCATAGTATAGGCGGACGGACCAGGCAAGGCAAAACTTTTCGGACGGACTGTGCGGGATCATTGACGACGAGGGCACCGCGGTTCCGAACTTGCGCTGATTCCGAGACTTCGAACGAGAGCGGGCCGGTTCGCGAACCAATCGGAACCCGAATCGGCTCGCTCTTCCGCTAAGTGCTCCATCAGGCGGCCGTGTGTCGCACCGCGACTAGACGTTTTGAAGATTGCATAAAATGACAAAACTCCCAGGGAAAACCGTTGTGGAATCTGCCGCCGAGATGGTGGAAATGGTACTTCCCAATGATGCCAATCCCCTGGGAAACCTGCTGGGCGGCCGGGTGATGCACCTGATCGATATTGCCGGAGCGATCTCGGCGCATCGACACGCGCGTTCCCAGGTGGTGACGGTGGCGGTGGACAATCTCGATTTCCTTTATCCCATCCGCGTGGGTGAACTGGTAGTTCTTCGCGCCCACATCACCCGCGCCTTTCGGACGTCCATGGAGGCGGAAGTAAAAGTGTACCGGGAGGATTACTTGACGGGCGAGAGGCAACATACCAATTCCGCATTCGTCACCTATGTGGCCCTCGATTCCGCAGGAAAACCGCAAGCCGTCCCTCCCCTGATTCCTCACACCATGGAAGAGAAACGGCGTTATCGCGAAGCGCTCGCAAGGCGCCGGCAACGCCTTGCCCTCGCGGCGCGAGCCCATCGACGCTACTTTGAAAAGTCTTAGCAAGGGCATGCACACCGCAGCGATTCGTTGATCGCTGCGAAGTTGAATTCGGAGGCTTACAGATGAAGATCAAGCGCAACAAAATTTTCTCCGGCACCCCCTGGGAACCCAAAGTGGGATACGCGCGCGCCGTGCAGGTGGGCGACATCGTGCATGTTTCCGGCACCACGGGCACCGATCCCTCGGGTAAAGTGCTGGCTCCCGGTGATATGTACGCGCAGTCCGTGCAGACGATCCGTAATATCGAAAACGCCCTGAAGCGGTTGGGATTAGGCTTGGAGCACGTGGTCCGTACCCGCATCTATGTGACTCAAATCGATCGGTGGGAGGAAGTGGCCAAAGCCCACGCGGAATTCTTCGGTCAAATTCACCCCGCCACCAGCCTGATTGGCGTGGCGCGCTTGATCGATCCCGAAATGCTGGTGGAAATTGAAGCCGAAGCCGTCGCCTGAGGCGCCAGCCAATTCCTGTTTGCCAGCCGTGCGTTGAATGCGACCATGTTGACCTACTCCTTCGCCACAGGCGCGGAACTAAGGCTGCTTGAGCATCATCACGCGAACGAACTGTTTGCGCTGATCGATCACAACCGCTCTTACCTGCGCCGCTGGCTGCCGGAGTGGGACGTGCAGAAATCCCTCGGCGATTGCAAAGCGGTCATCAAATCCTCGCTCGAACACCAGGCCGCAAACGACGGATTCACTCTGGGCATCTGGTGGAAAGGCCGCCTGGCGGGAGTCATTGGCGCGGGTCACATCGATTGGGAAAACCGCTCGACCATGATTGGCTATTGGCTGGGTGAACAGTACCAGGGAAGGGGCTTGATGACGGGCGCGTGCCACGCCATGGTTGATTATCTCTTCTCCGAACTTAAACTCCACCGCATTGAGATCCGCTGCGCTTCCAGTAATGCCAAGAGTTGTGCGGTCCCCAAAAGG
>Ga0182030_10011590_pt1 | contig 17760 bp, 17 predicted proteins | sample 812S3MmetaG_FD_121299 | JGI IMG/M metagenome (GOLD analysis project Ga0182030, IMG submission 121299) | Permafrost microbial communities from Stordalen Mire, Sweden - 812S3M metaG (Illumina Assembly) | ecosystem: Environmental > Terrestrial > Soil > Wetlands > Permafrost | place: Sweden...
ACTTCACCGATCCGGAAAGCCGCATCATGAAGTCGAAGGATGGCTTCGTTCAGGCCTATAATGCACAGGCCGCCGTCGACGCAGGCGCCCAGATCATTGTCGCGCCCGGACGCGCCAAGCACCCGACAGCCGCGAACGGAAAAATTGGCGGACCGCTGACCCAACGGATGCGAAAGAAGATCGACGATGGCGGCTTCGAAACACCCTACCGATTGAGAAAGCAAGTGGTCGAACCGGTGTTCGGACAGATCAAACAGGCGCGCGGCTTCCGCCAGTTCCTGTTGCGTGGCGTCGAAAAAGTGCATGCCGAGTGGGCCATGATCTGCACCGCCCACAACCTCCTGAAGCTGTTCACCCTCGTAAACTGTCCGTTGTAGGCGTCCCTCAAGCGGCAACGTCAGCCGCCCGCATGATGAGCCGGCCAAGCGTAGCTTGCACCTTCGCGAAACCAGCAACCTTCACGCCGGAATGCTCGTTCATATAAAGACGTCTATTGACCTCAATCATCACTGATAGGACGCGGCGGTCTTTGCGGTACGATGAAAGCGGGACCAACGCACCGGCAAATGGAGCATCAGCAGCAACGGAATACCCCTCCCCTTTTGCTGCCTCGACTATCGCATCGTGGACCGGTGAAGGCGTATGGAATGTGTCCGTACCGATACAAATATCGGCGCGCTCCGAGGTTTGATCTAGTTCATAGGGCAGAGCAACAGATGGAAAGCTGTGACAATCGACAATCAGGCATACCCCCGACTGCGCGATAACACCGCTTACCAGGCGCTCCAACGTCACATGATGCGGCCAATACCACTGGTCCAGTAGCATCTGACGGTTGGAAGCAATGGGCTGATCCCGAAGCGGTTGGGCCATCGATGTACGCGTGTAGATGGCGCCCATTCCCCGAGCAGCCATGGGTTCATTTTCGTCTGTCGGGAATCGCTCAACATCGCAGACCAATCGGCTGATCGGGAAAACCAAACGAGCCGCTTCAACCGGGGTCAATGGAAACAGTTCGTCTGTATACGCATCCGTCATGCGCAACAGCTCGCTGTTGAGAGTAGCATCATCCAAGTGAATAGCCTGACGTTCCTCCGCAGGAACATGCCGTGACGAGTGCGGAATATGAAGAACGGCGATCTGAGTCGCTGATTGTTGTGATCCTTCAGTTTGGTAAGCCATTGACAATGCTCCTCAATTATTACGGTAAATACAAATGTACGGCGGCAGCCATCCATGCGCCTGCGCAAAAGCCACCATCCGTTGGGCGCTTTCTACTGAAATTTCGTCTCTATAAAAACTTTGCTCGAGGATAGTTCGGCCTGTGCGCAAGGCAGCTTGCAAACTGCTCTCAACCGAGTGAAGAAATAGGCGGTCGACGTACCCCGCATACTGAGGTCCATACGGAAATGGCAAACGCCGCACCGGCATCAGATTTGTGACAGGCACGATAGCCGGCATACAAATCAAAGCGGCCGCTGCGCCAATGATGCTTCTGCGCGTTAAGAGGCTACCGTGATCGATATTGCGGGTTAGCGCTGTCATTAAACTCTCCTTTTTTAGCAAGGAGGCCTGGCGCAGCTCTGCTATTCTTGCCGTCGAAACGGCCGCATCCCACTTTCGTGGAAACCACCTTGCCGCAGTTGGCAGGTTGGTGAAGGCGCCAGCCTTTCTCGCAATGCAACGTTCACATGGGATCGGGACCCAGCAGTTGCAAGCGGTGGTCATGCAAATTGAAGGAACCTCTTTGGAAGCGCGGCTGCCCAGCATATTCAAACGACCAGAAGAACAAGCACGCGACTGCAGATTCCGTTGCGCTGTCATTGGTACTTGGACCGACGACAATAGCGCGCGCCCGATTCTGTGGTAGTGTTATGCGCGGGGAAAGTTGAATTGTGCGCTCGATCGAAACAAAATTCGCCGCAATGACCAAGTACGAGTGAGCGACCTCATTTCTCGGCACCCGAGTCCTCAAAGAGCGACTTTAAAAGCGATCCTCGTTAGCTGGCTCTATCGCGATACGGTCAAACGCAGAAAGCTCATGATGCAGCCAAGCGCAGCAAATCCGGCTCCAATAGCGAGTGCAAGCGTTGAACCCCTGTGATGACCGATAATTTCGCCGAGAGCGCCGAGTGGCAGCAACGTTGCGACGAGGGCGATCTGGTAGACGTTCACCACCCAGATCACGTCCGCCGGGCCGACATGCAGGTCGCCGGCGATGGCCGGCAGCGCGATATTCGCAATCGCGGTATCCAGCGAAGCCATGGCCAGCGCGGTGAAAATCGCTGCGACCGCCCAGCGCCTACGCTCTTTCGGTAGACCATCCGGGACTGGCGCAGTAGCCGGCTTTGCGGCGATTGGATCTGTTAACATCATGATCGACCCCAATTGCGCTGACTTTGATCCGACCGACCTTGAAGTACACTTCGAACCCCGCTCGCGTGCCGCCGCCGGGGCTCCGCTCCCTTGTGAAAGTCAGCCGCACCGAACCCGTGGGCCCGGGTGCGCTCTAAGCCGGTGGTCCGTGATCGATCATCGTTCAGGACCTCTGCGGAATTTCGCATTGCATCGACTAATCTATCCCCCTTGTTTCGCGCGTAATGCTCTAAGAGCAGATGTTTTTGATTCGTCAATCACTTGAGCGTCAGATTTTCCTCTTGTTACGACTACACCGTAAACCTGTTCGGCACGTCCAACGCCTTCCCAACCTTCGATCACATCGAAAAGCACCCGGTCAGGATCCCGATGAAGAGGATTGCCATAGCCACCACCGCTGCCGTCTTGTCCGCGGATTTTCTGTCCCGGTTCGACGACAAGCGTCGCCACATTCGGGAGTTTGCGCTCGGACCCATCGCGATCGATCAGGTAGGTCGCGCCAGCAATCCCGTCTTGCCCTCCGTGTACGCCGCGGGGGGCAGCGAACTGACCGTCGCAAGGGATGACAATCGTGAGTGGATTGCCTATCGGACCATAGACAATTTCCTGGCCCGGCGCGCCGCGGGTTCGGCCGGCCCCCCCGCTTTCCGAAAGCATCCGGATCGAGAAGACATGAATCGGTAACTTAACCTCGTCGACCTCGACGCTATCGCGGTACATGAGACCAGAGATAATGGGAATGCCGTAATTGACCCAGCCATCCGCCTCAGGGCTCGCGGGTCCGCCATTCGTAGACAGCATCATCCTGTTAACGAAAGGCGTATCCTCACGCCTAAAATCTTTCCCGGAAATAACCGACATACCGGCGCCGAGGCCCGTGCCACCTTCCGCCATGCCAAAACCGTCACCTAGCATCGCAAATGCAGACTGCACGACATTTACAAGGCGCTCTGCGATGTTGGTCGTGGACACAGAGCAGCTATGAGGAAAGGCAGGACCGCCAACGGCACAGTTCTCCCGGAGCAGTACCCTGACGCGCCGAAACGATCCTTGATTCTTTGGAATATCATTATCCAAGACGTTGAAAATGCCACCGAGAACGCTGCTAATGGCTGAAGCCGCCGAAACATTCAGTCCACATTCGATGCTATCCGAATTGTCGCGCAAATCGACCTCGATCGTTCCTTCGCCAGGATCGACATCGATCGTCGCCTTAATCCTTAGACCGTCGGGAAGGATGCCCTCAATCGGATCTGACTGCCCGTGCTGGATCAGACGGCCTTTTGGAAGTTTACGAATGCCCAAGATCATCCGCTGTTCAGAATACTGGAACCAAGCAGCGATGAAATTCTTAACGGTTTCCTTGCCGTACTTGCCGCAAAACTCCTTCAGGCGACGCTCGCCTATCCGCGCAGCGCCAAGCCCAGCGAGAAAATCACCATACCATTGGTCCGGAACGCGAATGCGGGCGCGGCACATGCGGACAATATCCTGGATCGTTTCACGATTGCGCTGAATCCGAACGCAAGGAAAAACGATCGCGCCTTCGTGATACACGTCTCGCGCCGCTGCATAATAACTTGATGGTATGCTGTTGCCGATGTCGGCCTGATGAGCCTTTGCACATACAGTGAAAAGATGCTCTCCTTCGAAAAATACAGGCACCATAAAGGTGTGATCGGCGGCATGGGTGTTGCCTCCATAAGGATCATTGTCGAGGTATGCATCCCCGTCCGCAAAGTCGACATGATATTTTGCGATTGCCGCGGTCTGGACATTCATTCCGAAAATATGAACGGGCAGTCCTTCGGCCGACGCTAGTATTTGATTATTCGCCGTGATGATGCCGCACGAAAAGTCTCTTGCGCTGCTGATCACGGCTGAGCGCGCGGAACGTAGCAGTGTGTTTGTCATTTCCCGAACGATACCATCCAGCCGATTGCTCATGATGGTCGTCAAAACCGGATCAAATGAACTGAGTTTCCCTGTTGTACTAGCGACTAAAGAATTCGTCATGCTTTCTCCATCAGCGGATTCGAATGATGAAATGACCAACTGCGGTCACAGTGGCGGTCATGCCTGGATAAACTACAATTGTCGTCGTCGGCTCTTCGATGATTGCTGGGCCATCAATCGATGCACCCGGCTGCAATTCGGAACCGCGGTGGACCGGCGCTTCAATAGCCCCGCCGGTGCCGAAGAAAGCTGATCGCCTTCTTTGCGTTGAAGCAACGACTGGCGTCGGCATCCTCTCAGGATTCGCGATTTCTGGCCTCAGACGGACGGACACGCGCCCCTTCCAATTGACGAACTCGACATCGCTTGCATCATCTCGGATAGCATAAACGCGTTCATGGACCTGATGGAACGATTCCGTGAGCAAAGGAACCGACCGGTCCGAGATACTCCGATCTGGCAGCTCTGTTTCAAGCTCCCAAACCTGCGACTGGTAGCGGGCTTCGACAAAATAGCTTTTACGGACTTGATCGGGTCGTGCCGATGGCAAGCCCGAGACGAACCGATTCAACTCATCATCGATCTGATTCAAGGTTGCATTGACACCCGCGACATCGAAGTGTCTGGAACTTGTTAGCCGCGTTGCGGAGTGTTCGGTGGAAATATCGGATACCTGCATGCCATATGCGCTGAGCGCGCTTGCCGTCTTTGGCACGAGAACAGTCGAGCAGCCAAGCTCTCGCGCGATCGCTAGAATGCTAAGGCCTGCGGCTCCGCCTCCCGCCACAACGAGGCTTTCCGCTGGGTTTAGTCCCTCGCTAATTGTCAGCTCTCCGATCGCCTTAATCATCAATTCGTTGGCGATTTGGAGAATCGCGAATGCCGTATCGAGCAAGGGCCTTCCCAATTTTACTGCCAGATCACCGACCACCCGGTCGGCAGCAATGGAGTCCAGAGGAATTCTTCCTCCGGCAAAAAACTCTGGATCAATGTAGCCCAGAACAACGGCCGCGTCGGTCACGGTGGGATGAATTCCGCCGGCGCCATAGCTCGCAGGCCCCGGCACCGAGCCGGCGCTGTGCGGACCGACGCGCAAAAGTCCACCGTCATCGATCCACGCAACCGATCCGCCTCCGGCTCCAATGCTTCGTATGTCGACGGTTGACATGCTAATCAGTTCGCCAACCCAGCGCGCACCAAGCCACGTGTCGCGTGTGTGGACGAGATTGCCATCTCGAACCAGGCCAACATCGAAAGTCGTGCCCCCAGTGTCGCAAACTATAATATTCTGATTTAATGCTTCTGCTTTTGCATAGGAAAGAGCGGCCACAGGAGCCATCGCTGGGCCCGACTTCAATGTATGAATCGGCCTCTCTGATATCTCGGCGACGTGCATGCATCCGCCCGCAGATGTACTGATCAGGATCTCACCCGCATAGCCAACGGACCTAAGATCTTGCTCCATTTCTCTCAAATGACTCTGCATCAGCGGCTTCAGAGAAGCGTCGATCGCGGTAGCCGACGCCCTGCGATATTCGCGCATGATCGGCAGCAATCGATGTGAGAGCGTGAACGGAACATCCGGCAAGGTCTCCGAAATCAGTTCACCAATACGAAGTTCATGAACCGGATTGACGATGGACCAGATCAAGCTAATCGCGATTGCTTCAAAATCATCGTTTTTTAATCTTTGCAGAATTGATTTGACCTGCGCTTCGTCTAAGGCTGCGAACACCGACCCGTCCGCGGCAATTCGCTCATTGATTTCAAATGTATGCCTACGGGGTATATATGGCTGGGGAAACTCTTTGGAAAAATCGCTCGGATTCGCCTTTCCGCCCTCGCGAAACAGCAGAATGTCGGGAAACCCTTCCGTCGTTAGAAAGGCCGTCTTAGCCGTCCGCTTCGTGACGACCGCGTTAATGGCGCGAGTGGTACCGTAGATGAAGACGCTGGTGTCATCGAGCAATTCGTGTTTCGTGATTTTTAGCTGCTCTGCGGCCACGTCAATCGCGGTGGCCACACCTTTGAATATTCGATCATGCGTTGTCAGTGCTTTGCCGATGACGATCTTACCGTTGAGGTCAGCCACGACTACGTCGGTAAATGTTCCGCCGGTATCGACGGATAGGCGATACGACATGGATCAAGCTCCTAAAGGAAATTTTGTTGTCACGAATTACCGAATCTTCGGCGTACATGTTCGCCAAGTGGAGGCTTTTTCGTATGCGTGGCCCAACGCGAGAAGGCTTGGATCGCTCCATGGAGCGCCGACTAATTGAATTCCGCTCGGCAGACCATTTTTGGTAAATCCGGCAGGAAGCGACAGCGCCGGCAGTCCAAGCACGTTGATCGGCTTGGTCAGCCGGAGAAACGATGAAACGATTTCCGTCATTCGCGGACCATTACCTACGTCGGCTTCGGCCACGGTCGGCACCGGGCCGCCGAGCACCGGCGCTAGAACCGCGTCACAGTTGCGAAACACATCGCTCAATACACGGACGAGAAGAGTCTGTCTTGTCGCTAGCGCCGCAACGTAAGACTCCTCCGTCACGTTTTGTGCCTGCTGAAGTCGCGCACGAACCTGTGGTGAATAATCTTGCGGGCGCGAGCTAAGCCACCGCGAATGAAAGGCAGCGGCTTCAAAACCCAATATATCTCCGTAAAGCGAGGCAGCCTCGGCAAACGCCGAGGTATCTACGGAAACCAATTCGAACCCGAGCTTGAGAAACACGGCGCGCGCTGCGTCGTATTTTGCCTCGATTTCCCGATCCAGACTATCCAAGAAGTACGTTGCAGGAATTCCGATCTTTGGACGTTGATCGTCGCCTACGCTGTCGATGCGCAAGAAGGCCGGGTTCGCCGACGCTGTCAGTTCGCCATCAGCGGGCACAGCGAGAATTGCTGTCAACAGCGCGACATCAGCCACCGAGCGGGCCAGCGGTCCAATCACATCGAGGCTGGACGCCAACGGCATCGTTCCAGCGGTGCTGATCCAACCCAGGGTAGTTTTCAGCCCTACGAGTCCGCACGCCGCCGCTGGCACTCGGATCGACGCACCGGTATCTGATCCCAATGCACCAAAGCAAAACCCGCTTGCTACGGCTGCGGCCGGTCCGCTGGACGATCCGCCACTGACGTAGTCGGTATTCCATGGATTGCGCGTGGCTCCGTTGTGGTGATTGAGACCGATCGGCCCCAAGGCAAATTCCGACATGTTAAGGCGGCCGAGGGTGACAGATCCGGCAGAATCCAAGCGCTTTAGTACATCAGCCGTCGTGGGTGCGAACCAACCGCGTCGAATCAAGGAGCCGCAGCCTGATTCTTCGCCCAAACGATAGAACATGTCCTTATGTGCCAACGGCACGCCTTGAAGGAGTCCGGTCACATTCCCGTTGGCGAGAGCGTCATCTGCGGCGCGTGCCTGAAGCAATGCGCGCTCTTCATCGATGGCGGCAAACGCGTTGATATTTTGGTCACGCTCAGCGATCAGATTTAGGCAATGGGACGTTGCTTCGGTGGAGCTAAGATCGCCCTCCCGAATAGCTACGGCTACCTCGGACAAAGTCATCGTGGATATCACTTTCATAACGGGCGCGCCCTCCGTAACGAGGCAACTGTGCCACATACGTACCCATGGCTCTTCACTGTAGCCGGACGCAATGCCATTTGCTCGACCAACAAGATCTAGCGACCTTCCGCATCTGCCTGACGCACGCGTTGCGCGAACTTCGACCAGCTCTTGTCGGCGAGGAGGCTGGGGGCGGCCATGGTGTTGATCTTCTGGGTTATCGGAAGCTCACCCGGCGTCGGACGCCCAACGCGTAAAGCCGAGGTCGGAGCCATAGCAGCGCCGGATGATATTCGCGAAAGCGGTCTCGAACGCCTGATTCGCGGCTTCAACGCCACGGGTATACGCTTGGAATTCCGGCATCAGGTCGCGCAGTTCGGCCAGGAGCGCCTTTTCATTCACCTTGGTGAGCCGGCCGTCCTGCACCACAACCTCACCGTTGACCATCACAGTCTCGATCGACGAACCGTTCTCGCAATAGACTAGGTGGTTCCGGATATCGTTCAACGGCGCGAAGTTCACTGTTTGCATGTTAAGGATGAGCAGGTCGGCCTTTTTGCCCACTTCCAGCGAGCCGATCTCCTTTTCGATCAGGGCCGAGCGCGCGCCGCCGAGCGTGCAGGCCTGGAGCACCTCGGACGCGGTGAGCCAACGTGACCAGTCCGGGTTGTTGATCTTATGGGCCAGACCGGCCGCCTTCATTACATCGAACATGCGGGGGGTATCGTTTGAACAGATGCCCTCCGAGCCGAGCGCCACGTTGACGCCCGCATCGAGCAACCTGCGTACGGGTGCGATGCCTGCCCCGAGCTTCCGTCATCGTCGTCTTCCCCTTACATTCTCCCGACATCCTAACTGCCATAGGTGGAACGATCGATTTTTCGTCGCAACCTCGTCCGCATGTTCCCCGCAACCGCGCCGTTCGCACTGAGCGTATAATTGTGGGGCATGCTTGCCATGTCGCTGTGCCCGGACCAGAACCCGATGTGGGAGATATGCATCTCGATTCTCGCGATAATTCATGAAAGCGCGCCCGCATAACGGCCGCTCGACATTGTGAAGCCCCGCCCCGTTCTTGTCGCTATGGAGATAATTGAACTTCACCCTGGGGGAAAGAACACGAGCGCACGAACCTCGATGCTTTCGCGCGGCGGCGCTGCCGGTGCGAGTGGATTTTCGAACGAGGTATGAAACGATAGCCTCGCGCGACCATCATTGGCGCTGTCGTGTATCCGTATCAAAAGTGCCTCGTCGGTCTGCATCTCGGAAAAATAGTACCAGCGGTGGGTTGGTTTGTATTCCACTCGCGAAGTCTCACCGCGCACATGGTCATAAACGAGATCACTGAAAATCAAGTCGTCATCTGTAAAAGATCGCGCATCGCAAAGCGCCAATGGCGAGTCCAGCACCGGTCCACGCACTGCTCTCCATACATTGACAATGCCAAAGCGATTCTTGAGCAGTTCATCCGCCTCAGCTCCGAGATGATCGCGGACACGCCGCGGTGCCGAATTGATGGTATGGTCATTGTGTACCTGTCGCGAAGGCGGGGCCAGACCCTCCACCCCGGCGTTGCGTACGTTATGGTCGAAGACAAATACGCGACTTGCACCGAGAGCACCGCGAAGCAATTGCTCGACTTCCGGGTAGTAAACGCGCTTGATCTCCTCTGCGTCATAAAAATCGGCGACCGCTGTCGGTGACTTGATCAACGCAAAACCATTGCGGTCGAGCGTGAATTCGGACTCACGACCGCGCGCATCCTCGACCTTTACCTCACGCTCGTCATCGATACCATTCCATTGCGGCACGCCGGGAGGCGGATCGATACGGTAGTAGGTTGGCTTCTCTGCGCCGCGCTTGAGGTAGTGAAGCCTCGCGGTGAGGTCGTGAGGGGCAATGGCTCCATCGAGTGCCATGATCACTGCTACTCCACGTTAGCGTATGGACAAAGCCAAACTATTTCTTTCAACAGTGATACTAACGCTTTGAAGCGTGAAGGTCAGTATGGGAGTCGACTAAAAATCCTGCTTCGACGCATGCGATGTTCCGAAAATGAATTGGTAGAAACAATATAATTCCTTTTCGGCGCCCGATCTGATTTGAACGGCTAGACTAGAGCTGCATGCTTTTCCCTACCAAGATAGGCCACCAGGAAAGTTCCGACCATTTCCTCGGCAAATTCCTCGGCTAGCTCGTGAAAGGCCGCCGCCTCATGATCGGTTGCGACGCGTAGGAAATTGGCCGTATTCCTCGGGCAAAGCCCATTTGAGCAAAAACAATCGAGTGCCTGGACAAACCAGCCCGTCCGAACAACCTCTTCAGCGTCGGCATGACTCCTCGCCTCGAAGGCAACCGTCTCCGACCCGAGCAACTCGATGACATATATCCCGTGGTCATTTCCTCTGCTGGACCACGACAGATCAGATAACATCGTTCATTCCATTGCATCGGCGGTTGCTTAAGCTACGCTATCACCTTTCCCACCGCTGTCGCTTCGGCCACCTCATTTAGGCGACCCGTCTTTACGTCGTAGATGAATCCGTAGATCGGGATCTGTTTCGGCACGAGCGGATGGCTCCGGATCCGCTGTACATCCTCGACAACACTCTTGGCGTTGTCCACGAAGGCATGCCAATGAATAAACTTTCCAGCCACCGAACCGCCGGCGTGCTCTGGATTGGACCACTTCTTGCCATCGAATTGTGCCGTGCCCAGATCATCCGCGAGAAGATCGCCGATGATTTCGTTCGTGAACAACTGCATCCCGCAGTCGCTGTGATGGATCACGAACCATTCGTTTGTTCCGAGAAGCTTGTGAGAGATAACGAGCGAACGAATTGCATCGTTCGATGCACGGCCACCTGCGTTACGAATAACATGTGCATCACCTTCCGCCAGGCCCGCATATTTTGCAGGATCGAGCCGCGCATCCATACAGGTCAGAATCGCGAAGCGCCGGGACGGTGGCAACGCAAGCCTGCCCTTGTCACCGAAGTCACCGGCATACTTGCTATTCGCCAAAACGACTTCCTGGAACACAGCGCTGGGCTTTGTCATGATTGATATCTTTCCTTTGCAGAAACACGCTGATTGCCCGATCCGATCAGCGTGCCTTCCAGCGGTCAAGAAAATTGATTTTTCAAATTTTTAGCAGCGCGACCAAATTATGCCGATGACTGCCGCTTTTGGGGACAAACCGTTCTGATCCTCCGGGACCGCGCGCGAAGCTTGACCCGGCCGCTCTCGAGCGGCGAAAAAAGACGGCGGCGATCTGTGATGGAGCGCTTCAGCTCGCCCACGCCGTCAATGAAAAGTGGTTGACTGGGAACTTCCGCGGAGCGGCGCCGACCAGGGGGCTCGACCTTCGACCATACCAGGAACGGAAAGGGAGCAGCAGTTGTATGTACCGAAATCCCTTGTCTGGTTGATGCCGTGCGCAGGAGAATCGCGACCTCTGCGAAGACCGGCTGGTCTAGCAGCGGCTTCCGATCGCTCGGCAAATAGCCGAACAGCAGCTTCTACTTCATTTTAGTTCCGGAAAGCCGAGATCGGCGGCTTCGCGCTCATATTCCGCCAAGCGTTCGTAGGCGGCAACGTCGGGCACAGAAAGAGCGGCGAGTTGCAGGATCCCGCGCATATTGGCGGTCTGCGGATCGCCCATGATCTCATGCAGTGCCTCGGCAATAGCTCCGGCATCGGATTCCGTCGTGTTCACCGACGTGACAAAAGGTAACGATGGACTTGATGGGGTCTCGTCGAGTACCCGATATCGTTCGGCGGCGACAGGGCGAAACTTCCTGAAAAATCCCCAGGTCACGTTGTCGATCGAGCAAATATCGATACTGCCGTCGTCAAGACGTTCGAGACTCGCAACATGCCCGCCCGTCATGACAACGGAGGAAAAGAACGGCTTACCGCCGGCAATCCGCGCCAGCGAAAGTCGCGGCAGGTTCATTCCGGAGTTTGATAGCAAGCTGTTGCAGCCGAATGTCCCGCCGCGCAGATCTTCCAGGCGCTCGGCGGGATCACCGGCTCGGACCATGAAGAAAGCACGATGGGTGGATCCCACGCACCCGGGCATCGCATAATGCGGCGTAGCAAGCAGAATAGCCTGATCGCGGTAATGCTTGAACAGCGGATAACCGCAAATCTGCGTGAAAACAATCCCCGACCCAATGCCGGGCGGGACCGGACCCCTTTCGCTATCCAACTTGATTCCCGCCGTATCAACGCCCTTTGTATGAAGCCGTTGTTTCAAGGCCGCCCAAAAGGCGGAATTAGCGGCTTCCATCTCGGGGAGAGCGTACATCGGCAGGCTTGCCGTCCGCATTTTTCCGTCTTTCTTTTCGAGTCTGATTGGCCGAGTGCACCGGGAACTTTTTTAGGTCAAGGCGCAGTAGTTGAGCTTCAATTAGCCAACCAAGGCGATTAGCTCGCCCGATCGGCGCCAACTATACATCAAACCCTCGACATCGGCGTGTCACGAGATTGAATTGAGCGCAGCCGCTTCAGAATGCCGAATTCTTTTGTTGGCGTGGCTGGGTGGATGAATCGGAATGAAATGCGGGATTATGAGCCATCGTCGCGCGATCTCGCCGTAACCTCGAAACACGAAACCGCCGTTGTGCGCCTGGATGAGCTCACGATGCTGACGCCAGACATGAGGTACTTTCCACCACGGCAACGTGGGAAAGGTGTGATGAACGGCATGAAGATTGTTCCACAGAAACAGCAAACCGAACACCCAGTTCGATTCGACCACCGCGGTGCGTTCGCTGGGCCGCTCACCCCACCGGTGCTCGGTGAAGCTGCGCATCATGCCAAGAACGAGAGCCGGATAGACGAACGCCGCAAGATACTGCAAAACAGGCATCTCGAACACTTTTGACACCAGCAGCAGGGTTAAGCTCACGCCGATGAAGTGGCCAACCCATATGCCGATATTTGTTGCGTCACCGGCGATCATTTTCCCGGCTTCCTTGAGGAAAAGACGAGGCGTCCGCAGGAACGGGCCAATGAACAGGCGGCCAAGGAATGTCTGGTTGACGATGAGAAGCCATCGCCAGAGATCGCCGTAATCCTCCCAGTCCTCCTCGTCATGATAGTACGATTCGGTATCCTCCTCGGGATAGGTGAGGTAGCTATTGCGATGGTGCTGCGAATGGGACTGGCGATAGAGCTCGAAAGGAAACCAGACACCGATTGGGGGCCAGACGAGCGCGCGACGCAGCCACTTCGGTATACCCCGCATGCTGTGAATGGCCTCGTGCTGCAAGGAGAAGTGCCACTGCACGACGTAGCCCGCGAGCGGCGCTGTGATCCACCAAGGTACATACTGATGCGACGCGAGCAGCAACAACCAGCTCGCATAGATCGCGACTGCGACAAGAAGCGTCGGAACGTCATGCCGCTCGAACCACGATGGAGAACCTGGATCGCCGGCAACCGCGAGCGTCAGGCGCTGTGCCGCCCCTTCCGAACCTCCAACTGATTCAGCACTGCCAAATCCGCCACGATGGTCCGGAACGAAACTTGAATAGGTCGACGACATGTGTCCTCCGTCATGGCCACGACGGGTCGTTGGCAGGCCGCGTAGCCCTCCCCTCAACATCATCGCCAATTGATTGCAGCGTCAGATGCCTCTGACGAGACGTGCAAGAACGATGAAGTTCCGATCCAACGAGGTCAACGAAATGAATTTTTGAATGTAGTACCCGGAGGGGAAGTTCGGTCCACAACTTCAATTGTTTTAAGTTGTTCATTTGCGCGCAGGAAAATAAAGCTCGCAAGAAGGAGAAATCAGACAATAGATTCCTCGCCATTTTTCTCGCGCTAGTCCACGCGTCAAGATTCGGCCCAACTACTCCACTCAAGATGGGTGCGGAAACAGTGCAACCATCTCAAATTTCTGCGCACAGGGCGCTCAACGGTGGGGTTAGCTGCTGGCGGTGGCTCGCTCACAATTCGTCCGTTCGTTACGCCGTCGCCGGGCCCGAACCCTCAACGTGGACTCTATCTCAGCGCCCAGACGCGGCGCACAACCCCGTCGATCGTTGGCGTCTCGGCGGACCCATCTTGGCGGAGCGACAGATGCTCAGGCAGCAGCCCGACGACCAGTTCGCCCTCAGCATGACCATAAGAGGGCGGTAAGCAAATTGTGCTTTCGTCAGAAACGCGGAAGCCACCGCCACTCCGGGAGCCGGTGACAGAATTCACAACCGGTGACCCGACGAATCCGGCACCAACCGGTTCGCCGGACGATCATGAATTCTGGTGGCGTGCTGACCGGCATAATCTGACCGGCATTCTGGACAGCGGCGCGATCCGCCAACGCCATAGCCTGCACCTAATCGCGCGTGACGTAAACCGTCATAACACGGAGTCTTTCCTGCTAGTGCGGATTCCGAGGCGCATCAATACACAAAGGTTGCCATCTAGATTAGACAGCTGTTCGTCGAGCAGGAACGCGACCGGCTCGCGAACCATGGCGAACGTCATGGCGCCTCCGATATGACCATCGGAAGATTCCCCGTTATCAGACAATTCATGCGACTATCCATGATCCAGCATAGGCTTTGTCTCCTGCATCTTTAGTTATCAAAAGATTCTTCCGGAAAATCGTTGTTCGGAGCTACGTTTGTAATTTTCTTTTTGGGCGGATTGATAAAGGCATTTGATTCCGTCAGCCTATTCGAATGCGAAGTTACATCGAGTGACGGTGTCGATCGCCCTTAGCGGAGAAACCCGATGACGCAAGACGAGAGTGATGGAGAAAATATTACTAATATCGGTTCAGGCAACGGAGCCGCGACCCGACGATCGTTTCTGCAAGGAGCCGCCGCGGGTGCTCTAGCCGCTACAACTGGCGTGTTCAGCTATTTGCGTCCGGCTTCGGCCGCAGGCGATGTGGCGAGTGTCGATCAGGACGTGGCCGCTGCCGCCAAGGCGCTGGCGGGGGGCAAACCAGTAACCTTGAGGATTTTGGAGCCGTCGGGCTCTCTTGGCAATATCAAACCGGTTGCCGAGAACTGGAAGGCCGAAACCGGGATTGACATCGAATACATCGAGGTCCCTCTAGGAGAGATCAATCAAAAAATCTTGCTGGAGGCCGTATCCAGAGCAGGCTCATTTGATATCGCGCTGCCGGCTTCATTCGGAATACCCGATCTCGTTGAGTCTGGCATCCTTGTGAACTTGGACAAGTATGCACAGAAGTACGAACCTGAGAAATTCCGCGACAACATTCTCTATAGTGTCAGCGACTACTATAAAGGAAACTTCTACGGCTATCAGACTGATGGCGATGCCTACGTTCTCTTCTATCGAAAGGACTGGCTACAGGATGCCGATGCCGCCAAACGCTATGCCGACAAGCACGGCAAGAAACTTCAAATTCCTGAAACATGGGAAGATTTTGACCACCAACTGGCGTTCTTTCATCACCCCGACAAGGGAATTTACGGAGGAACGCTATTTCGAACCCAGTACTTCATCGCCTGGGAGTGGTGGATTCGCTTTCACGCGAAGGGCTTCTATCCGTTCTCGGATGATCTGACGCCGCAGATCAACAATGAAGCCGGCATCAAGGCGCTGGAAGAATTGGTGGCCGCATCCAAATTCCTTTATCCGGGCGCACGCACCAACGGTTTGTTTGAGAACTTTGAAGCTTACGGCAAGGGCGACTCCTATGCCAACATCGGCTGGGGTGGAACGCAAAAGTATCTGAATAGCGACAAATCGAACGTCAGGAACAAGCTGGTTTATGGACCGACGCCGGGCGGTATCGTCAAAGGCAAATTGCTGCGTACTCCCTATTTCAATTGGGGCTGGAATTATGTGGTGTCCAGCCTGTCGCCGCAGCAGGAGATTGCCTATCTCTTTACGCTTTATGCTGCCAGCCCAAGACAATCGACGATCGCCGTGCGCGACGTTGGCGGCTATTTCGACCCCTTCCGCACCGAGCATTATAAGGACCCGGACATCATCAAGGCTTATTCCACGGAGTTCCTCGATGTTCAAGAAGCCAGTCTGCGCGGCTCCATCCCTGATCTTTATCTAAAGGGGCAAGGAGAATACTTCGACGCGCTGCGGATAAATATTCAGGCGGCGGATACCGGACAGAAGACCCCGAAAGAAGCGCTCAATACCGTCGCCAGCGAGTGGGACCGCATCAGCCGCCGGCTCGGCCGGAAAAGCCAGCAAGTTCAGTGGCTATTCCTGAAGAGCCTGTACCCGAATGCGGCGAAGGGCCTGCTGGTCTGATGGGCGGTTCGGCGCGCGGCGAACGCGATACAAAAGATGGGGTGGCCGCTCGAGCCATCTCATCCGCGTGGCGACGTTACGCGCCAACACGCGTTGTATTGCTGCTGCCCGCCCAACTGACCTTGCTGGTAGTCGTTGTAGCGCCAAGTCTGATCTTGGTTTTTCTGAGCTTGACCGATTGGCAGCTGACACAGGGCGTTCCATGGTTCCGCGCCGACATGATCTGGTTCTGGAGTTTCTATGACCTCTATTTTGACGAACGTTTCTTGCATGCGGTCGTTTTGACAGTGGCTTTCGTCGCCGTGTGCGTCACGGTGGAGCTGGTACTGGCGGTCGGCCTCGCTCTGCTTTTTCTCGAAGAGTGGCGGTGGCGCAAGGTCGCATTGGCACTCCTCGTTCTGCCGATGATGATCGTGCCCGTTGACGCCGCGAATGCCTTCTTCATGCTATTCAACGAGCGTGGACCGATAAATTATCTCATCGAGCTAATGGTTGGTCACACATTCGATTTCGCCTGGCTTGGTGATCCGAACACAGCTGTATTGCCGATCGCGCTGGCAGAGATCTGGCAATGGACACCGCTGATGTTCCTGCTGGTGCTGTCGGGCTTGTTGAATTCGCCCCGCAATCAGCATCGCGCAGCGATCGCTCTTGGTGCCTCTTCCACGCGAGCGTTCCTGAGCGTGCTGCTGCCCCTGGCCCTGCCGGTGATCAGCATCGCGATGCTCATCCGTGCAATCGAGACGTTCAAGGTTTTCGACAGCGTCTACATTCTAACTCGCGGTGGTCCTGGCTCTGTAACGGAAACAATCTCCATGTTCATGTTCAACGGGGCGTTCGTCTATTTTCGCATGGGTTACATCGCAGCCGCCGCCCTTCTGGTATTGATCCTGGTCGCCGGTCTGTGCATGGGATTGCTGGGGCCATTGCAGCGGAACAGCAGGTAGACCCGGCATGGCCGTCCGCATTTCTGCCGTGCTGACGGCGCTTCGCCGCATCGCGGTCGCTGTGGCTGTTGTAATAACCGTCTTTCCGGTGTTCTGGCTGGTGTCAACTTCGTTCAAGCCCTACGAAGAATGGGCCAGTTCGCCGCCTCATTGGTTACCCGAGAACCCAACCCTGCAAAACTACAGGATCGTTTTTGCCCCCGAGACCGCCAGACATTTTGCCGCCAGCCAACACGGATCACTGGATTACAAGGTCTCCGGAAGCGCGTGGAAGTCGTTTGCCGATTCAGCCGTGATTTCGACCGTCGCCACTCTGCTTTCCGTGACGTTCGGAACCTTCGCGGCGTATTCCCTTTCCCGGTTCCGCGGCGGCAACAACATCGCCTTTCAGTTCTTGACCGTGCGCATGTTGCCTCCGATCGCGGTGGTCGTACCCATGGTCGTGCTGTTCTCGACGCTTCGGCTGACCGATACGCATTTCGGGCTCATTCTCGCGTATTCAGCCTTCACGCTGCCCTTCAGCATATGGATGATCCGCAGCTTTCTGGAGGACATTCCCGAGGAAATCGAAGGAGCTGCCCGGGTTCACGGCATGAGCCAGTTGCAGGCCTTTGTCTGGGTCATATTGCCATTGATCCGTGGAGG
>Ga0182030_10011591_pt1 | contig 17760 bp, 14 predicted proteins | sample 812S3MmetaG_FD_121299 | JGI IMG/M metagenome (GOLD analysis project Ga0182030, IMG submission 121299) | Permafrost microbial communities from Stordalen Mire, Sweden - 812S3M metaG (Illumina Assembly) | ecosystem: Environmental > Terrestrial > Soil > Wetlands > Permafrost | place: Sweden...
CGAAAAGAAGGGCGAAAAGAAAGGGGCCGACGAAACTACGCCGCCGAAGAAGCCGCGCGAACCAGTTTCGAAGACACCGCTCCGACGATCGCCGCGGCGTCCAGCGAATAAACCTGGCGCAGATACTGTTGCGAGCCCACCACCGACGAAAATGTGTTGCGCAGTCCCATGCGGAAGAAGAACCGTGGAGCCACGCCAGCTTCCATGAGACTTTCGGCGATCGCTCCGCCCAGCCCGCCGTCCACATTGTGCTCTTCAATGCTCACGATCCCGCCCGTCTCCTGCGCCGCCGCGATTAACGTCGCCCGATCGAGCGGCTTGATCGTATGCACGCTGAGCACACGGCACGAGATTCCCTGCCCGCCGAGCGCATCGGCCGCCCGCAGAGCCTCGCCGAGAATGCCGCCGGTGGCCGCGAGCGTGACGTCCGATCCTCGGCGCACCGTTCTGATTTTTCCGGGCTGAAACATTTCACCGGTCCCGGTGCTCAACGGCGCGGCGGATTTATCGAGCCGTAAGTAGGCCGGACCTCTTTCGCACACGAGATAGCGCGCGGCCTCGGCGGCCTCCCATACGTCGCCCGGGGAGAATACCGACATGTTCGGCAGCGAACGCAGAATTGCCAAATCTTCCGTGGCATGGTGCGACATCCCGACGGCGCCGTAGCTCATGCCTCCACCCACGGAAATAATTTTTACGTTGGCCTCGTGATAACACACGTCGTTGCGGATCTGCTCCAAACAGCGCAGGGTTGGAAAATTACCGATGGAATACGTGAATACCGTGTGGCCCTCGAGCGCTAAGCCGGCCGCGAGCCCGGACATGTTCTGCTCGGCGACGCCCACGTTGAGAAACTGCCGCGGGAATTGGGCCGCGAAGTTTTCGAGAACGCCAAAACCCAGATCGCCGGTCAGCAACAACATCTCCGGATGCTCGGGAGCCAGCTCCGTGAGCACTCGAACGACGGCGTCCCTCACTTACGCGGCCTCCAGTTCGGCCCTTGCGGATTCCAACTCGGCCAATGCCGCCGCGAATTCGGCGCCGCGCGGCGTCCGGTAGTGCCACAGGACCGTGTCTTCCATAAAGCTCACGCCTTTGCCCTTCGTGGTGTGCGCGATCACGCACAGCGGTTTCGGTGTCGCCGGCGACGAAACTTCACGGAGCGCCTTGCGCAACGCGTCGTGATCGTGGCCGTCCAACTCTTGCACGTCCCAACCAAACGCCTTCCATTTATCGGCAAACGGATCGAGCCGCAGGATCTCGGCAGTCCTGGCGAGCCCCTGCAGTTGATTGAAATCGACCAGCGCGACCAACTTCGAAAGCCCGTGATGCGCGGCGAACAGCGCCGCTTCCCACGTCGAACCTTCGTCGCATTCGCCGTCGCTCAACAAACAGAACACGCGATGCGCGGCCGACCTGAGTTTTCCCGAGTAGGCCATGCCCGCCGCGATCCCGAGGCCATGGCCCAGTGCGCCCGTCGACACTTCCACGCCCGGCACCGCGTGCGACACGTGGCCGCACAACGCCGAACCATCCTGATAGTGCGTCGCCAACTGCTCCACGGGAAAGAATCCTCGCTCCGCCAGCGCCGCATAGAGCCCCGCGCCCGCGTGACCCTTGCTCAGCACAAAGCGATCGCGTTCCGGAGCTCGCGGCGCAACTGCGTCCACACGTAATACACCTCCATGCGACACGCCTCCGTACAGCACCGCCAGCATGTCCGCGCAGGAAAAGATCGCGCCGATATGCGAACTTCCACCTGCATTCGTCATGCGCAGCGCATGTTGCCGGATCTTGCGCGCCAGCTCGCGCGTGTTCCCGGTCGCCCCTCGAAGGGCGCCGCCATCGCATCCCGCCTCCTGTTCCACCACCGCAATCAACGCCTGCCTCCGTAAAAGTTTCGAATGGCTTGCCCTACGTATTCCACATCGTCCGTCGTGAGCCACGGGTGCATCGGCAGCAGCAGCACGCGGGCGAACAATTTCTCCGTCACCGGCAGCACCCTCTGGAGCCCCAGCGCTTCCCATTGGTGCACGGCGCGCCCGCCCCACGGCAGTAACGTTCCAATCCCCTGCGCGCGCAGCGCCTCGCGCAAGTCGTCGCGCCGCTCGGCTTCGATCTCATAGTTTTGAAATACGTCAAAATGATCGGGATCGTGCGCCGGACCGGGCGGCAACAGCACCTCAGCCACCGCACTCAACGTCGCGCGATAGGCGCGCGCCAGCGTTCTCCGGCGCTCCACCACGGCACCATAGCGCTGCAATCGGTAATCGAGAATCGCGGCTTGCAGGTTATCGAGCCGCGAATTCAAACCCCATCCCACCACCTCGCCCGTCGCGCTCCGGCCATGATCCCTTCCTTCCCCGACGCGCGCGGCAATGCCTGCGTCGTTGGTGATCACGGCTCCGCCGTCGCCCAAACACCCCAGCAGCTTGGCCGGATAGAAACTGATCGCGGCCGCCGCTCCGAACGTTCCGGCGCATTGCCCGCGGAAGCGCGATCCCAAGGCCTGCGCGGCGTCTTCCACGATCATCAGACCATGCCGATCGGCCAGACGTCCGAGCTCCGCCATGTCGGCCGTGCGTCCGTTGAGCTGCGTCGGCAGCAGGGCCGTGGTGCGCGGCGTGATGGCCGCTGCCGCCGCGTCGGGGTCAATCAGATGATCTTCCCCGCACTCCACCGGAACCGGCACGGCGCCACAGAAATGAATCGCCGCCGCCGTGGCCACCATGGTGTGGGAACTGAAGATCACTTCGTCTCCAGGGCGCACACCCGCGGCCCGCAGCGCGAGCAGCAGTCCGTCAGTTGCATTGGCCACGCCGAGCGCGTGCCGGGCTCCCAAAAAGCGCGCTAGATTATCCTCGAAGCGACGTCCGTCTTCCTGCAGGATGAAGGCGCCCCGCCGGCCAACCTCGCGGAAGAGTGCCACCAGATCGTCCTCTTCGCCGAGGAACGCCTGCGGATAAGGATAAAAAGGAAGCGAGCGGATAGGTTCGCCGCGCGCCGCCACGACTGCGGTCAGCATGCTGTCTCCTCCGTGCCAGCCGCGCGCGGTGTGCGCCCGGCGGCCGCCACCTTACACAGGCCCTGCACACTTCCCAGGCCGTAGCCCAGGTGCAAAACGAAAAATACCAGCGGCATCACCAGCGCGTAGTGCGGACGCTTCTCGCGCCTCGCCACCTGCGCCGAAGCCGCGGCGCTGGCCAGCCCATAAGGGATCGCCACCACAGCCAGCGGCTCCCTCGTCCACGGCACAACCGCCAGTGCCAGGCCCAGCGACGCGACGAACAGCAGGGGAATCAAATGGCGAGGCGCTACCGGCAACACCGAGCTATAGAGAAACGGCAGGATGGCCCATTCGCCGTTCAACCAGTTATGCCGCCAGAAGGGACCCATCCGGCTGCGCGCGAAATAGTCGCTCGCGACGTCCGGCACCAACAGCGTGCGTCCTCCGGCGGCCTTTAAGCGTAAACTGAATTCCATATCTTGACTGCGCTCGAGAGCCGTATTGAAAAGGCCGATGCGCTCGAACACTTCCCTCCGCCAGCATCCTCCGAACACCGTATCGACCCAACGCGGCTCACCGCATCCCACCCGAAAGTGCGAATTGCCGACGCCAAAGCGATGACCGAGCGCCGCCACAATCGGACCGGCGAAGAATCCGGGGTCCTGCGGTAAAGTGCGCATCACGCCTCCCACGTTGTCTGCTCCCGACCGGAGCAAATGCTCGACCGAGCGCGTGAGATACTGCGGGGCAATGCACGCGTGTGCGTCCACCCGCGCGAGGATCTCGCCGCGGGCCGCCTTGATCCCGTGATTCAACGCCCATGGCGTGCTGCCTTGGGGGTTTTCCACCAGTCGAACGCGCGCGTCGCGGCGTTGATAGCTGGCGATCAGTTCCCGTGTGCCGTCCGTACTGCCGCCGTCGATGACCAGCACTTCGAGGCGATCCGGAGGATAATCGTTCGCCACCACCGACGCGAGGCAACCTCCCAGGAAGCGCACTTCGTTGCGGCACGGAATGATCACCGTCAGAAATGGTTTCATCCGCTCGCTCCGTGGCTCGGAATTCCCGCCTCCGGCGGCGGCACAGGAGGACGGGGTGCAAGATTCGTTCTTGGTTTCGTTCTTGGCTGCATGACGACGACGGGCTGCAGCGGCGGTCCCCAGGAAGTGTCGGGCATAGATTGCGGAACCTTGCGCCTCGCCCGCCGGCCTTCCCGGCAGGCAAAGAACAATGCACCCACCGGAATCAACGCTCCTTCGATAATCAATCCCTTGTAACCCTCCGGACCGGCGCGAACCAGGGGTGCGATATTGGCCACGAAGGTCCATGGGGCAATCACGGCAAAGAGGCGCAGCAGGATTCCCCGCCGGCCTCCATAGCGCCCGTGCGCGTTGAGGCACATGGACCACACCAGGCCCATCACGATGCCGCCCAAAACCACGCCCGCATAGCCGAAATTCAAATACCAACCGGTGGCGTGATGCAGAGAATATCCCTGATTTTGGATCGTGCCGACGCTCTCGGTGTAGTACAGATAAATATCGCGAGGCCTCTCCGGCCACAAAACGCGCGGCACCAGCGCGCAAGCCAAACTGTACAGGCTGTAGCCGAAATTGATCGGCGTGCGCGCGGCCAATACGCCATACATCGAGAAGTGCGCGGCGAAGGCTTCATTGCTCGAGGACACGAACCGGCCGACTTCGTTCGCTTGGCTCAAACGTTGCGTCACTGCATCCCACAGGCCCGAAAGAGACTCCCCGCGAAACAGGTCGATGGTATAGAGGAACCACATGCCGAGCGACCCCGCCAGTCCGGCGCGCAACCAATTGGGACGTTCCGTCGATGCCACGTAAGCCAGAAATCCGGCGACCAACGCCGTGAACACTTCGTTCTTGTTGCCCAGCAGGAACGCGAAGGCGCACATGCCTCCTAACAGCGTTACGTAGCCCGGCCATACATAGACCGGGGCGGCGCTCACAAAATAGCGGGAATTCCGTCCCGCCGCGAGCACGGCGACCCCGATCGCCGGAGGGATCAGCGCCACCCGGTTCAACACCTGATGCAGCGTGAACCAATCGCCCGGATCCGAACGCGTGTAGCGATAGGCCGAGGCGTTGATCGCATAGGCGATTCCCAGCTTTTCCCGCATAATCAGGAAACTGCCGATGGCTGCGGCAAAGCCCAGCAGGAGAATCGGTTCATGCCGCAGCAGCAGGCGGGGATAGGAACGGGCACGCGCCTTGCGCAAGGTGCAGATCATCGTCAATTCGACGGAAATAATAAACACGGCATACAGCACCAGGGCGATCAGATAGTTGTCGTCGAGCGCGATGGGAAACATTTTGCTTTCCAAATAGTGGTACACCATGCCGCTGTTTCCGCCCTGCTTGTCGAGGATCAGCGACCACGCGCCGTACAGCGACCAGTAGTACAGTGCCGCGATGCCCACCGGGATTCCGAAATCCCGCCGCGATCGATAGAGCACCAGCGCCAGCAGCGCGATCACCACCGTCGAGGCGGAAAGAACCGCGTAGTATTGCATTACCGCAGACGCTCCCCACGGCGGCCCAACACAGACGGCGACGCCAGGTGCCGGTAGAGGTCGCACAACCTGGCGGCCACGCGATCGGCCGAAAACTCTCCCAGCCGGCGGCGTCCGTCGCTGCGCTCGCGCCGCGACACAATCTCCACCAGAGCGTCCGCCAAGGCTTGCGGATCGCGTTCGACAATGCGCGTGGCCCGCACGTTGCGCAGCCGTTCGGCGACGTCGCCCACATCCACACTCACCACCGGTAAATTGCAGGCCAGCGCTTCCTGCACCACGGTGGGAGATCCTTCCTGGTCGCTCGTCACCAACAAACAATCGGCGGCGTTCATGTAAGTGGGGATCGCCGCGGGAGGACACCCTCCGTTGAGGATCTCGAGGCGCATCCCGGGCACAGTTTGGCGGGCCACCGCCACGGCAGCCTGTGCTAAATCGACCCGCTTAATGCCGGGATTGTAGCTGGCGTTGAACAGAATCACCGGAGCATCTCCCCCCCATCCCAACCTGTGCCGCGCCTTCTCGCGAGGCTGCGGATAAAACACGTCCGCATCCACTCCGCTCGGGAGAACGATGGCGCGTTCGCGCCTCCACTGGAGCCGTTCCCGCAAGCGCGCGCTGACGCACACGACTTGGGCCGCGGCCAGCGACGCCAGCTGCGACAGCATGCGGCCGAGCCAACCCCGGACACGGCCGAAGCTGGGCCCGTTCGCCGGATTCAGGTCGCCGCCGCGAAACGTAATCACCAGCGGGTGGCCCCGCCCCGCCAGCGCCGAAAACAGCGCCGTCACCGTTCCGTAGTGCGCATGGACCACCTGCGGGCGAGTCGCTTTCAGTTGCCCTCGAAAACGCACATATTCGCGCGCCAGCCGCCACGGCGAGGTGCGCGAGCGCAAATAGAACACCTCGACATCGACGCCATGGTCGCGCAGCGCGTTCGCTTGCCGGCGCGCGAAGATCATGGAGCTGCCGACTTCCTCTCCCGGGATGACAAACAGGACACGCAATTTCGCCGGCTCGGGCGCGGCCCCCGCAGCGCCCATGGTTGGCGCACAGATGCTTGGCGTCGAGACCGCCTGCTCAAGTTGCTTTTCCGGATTCATCCGAAGCACCGCTCGCGCGCCCCGGGCGCCGCCCGGAAAATCAGCCAGCGCAGCAACTTTCCCCACGCCAGCGCACTCGCCGGATGACGCCACAAAAGCGCCACATAGGATCGCAACGAACCCCCGTAATCCCCGGCCAACAGGCGATGATCGGCCTGCTTCAGAAACGCTCCCAGCGCGTGCGGCGTCTCTTTCAATTGCCGCGCCGCCTCTTCGAGCGCGGCGTCCACGTCGGCGTCCAGTCCGCTTTTTCGCGCCCATGCCAGCGCCTGCGTGGCTTGGTGCACCTGCGCCTGGTCGGTGGCGCGCTGCGCACTCACGGCCCCGCGGCGATAGCGGTAGTGATAGAGCGGCTCCGCCAGATTCGCGCCGCCGCCGCGGTCGCACAGCCGCCAGAAAAAGTCATAGTCCTGGGAGCACACGAACGCTTCGCGATACCCTCCGATCGCGCGTGCGATCTTCGTCCGGAACATGGTCGCCCCGTGCACGAACGGATTTCCCGCGGGCAAAGCCGCTTGGATCGCGAGCGAATCCTGCGGTAAGTTCGTGGCCCACAGCCGCGCGCCGCGCTCCTGATGCATCCACGCATTGGAGCCGCACACCGCCACGCCGGGATGCGCCTCGAGGTATGCCACCTGTTTCCGCAGCCGCTCCGGCTCACTCCAGTCGTCGGCATCCTGCCGCGCCACGTAGCGTCCCTGCGCGTCCCCGAGACCCAGGTTCAAGGTTTTGGTCAAGCCCCTGGACGGCTCGTGACGTTTCAGCACGATGCGGGCATCGCGCGCGGAATATCGTTCCAGCGCCGCGAGGACGCTGCGGTCTTGCCCGCCGTCGTCGTAGATCAGGAAATCGAAATCGTCGAACGTTTGCTCGAGAATCGACTCCACGGCCTGTGCGAGCATCGCAACCGGCACGTCGCGCACGCTCATCAAAACGGTCACCGCCGGAGCACACCTGGCGGCCGCCGACTCGGAACTGCCTAGCTCGATGGTTTCCGGCATGCCTGCTCCTTTCCGCTCCCTCTTTCCCATTCCCGTCACCAATGCGCTCCCCAGCGCTCGGCCCAGGCCGCGAACGCAAACAGTGTCCACAGGCGCTGACCGCTTAGCCCTTGTTGCGCCGACTCCGCAAACCAGGGACAGGGAACCAACTTAGCGACGCTTTCGCGCAGCGGCCCTTCCATCCAGCGGCTCACCGGAGCGCCGAATCCGTGCTTGCGACGCGCGAGCACTTCGGCCGGCAACTCGCCCGCGTAGGCCGCCCGCAGCAGCACTTTCTTTTCGCGTCCCCGCACCAGATCGCGGGCCGGCAGCGTTTGCCCCCATTCGAGAACGGAGTGGTCGAGCAGCGGCGCGCGGCCTTCCATCCCGAACGCGCCCAGTGCGATGTCCATCTTGTAAGTGAGTCCGTTGGCCAACCCCAATTCCCGATCCGTCCGCAGCGCGTGCTGGAGCGCGCCGCCGCTCGCCTTGCCGCGGCGCCTGGTGAGCGCGACTTCCTCGAGCCAATCCGCCGCGTTCGCGCCGCCGCGCTCTTCCACCAAGCGCTGGCGATCGACGGCGCGGAACAAACTTTTCGAGTGGACGTAAACGCCCGTTTCGCCGCCCCCGGCTCCATCGCACAATCCCGCCGCCGCGGCCACGGACTTCACCGCCTGCTTCACGCCGATGTATTCGTAATGCGCATACCCGCCGAACGCTTCGTCGCCCCCATCCCCGTCGAGCACCACGCGATAGCGCCCTCCGATGGCTTCGGCCAAGGCAAAACAGGCCAGCGCGGAACTGTCGGCAAAGGGTTCGTCATAGTGATACAGGACCTCATCGAATTTCGCCGCCAGAGGGACCGCATGGGCGTCGACGATGGTATGCTGCAAACCCAAGCGGCGGGCCACCTGGCGCGCATACGGCAAGTCGGTCTCATCGCTGTCGAAGCGCACCGTGAATGCCTCGGGACGCACTCCTTGCCGCACGCATTCGGCGGCGATCACCGAGGAATCCACGCCGCCACTGAGCGAAATCGCCACGGGAACATCCGCGCGCAGCCGGAGGCGCACCGCCTCGCCCAGGCGGGAACGCAGCTCTTCGATCCTCTGCCCCCGGGCCTTCTGGCCGCGGATCCTTTGCCCGCTCGAGCTTTGCCGGCTCGACGAAACGCCGCCTTCGGGCGCGTGGCGAGCCACCCACCAGCGTTCGGGTTGTGCTTCCTCTCCGAGGGCCAATCGCGGCCGGGGATTTCCACTCTCGGCCGCCGCCCCCTGGGCCGCGCCGCGAAAGCGAAGCAGGTGGCCGGCCGGCAACTTGCGGCAGTGTTTCATCACGGCGAGCGGCGCCGGGATGTAGCCCAACGCCAGGTACGCATCCACCGCCACCGGGTCGAGCTGGCGATCGTGAAACTCTTCGAGCGCTTTCAACTCGCTGGCAAACGCCAGCGTCTGCCCGTCCCAAAAATAGACCAGCGGCTTTTCGCCCGCCCGGTCGCGCCCCAGCGTCAACTCCCGCCGGAGGTGGTCCCACAGGGCGATGGCGAACATCCCATGCGTGCGCTCAAGCGCCGCCTCCACCCCCCACGCCGCGCACGCTTCCAAGAGAACTTCGGTATCGGTCGCCGTGCGGAACACGCCGCCGAGGTCGTGGCGGATTTCACGATAGTTGAAGATTTCTCCGTTGAAAACGATACTCCAACGTCCGTCCTGGGAATGCATCGGCTGGCGGCCCGCCTCGCTCAAGTCGACAATCGGCAAGCGCCGGTGACCCAGCGCCAGCCCGCCGCTGCTCCACACGGAATTGGCATCCGGACCGCGGTGCCTTTGCACGTCCAGCATCCGCAGCACACACTCGCGGGGCGTCAGGCGTCCCCGCGCGCCCGCCGCTTTCTCCGCTATCCACACACCCGCAATGGCACACATAGGAATGGCTGCGGAACTTACAGCGGGCTCACGCGCTGCCGCGGCGTGGCGGATCCGGCGGCCACGCGCGAAGCTCGATCGCGCAGCCATTCTTCGCCGGCCTCCACGAGCCACCACGATCTCTGCGCTCCCTTCGTAAACAGGGCGCGCCACGCCGCGCAGGCGGCATCCGCATGACCGGTGCGCAAGCGCGCGCGCACCGTCAGCAGCAGATGCAGGCGAGTGTTCGCGCGCCACGCCTGCCGCCACATCGCACTGCGCAGCCCACCGAAGGCGCTCGGCATTTTTTGGCCCATCTCCTTGCCGATTTCCTTGCCCACTTCCGTGCCCATTTCCTTCTTCATGATTTCCGCAATTTCCTCCTGCATGCGGACGCTCCCCAGGCGGTTGCTCCAGTTGCCCGGATGGCGGCGATTATTCACACCGTAGCGCGGCAGTAGCGCGACGGGATGTTTCTTCGCCGCTCTGACGAACCAATCCGTATCGGCCAGCGCATAGGTGGGGTCGAACCGCCCCACGTCTTCCCACACGCGTCGCCGCATCACGATCGTCGACGGATGGAAGGGCCAATCGTAGTAGCGCAGCAAATACCAAAACAGGTTTTTCCGGTGAAGCACAAAAGGTTTCTTCCGCCGCAAAGGCCGCAGTTCGACGCTGGTGCCTTCCGGCGAGTCGATCCAGTCGGCAAAACCCGAGTGCACCCAACCCACGTTTGGATGCGCTTCGAGATACGCTGCCGACGCCTGCAAATGGCCCGCCCGGTAAACGTCGTCGTCCGAACACCACGCGATGAGGTCGCCGCAGGTCGCCTCGATCGCGGCGTTCCAATTCTCAACCCCACCCGTATTCTTACTCTGCCGCAATAGCTTCACGCGCCCGTCGCGCTCCGCCAGCTGCCGAACCACGGACACCGTGGCGTCGCTCGATGCGTCATCCGCCACCACCACCTCGAGCGGTGCGCGCGATTGTTCGAGCGCCGCCCGAATCGCCGCCGGCACCATCGCCGCGCGATTATAGGTGGCGATGGCCACCGAAATCGTCAGCTCACGCCGCGGCGGATCGAGCGGTATCCAATTTAGATTCGATTCCATGTCATCCCCGAAATGAGCAGCACCACGGCCAAGCCCGCGCACCACACCGCTACCGCGCTGCGTTCGAGCTCAATGCCGCATCGCCACCTGGCGAGCGCGGCGGCTGCCACCAGATGCACGCCGTACATGCAGACGAAGCCCAGCGCCGCGCTCTCCGCGCCCGCGATCCTGCGCGACAGCAGGATCGACACACCGGCAAATGTCGCGTACGCCGCCGTATCCAACAGCAGGAAGGCCTTCATGTCGGCGCGCGCCAGCAGGGGCAACGAAAGAATCCAGCTGCCGATTTTGAGATAGTCCCCCAGCAGCGTCCAGCGCAGCAATCCGGCGGAGGGGCGGAAGGACGGCGCATACAGCATTTCGACCACCCACGGCTTTACGAGGGCGATCGCAGCGATCATCACGGCCGCGATCGGCATCGCCAGCAGCAATACGCTACGGATGTGTTCGCTCTGTTCCCGTGCCGATTGGGCGCGCGCCAGCAGCGGCAGGCAATACGTTTGTAGTGATGCCAGCAGCAGCGACGCATGATTCATGCTGATGTTCCAGGCCGCGTCAAACCATCCCGCCGCCGTCAGTCCCTGCTGGGAGATGATGCGGCCGCGCACCATCAGCAGCGCGCCCGTGGCGATCCCTCCGCTGACGAACATCGCCAACGAAACCGATAAGAACGACTGCGCCGCACCGCGCGACCACCAGCTTCCTGGGCCGCGCACCCAATCTTTCCACTGCGGCCACGCCGCCACCAACGGCCACACCGCGGCGGCCGCGGCGATTCCCGTGGCCAGTGCGGCCAGCATCGCGAGGCTTCCCGGCCCGTCGCCGGTCAGCGTTTGCCGGACGGCGCGAGCCACCGGCCACATCCCCACGGCCAGCACCAGCGGCGAGACGATCTGCACTTTTGCCAACGTTTGGATCCGTCCCATGGCATTCAATAGGGAGGTGACGAAAATCAGCGCGCTCGAGAACAGCACGCTCACGGCGATCCAGCCAAACACGCCCTTGCCGAACAGCCCGAGCCCTGCAATGTTCCGCAGTGCTCCGGCAAACACGACGCACCCGCCGCAAACCAACACGGTTGCGATCGAGAACAGCAGCGCCGCGGTGCGCACGTATTCGCGCCGCTCTTGTGCCGTTCGCGAACTCGCGCCTTGGATGACCGCCGTCTGCCCGTTCACGGTAGCGGCAATCAGAGCGCCCTGCCGCACCTGCTGCAGCGTGACCAGCGTGGCGATCGCCGCGGGACCTGCCTGCGCCGCCAGAATTTTCGATGCTACGGCGCTCAATACGCTGCTCGCCAATGCACCGCTCCCGGTTGCCGCCAGAGCGCGTGCCGTGCGCCGGCCACCGGACTCCCACAGATCTCCCAGCCGCGCCGCGACTCGCTGCATGGGTTTACTTGGAAGCGCCTGATCCAAAGACGACGGACTCGGAGACTCCTCAATCGGAAACGATGGACTGGGGGACGCCTGACTCGGAAGCGAGGGACTCGGAAAACTCATGAGGAAAGGTTCGTCTTGCGTCTATGGTTATGCAAACCGGTTATGAAAACCGGGTTTACGGCCGCCGTTACTGCCGCGCCCAGAAGGCCGGTGCTCCTGCGCTGGCCGCCGCGCGCTGCTCCGCCATCAGCGTAAGATATTCGTCGCAATTGCGGATGTAATCGGACTCGCGATAGACCTCCGACGCCAGCACCAACAGCACCGCGTCGCGCGAATACTTGTACTCCGTGGTCCAGATCATCGGCGGAACATAGAGGCCCAGCTCCGGACGGTCGAGCGTGACTTCCGCGCTGCCTTCGCCGTCGAACAAACGCACGGAGCAGCTGCCGTTCACCGCGATCAGAAATTGATGCAGCTTGCGATGGGCGTGTTCGCCGCGCACCTCGCGGCTGGGCACGCCGAACACTAGAAAATAGCGGGCCACCGAAAAGGGCAGCGATTGATGGATTTCGCCGAAGCTCAAGTGTCCGCGTTCGTCGCTGATGCGCGGGAGCCGGCACAAGGACGCGCCCCCCAATAGCGGCGTCGCCGTCACCGTCTGCCCGGGACGAATCTCGTGCGACAGCGGCGTCCGCGCCTTTAAGCGGCCTTCCCCGCCCGTCTGCCCATCTATATATCCGGTCACGACCGCCGGATTTCCCACCACGATCGCGAAGGCCGGCACGTCGCGCGTCACCACCGCGCCCGCGCCCACCATCGCCCGCATGCCGATCGTCACACCCGGCAGAATGGTGGCATTGGCGCCGATCGACGCTCCCGCGCGAACCACCGTCGCCGCGTATTGCGCCGGACGTTGGCGGCTCCTGGGGAACGGATCGTTCGTAAACGTGACGTTGGGACCCACGAAGACGTCGTCCTCCAGCGTCACGCCGTCCCACAATTGCACGCCGCATTTCAGCGTCACGCGATCGCCCACCACCGCTCCACCCTCGATGAAGGTGTGATCGCAGATGTTGCACTCGGCGCCGATCCGCGCCCCCGCCAACACGTGCGCGAACGCCCAGATCCGGGTGCCGTCCCCGATCGCGTCGCTCTCCACCCTACTGTCAGGATGTTTGCGATACGGTTTCCGCGGGAGATCCGCCGTGTCCCGCGCTGTGCTTTCGTCCGATATCCGGGCGCTCAAAGTTTCGAGCGCTTGCCGTGTTCCGATCGCCCTCGTGCTCATCTCGTTGACCCTCTCCGTAATAGTCCAAGTACCATTGGGCGAATTTCCCCAGCCCCGTTTCGATCGTCGTCGTCGGACGGAATCCGGTGAACTGCCAGAAATCCTCCACATCCGCGTGGGTCGCCACCACGTCTCCCGGCTGCAGCGGGAGAAAGCGCTTCTTCGCGCGCCGTCCCAGCGCCCGCTCCAGCGTTCCAATGAAATCCAGCAACCCGACCGGTTGGCTCGCCCCCACGTTGAACAGCCGGTAGCCTTGCGGCTCGCGTTCCGCCACGCGCACCACGCCTTCGGCGATGTCGTCGATGTAGGTGAAATCGCGCTGCATCCGCCCGTAGTTATAAACGTCGATCGTTTCGCCGCGCACAATCGCCTGCGCAAAACGGAAGGGCGCCATGTCCGGACGTCCCCACGGCCCATAGACCGTGAAAAATCGCAAACCCGTCGCCGGGATCTGGAACAGATGGTGATAACAATGGGCCATCAATTCGTTGGCCCTCTTGGTCGCCGCGTAGAGCGACACCGGTGTATCGGCACGATCGTCAATGGCAAATGGCAGCTGCCGGCTGGTTCCATACACCGAACTGGACGACGCGTAGATCATTTGCCGCACGTCGGTTCCGCGCACCCCTTCGAGAATGTGCAGAAATCCGGTCACATTCGTTGCCACGTACACATGCGGTTGATCGATCGAATGCCGCACGCCGGCCTGCGCCGCCAGGTGAATCACCTTGTCGAAGCGCTCGCGCAGAAAGATCTCTTCCATGGAATTCCGGTCGGCAATGTCGGCCGCGATAAAGCGAAACCTCGGGTCGAGCGCCAACGGCGCCAGCCTCGCGTACTTCAATTGGGGATCATAGTAATCGTTCAGATTATCCAGGCCCACGACTTCCTCGCCGCGCTCGAGCAACAGGTGCGCGACCCGCGCGCCGATGAATCCGGCCGCACCCGTGATCAGTGTCTTCATCGTTTGTCTCTTGGGTACCTTCCCTTGAGTCCTCTCTCTTGGGTACGATCGCTCCTACGATTCCACTTCCGCTTCCGGCTTCGCCTGATAGTAGGAGCGGTAGTAACCGTAGTAGTAGTAGCTCTCGCTCAGTTCCTTGTGCACTTCGTTCAGCACCAGGCCGATGACCTTCACGCGCAATCGGTTCAGGATCGTGAGCACGCTGCCCACGGCCTTGCGGCTGGTCTGCCCCGCGCGCGCGACGATGATCACGCCGTCCACCGCCGTCGCCATATGCAGCGGTTCGGCGAAGCCCAGTAGCGGCGGAGCATCCAGAATCACCAGATCGAATTCCGCCGTCGCATCTTCGATCAATTCGCTGACGCCGCGGCCCATCAGGTCGGACGCTCTCCGTGTCGGCGGCCCCGCCGGTAGAATGCTCAGGTTGGGAATTTCCGGGACCGAGAGCAACGCCTCGCGCCAGGGAATCTCCGCCATCAGGACGTTGAACAAACCCACCACGCTCGGGAGATTGAAGTTCCGGTGCACGCTCGGACGCCGCAGGTCGCCGTCGATCAGCAGCGTCCGCTTGCCCTGCCCCGCATGCACCGCGGCCAGGTTCGCCGCCGTCGTGGTCTTGCCTTCCCCGGGCGATGCGCTCGTCACCATCAGCGAGCGGTAGCGGTGTTCGAAATTCGCCAGCAGGATCGAATTGCGCAGCGTGCGAACCGACTCCTGGAATCCCGACGAATCCGCCTCGGCATCGGACGACGCGCTCTCGATCAATCCCCGCAGCGCTCCCGTGCCGCGATTTTTCAACAGCGGGAGACTGCCGATCACCTCCGTATGCAGCGTCCGGGCGACTTGCTCGGGATCGCGGACGGTCTTGTCCAGAATGTCGCTGGTGATCGCCGCGCCCCCGGCCACGAGCGCCGAAAACAGGACGGCGAGCAGGACATTCAGCAGGATGTTCGGAAAAACCGGTTTCAAAGGTGGCCGGGCCGCATCGGCGATCTTCACCGCGTTGCTTTGAAATCCGGCGTTGATTCCGGCTTCTTTGATCTTGAGAACCAGCTGCTCATACAGCGTCCGGTCCGCGTCCGCTCCGCGCTTCAGCGTCTGGTAGTCGTAGTAACGGGCGTTCACCCGGTCGAAGTCTGCCTTCGCTTCCGCCACAGCCGCGTTGACCATCTGTTCGTGCCGTTGGCTTTCCGCATATTCAATCCCGACGCGATCCACCACTTGCTGGCGGGTCGACTCCAGCGCTTGCTGCACTTCGGCCAGCTGCGCCTGCGCCTTGCGATACTCGGGATGGTTCGCCCCATAGTGCGACTGCACTTCGGAAAAGCGCTCGCGCGCTTCGTTATAGTGTTCGCTCAGACGCCGCAGCTCTTCGCCCTGCGGCGCCGCCAGCGCCGCTTCCATGGTTCCCGCCGTCACCGATTGATAGGCCGCTTCCTCCTTCAACCGAGTGGCCTGCGCATTGGTGAATTCGGTGTTCAACTGCAAAAGCCGCGCCGAGAGGATGTTGGTTTTCTCTTCCGGATTGATGACGTTCAATTCCCGTTCGATGCTGGCCACGGCCTGCCCGGAGCTCTCCATCTTGACTTTCAGTTCCTCCATCTGCCGCTCCATGAAGTCCGCAACTCCCGCAGCGCCGCGCAAGCGGATCTCGTAGGTATGCTCCAGGTAGGATTGCGCGATGGCATTGGCCGCATCCGCCGCCAACTGCGCGTTCTCCGAGCGGTAGCTGATCAACATCAGATACGTGTTGGGCGGACGTGTGACGCGCAGCAGCTTCAGCGTGACCGGAGCTTCTTCGTGCCCGGGAGCGATCGCGGACGTTTGTCCTTCCGCCTTCCGCAGTCCGAAGCGTTGCTCCACTGGACGCAATACGCTATCGGATTCCACCAACTTCATCTGCGTGGCCAGGAACTGATCCGCGTCGTTCAACGCGCTCTTGGCGGCCTCGTCTCCCACCACGCCCGGCGGCGTTTGCCGGTCCACGTCGATCGTGGCCGTCGCTTCATAGATGGGAGTCAGCCGTTCCGATAGGAACGCCGTCAAGGCAACCACCGATGCCATGAACGTCAAGATCCTCCAGCGATGCCTCTTCAGCACCCATAGGTATTGCAGGAACGCTCGTTTTCCCTCCTCGGGCTCGTCGTCTTGTTGCTGCTGCTGCGCTGAAAATTGCTGCGGCGAAAACGTCTGGGCGTATTGCAGCGGCACCCGCGACGGCTCCATTACGACCGGCACATTCGCTTCTTCCTGGTTCATCATTGCGCTTGCGATTTCCTGAAACCTTTCCAAGATTTAGTGCACGCCCAGCACGAGAATGCCGGAGGTGGTCGCGATCCCAAAACCCACCACTTTTTCTATCGCCGTCATCGTGGCCCTCCGTTTCCGGTTATCCGGGACATACAGGATGTCGTTGGCCGACATCGGCACATCGGGCGATTTGCGATCCATAATTTTCTGCAATTCCACCGGAATCTCCTGCGGCGCGCCATCCCCGTGGCGATAGATGTACGCCACCTTGGTCGAATACGGCATCAATCCCAACGAGAGCGACAACGCCTTCAGCACGCTCATTCCCGCCCCGCCATCCAGTTTGAATCCTCCCGGCTGTTTTACATTGCCGACCACAAACACGCGCCCGATGTTGGGCACACGCACTTCTTCCCCGCCCTCGAGCGTGACGTTCAACCCCGCCTCCCGGCCCTCGATCAGTGCCTTGACCGGTATGCGCTCCACCACTCCCGGCGTCCCGTCGCTGGCTTTCCTGGTGATCAGCACCTCGGACGCCGCGTCGTCGGTCAAACCCTGCGCGCGCGTCAGCGCCTCCACCAGCGACGTCGGTCCAACCGCCTGAAACGTCAGCGGAGCCTTCACCGCTCCCACCACGCTGATGGGATGGCTCTGATACTCGGCAATCGACACCGTGACCGCCGGATCCACCAGAATTTGAGCCTGCTCCAGTGCCTCGGCCAGCTTGGTCTCTAACTCCGCCGGCATCAATCCCAGCACGTAGATCCTGTCCCGCAACATCGGCAAGCGGATCTGGCCCTCTGCACTCACCCGTAGCGTGCGCGAAAATTCCGGCGCTCCGTAAACCGATACCGCCAGCAGATCGTTCCTCCCAATCGGCTGCGCGGGCAGATTCGGCCCGGTTTCCGCCGGCGCCGAGGGCGTCACAAACTGGCCGTAGGCCAGTCCCGCGCCACCGACCATTGCCGCCAGCAGTGCCCGCCGGCACGTGCCACCGAGCACCTTCCAACGCGGCCTATCGCGATCGCTAAACATGCAGGACTCCCCTTTCTTCTCGAGCGGGAAATGAATACCGACGTACGGGCGAACCAGCAACCAGCGGTGCGGCTCATGCGCCCGGCAGCCACCGCGATACAAGCGGCACCACCGACGTGGCGTCCACTTGCACGGCCACCGCGCGTTGCAGAAGTTCGACGCTCACGATCAGTTGCAGCGCGTCTTTTTCCCG
>Ga0182030_10011592_pt1 | contig 17759 bp, 16 predicted proteins | sample 812S3MmetaG_FD_121299 | JGI IMG/M metagenome (GOLD analysis project Ga0182030, IMG submission 121299) | Permafrost microbial communities from Stordalen Mire, Sweden - 812S3M metaG (Illumina Assembly) | ecosystem: Environmental > Terrestrial > Soil > Wetlands > Permafrost | place: Sweden...
CTCATATTAGTGTTGTGGTCTTCTAATACCTTGAAAGGTTCTAAGCGTTTTTGTTCTTGTTTTCCTAGAAGTTCTAATTTTTGAGCTTTTTTTAACTCATATAAAGATCTCTGACTAGTGTGGATTAATTCATTTCTGTTACTCATATAATCTTGATTGTAACATATTTTTGCATGTTTTGCAAGTGTAAACACTATAAAGTGAAAAAATAGATGATATCGGTAACGTAAATGAAGGCCATCGTAGAAGCTGTAGCAACTAGAATTCAAGATAGCCAACAGCTACATATCGCTGTTCTTCACGAAGCGGTCAGTTTTCGATCTGCCGCTTACGTGCCTGGATAATCGCCTTGAGTAGAGCATCGGGTATTGGTTTTTCTGGAATAAAGTGAATACTTCCAGTGGTCTGTTCAAAAGCCGACATGTCTACACCAAGCCTTTCAAGTGAGCTGAATGGATAAAGGCTAAGGAAGTTCTTGTTAGCCATAATAGCCACCAGTGATTTTCCTCTGTATTTCAGCGACGGCATGGAATAGCTTAATTCTTCAGTTGTCCCGGGAACTTCTTGCCGCACTACATCGTACATATGCTCAATAATTACCTTATCAATATCGCTAAGATTCGCTAGATAATCGTCTATTACTGACATTGCGCTGATTATAGCAAAAAGAGGCAGTGAAGGTCACTAAGTTTTCACCAAGTATAAGGAGTTACTGTAGTTATATATTTACTAAATTGGAGGGCCGTGTGTAATGCAGTTGTAACTAAATTAAGAGAATGTAAGCCAGATATTATAAGTTTGCAGTTAAAAAATCTTTAAGCGCAGTAAGCTCTCTTTTGACTGAATCATAATAGTAGGTTTTTATGCCAACCGTCTCTGCACTTTTTACGGCTTCTTGATTATGTTCAAAGAAAATAACATCTGCGTTAGTTAGATTAAAATGATTTAACATTGTTCGAAAATATTTCGGATCAGTCTTCTCTGGATTATGTTTCAGCGTAAAAACTTCGTAAGGGGACTTACTTAAACCAAACTCTTTGAATTGCTCATCATTTGCTCCGGTAAGGACAATCTTCCTATTTGGAAATTCTTCAAGCATTTCGTGCATCTCTTCAAAGATAGTGCCATCTCTTAAAACTAAGCCATCTATCGCATCAACTAAAATTGTTTTCATAGTTTAAGTATAACAAAAAACAGAGTCTAATAACCTCTGTTTAACCATAAGCGATATGGAGGGCCCGGTGGGACTTGAACCCACGACACCCTGCTTAAAAGGCAGGTGCTCTAACCAGCTGAGCTACGGGCCCATTATCAAATAATTTTTATTTGATCATATAAGATTATCTCTGTTTCTATTACATTGTCAATCTATTCTTTGGATTTGCCACGATGTTTTGAATGCCCTGAGTGTGAACTCTGTACTACATCAACGATTGCAACCAGCAAACCTATGGCGACTATTGGAATCTGATATTTTTGTACTATACTCCAGACGCTATTACCTGCAATCGAATTTTGAGCTGATGCAGAAAGTAATGGAATAATAATTAAGCATCCCAATATCCCAGTCGCGATTGCTGGAAAAAGTTGCACCAACCACTTACTTTTGCCACGATAATGCTTAGAAAATACTAAGATTACCACGACTGGCACTAAAACTATAATAATTCGTACTAAACTATGTGAAACTATAAACCTACTAGTTAGGTTATTTTCTTCTAGCTTTGTGTTTATATAGCTTAGGTTCTTATCAGCAAATTGTAACAGTGTATTACCAGCACATAAGGATAGAAATACTAATCCAGCATTAGTCTTAGAGAGTAGTAACACGACAACTGTCGCAACTGCGACACCAAATAAAATAGCTTCTGTCATCTAATTTATAATAGCATAAGCACTACCTGCTAAGCGCCGATTCGATCTCGTCTTTGGTTGCCCCTAGCATTTTGTTCGATATATTCGATAACACTTTTAGCAACGTCGTGTTTTGTCACTTTTTCGATTCCAAACCCTGGACTAGAATTTACTTCTAGGATTAGTGGGCCACGGTCAGAACGCAACATATCTACACCGCAAATAGGGAGTCCCATAGCTTTTGCAGCCTTTTGGGCAATTTTTCTTTCCTCATCAGTAAGTTTAACTGGACTGCCTTCTCCGCCTTGGTGCAAATTTGATCTAAAGTCATCGTCCAGGCTCTGCCTTTTCATACTTGCTATTACTCGTCCACCAACCACAAATGCTCTAATATCTGTACCTGAGCTCTCAGCGATATATTCTTGGACTAGAAAGTTAACACCCTCAACATAAAACGCCTGCATTACCGCCTGAGCAGCTTTTTTAGTCTCTGCTAGTACGACGCCATTGCCTTGAGTGCCTCGAGCAACCTTAATTATTAGTGGAGCACCGCCGGCTTGTTCAATAACTTCCTCAGTTTCACTTGCTGCTCTAGAAAACACTGTCTTTGGAATACCAACACCAGATCTAGCTAAAATTTGCATAGCTCTAAGTTTATCCCTAGAACGATTAATAGCTAGAGAGTTCGCTGTAGTAAAAACGCCTTGCATTTCAAATTGACGACACACTGCAGTTCCATATTTAGTAAGTCCTGCAGCGATTCTTGGAATGATTACATCTATATCATGGACTTCTTCGCCCTTAAAGCTAACTACTGGATTATTCTTTTGCACTGTCATATAACATCTTGAATAATCGATTATTCTGACTTCATGGCCGCGTTCTATCGCGACTTCCTTAAGCCTTCTTGTTGAATAATTACCTGGGCCTTTAGATAAAATTGCTATTCTCATATTAGTTACCTCTTTATATATCTAGTAAATCTAAACAAGGTGTTTGTTTACATCAACTAGAAAATTATATGTGCTTAAAAATTTGCGACCAATTATAACTGGCCATCTCATTGTTGTTCTATCCGCTAAACTTAACATGGTTGAGTAGTTTTTTCCAGCTATATTAATTTTGGTTATTATAAAATATCTTTCTTGCTTTATACCATTCGAACTTTTCACTGATTTACTAGAGTAATCTTTGGCTTTAATATCTACATCAGGGTTATCAAATGGTGAGAAATGTAACTCTTTACCGGTCGGAGTTTCGACTTCTTTTATTTTCGTACAATGGAAGGCGCCACTATATGCACCAGTATCAATCTTGGCCTTAATTGAATCAATCCCAAAATCGGGAAAATCAATAGTTTCAAAAATGCCAAGGATATTTCTTTCCATGTAATGTTTATACCACAGTTAGCACAGATATCGATGCTAATTATTTTTTAGAAATTACCCTGTAGAATGCAAAGCCGATAATTATTAACACAATTAAAAGCAAAGTAATCATTAAGGGAATAAATCCCTTGGAATTAATTTTAGTTTTATTAAGCATTAGTTTTATTTTACAAAAATAAATATAAATCACGAAGTTTTTCTAGAAAAATGATTTCTTAGGCGAGCTCTTAAATTTTTCTAATAACTCTTTTTGTTCTTTAGAAAGTTTAGTTGGAGTATCTACTACGATAGTTACGATATGAGCACCCCTTTGACCACTCTTCATATTCGGTACTCCATGATTAGATAACTTAAAGTCTGTACCCCCCTGGGTTCCAGCAGGCACTTTCATTTTTACAGGGCCATCAACAGTAGCCACATAAATTTCAGTTCCTAATGACGCGTCAATAATACTAACGTGTTCTTTGCTTAGGATTAAGCTGCCCTCACGAGTAAGCTGCTTATGAGGCTTAACTCGAACATTGACATATAAGTCACCATTTTGTCCCCTGGCGATCGCTTGACCTCTCTCTCGTAATCTAATAACTGAACCATCTTCAATTCCAGCTGGAATTTTGAGAGAAATTTTTTGATCTTTATTAGTAGTTCCTTTGCCATGACAAACCGTACAAACCATTTCAGGAACCTTGCCAGTCCCATCACAAGTTGGACAAACTGCAGCTTGTTGAATATTGCCGAAAATGGTGCGAACAACACTAACAATTTGGCCTGAACCTTTACAATGATCACAAGTTTTAAGCGAATGTCCTGGTTCAACTGTCTCGCCCTTACAGTGATCACATTTTGAAAGAATATTAAGACTCAGCTTTACTTCAGTACCAAAAATTGCATCTTCAAAGGAGATATCAATATTTGTCTCAATATCTTGCCCCTGTGATGCTCGACGTTGACGGTTTTGGTTTCCACCACCAAAGAAACTACCGAATATATCACCGAGTCCAAGATCACCAAAATCAAAGTTCATACTCTGACCCTGATTGAAACCTCCGCCTCCGCCAAATCCAGCACCTGGGTCATTACCAACTCCGGCATGCCCAAATTGATCGTAGCGAGTTCTTTTCTCAGGATCTTTTAAGACTTCGTAGGCTTCATTAATCTCTTTAAACTTATCTTCTTGACCGCCACGATCAGGATGATGTTCGATAGCTAATTTTCTAAATGCCTTTTTGATCTCATCGGCACTAGCGGTCTTTCCAATTCCAAGTACCTCATAATAATCACGTTTAGACATTTTATTATTCTACAGCTTTAGTTAATTTATTTCTTATCTTCAGGTTTTTCTTCGTCGACAACTTCGCCTTCTAATGGCTCATCACTTTTAGATTCTTCAGATTCAGGTTGATCTGTAGGTTTTTCTTCCTTTGATGCTGCCTCATAGAGTTTAGATCCGATTGGCATCAAAACATCCGATAGTGTCTTACCAGCTTTTTCTAGAGTTTCCTTATCGGCATCAGCTTTTTCGGATACTTTTTTAGCTTCTTCGACTGCATCGTTAATTGTCTTAACATCTTCTTCGGAAATTTTGTCCTTATTATCACTAACCATTTTATTTGCTTGATAAAGAGCATTGTCTAGGATATTTCTAGCATCGACAGATTCTTTCTTTTTCTTGTCCTCTTCGGCATGAGCTTCGGCTTCTTTAGTCATCTTCTCAACATCATCTTTACTTAAGTTACCACTTCCAGAGATAGTAATACTTTGTTCTTTAGAAGTACCCTTATCCTTAGCTGTTACATTTAAAATTCCGTTAGCATCGATGTTAAAAGTTACCTCAATCTGCGGTACACCACGAGGAGCTGAGGCAATGCCATCTAGTACAAATCGACCTAGGCTCTTGTTACCTTCAGACATTTCTCGCTCACCTTGAAGAACATGGATCTCAACTTGTGGTTGATTATCTGCAGCAGTTGAGAACACTTCACTCTTTGAGGATGGAATAGTAGTATTTCGCTCAATCAACTTAGTCATTACTCCACCCATAGTCTCAATTCCAAGACTCAGAGGAGTCACATCAAGAAGTAGAACATCCTTAACATCACCTTGGAGGACTCCACCTTGAATAGCTGCGCCAACGGCAACAACTTCATCAGGATTCACTCCCATCATTGGTTCTTGACCAAAGATTTCTTTCACTTTTTCTTGGACGATCGGCATTCGAGTCATTCCACCAACCAAAACTACGGCATTAATGTCACTAGCCTTCAGACCTGCATCTTTTAGAGCTTTCATGCAAGGTTCTTTAGTCTTCTCTACAAGATCACCGACTAATTGCTCCAGCTTAGCTCGAGTTAGTTTATGTTCAAAGTGTTTAGGGCCATTAGCATCAGCTGTTAAAAACGGTAGATTAATATCTACTTCATTAGTTGTAGATAATTCAATTTTAGCTTTTTCAGCCTCATCACGTAGTCTTTGCATAGCAGTTTTATCACCAGTTAAATCAATACCTTGTTCTGATTTAAATTCAGCTATTAAGTAATTGACTATTACGCGGTCAAAATCGGCGCCACCTAAATGAGTGTCACCATTAGTACTCTTTACTTCAAAAACTCCGTCACCAAGTTCTAGAATCGATACATCAAAAGTTCCACCACCTAGATCATATACAGCAATTTTCTCATCTTTTTTATCGGCTTTATCCAAACCATAGGCTAAAGCTGCAGCAGTAGGTTCATTAATAATTCGCTTTACCTCTAGTCCAGCAATCTTACCAGCATCTTTAGTAGCCTGCCTTTGAGAATCATTAAAATATGCTGGAACAGTAATAACCGCCTCGGTTACTGGCTCACCCAAGAAAGCTTCGGCATCGGCTTTTAACTTTGAAAGGATCATCGCACTAACTTCTTCTGAGCTATAATCTTTACCTGCCATAGTAACTTTAACGCCTTCACCAGCCTTAACTATTGAATAGGGCATTAACTTAATATCTTTTTGGATTTCTTTATCTTCAAATCTACGACCAATCAATCTTTTAACTTCATAAATAGTATTTTCGCCATTGGTCACAGCCTGTCTTCTAGCAACTTGACCAACAAGTCGTTCTTTATTCTTGTTAATTGCCACCACACTAGGTGTAGTTCTAGCCCCTTCGCTATTGGCTATAATTTCTGATTTACCAGCCTGCATTACTGCCATGGCTGAGTTAGTTGTACCTAAATCGATTCCTATTATCTTTCCCATATTTATTCTCCTTTATTAACTTTATCTTCAGGATTATTCAAAAACCCTGGTTTAACTTTTACTATCGAATGTCTGATAACTTGATCATTAATCTTATATCCTGGCTGTAATTCTTCGACTACAGTCTCGGTATCACCGTCGCCCTCTTCCATGCTTATAGCTTCGTGGTAGGCGGGGTTGAATGGATGACCAACGGTTTCAATCTTTTCGACTCCCAAATCCTTAATAACTTTTTCAAATTGTTTAAGGATTGATTTAATACCGGCAATATATTCGTCATCTTTGAGGTTGTTTGGAATGTGTTTAATCGAACGCTCAAAGTTGTCAATTACAGGCAATAAATCTTTAATTACATTAATCTTTACGTAATCTCCAAGACTACTCATCTCTTGTTCATGTCGTCTTCGGATGTTTTGGCTATCGGCCCTTTCTCTTTGCAAAGCCTCAGTTAAAGCTGTTAATTGTTGATTGGTATCATCAACAATTGGTTTAGCTACTTTTTTCTTAGGGTCGATTTTACTCATATAATGCCCCTTCTAACAGCTCACCGGTTCGCTTGACTAGTGATATTACATCGCGGTAGCTCTGACGTGTTGGTCCAAGCATACCAACGTAGCTTCGATCACTATAAGGACTTCTAAATCTAGAGATAATCAGGCTGCAACCTGCGCTTCGACCGATTGGATTTTCGGCTCCGATATAGACACTGATTGGTTCATTGGGTGCGGTCTCAATTAACCATGGCTCCAAATTATCTAGTAGTCTTGCTACTTCTTGAACTGAGTCGCCATGCATAAATTCAGGTTGACCAAATAAATTAGATAATCCACTCATATATAGTTGATCACCAATGGTTGCCAGACCCAAATTATGAGTCAGCTCTACCATCGTATCAACGGCATTTCGAATTGTTTGTTGAGGTAATCCGCCACCGATAACTCGAGCATTAATCGCTCGCTCAGCGTGACGTTCGTGATTAGTGATCAATTTATTTAGATCAGTTTCATTTACCTGATTAACGTAGTATCGATAGCCTTTGTCGGTAGGAATTCTTCCCGAACTAGTATGTGGTTGTGTGATTAAGCCCAGCTTTTCAAGCTCAACCATATCGGCTCTAATTGTTGCCGATGAAACATTAAATAATTTTGCTAGCAAATTAGAACCTACAGGGCTAGCCACCTCTGCATATTGCTCAACTATAGCTATTAAAATTAAAATCTGTCTTTTAGTCATATGGCACTCGTATTAACTACCTGCTAGTATACATCACTTAGCACTCACTAGTCAAGAGTGCTAATTAATTTTTTTACAGATAGAAATGCGCATAATTTGGCATTATTTGTGGTTTTTATAAAACTTATGCTTTTGTTATACTAAGGATGAGGAATAAATATTATGAAACCAGCACCAGATTTTAGTTTATATGATCAAGATAATAACCTGACTAGCCTGTCAGATTATAAAAATAAGTGGTTGGTTTTGTATTTTTATCCAAAAGATAATACCCCAGGATGCACAACTGAAGCCTGTACCTTTAGAGACGAGAGAGAGGTTATTGCTAAATTTGGTAAAGCTGAGGTTGTTGGTATCAATAAAGATTCAGTATCAAGTCATAAGAAATTCACCAAGAAAAATAAACTAAATTTTAAGTTGCTTAGCGATCCCAAGCGTGTAACAATTAAAGCTTACGGCTCATGGGGACCAAAGAAATTTCTAGGTCATGAATTTTTTGGAATTAATCGAAATACTTACATTATCGATCGAAATGGAATGATAGTTAAGGAGTATATTGGAGTAAATCCAAAAACGCATGTCGCTCAAATCATTGCTGATTTAAAGCTCCTTCAAAAAACAAAGTCTTAGTTTCGCTTTAGCATCACCGTAAAGGCCTCAGCTGGAATGTCGACTTTGCCAAATCGTTTCATTCTCTCTTTTCCTTTAGCTTGTTTCGCCCAAAGTTTTTTCTTTCGTGAAACGTCTCCACCATATAAATGTGCCGTCACATCTTTTTTCATAGCCGATACATCTTCCCGGGCAATGAACTTTCCGCCAATTGCGGCTTGCAGGCTAACTTTAAATAATTGTTTTGGGATAATATCTTTTAGTTTGCTAACTGTAGCCCGTCCAATACTCTCTGCTTCTGACCGATGGACTATAATGCTCAGTGCGTCAACTCGATCACCGGCAATATAAAAATCTAATTTAACTAAATCCTCTACTCGATAGTCAGCTAGGTCATAGTTAAATGAACCATATCCACTAGTTATGCTTTTTAGTTGATCATAAAAATCGGTTAATAAGTTTGAAAGTGGTGCTTCAAAATCCATGATCGCTAGTTGTTCATCAACAAATGATAAGCTCTTTTGCAATCCTCTCTTTGAGATAATTAATTGTAGTACTGCGCCTAGATACTGTTTCGGACAGACTATCTCACCCTTTACCCAAGGCTCTTCGATAATCGCAACTTTCGACATATCTGGTAGTTCTGCAGCTGATTTAATATCTAATTTGTCTTGATTGTTCAAAGTCACTTTATAATCTGTCGATGGATTGGTGACAATTAGTGTAAGCCCGTACTCTCTTTCTAATCTCTCCTTAACTATATCCATGTGGAGCAGACCCAAAAAACCAATTCGGACTCCAAAACCTAGAACTGAAGAATTCTCTAATGTAAATTGTAGCGCAGCATCACTAAGACTAAGTTTGGCAATTGCATCTTTTAGTAGTTCGTATTGTTCGTTGGTTTCTGGAAAAAAACCGGCATAGACAAAAGGTTTAACCTCGATATAACCAGCCAATGGAACTGTTGCCGGAGACTCAACTAAGGTGACGGTATCTCCAACTTTTGCTTGGCGAGTTGTTTTTAGGTTGGTAACTATAAATCCAATCTGGCCGTTGTCCAGCTTTGGTTTTGAGTCTAACTCAGGAGTTAAAAACCCTAAATCTAGAGCTATGCCCTCGGCACTGGTTGCCATCATTTTAATTTGATCGCCTTTTTTCAAGTGCCCATCGATAACTCTAATAAACAAAACTACGCCGCGATAATCATCGTAGTAACTATCAAAAATTAGTGCTTTTAGTTGATCATCTGGATTACCCCTAGGCATTGGTACACGATCGATTACTTGATCAAGGACAGCTTCAACACCCTCACCAGTTTTGGCAGAAATCTTCATAATCTCAGACTCGCTACATCCTAGTAAGTTAATAATCTCAGCCGTAACTTTAGCGATATTAGCCGCCGGTAGATCTATTTTATTAAGTACTGGAATGATAGTTAGGTTGGCAGCGATTGCAAGATAGACGTTTGCTAGAGTTTGAGCTTGAATTCCCTGCGAGGCATCAACTACTAATATAGCTCCCTCACAAGCTTCTAAACTTCTTGAAACCTCATAGCTAAAATCGACGTGTCCGGGAGTATCGATTAAATTTAGTTGATAGCCTTTATAGTCCATTTTTACTGGTGCTAATTTAATGGTTATACCCTTCTCGCGTTCTAAATCCATTCGATCAAGTATCTGATTTTTCATATTTCTAATCTCGATAGTTCCAGTTAACTCAAGCATTCTATCTGCCAAGGTACTCTTGCCATGATCAATATGGGCAATAATACAAAAATTTCTAATCTTATCTGGATTCATAGGGTCAAATTATAGCTTAATATCGATGATAGGTGTTAATAACTAATTTTAAGTATTCGATTGCTAATCATTTTAAGCTTCTTAATGATTGGGTTCACTTCATCTAAACCAAACGCATAAGACACTACAAAATGAACTATTAAGCTAACGCCTGCGATTGCCACAAATTTAGTTCCTAGAGTTAAAAATCCACTGTCTTTAATCTGCAAGGGCAAGCCAGTAATCATAAGATATGCAACTAGTGCCGTGAAGCCTGTTACTGAAAGGATTCGAAGTAGTCCAATAATAAACGCGTGGGTAAAAAATTGGCGATCTTTTACAATCATAATTGTCACTAGAATAAATACTTCTAAGGCTGCAACGGTTGATTGAGCAAGGGCTAGGCCTTCCACGTTATAGGCACTTGGTCTTGAGAATAAGTAGGCCAAGACGACGTTTAACATAATTATAAATACTGAGACAATTAGTGGCGTCATTGTATTTTTTTGAGCAAAAAACCACCGCGAAATCATACTATAAATTGTGTTAAACAAAATTGCCCCAGCCAAAAAGCCAAACACGCTAGCAATCTGGCCCGAATCATGACCTAGAATCAAACGAGCCAAATAACCTCTAGTAAAAAAACAAATTATTGTTATAGGTAGTATCATCCAAATTAGAATTCTAAGATATTTAAGAAAATCTTCTCTAAACAAATCCATTTGATTACCAGCAACTCTTCTAGATAATTTTGGGAAAACTGCGGTAGCAATAGTTGATCCGATTAAATATATCGGCGCATTGGCTAAAATGTTGGCGTTATTGTAGGCACTGACATTTCCTGTACCCAATCCAGCGGCGAAATGAGTTTCAGCTATACCTTCAATCTGATTAATACTAAGTCCGATTGATCTAGCCGGAAAGTTTGTCATTACTGTTTTGAAATCTTTTCGACGCCAAAAGATATGTCGATTCCAGTGATAATCAATACCAACTAGGCCATAGGCAATAATTGCCAGTTGTAGAACCGCTCCGACAAGTGCACCAATGCCTAAGCCGACCAGACCAATATTGCCCTTAAATACAAAGACACTAATAATAATTGATAAGTTATAAAAGATTGGTCCTAGGGCAAAAAACAAAAACCTACTTAGACTTTGTTGCAAACTAGTCAATACTCCAGAGACAGTAAAAAGGAGTGGGTTAAAAGCTATAAGCCTAGTGATAATCACAGCGTTATTAAGCTGTGCAGCAGTCATACCAGGAGCAACGATGTGATGGATTAGGGGTCTAGCAAATACAAAAATAATTATCCCAGCAACGAAGGTAATGATTGCAAAAAGATTTAAGATACTTGTAGTTAGCTCATATGCAGATTTTTTGTCCTCCTTAGCAAAATGCTGGGCAATAATCGGAATAAAGGCTACGCCTAAGGCTCCTGCTGCAAAGGTATAGAAGAAGAAATCTGGAATGTTAAAGGCAGCAAAATAAGCATCGGTACTATGTGGACCGTGGGCACTGAAATTTAAGTTTACTAATTTGGTTCTGATTAGACCTAGTATTTGGGTTAGCAGTGCAGAACCGACCAGTAGCATAGTAATATTACTAATGCCCTTATATCGATTGGCATGTTTCATAATTCGATTCATCTAACTTATATTATAGATTTATATCCTAGAAGTTCTAGTATAAATTATTACTTTTAATACAAACTAGCGGTTTTTGGAAGATGTGAGCCTTCTAGAAGTATAAGTACTTCCTCGGCTTCAACTGTTTCTTTCTCGATTAATTTGTTTTTTAGTATGTCTAGGTACTTTCGATTGGCCTTGATGACTTCAGTAGCTCGTTTAGCGGCTTCACTAATTAGGGCTTCTACTTCCTGATCAATAGTCTTAGCAGTCTCTTCTGAATAGTCACGTTCATGAACTAATCGATCGATCATCATTCCCTCATCTGCTCTAAATACTTGATCTCTTAGTTTATCGCCCATTCCTTGATTAACAATCATGTCTCGGGCTAGCTCTGCAGCTTTTTGAAGGTCACTACCTGCTCCAGTAGTCACTCGATCACGACCATAGACTACTTCCTCAGCAATTCTACCACCGAGCATTCTCGCCAGTATGTCCTTGCATTCGATAATACTTTGATAGCTTTTATCGTCTGGTGGTATAAACCAAGTTACTCCTCCAGTACCACCTCTAGGGATAATCGTAACTTTATGGACTGAATCACTATCAGGTAGTACATGACCAACAACTGCATGTCCAGCTTCATGATAGGCGGTAAGTTCTTTATCTTTATCAGACATAATTTTAGTTTTACGTTCAGGTCCAATAGCTACTTTTTCAAAGGCGTTAGTGACGTCACTTTGAGTAATTTCTTTGTGGCCATTACGTGCAGCTAATATTGCTGATTCGTTAGCAATATTAGCTAGATCAGCACCTGATGAACCAGCAGATTTTCCAGCTAGCGAAGAAAGATCAACTTTCTCTGCTAGTGGCTTAGTTGCAAAATGAACTTTCAAAATTGCTTCACGGTCTTTTCTATCGGGAAGATCGATATTAACTCGACGATCAAATCTACCTGGTCTTAACAGTGCAGGATCTAAGACATCTGCTCGGTTAGTTGCGGCTAGAACAATTACATTAGTTCCTTGTTCAAAACCATCCATCTCAACCAGTATTTGATTTAGTGTTTGCTCACGCTCATCGTGCCCACCACCCATTCCACTACCCCTTCTTCTACCAACTGCATCGATTTCATCGATGAAAATAATACAAGGTGCATTTTTTTTAGCTTTTTGGAATAAATCTCTAACTCGACTAGCACCAACTCCTACAAACATCTCTACAAATTCGGATCCTGAGATACTAAAATATGGAACGTTAGCCTCGCCTGCTACAGCTCTAGCAAGTAATGTCTTGCCGGTACCTGGAGGGCCAATTAATAAAACACCTTTGGGTATTCTGGCACCAACAGATTCAAACTTTTTAGGAAATTTTAGAAATTCAACAATCTCTTCTAAATCTTGTTTAGCCTCATTAGAACCAGCTACGTTCTTAAAAGTTACGTTTTGTTTTTCATTCCCATATAACCTTGCCTTGCTCTTACCAAAACTCAGTGCTTGGTTTCCTTGTCCTTGAGCACTTCGTAAAATGTAGAACAATATAAAACCGATTAGCAGTACTGGTAGTAGAGTTTCGGCAATAGCTACGAGAGTTGAGCCAGTACTTGATACTGGTTGATATGCTAGCTGAACCTTACTTAAATTCAACCCATCAGTTTTAAGGTCGGTGTAGGTTCCAATATTTGACTGCAACGATGGACTTGATGCACCCTTTTTAGTTACCTTTAAAACCGTTCCCGATACTGAGATCTTTGAATAATCTCCGGCATTGGCATGAGAGATAACTTCAGACAATGGAATAGTCTGTAGCGCTGGTGATTTTGTGTATGAAGAAATCAGCACCCAACCAATTAAAACGATAAGTAATACAAAGCCAATATTTTTTAGGCCTCGTTGCTTAGGCATCTTTTTCTGACCAGATTTAAAGGGGTTATTCTCCATGTACTAAAAAATTATATCTGAATTGCCTAGATAAGACTAGCGCTGATCAGTCATAATTGCTAAAAATTGTGATTCAATCATCAAATATGCAGTTTTGTTAATACTGGATAAGCTACCCTTTTTATAGGTTTTTGCTGCATTCACTAAATTATTTAAAAGTTTTGTATCATATGATGAAATACCGTTTCGTCTCAGGTAGTGAGCCATAACCTCAACAGCTAATTTGTGTGGCAAATTGATAAAATCACCTCTAACTAACTTATTGTCTTTTGTTAACTTGGTAGCTAGCTCATCTAACTCTTTATCCAATTGTTTATTCGTAGACCTCAGATGACTAATTTGTTTTAGTAATTTATCAGTTGCAAGTTTATCTGGATTTTTAGCAAGGTTTGATCTAATTAAATTACGTTTGTAGCTTAGATCCTGATTTGTTGAATCTTCTCTCCAAACTAATTTATGTAGTTGAGCATATTCTTTAATTTGGGTTTTATTAATTCCAAGCAAAGGCCTAACAATAAAATTATTTGAACCAAGCGAGGTGATGCCTTTCCGTCCAGTTCCCCTAAGTAGATTAAATACTGCGGTTTCAATTACATCATCTTGATGATGGGCCGTGATTATTCCATCCGCTTGGTGGTCATCCGATACTGATTTTAAAAATTCATATCTAGCATCACGAGCGGATTGCTCACTCGGATGAAGGCCTAGATTCACAGATTTGGTTTCAAAGATTAATCCATATTTTTTAGCTAGATCCTGGACTAGTTTTTGATCTAGTTTAGAATCGTCTCTGATTCCGTGGTCAAAATGAGCAACAATTAACTCTAGTTTTTTATTCTTTGCGAGAATATCTAACAAGGCAACTGAGTCTACACCACCCGATACTCCGATCACATATTTTCCGGGTTTTAGTTGCTGACTCACTAGTTTTTGCATATCCATCACTTATAAAAGTATAGCTGAGTTCACATATGAAAAAAATTTGGATAGCTCATAGGTATCTGTAAACCAAGAAATTAGTGTAAAATATATCCTGATGGCGGCGTAGCTCAGCTGGTTAGAGCACAGGACTCATAAGCCTGGGGTCAGTGGTTCGAGTCCACTCGTCGCTACCAAGGTGATTTTATGGTGGTTGTTAATCTGTTTGTTTGAAAATGGTTGTGTTTATAACTAACTTGAGTCATAATTATTTTTATGGAAAATTCACAAAATTCAAGCGCAAATACAAACAATAAAAGTCAAAGTGATACAGATAGCTTCAGCGTTCCAGTATCAACATCACCAATGGCATCAACGCCAACTTTATCAGATTTTAAACCACCTTCGACTAGTTCTAGCGACTCTACTTCGAATAATTCGAGCATGCCTTCTATGGATTCAACTTTTTCAAAGGCCAGCTCTAGCCCACTACCAGATCTAGATATGGATCATCAAATGTCAGATTCAGACCAATCTAAACCAAAACTATCGGCACCAATTCACGGACAAAATTATGGCAACAAAGGCTCAAAGACAATGACCATAGTTTTAGCTGTAATCATCCTTCTAGTGATAGTAGGTGGCATTTATGGAGTTTACAGTTGGCAACATGGCAAAGTCACTACTACGAACAAACTAAATTCAGCACTTAACCTTGAAGTATCTAGTCTACAGACACAAGTAAATAGTGCAAATAAGAATTTAGCCGCAGCCCAAGCCGCACTTAATAGCAATATCATTGACGTTAACGCTCTAGGCATTTCAGTCAATGTTCCAAGCAGCATCAAGGACTTAACTATCGCAACAAAAACAAATCCAACTAAATTGACTGTAGGTACCGCTAGTGTCACACCAATAGAAGTTAACCTCTCGTCAACCTCTCTAGCAACTCTAGATAGTGCTTGTTCAACAGCTAACGGAGCTCTTGGTGTACTTAGCAAGACCTCAGGCACATATCCAACAACCCCTACTTCAACAAATTCAAGTGGAACTTTAGTTGAGCAATTCTCTGGCTACTATATCGCCTACTCAACTCCAGCAGCTTGTTCCAAAATCGCTGCAACCAATACTACTCAGACAACACTTGTAACTGATCTACAGTCAGCTCTGACTAAAACTAACATAGTAGTTTTACAATAAACAAAAATATATAGTCGGCTACTGATCGATTATTAAAGTTTGGTCAATATTGAATCGACCTTAGCTATCTCGCTTGAAGAGCTAGGTGAGTACTCATAATCAATGTAGTTTGCCATAATAAATGTTTTTTGTTTTAATGTTTTACACCTACATTTATACCTCATTTTTAATCATTTGTCAATAATAACCGTTGCAAATCTCCTTCTGATCTGATAGAATATAAGATATTGTCGCGGGATGGAGCAGTGGCAGCTCGCGTGGCTCATAACCACGAGGTCGTTGGTTCGAGTCCAACTCCCGCTACCATAAGCATAATAACCTCTATACTTTTATAGAGGTTTATTTTTACCAATTTTCCAGACACCTTTTTCACGAAATGCTGGAATAGTCTGTCGTCGGGCGGCATTAATAAGACTGTTGATTGATTCGTCTTTACCTTTAGCGTAATCAGATAGTCTTACCACTTCCTGACCCTTAAGATAGGTAAGGCGTTTATGCAGCGATTCTGTCAGAGCCAACGCCAGCTGTCGATCTAGAAGATCGGTCTTGCCATTTTCTTGAAACGCACGAAATGCAGGGTAGTAATTGTCCTGCTTGCCTTTATTACGAATAATAACTGGCGGAAAGCCGAGTTTAGCTAATTGAAGGTTAATTAATACACGGCCAATTCGACCATTGCCATCGACGAACGGATGAATGCGTTCAAATTCTAAATGGAAGTACACTATACGTTCCAAAAAGTATTGCTCGTGATTACTCTCATGCTCTGCCAGCAGGTTGTCGAGTAGTAGTTCTACATGTTCTGGAGCTGGAGCAATGTGGGTACCAACACGAAAGTACTCATATGCATTTCGAAAACGACCAGCAATGGCGTCATTAATACCACTAATGAGCATCTTATGAAGCAGTAGGATTGTTTCATTATCGAGAGCGATATCTGCTTTATTGCGTAGATACTCTGTCACACGAGCAAGATTCTTGGCTTCAAATAGTTCCCGAACACTTACTTGACGCATAACCTCTTGCTCCAGCAGGATACGCTCGGTCTCTTTTAATGTAAGTGTTGAGTTCTCGATAGCGTTCGAGTTGTAGACTAGTTCTGGAAGCTCTACTTCGTCGAGAATCTTTAGTAATGACTCCTTACTGCGCTTTAGAACCTCAAATTCTTTCTTGAGGTTTGATAGGTTATGCCGAGTCACTGCATTAATCATACTAAGAAGTATACTAAATTAACGTATTTATGTCAATATATCGTTAATATATAATAAAGATAACTAATATTAACGTTTAAACTCCTTGGCCAGAGTGTATCTATCTAGTTTCTATAAAGTCCGGGGTCTTCTAATTCAAAAGTAGCTAGCATCTGTAAATATCACGCACAATAAAGTTCCAATTCGATTGGACGCACTCTAACAAGATTGATAAGATAATAGAGATTAGTTAAACGACTAATCTTTTTTTATTGCCAGTTATGTTAAATCAAACTATAGTTAATGTTCGTAATAGTTGAGTAAAATTGTTTATGAAAATTAGAAAAGCCGTTATTGCTGCCGCTGGTATGGGAACTAGGTTTCTACCCCAAACTAAGGCCATGCCCAAAGAAATGTTGCCATTAGTAGATAAACCGATAATTCAATATATTGTCGAGGAATTAGTTGATGCTGGTATAGAAGATATCGTTATTGTGACTGGCTATAACAAAAGATCCATCGAAGACCACTTTGACGAACCAAATAGCGATTTAGTGGAAGCACTCAGTAAGGATAAGAAAAAACTCCACCTATTGGATGAACTAAACAATATTTCCTCGCTTGCAAATTTCATCTACATTCGACAAAAGAAATTTGAAGGAAATGCTGCACCGTTAATTAATTCTGAACATATCGTTGGAAACGAACCATTTATATTTACTTGGGGTGATGATTTTATTAAAGCCAGTCCCACACGGTTTAAACAAATGATTGAAGTCTACGA
>Ga0182030_10011593_pt1 | contig 17759 bp, 11 predicted proteins | sample 812S3MmetaG_FD_121299 | JGI IMG/M metagenome (GOLD analysis project Ga0182030, IMG submission 121299) | Permafrost microbial communities from Stordalen Mire, Sweden - 812S3M metaG (Illumina Assembly) | ecosystem: Environmental > Terrestrial > Soil > Wetlands > Permafrost | place: Sweden...
CCAGCCACGGGGGTCGCGCTTGGCCGTGACGGTGAGGTCCTTCACGGCGTCCGCGTCGTCGGCGAACTCGGCGAGCGTCGCGGCCTGGTCCAACGTGAGGTCGTAGCGGTCGGTGACCGCCAGGGCCACGTCCGATCCGGCGACAACGAGAGCGGTCTTGACGTGTCCGAGCTTCCGGCCGGTGGCCTTCGCGATCTGGGCGGCGGACACCTCGAAGGCGGCGAGCTGCTGGTAGCCCTGGGCCTCCTCGGTGACCGACAGGTCCCGGCGCTGGCCGTTCTCGACCAGCATGGCCGTGACCTGGGAGACATCGTCGGCCAGGTCGGGCCGCACGTAGCAGGGCACCAGCTCGGTGCCCGCCTCGACGGCGGCTGCCAGGCGGCGGTGCCCGGCGAGAACCTTCTCTCCGTCTGCGGTGGGAACGATCACGAACGGCTGGATCACCCCTACGGTGCGAATGGTCTTGACCATGCCGGTCAGGTCGCCGAGGTCGTGGCGGACGTTCAAGGGGTGTGCGGCCAGGTCGGCCGGGCGACGCCAGACGAGGACGTGTCCCTCGGTGTCGGCGGTCCGGTCGGTGTCGGGTGCGGTGGTGGTTGTCATGGGTGGTTCTCCTTCTGGTTGGTGACTGGCGGGCGCCGGTCGGGTTGGTGTTGCCTCTGCGCCCCGGCGCCCGATTGCTCGGGCTGCCGGAACGGCGATCTCTTTCGTGGCCCCGTGGGGCTCGGTCGCCGGTCGGCTCAGTACTCGGAGGGGAGCAGGAGAGTCGTGGCGTAGCGGGGGCGGACCCCGGCGGGGCTGACGGGTCCTTCGACCTCGGCGTCGGTGATGATCCATAGGCGGGTGGTGCCCACCTCGTAGGCGCTGAGGATGCGCTCACCGCTTCGGACCGCCTGGTCGTTCATGTCGTGGTCCTCCTCGCACAGCCCGCCCCAGTCGCCTTCGGCGTGGCGGGAGAGCAGGCGGGCGGCGTCGGTCCCCTCGCTCGCCAAGGCACGAAGCGCTCCGGGGGTGGCGACCACCGGGCCGAAGGCGAACAGCCGCTGCCGGTCCACGACCTGGGCGGGGAAAAGGACAGTGCCTTTGTCGGTGGTGAGCCGGAGTATCCCGGCGGTGCCGTCGCTCGGGCTGCCCGTCTTGTAGTCGGGGTGAATGGCGTTCCACCGGCTGACGGTGATGACTGCGGTCATGGCTTCCTCCTGATCGTCTCGGCCCTGCTCCCGGAGCGGAGCAAGGCCCGGCCTTGCTTCGCTGAAAGCCGAAGGGCCGGTTCCGACGGCCGAGTGTCAAGGGACGACCGCAGGTCGAGCGAGGAGAGAAGCCCGGTGGTGGAGGCGAGCTTGCGAGGCGGCGCCGAAGCCGGCCATCACCGTGGCGGCGCCCCGCAGCGACCCTTGACGCCGGACGGTGGTGCTGGCCCACGCCCTGCCCTGTCGTCGAAGGTCGCTCAGCACTCACACAACGACAGGACGCAGGGAGCGTTGTCTCTGAGATCGAAGCTCGTGCGCTGCGTGTCGTGGCCGAAGGAGGGGTGCAACGGGAGGATCTTGCCGAACGGCTCGCGCTTCCAGATGATGTGACGAGAACACTGCTCGGTCGGCTCCGGGATCACGGTCTGGTGCGTTTCGATGGCCGTGTGCGGGGCGCCCACTGGCAGCTTGGCCCTGAGTGACCCCGCCTCTTTAGGAGACCAATAGAGGTTTCTCACGATCTCGTTTCCGAGAAAGTGCAGTTCACTGGCCTGAGAGCACCCACCGGATAGGAAGGCATGAGGGGGCGAAGGGGACTTCACCGGAGTCTCGGCCCACCAACACAGGTCTGGTGACCACAGGGGGCGCGGCGAAGGCCGGGTCACCCCGGCCCTCGCTGTCAGTCGCCTGCGTCGGACCAGAATCCGAATGGATCGTGGTCCCGCAGGTCGAGCTCGTTCAGCTCAATCGGCATGAACACCGTTGGCTCGGAATCGAAAGGGCAGTCGGTGAGATCGACATCGGCCATCACTGGCACCTCCTGATTTCGGGCGGGCTGCTCCCGCCGGTCGCCATCGAAAGAGCCAGCTGGGGACCCCGCCCCGCTCAAGGGCGGCCTGAGGACGAGCGAGGACACGGAGCCCGGTCGCAGAGGCGGTTTACCGCCGACGGCATCGCCGTCTGCGACCGTGGCGGCGTCCCGCAGCGTCCCTTGAATGGGGAAGGGGTGGCGGCACGATGAAGACAACCGGCACCCTCCCCCCTACGTCCGCCAGATGCCGTCGGAACCGGCCTCGATGGCCGGGACCGCCGGAGCAAGCGTGCGGTCGAGCGCACGCCAGCCGACCAGCGGGCTGCTGCGGCACGTGCGAACGCGGCGAAGGGGCCGGGGGATCGCTCCCCCGGCCCGCTCCGTTGGACTAGACGGTCTCGACCGCGTGGGGCTCGGCATCGGCCGGCTGGCGCTGGGTCCGCTGGACCTCGGCGGTGGCGAACCGGAGGCTCGGGCCGATGTCGTCGGCCACCAGCTCGACCTTCGAGCGGCGCTCGCCGTCGTCGGTCTCCCAGCTGCGCTGCTCCAGGCGGGCAGTGACGATCACCCGCGCCCCCTTGGTGAGGCTCAGGGCGACGTTCTCGCCGAGGTCTCGCCAGGCGACCACGTCGAAGAAGGAGGTGGACTCTTCCCACTCCTGGCTCTGACGGTTCTGCCAGCGGCGGTTGACCGCCAGGCCGAACGTGGTGGTCGCCTGCCCGTCCCGGGTGTAGCGAATTTCCGGGTCCCTAGTCAGGTTGCCTGTGATGGTGACGGTGTTCATGTCGTGGTTCCTTTCGTGTGTGGTGCTTACGGGCACGACACGCGAACCGGGAAGACGAGGGGGCAACGGTTGCCCGGAGGGTCGGCCGGAAAGTTGCGGCGGGACCGAAGGTCAGTGAGCGCAGCGAGCGCCGCCGTCCAGTTTCCGAGACGCCGTTGCGGCCGAGGCGACGGGGCGCAAGATGGGACCGTCCAGCACCGCCACACACGTCGGGAGGACCACGACACACGGGGCACCGGTCAGCCCGGACTACCGAGAGGACCCCGTCGGTAGATCGGGGCTCAGCGGGACAACGTAGCTCCGGGCTACGTCTCTGCCGGCACGACCACCAGGTGGAGGGTGGAGCAGCGTGGCATCACGGGGTGCCGGGGACTTCGCGGTGCCGGAGTCGGAGGGGTCTCCGGGTGTTGTGCCGAGGGTTACATGAAAAGCCGATAGTCATACGGCTGCGGAGCCAGGTCCGGCATGTGCTTGATCGTCTTGGCCAGCACTTTCGCGTACCGAACCGTGCACGGCAGGCCGTCGTAGAGCGAGTCGTTGTTCCAGTCCATCTTGCTCAGAGCCAGCACCTGCGCTGCCACGTAATCCAGGGGACCCGCCCCGGCGTCTCGGGTTAGAAGTAGCGGACGGGGGATACCCTTGCCGCCCTGAAAGTAGTTGTCCTTCCCGGTCAGGGTGGCACGGGGAGCATTGCCACCGACCCAGAGCAGGACTGAGCGATCGTCGAGCTGGAATGCCGTACCGCGAGGTAGTGCGTAGGAGGGAACGCCCTTGGTCTCACCCGCCTTGGGAGCATCGAGCGCCACTCCCCTCCACGGAGGGCGGGTGATGTTGATGCACGACAGGTTCGTCGTCGCGCCCCAGGCGTCACAGCAGCCCGCCACCTCCTGCGGTTGGAACGGTGTCTGCTTATGGACCACCAACTCCCGGGGACTCCGACCCGCATGCCGATCCTGGTACAGGGCGAGGCTGCGCGCCATCACCAGGCGCATGTCGTCACGGGAGAGATAGGGGTTGCGGGGATCCGTCCCCTGGCCGACGTCGTAGGCGACGAACTCCATGCCGCCGCCGTCTGCATCGAACACTTGGCTACAACACGTCACGAAGGCGGTGGAGCCGTCGGCGGTCGTGCGCAGTGCATAGGACAAGCCGATGTAGGCGCTGTTGACGTCAAGCGGCAAGCGTTGCGTGTCCAGCTTCCAGGGGATCCACCCCGCCTTGGCGTAAAGGGCCGTCCCCAGCCTCCAGGCCACACTCGCACGGCATCGGTATGTCAATGCGTCGTCGGTGACGATCTGCGTCGTGAGGCCGAGCTGAGCAGCGACGGCCTTCACAGTGTCGTGCAGGTCGAAGTCGGTGTCCTTGTCTTCGAAGAACGGCTGGAACCGGTGCGGCAGGTAGAAGACAACAACGTCAAACCGGTCACGGACGAGGTCGAGCTTGCGAAGACCGTCAATCAACGCTTGGGCCAGGTGCTGGCGTGGATTGGCTGCCAACCGGAGGTCGTCATCCAGCGTTGTGGACAGTGGGATCTGTGCAGAGTCGTCGGCAGGTGCCAGCTTGATCCGGAAGACGGCCTCGAAGCCTGGCCATTTCGGAAGGTACGGGTGCCGTTCCTTCGGATCGTGGGGATGCACCAACTCATTGAGCTGCCGTTTCAGCTTCGTGAGGTCGTCGGCGGGTGCCAGCAGGGCGATTCTCAGCTTGTCCGCGGAGCTGGCGGACAAGCGTGAACTGAACGGACCGTGATCCCGAAGCCCGACGAGCGGGTTCACCGCCACCTGGTTGGTGTCGGTCGGGTCATACGACAGATACGGCTCGGCGAGGAGCCAGTGACCATGCAGCTCCGATGTCACGGCCGTCACGACCTCGATCCAGTTGTGACTGCGGCAGCGTCCTGGAAGCGCCGGCTGTATGCCGTGCGGGCCGATATCTCGAAGACCGGGTCGACACCCTCGCCCGCTCCGAGGTTCCACGTCCGCACCTCACGGGTACCGGTACCGCCGCAGAGGACGCGAACCCAGGCATCCAGGATGGAGTTGATGTTGCGGTTGTAGCGAGTTGCTCGGCGTTCTCGGATGAAGTCCGCGATGGCGAGCCGTTCCGCCGTGGTCTGTGGCGCGAATCCGTCCGCAGTCGGTGCACCACCTCGGGGGACCCACACCTCGGGCACGACGACGAGCCACCAACGCGCATCCCGACGATCGAGGTTCAAAGTAAGGGCCTCGGCCCACGGCAAGGAGGTCTTCGGCACGGTGCCCGCCAGGGAATTGCAGGCCGACTTGAGCCTGCCCAACGACGCGACTTTCGGATCAACGACGCGAACTTGGTGAGCCCGCCGGGAGAGCACGTGGCGCAGGCCCTCGGTACGCCCGAGTCCCAGGGTGATCGAGTCGAGGGCGAGGCCGATATTGGCGGGATCAAGGTCAACCGCCTCCCAGTCGATGGAAGCGACCTGATCCGTGACGGTGACGGCGAGTGGTGCGAACGCACCTGTGAGCTGTGCGTCATTGCCGACCGCCACTAGCTGACCTCCGGACTGGCGGCCAACCAATCCCCTCGCCCGTGACGTTCGCGCGGCATTCTGAAGTTCGCGAAGGTCGGCTGTCTTCCGCTCGGCGAGGGGGCGAACGTCGGTCGGCATCCTGGTCACCGGCAAGGCATTGAAGCGCAGGACGGGGTACGGCTGGATCGGGCCGGTAGGCATCGGCGTGGGTGTGAGCACGCGGGACGGTCGCTTTGTTTCCAATAGCGCACGAATCGGCGTCGGGAGCTGGACCGCCCGCTCGATCGCTCCGGTCAGCTCCACGAAGTTGTCGACCGGAACCGCAACGGCCGTCCGGCCAGTCTGCCGAGCGTCGTGCAAGAAGGACACGACTTCCGGGGCCGGTGTGTCTGCCGGCCGATAGCACCAGAAGATCCCAGACGGAAACGATGCGTCGTCTGCCAGCGCATCGCGGAGCACGGCCATCACCGACTCGTCACGGCCGCTGAAGCCGGCGACGATGAGTCCGAACTGGCCGCATGACGTTTGTAGGACGTGGCGCATGCCGCTGTCCTGCTCTTGCAGTTCAATGGTCGTGTTCTTCAGACGGTCGGAGCGAAAGTCACCGTGGATCTTGGCAACGAGCGGCCAGGTGCTCTTCTGGAACGCCCGCACCGCCTTGGTTGGATCCCCCAGGTCTGCGACCACCGCCGTGGGACGGGGTGTCATTCCATCGAAGACGGACTGGGCGGCAGTCTCGATGAGATCGTCGAAGTTGGTGGTGAAGACGACACCCAGTCGGTTGGTGGCCATGAGCGATGCGAGGACATAGTGCCCGTAATTGGGCGGTATCCCCTTGCACAGCCCGGCGATGAAGTCGGCTCGAACATCAGCCAACGGGTACGCAGCCTCGAAGGCGACGGAATACTCGGAATTGTCGCCGCACGGAGGAAACCCGTTGGTACCGTCGAAGTAGTCCTCAATCAGTCGTCGAGTGCGTGCGTCAGCAGGGTCAACGTCCTGCACATCGAGGCCGTTCGCATCGCAGTAGAGCTGATGCTTGAAACGTACGATGAGTTGGCCAGCGGTCGGAATTCCCGACATCGCCGATCCGCCGGCTCCGATGAGCCATGCCAGTTGGCCACCTTGAACGTTGATGGCGCGCGCAAGAACTCCGAGTTCACCCTCGAAGTCAGCGATGGACGCCGAACCAGAGGGCGACGAATCAGCCGGGTCGCCCATATCTTCACCTCTAAGAGGAGCACAAACAGTCAGGTAGGGTCTTCACCCTATTCGACCCGGATGTGCGGATGGTGGACCCTGGTGAGAGCTGCCGCTCGATACCCAGGGCGAGGACTCACCGTTCGTCCTTGCGATCCGAGGCGCCTACCAGAAGCTCGGGCAGGAGCCGTAACCAGCCATTCGGCCAGGTAGCGAACACTTCTCGTATCATCAGTCCATGTCAACCAGCTCTTCACCTGGCCTCCGGAGCCCGCACCAGGACCGAACCCGCCGTTCGGAGGGTTGACCTGTGGCCAACGTGATCGAGAATCCGATCCTCAACTCGCCCTACGAGGCTCCGACCCGCTACTGGAAGTTCGACGACGACGGCATCACGGACCAGGTCCAGGAGGGCCGGAGGCCATCCGCCTACTTCATGCCGATCCCTGCCGCCAAGCGGAGGCAAGCAGCTCAGGCGCAGCTTGAGTTCGTCGAGTGGACGAGGGATCGGATCGAGGAGACCCGCTTCGTCAACGAGGTCCGGCTGGCGGTTGACCGCTGGCGAATGGAGGGCTGGCCAGGGGCGACAGCAACAACCCGCATCCTCCTCGAACACTGGAACGACCCCGAGCGGGAACGCAGACTCTTCTTCTGTCAGATCGAGGCCGTCGAGACGGCGATGTGGCTCGCCGAGATCGCTGGGAAGGCCGGACGGGCCGCTTACTTCATCAACGAGCTACAGCGGTACAACGACGATGCCAATCCTGGGCTGTTCCGGGTTGCTCACAAGATGGCGACCGGCACGGGGAAGACAGCCGTGATGTCGATGATTATCGCCTGGCAGACCTTGAACAAGGTTGCGAATCCCCACGATGGCCGCTTCTCAGATGCGTTCCTCGTGGTCGCTCCTGGTATCACGATTCGTGATCGACTCCGGGTTCTCTTCCCTTCGGACTCTGAGAATTACTACCGGGGCCTTGACGTGGTCCCGTCTCACTTGAGAGACCAGCTTGGTCAGGCCCGGATCGTGGTCACGAACTTCCACGGCTTCCTGCATCGGGAAAAGGTCTCGATGCCGAAGGCAACCCGTGAGTTGCTCGGTGCCGATGTGCGGGGAGCTTTCACAGAGACGCCGGACCAAATGGTCCGACGTGTGTGCCGTGATCTTGGGACGAAGAAGAACATCGTTGTCTTGAACGACGAAGCCCATCACTGCTACCGGCGCAAGCCAGACGACGAGGACGAGGTTCTGGTTGGAGCCGAAGATAGGGCTGAAGCGAAGCAACGTGAGGAAGAGGCACGAGTCTGGCTGTCTGGCCTCGAGGCTATTGCGAACAAGATCGGCATCCGAACGGTCTACGACCTGTCGGCAACGCCGTTCTTTCTCAAGGGTTCGGGGTACTCCGAGGGAACGCTGTTCCCGTGGGTAGTCTCGGATTTCGGTCTCGTCGATGCGATCGAGGCTGGACTCGTCAAGATTCCTCGGGTCCCGGTCGAGGACGACACGCTCCAGGAGGGCGGCGCTCCGACATACCGGAATCTGTGGGGAAGGATTCGGGATGACCTCCCGAAGAAGGGGAGGAAGACGGACGCCATTGAAGGTCCGCCACAATTGCCTGCCCCGCTGCAGGGTGCACTCCACAGCCTGTACGCCAACTACCAGAAGGCGTTTGAGCGGTGGGACGATGCTGGGGCTGATGGCTCGACGCCCCCTGTCTTCATCGTGGTCTGCAACAACACGAACGTCTCGAAACTCGTCTACGACTACGTCTCGGGGTTCGAGAAGACGAATCAGGATGGATCATCGACGATCGTTCCCGGTGCTCTCGGCCTCTTCTCGAATGAACACGCTGGAGGGTGGACACATCGACCAGTGACCATCCTCGTGGACTCGGAGCAGCTCGACAGAGGAGATGCGCTGTCTCCAGAGTTCAAGCGTGCTGCATCTGCGGAGATTGAGCAGTTCAAGCGCGAGTACCGAGAACGCTTCCCTGGAGCAGATGTTGAGAGTCTCACGGATGAGGACGTTCTTCGGGAGGTCATGAACACGGTCGGCAAGCCGGGCAGGCTCGGCAGCAACGTCCGCTGTGTCGTCTCCGTCTCGATGCTGACTGAGGGATGGGATGCGACGACTGTCACGCACATCCTCGGGGTCCGGGCATTCGGGACGCAGCTCCTCTGCGAGCAGGTCGTGGGTCGGGGTCTTCGTCGTCGGTCGTTCGCACTTGACGACGATGGGCGGTTCTCTCCCGAGTACGCCGAGGTATACGGCGTGCCGTTCTCGTTCATCCCGGCATCGGGCGCAACCAAGGAACCACCGCCACGCCAACCCATCACCCACGTGCGGTCGCTGCCTGAACGTGCAGCAGCTCGGATCACGTTTCCACGCCTCGATGGCTATCGCTGGGAGGTCCCGGACCAGAACCTTCACGCCGACTGGACGGACGAGTCGAAGATGCTTCTCTCTGCTCGTCATGTCCCCACGACAACGGAGGTGGCAGGAATTGTCGGAGAGGCTGAGGTCCACACGCTCGACGATCTGAAGGCACAGCGACCCAAGACGGTTGCCTTCGAGCTTGCGAAACTCGTGCTGGATCGGTACTTCCAGTACCCAGACTCTGCAGACGCTGACCGCATGGTCCAGGGTCCAAGGCCGTGGCTCTTCCCCAGGCTCGTCGAGATTTCTCGCTCATGGATGGCTGAGTGCGTGACCTCCCAGGACCACGCCTTCCCCCAGCTTCTCCTTCTTCACGAGTACCGAAGTGATGCTGCTGAGCGCATCTACCACTCAATCGTCCGGACTGCCGGTGGAGAACGACGTCTGCTGGCGATGCTCAAGCCGTATGACACGGTGGGATCAACAGAGTGGGTGGACTTCGACACGTCGAAGCCCGTCCGACAGACCGACCCCGACAAGTGCCATGTCAACTACACCGTGGCGGACAGCCGGTGGGAGCACGTGCTGGACCTCACGCTCGAAGAGATTCCGGAGGTTCTCCGCTACGTGAAGAACCAGGGACTCGGCTTCATCATCCCCTACAGCCTCGACGGACAGCCGAAGGCGTACTACCCGGACTTCCTCGTCGACCTCGACGATGGCCGGGGGGCCGACGATCCGCTCCACCTCATCATCGAAGTGTCCGGAGAACGAGATCGTGCGAAGCAGATCAAGGTGGACACGGCTCGCACGCTGTGGATTCCTGCTGTCAACAATGCCGAACGCTTCGGACGATGGCGATTCGTTGAAGTGACCGATCCCTACGAGGGTGCGGACATCATCCGCTCCATCGTTGCTGAGACCACAACTGCAGGAGCTACCTGATGCCACCCCGTAAAGCGACTGCACCGAAGCAGGTCAAGTCAACGACCCATGCGGACAAGCGAACGAACATCCCAACCGAGGAACTTCGGGATTTCGTTGCCGACGACGAGCGAAACCCTATCCCCGTTACCTACGAGCGCCCGCTGCTCTACCCACGGGACCCCGATGCCGATCCCCAACTCGTGTGGAGAGGAAAGGATGAGCAAGACGCTGGCCCCCTGACCGTTCCTGCCGTCCCTCTGTACATCCAAGAGAAGATCGACCCACGGGCACTCGTTGAGGACCTGCGCCGAGCTGGAACGGCTGGCAAGCCGAAGGAACAGCTTCTGCTCTTCGAGGACTTCGATGGGCTCGAAGGGTACGAGCAGGTCGAGTTCTACGAGCACGCTGCCAACTGGTCCAACCGCATGGTCCTCGGCGACGCACTCCTCGTCATGAACAGCATGGCCGAGAAGGAGAAACTCCGAGGTCAGGTCCAGATGATCTACGTGGACCCGCCGTACGGGATCAAGTTCGGGTCGAACTGGCAGGTCTCTACTCGCAAGCGTGACGTGAAGGATGGCTCTGACGCCAGTCGTCAGCCTGAGCAGGTCAAGGCATTCCGTGACACCTGGCAGGACGGAATCAACTCCTACCTCACGTACTTGCGTGATCGGCTCGTTGTCGCTCGGGACCTTTTGACTGACTCGGGATCGGTCTTCATCCAAATGGGCGACGAGAACGTTCACCTCGTCCGGTCTCTCCTGGACGAGGTGTTCGGCCCAGAGAACTTCATCAGTCTGATCTCCTTCGTCACGACGAGCGGCTTCACTGACGCACGAGAACTTCCTCGGGCTGGGGACTATCTGCTCTGGTATGCGAAATCCAAGCCGAATGTCAAAGCCCGGTCGCTCTGGGACAAATCGGAAGATCGTCCCGGTTACCGATGGCTCGCTCTGCCGGACGGCACGAAGCGAGGGATGACTGCTGCGGAACAGCGAGGCGATGCTCCACTCCCGGATGGAGCACGGATCTACAAGCCGGGAGACATCCAATCGCAAGGGGCCTCGTCATCCCCGCAACCCTTTGAGTATCAAGGAAAGACGTACAACCCCGGCACAAGCTCGCACTGGAAGGCCAACTATCCGGCTGGCATGGAACGTTTGGCCCTTGCCGGTCGTATCCACGTGGCGAAGAACAGCATTCAATACGTGCGCTACGCCGATGACTTTGGATATCAGGTTCGGACCAACCTCTGGACCGATACCGGGACCGGCAACTTCACCGACGACAAGGTATACGTGGTTCAGACCAATACGAAGGTCGTCGAACGCTGCCTTCTCCTCACGACTGATCCGGGCGACCTCGTGCTCGATCCGACGTGCGGCTCCGGCACCACAGCTTTCGTTGCCGAACAGTGGGGGCGACGTTGGATCACCATCGACACGAGCCGTGTCGCACTTGCACTCGCGAAAACCCGACTGATGGCAGCTCGGTACCCCTTCTACCTGCTGGGTGACTCCAACGAGGGAGCCGTGAAGGAGAGGGAGCTGACCGGCCACGAACTGCCGGCCGTACAGCACAACTGCGACATACGACACGGGTTCGTCTACGAGCGTGTCCCACACGTCATGCTCGGCGACATCGCTCGCAACGAGAAAATCGTCCCCGGCCTGAGCCAAACGGAGGTAGATCACCTCATCTCGGTAGGGGCTGAACAGGAACTCTTGGTTGACCGGCCCTACGAGGACACGGCGAAGGTCCGAGTCAGCGGTCGCTTCACTGTCGAATCACTTTCGCCTCATCGCACTCTCGATGAGCCTGGTGGCTCGGGCAACGGCGACGAAGAGTCGTTCGTCTCCACGATTGTGGAGAATCTGCAGACTTCAGGAGTGCAGAACACGTTCCGTGGTGAGCGCCTGACGTTTGATGTGCTCGAACCGTACGCAGGCGACGGCATCCTCCACGCTCACGGAACGATCACCGATGCTTCTGGTGCGGTTCGCACAGTCGCCGTCATGATCGGGCCGGAGCACGGGACCGTTAGCCCGGACATGGTCAAGGATGCAGCTCGGGAAGCCCTAAAGGGGGCAGGCTTCGACATCCTCGTCGTCTGTGGCTTTGCCTTCGAGGCATACGCCTCGGAGACAGCCAAGGAGTTTGCGCCATCGGGCGATGGCTTCGTTGCCGCTGAAGACGAGCGCAAGATGGGACGACTGCGGGTGCTCCTGACCCACATGAACCCTGACCTGGCCATGTCAAACGAACTGCTCAAGAAGACCGGGTCCGGAAACCTGTTCACAGTGTTCGGCGAACCTGATGTCACGATCACCCCCACTGGAAATGAGATCGTCATCGAGGTCCACGGAGTGGACGTCTACGATCCGACAACCGGAGTCGTCCGTCCCTCGTCCACTGACGACATTGCCTGCTGGTTCATCGACACGGACTACGACGGCGAGCAGTTCTTCGTTCGCCATGCGTATTTCACCGGAGCGGACAAGCCGTACGAGAAGCTGCAGCGTTCACTGAACACAGACATCGACGAGACAGCGTGGTCCTCGCTCTACTCAACGAAGTCCCGGCCTTTCCCCCGGCCAACTACCGGACGCATCGCCGTGAAGGTCATCAACCACTACGGCGATGAAGTCCTTCAGGTCTACGACGTGGGCGAGTAAGGGTCCCGGGAGCCCAGCAGTCCATGTCACTCACAACCGAGCTGGCGAAGCCGTCCTCTCCGATTACGCAGTACCTGAAGTTCGTGGGCGCACTCGTGGCCGATGCCAGCCGAGGAGCACCGTGGGCGGACCCGTGCAAACGACTCCTCGGCGTGGACCGCCTGCCTTCGGCAATGGTGGTACCAGCGGTGCCAGGAGCTGATGCCGGTATGGTCGGGACAGCGTTCGACTACCGGCTGCGATTCCATCTTGCCCCGTGTCGATCAAGTGAGTTCGTGGCGCGGAAGGGGGCGGCGCTGCTCACCGGCCTCGAACCGTCCACGGACAACGCCGTGTCACGGTTCTTCTCGCACCTGGACACCCTCGCTTCGAGACTTTCGCCAGCTGGGCAAGTACTCGACGACGAAGATGAAGCGCTGCTGAGCAGCTACTGCGTTGTCCTTGCCCAGTTCGAGTCGGTTTTCCGGACACGAGGACAATGGGTGCCACATTTGCCATCGGAGAGCACGGTTGATGCCGGTCCCGAGGCGGAGCCTCTTCTGAAACTCGCTCCCGATGCGGTGGTCGAAGAAGTAGTGAACCTCTCTCGTTCTGGGAGTGACGCGATGTCTCCGCTGATTCCGTACGTCGCCAACGGAAGCCTGCCGTACTACCCAAATCCTGCATTCGCCGGAAGCAGCGCAATCGGTGGAGCCGATGCGGATTTCATCGTTGCGGGCACCCTCTTCGAGTTGAAGACGACGAAGACGCTCGATGCCGCCGCCGTTCGCAACGCACTCCTGCAATTGCTCGGATATAGCCTCCTCGACTACGACGACGAGTTCGAGTTACGTCGAGTCGGTGTGTACTTCGCTCGCCACGCCTGGGTGAGAGCGTGGCCCCTGTGGGAGTTGATCTTCCCGCCCGCTGACGTGATCCACCGATCCCTTTCTGGGACGGAGCCGACCGACAAGGAAATCACCGTTCGTTTGGAGAAGCTTCGTGGGTTGATGCAGCGGGTAGTCGATGGTGAGGCGATCAACTACGGGGAGTGCTTCTCGTAGTTGACGTCAAGGGGAGACGGCTCATACCGCCTCCCCTTGAGCTCCGGGCTCGAAAGCCCGCAGAATCGTTGCCGCTGTCTTCTGGATGCGCTCGCCGGACGCCTTAATTCCAGCGATGGCCTGCTCATCGTCTTCGGCCCATGATGCGACGTACCCGAAGGAGTAGTCGCCGCTGTCGATTCCGAGCGCTTGGCAGACGACGTACGCCACCGACTCGGCCTCCAGCTCGGCGAGTGCCCGACTGTCGTACTTTTCGTGTAGCAGGGCGTGGGCTGATTCATGGGCGAGCGTCTTCACCCGCTGGATAGGGGTGTTCCGGGTCTCGACCCGGATGCGGTGCTCGGTGTGGCAGCAGTCGCCGTTCGTGGTGCCGCCGAACTCGTGGTCCTCGACGCTGAACCCGATGGATCGGGCGAACGTGCAGAGCTGGTCGTAGTGGCCGTCGGTGTCGTCGCCGTCGAGCCGGCTGCAGACCGAGGGCAGCTCTTCGCCGTCGGTCTGGGCGATGTCGAACACCGGCACGAACTTGAAGCCTCGGATGACCCGATCATCCTGGCCATCATCGGCGGCGGCGTTCTTGTAGACCATCGGGGCGAGAATCCAGATGGCCTTCTCCCCCTTGCGAACGGAGCGGTTCATCTTCCGCCAGGCGTTGAAGCCGGCGACCCGGGTGGCCTCGTGGCACTGGGCCGCGATGAGGAGGACGTTCCCGAAGCTGTAGCGGTGGAACCGGCTCTGGACGTCGAGGTGGCGCTGCCACTCCTCGGACGAGGTGAGGTTGCTGATCCCCTCTGCCAGCTTTTCCAGGAGCTCGGGGTGGTTCTTGGTGGTGGTCATTGCCTTTCCCTTCGTGCGGTGCCGGTGCGATGCACCCGACACGGCAGGGCAAGGCCGAGCGGAACAGCCCCGGAGCGAAGCGGAGTGCACTTCAGGGCTTGCAGCTCGTAGCCGCGGGTCTGCCAGGGTGGCATCTACGCAGAGGCCCCACGAAGGGGCGAGGGACCGCTCCGACACCCCGGTGAATCAGGGGCTGGCAGTCAGGAGGGGATCACCAACGTGATCCGATGTAGCGCAACGCTACGGCGCCCCTGTGACGACAACACCTGTCCCGACGGCCTCTGCACCGCAAGATCGTGGCTGACGCCGGGGTCCGCTGGATAGGGCTTTCGGCCGCGGGATGACCCCGCCGGTCACACGGCCTGGCGTGTGGGGATGACGGCTTCGTCCTCGTCCTGGAGGACAACGACGTCGCCTCCGCGGGGTCGCTCGGATGCGAGAGCGTTGTAGAGGTCGACGGTGGTCGGGTCGAGATCGGCGGCGGTGTCGCCGTCGACGGCGAGGAGGGCGTTCAGCTCGTGCCAGACGCGCTGGCGCTCAGCACTGTCGTCGGCGGCCCGGAGGAGGACGCGCCAGAGGCACTGTTCGTAGCGGCTGGCAAGCTGGCCTTGGCGGGCGGCCCATCCGGCGAGCTGGCGGTCGCCCACCGAAAGGGCGTGTTCCCCGAGACTGGCGGCGGCGTCGGTGACGTCTCCAACCATCGCGTAGGAGATGCCGCTGGCCGATGTCCACGCCTCGGGATTGCATCCGAAGGGGATCCCCCGCACGAGCGACAGGGCGGTGCGGAGCCCTTCGGGCTCACGACTTGCCGAAAGGGAACGGAACATGGTCCAGTCGGAGCGGATGCTCGCCGCGAGGGTGAACCGTTGTGTCCCTCGGTCGTAGGAGAGGAGATCGGGGATGCCGGTGACTGCTTCGAGTGAGCGTCGGGTGAGGAGGACGAGGTTGCGGATGTAGCCGTCGCTCAGGGCCTTGTCGGGGGAGACGTCGGTGAGCCACTGACCTCTGGTTGCGGTCCCGTCGTGAGCGGCGAGGTAGACGAGCAGCTCGGCGACCCGTCGGGCCTTTCTCTCTGCGGTTGGAGAGATTGCATCGACAAGGTCTCGGGCTTCGCCGTCCCGTATGGCGATGGTGGGTTCTCCGAGAAGCCCGAGGATCACCGGACTGTCAGCTGCGATGTCGGTCGGTGTGGGCGGCACGTTGAACAGACGGTACGGCTCGTCGTCGGACCGCGTCTCAGTGGGGCCTTCGGAAAGATCGAGCAGGGCTTCGACGTGGGCAACGGTTTCGTCGCAGACGAATGCCGGGTCCACCGGGTTGAGGTGGTGGGCGTCGAAGGTCGGATTGGCCGGGTCGATCACGAGGTCGACGCCAGCAGGCGGGGTCGGACCGGCGGTGACCATCCGCGGGGCTGTCGTGTCGGCGACAAGGTTGGTGTGCTGGCCGGTGAGCGCGGCGGCGCTGGCCAGGACAATGGTGTTCCCTTCCATTCGGGGGTGTGCGAGGGCGCTGTCGAGGTCGTCGGTGACGATGCCGTCAACGAGGCGGTCGATCACGCCGTGGCCGAATCCGACCGCCAGGACGGTCGGTGCTGTGCCACCTGTCGCGGCTGCGAGTTCCGTGCCGATGGCGGCGAGGGTGCCGGGCACGTCTTCGGTATCCACGTCGATGTGGACGGTGCGGTAGTGCTCCAAGTTGACCAGGAGGGTGCCGTCTGCGCCCTGGCCGACGCTGAACAGGGTAAGGGGTACTGGCTCTGCCACGACGGTGTCGTCGAGGACGCTCGGGTCGGCGGTGACTGGTAAGTACCAGATATCTGGTTCCCCGGCCCGACTCTCGAATGGTGTGGGAGGGTCACCGGCTCCATCCGCGACGAGGATGTCGAGTCCGTGAGGGCGGACGTGGACACCGAAAACGTCGGGCCGAGCCGTGCCTGCCCGGTCGGCGGCAAAGGCGAGGAGGTCAGCGAGGCGGGTGAGCCAGAGCAGGCCATCGGCCCGGGCGTACTGTCGGAGCTGGAGCTCGAGGTCGGCCAGTGGGCTGTGCTGTGCGGGCAGGGGGATACGTCTTCCGGGGGCGCGTCGGATGGTCTGGCGTCGCCGTCGGCGGTCGAGGGCGCCGACCAGTCCGATGGCCGCTAGGCCGAAAACCCCGGCACCGATGGCGAGGGTCCCGATGTCGTCGCCTTGGGCGGCTGCAGACGAGTGAGGCGCATTGCCGGCCTTCTGTGTGCCTACCGGGTCGTGGGAAGCAACCCCGTGGTGCTGTGCGGCGGGTGGGATGTGCACGGTCGGCGCCGGCACGGGGGCCGGGGGGTCGATGTGACGGAGGCGGGCGGCGGGGATCGGGTCGACCTCAGACCTTGGGACTCCCGACGTTCGGGCTGCCGGCGTTGGCTGAGCAACGGTCTGGTGGTTGATGCCGTTCGTAGTGTGGGTGGCCGGTGCCGGTGCTGGCACCAGTGCGGGCGGGTTTGGGTGCTCGGCCGGAGCGGCGGGCGCCACCGGCGCGGCCGGGGCGATGTCGGGGATCGTGAGGTTCCAGCCCGGGTAGATCCAGTGGGAGTCGGTGAGCATTCCACCACCGGGCTGCCGTACGCCGACGTTGGCCTGGTAGATGGCCTGCCACTTCTCGCCGTCGCCGTAGTAGGTGACGGCGATGCCCCACAGGGTGTCACCGCCGACCACGGTGTGGGTCACCACGGCGGGCTGCTGGACGGCGAACAGAGGAGCGTTGCCCGGTGCCGTCGTGTCGGCAACGAGCTGTACCACGGGTACGGGGGCGAGGGAACTGGCAGTCGACGAGGCACGGAACTGGCTGAGCACGATGACGGCAGTGATGAGGGCGGCCACTGCGCCACTGGTGCCAAGCCGTGGGCGCCGGTTGCTCCTGCGCCCACGGAGGTGGGCGACCACGTTGGCAGCGACAGAGAAGACGAAGTAGGCCCAGGCAAGCCAGCCGAGGGACGCGAAGAAGTGCGGCCAGAACGAGTCCGGGATCGGCGCCCGGAAGGCGCCTTCGACCTGGCTTCCCGTAGGGACATGGTGTGGGAGCGGCCAGCCGACGATGGTAGCGAGGACGGCCGGGATGCCGACGAGTCCGGCAACGAGCACGACGAGTGCGCCGAGTCCTTCTGCGAGCTGACCGAATGTCGGTCGACTTCCGGGTCGGGTACGTGTGGGCATGGTCATCCCTCCGAGGTCGTACCGCTCACGTTGGTGGCGGACTGCGTGACGGTGATCTGGAAGCTCCCGACGCCGATGATGCCGAGCAGCTGGGTCGCCATCCGGTAGCTGATCTGGGCATAGACGGTGTCCCCAACAACCCAGGCGGTGCCGGGCTGGCCGGCGAACGCCATGTAGTTCTCTGCTGTGGTGACGGCGGTGGCCGGGTCGAGGGCGAGGTTGCC
>Ga0182030_10011594_pt1 | contig 17759 bp, 20 predicted proteins | sample 812S3MmetaG_FD_121299 | JGI IMG/M metagenome (GOLD analysis project Ga0182030, IMG submission 121299) | Permafrost microbial communities from Stordalen Mire, Sweden - 812S3M metaG (Illumina Assembly) | ecosystem: Environmental > Terrestrial > Soil > Wetlands > Permafrost | place: Sweden...
CGTCGAGGTCATCTGATCCGGCTACCGCGCAGGCGCTTTGCAGGTCAAATCCGCCCGCGAAGACCGAACAGCGGTCCAGCACTGTCTTTTCGGTGTCGTCGAGAAGGTCGTAGGACCACGCCATCGCGTGACGCAGCGTGTGGTGGCGTTCCAGTCCGCGCCGCGAGCCGACCAGCAGCCGAAACCGGTGATCCAGGCGATCACGCATTTCACTGGCCGTCATCGACGCCATCCGCGAGGCGGCCAGTTCGATGGCCAATGGAATCCCGTCGAGGCGCTGACAAATCTCAGTGACTGCGCCGGCTTCACCGCCGTCGACCATCGAGAAGCTCGGCGCAATGCCTTGAGCGCGTTCGATGAACAGGCTCACCGCCGCCGAGTCGATTCCCGCTGCCGCGTCCAGAGAGCGCACCGGCCACACCTGCTCGTCGGGGACTCCGAGTCCTTCGCGGCTGGTGGCGAGGATTCGTACAGTCGCCGAGTGCGCGAGTATGGCTTCGATCAGGTCGGCGGCGGCGTCGAGAACGTGCTCGCAGTTGTCGATCACCAAGAGCCGGACCCTGCCCTCCAACGCGGCGGCCACCGACTCACTGACGGTTTTGCCTGGTTGTTGGGTGATGCCCAGCACCGCCGCCACTGCATCGGGTACCGCCGCCGGGTCAGTGACTGCTGCGAGTTCGAAAAACCAGACCCCGTCCGGGAACTCATCGGCTAGTCGCACAGCGACTTCCAACGCGAGGCGGGTCTTACCAACTCCGCCTACGCCTGTGAGTGTCACCAACCGATGCGCTTTGACCGCCGCTTGGATCTCGGTGACCTCGGACTCGCGTCCGATGAAGCTGGTGGTCGCAGGCCGCAGATTTCCCTGACTCGTATCGAGCGCCCGCAACGGCGGAAAATCCGCGCGAAGTCCCGCTGCCCGTACTTGAAACACTCCGACCGGCATCGGCACGTCCCGCAACCTTCGCGGCCCCAGATCCACCAGATCAACTCCGGTCAGCAGACCCGCCGCCGAATCGGCCAAAAGGATCTGACCGCCGTGCCCGGCCGCCATCACCCGCGCCGCACGATTTAGCACCGCACCGAAATAGTCCGCCCCCCGCAACTCTGCCTCGCCGGTCGCCAGCCCCATCCGCACCGGCAACTCCAACACCTGCTGCGCGGCCACCGCGGCATCAACCGCAGCCCTCGGCGAGGCGAACGCGGCGACCACACCATCACCGGTGTGCTTGAACAACCAACCGCCATGCACCTCGATCGCCGAGCGCAACACCTCGTCATGTATGGCGAGGGCCTTCCGCATCAAATCCGCGTCCGTCTCCCACCGACGGGTCGACCCCTCAACATCGGTGAACAAAAACGTCACCACCCCCGATGGGGCGGCCGCCGCGGACACGCTCACAGGATTTCACACGGAACGCAGTCCCACCTCGTACATCAGCGGACTAGGCCCGGTCACCCGATAGACGTGTATTTGAGACGAACTTCCGCGAGTCGCACATGTCGTCTATTCCAGACATCCGCGCGGGCGTGAGTGTCGGCGCGGACGCCGAGGTTTGCTTTGGGTCGGGCCCGCTAGTCCGAGGACCTCGGTCACTCGCTAGTCGTACATAGCGGCGCAGCACAGTAACGGCCTCCAATGAAGGCGGTCCGCGTCGCTCAGGTGGTTCGGGGTGTTCCGTCGGGGTGGGTGAGGGTTTCGGCGAGCCCGTTGAGGAGCAGGTCGAGGCCTCGGTCGAGTTCGGCGGCGCCGTCGTAGGAGGCGAGGGCGCCTGCGAGGGCGCGTAGATGGGGGAATTCGGTGATCGACAGTCGGTGCAGACCGAGCCGCAGAACGTGGTCTGTTTCTTCGGGGCGTTCGACGATCTCCTGCAGTTCATTGATGACGTGGCCGTGCAGGTAGGCGAATAGAACCCGGTAGATGTGCAAGGCATCCTCGCCAGGGAATCCGCCGGCGATGAGCAGGGTAAGGACGTCTTCGAGGGGCCGTAGCGTTCCGGGAGGTCGTTGTCCCAGCGGGGTGGCTAGGGGGCGGGTCACCAGCAACGGCACGACGTTGGGGTGTGCGAGTGCGAGCCGCCGGAAGTCGTGGGCGACGGTGCGCAGCTGCGCGGCCCAGTCGGGGTCTGTGGTGTCCACCGAGAGCTGGGTGAGCACGAGTTCGGCGACGCCGTCGAGGACGGCGGCTTTGTTGGGTAAATGCCGGTAAAGCACTGTCGTATCGCGATTCACTGCATCGCTGAGACGGCGCATGGACAGTGCATCCACGCCGTCGCGGTCGACGATCTCTAACGCGGACTGCAGGATGAGCGCCCGGGTGATCTGGCGGCTATCCGAACCGCCGGCTGTGACGGACGGGTCTGCGCCGTCAGCGGTCATATCGAGACCGATCGGCTGTTTCATGGGCGCAGCACTTCCTTCCGTTCGACACTGTAGACCACTAGTGTGGGTCAACAGTGTTGACAGCCCTTCTACCTGGGTGTGTACTGGAGTACTACCACCGGAATTAGAGGCTTCACCATGATGGTCATCGTCGGATTAGTTGTTCTGTTAATCGCCGTGATTGTCGGGACCGCCGGGGTGCTGGGCAATGCCGGGGGCACTCATCCGTTGGCGGAAAACTTTTCCGTACTCGGTTATCACGTGACCGGGTCGACTGGCACGTTGTTCCTGTCTGGGATCGTGGTCGGCGCCGTGGGGATGCTCGGTCTGAGTGTGTTGTTGGCCGGCGCCCGGCGCAGCGCCAACCGTGGGCGCGATGCCCGACGCGGCCTTGCACGCTCTCAGCGGGAGACGGCGTTTGTGAACCGTGACCCCGCCCAACAACGTGAACGCCAACCCGGCGCGCACACCGCTTCGACGGTCGAATCGAAAACAGCTAGTCCCGCGGGGGAAAGGGTTTCCCTCCTCGGTCGCTGGGCGCGTCGTCGGCAAACCACCGACCACAGGCACGTCGACGTAGCCCCCTGACTAACCGCGTCGCTTGGTCGCGGTCTGGGATCACCGAAGAAATGAAGGAATCCGCCATGAGCATCGCCAAGAAGCTCGCCCACAAAGCCGAAGCCGCCAAAGGTGCCACCAAGAAGTATTTTGGCCGCGCCACGGGCAACACCCGGCTGCGCACCGAAGGCCGCGCCGATCAGGCCAAGGGCAACGCCAAACAGGCAGGGGAAAAAGTCAAAGACGTCTTCAAATACTGACCCCCGCTTCCCATGTATTTCTGCACAACCATCGAAACTAGGTAAACGTCATGATCGTTCTCGGAATCGTCCTCATCGTCTTGGGACTCATCCTCCCCAGCCTCGTCCCGACCTTCGCCTTCGCCCATCTCCTGTTCGTCGTCGGGGTCATCCTGCTCATCGTCGGCGTGGTACTGCTGGTCGCGGGTCGGGCGGGACACGCCGTGGGTGGCCGTCGCCACTACTACTAACCCGCCGCTCATCGGCCCTATCCGGGTCGACGGCTCATGATTTCTCGCTGCGCGGGCCAGACGAAAGACCGACTGGCCGCAACGCGACCATTGATACCGCTTCACCAACATAAGGAGCCGACATGGCCACCAGCACAATCGTTTTGATCGTCATCGCCGCGGTCGTGGCCATCCTGCTCATCGCAGGACTCACGTGGGTGGCGCGCAACAAGCGCAACCAACATCGCCACGTCGAAGCAGACAAAATCCGCGAGGGCGCCCAGCAGGAAACGCTGCACGTCAAACAACGCGAAGCCCTCGCCGACGAGACCGCCGCCAAAGCCCGCGCCGCCCAAGCAGAAGCCGACGTCAAAGCGGCTCAAGCCTCCGGTCTGCAACAACAAGCTGCCGTCCACCGCGGCGAAGCGGTCACGTCGCGCGACCACCTCAACGAGCAATGGGATCGCGCGGACACACTGGATCCGGCATCCCCAGGATCCGACACTCGCGGGGCCGCCCACGACGAACCACAACCCACAGCCGGGTCCCGATAAACCCGCAAACTTGAACTGCCGCAACAGAACACCCCCGTTAGGACGTGATGCCACGATCCGGTGGAGGGCGTGATGTGACTGGTCCCGCGATAGAGATCGCCCAGAACAGCGTCTTCGAGCGCTTCGCCCGAGCCGGGTATGTCGTCAGCGGCCTGCTCCACATCATCATCGGATACCTTGCCATCCGGATCGCACTGGGTAGCGGGGGCGGCAGCGCCGATCAATCCGGAGCGTTAGCGGCTGTGTCAGCCAAACCGGGCGGCAGGATCGCGCTCTGGGCTGGCGTGATCGCGTTGCTGATCATGGCGTTGTGGCGGCTCACGGAAACAGCGCTCGGTCGTTCCACCGACCCGAAAAGCCAGGGCACCATGCCCGAAATTCTGGATCGAGCGAAGGCGTTCGCGCTGGCCGTCGTCTATTGTGGATTCGCCTACTCCACTCTCGGATTCGCTCGCAGTAGCGGGAAATCCACCGGCGACCAGAATTCCGGGCTCAGTGCTCGGCTCATGCAAACCGCCAGCGGCACTGCCGTACTCATCGTCGGCGGCGTCATCATCGTCGCCGTCGGCGGATATCACATCTACAAGGGCGCCAGCCACAACTTTCTCGACGATCTCAAAGGCACCTCCAGCGATCTCGTTCGACGACTCGGCCTCATCGGCTACATCGCAAAAGGCCTCGTCATCGTCGGCGCCGGGGTGCTGGTCATCATCGCGGCAAGTCTTTCCAAGCCCGACAAAGCCACCGGACTCGACGGTGCACTGAAAACACTTGGCGCTCAACCCTACGGAGCGATACTCCTGATCTTCGCCGGCCTGGGAATCATCAGCTACGGTCTCTACAGCTTCGCCATGGCCCGTTACACCAAAATGTAGTGGAGTGATCGCCGGACCTGAGGCCTACGGCACCGCCACAGGGTTATGCCGTTGACCTCTCCAGGACGTGCACACCGCATGCGGAACCGAGTCCGATCACGTGGGCCAGGCCCACTTTGGCGTCTTTGATCTGGCGGTCCCCGGCCTCGCCGCGGAGGTGGTGACAGATCTCCCATATGTTCGCGATACCGGTGGCCGCGATGGGATGTCCCTTGGACTCCAGGCCGCCTGACACGTTCACCGGGGTCGAGCCGTCCCGCCAGGTGGCACCCGAGTTGAAGAAGTCCGCGGCGCCGCCCTCTTCGCACAGCATCAAGTTGTCGTAATGCACCAATTCGGCGGTGGCGAAGCAATCGTGCAATTCGACGAGATCGAGGTCGGCCGGCCCGATGCCCGCCTGCTCGTAAGCGATGGTCGCAGCCTTTCGGGTGAGCGTGTTGACGTTCGGCAACACCTGGCACCCTTCCTCGTAGGGGTCGGTCGTCAGGACCGACGCCGACACCTTCACTGCACGCCTGCGCTGCTCGAGCGACAGCGACTTCAGCGTCTCGCCACTGCACACGACGGCGGCCGCGGCACCGTCGCAGTTCGCCGAGCACATCGCGCGCGTGTTGGGGTACGCGATCATGACGTCATTCATGATCTGCTCGAGGGTGAATCGCTTTTGGTACGACGCAAGGGGATTCAGCGTGGAGTGGGCATGGTTTTTCTCGCTGATCTTGGCGAACAACTCGAAGCTGGTGCCGCCGTACTTGTGGCCGTACTCGACGCCGATCTGCGCGAAGACGCCCGGCATCGTCTCGGTGCCGATCCTGCCGTCAATCGCCGCGACCGCACCGTACCGGCCCGCCGGTGTCCAGGTGTCAGCGTCCTTCTTCTTGGCGCCGCCTGCGAGCAGACCGGCACCCGCGAGCTTCTCGACACCGACCGCCAGGCCGTAGTCCACCTCCCCGGCCTTGACGGCCATGATGGCGGTGCGCAGTGCGGTGGCACCGGTCGCACAAGCATTGGCCACGTTGTACACCGGGATGCCGGTCTGACCTATCTGCTTCTGAAGCTGTTGACCGATACCGGCATTCGCGTTCATGAGGTTGCCTGCGGCGATCACACCGATGTCTGCCATCGTGACGCCAGCGTCGGACAGCGCCCCCATCGCGGCCTCGGCCGCCAGATCGACGATGTCGAGTTCGGGGTGCTTGCCGAACTTGGTCATCTTGATGCCGAGGATCCAGACCTCGTCGCTTGCGCTCATCGCTGCTCCTTGGTTGCCGAGACGGGCTCGAAGCCGAACCCGACCGCCTCCGTACCCTCGGAGTCGGTGCCGATCGAGTGGGTGGCCAGACGCACTTTCATCCCGTCGAAAACATGCTCGGGATCGGGCTCGACATTGATGAGGTTGGCCCGAACCTGAGTTCCGTTGCAATCGACCACAGCTGCCACGAACGGGGTCGGAATCCCAGGTGCTGCGAACGTCACGATGGTGAACGCGCGCACCGTGCCCTCGGTCGCGATCGGGACGGTCGCGAATTTGGTGGCAAAGCACTTGGCACACGCGTTGCGTCGGTCGAAGTACCTGGACGCGCAGTTGACGCATTCCTGCGCGACCAAATGCGGTTGATCCTCGTTCAGCACCAGATAGTCGACCAGCGGGATCTGCCCGGCCATGCGCACCTCCATCGTTGGTGTCTCAGACGGTATCGCTTCGCAGTCAGCCCCCGATAGCCTGATACCTCGCTGACGGCGAGGAGAGCTGCATGACAACCAACCAGAACGACCAAAACGGGACGTCGTCCGAAGGCACGGTCACCGTGGCGGAGGCAGGTTCGGGGACCTATACGCAACAGATCACCGCCGGGCATCACCAGCTGGTCGCCGACGAGCCAAAGCCGATCGGCGACGACGCAGGACCAACGCCGTACGATCTGCTACTGGCCGCACTCGGCGCATGTACCTCGATGACGCTGCGGATGTACGCCGACCGCAAGGGCTGGCCGCTGGAGCGGGTCCGAGTGACATTGCGGCACTCGCGGATTCACGCGAAAGATTGCGCCGACTGCGAGACTAGCGTCGGATTTGTCGACCAGATCGATCGCGACATCGAACTGACCGGCGACCTCGACGACGCACAACTGCAGCGGTTGCTGCAGTTGGCCGACCGCTGCCCCGTCCATCAGACCCTGACCTCAGAAGTCCACATCACCACGTCCGTGCGGTGACGCCCACCGCCGGGTCGAGACCGAAGACCTGCACAGCGGTCGACTTCCCTTTCAGGGCGTGGGATCCCCGGTCGGTGAGGCCGGGCAGTCCGGACTCCAGGGCGTCGACGGTCTGCTGAGTGAGCAGGATCGCGTCGCCGGTGGTTTTGGTGAGCTGCTCGACGCGGGCCGCGACGTTGACGGCAGCATCACGGGGATCCCGACGGCGTAGACCGCCCACGAGTACCTCGCGCTGTACCGATTCCATGTCCACTGCCAGATTCGGTCCATGCCGCGATGCTAAACCCGACAACAAATCACCCCCGGCCAGACGACCGGGGGTGATTTCGCACTACTCGCTCAGTGGTGGTAGTGATGACCGTGACCGTGGTCATCCACCTCCTCGGCGGGCTTGTCGACGGCCGCCGTCACGGAAGTGGCGGATTACAGCCACGCCGGGTAAGCAGCGAAGGCCACCGAAGCATCCACAACCTTTGTGGCCGTGGCTGATTGACCGATCAGCCAAGTGTCTTGGCGAGGTAGTTGAAGATCGTCTGGTGCAGCAGATACATCGCACCTTCGTGGCAGTGTGCACCGGCACCGTCTGCACTGCGCATGACGACGTGTTCGTGAGGTGCCCGCAATTCGGCTGCGACGTGAGCGGCTTGCCCTGCGAACACCGCGTCGTCCTCGCCTTCGAGCAGCAGGACGGGTGTCTGAATTTTGTGAATGTCACTGTCGGTCAGCGTGTAGTCGGCGGTGCTGCGGACGTATTCCGCGAAGTTTGCGACCCCGTTGACCCAGACCCCGTTCTGCAATCCCCAGCGGGCGTTGGTGTCGTCCTTCATCATCGCTTTGAGTAGCGGAATCGCTTCGTCGTCGCGCTCCTCCTCGACAAGGCGCAGCACGTCTGCCGGAATCGGCGGGTAGGACGCATAGAAGGTCGTCATACCGTCGTTGCAGACGATCGCCGCCGACCGATGGTCATGGGCCGCATACCGCGCCACCAGATAACCGCCGAGGCTGTAGCCGAAATGGACGATCTTGTTGTTATCGATTTCGGGAACAGTCAGCGCGTAGTCGACGACTGGGCCAAGGACATTTTCCCAGTCCGGCCGGTAGGGTACCTTCTTCTCCCGGATCATCCAGCCCTGGCCGGGCCCGTCGTAGGCGAGGAAGTTGTAGCCGCGCCGTAGCGCAGCGGCACCGATGACGAAGTAGCCCTCCTCGCGCGTCGAGTCGAAGCCGTTGGTGTAGATGACGGTGGGCCGCGGTTGCCCGCTGTCGTCGACGAGGAACAGATAGCCCGGCATCTCACCCTCCGGGTACGGAATGGTCACTTCGGCAAACGGGCCATCCATCAAAGCGCCTGCTTTGACGAGGTAGTCCTTGGACAGTCGTGACAGCTAGAGGACCTGTGGGTCGTTCAATGGGTCGCTGCGCCGGTAGAACTCGGCCGAGCGGTAATAGCTTGAAGCTCTTAAGAAGGCCTCCCGCGCGCTGACATGGTCCCCGACCTCCAGTGAGGCCTCGCCTCGTTCCGCGACACGTTCAGCGGTTGAGCGCCAGGCCGCCGTCCATGCGTCCTCGTCACCCTCAGGAATCTGAGCCGTCGTGACAATCACTTCGCCTATGTCAGCGCCAGCATCGCCGGCGAATCCAGCGGCACGCAACGTCTCAAACTTGAAGGCCTCATCTTTGAATATGAAATCCATCGGACCGCACTCCTTTTCGTCTCAGGCGCAAAAGCCCCTCTGCTGCAACCATGCCGGGCCGGCCTACTGCTCGTCCAATACAGATTCGCGAAGAGTCGATAATCGTTAGCTATCGATGCCTATCGGACGGAACGCGTCGCGTTCTCGACGAGAGGCGATTTGGCTAAGCGCGTTGCGGGCTGAATTGTCCACGGCGGCAAGATAATCGGACCAACCTGGCGCACCGGGTGAACCTCCTGGTCAAATCAGATGACTGCGACCCTAGTGGTGGTGAGGTCCGTGGCTACGGCGGCGAGCGCCGCAGTTGGCCGGTTCGGCAGCCGCCGTGTGGCCAGAGTCTTGCGTTCGCTTAAAGCACCGATCCCAAAAAGAAACACCCCGGAGACTTCGCGGGGTGTTTCTTAGTGCACTACTCAGTAGTAGTGCACGACTGTGCGGCCTATGCACGAAAAGCGTTGCGATTCAGTACATTAGCTCCACAGGCGGGCATTGACCTGCTTGTCGTGGGTGCAGAGAAGACCGCGATCTCTCTCAGCCGAGGTCTTCGCGACGCGCCCAGTGCAACTCGGCCTACTACTCGTCACCGATTATCCACTGTCGGGCCTGCTCGATCTGACCAGCGGGGAAGGAGCGGATGTCTGCCGCAATAAAGTGCGAAGCCAGATGCTCGGCGAAATCACCGAGGTGCGAGTCGGTTACGACCGCGATTTTCTTGACATGCTTGTGGTGATCGCGCACGAACCGTATGTGAGTCACCAGAGACCCGAAGCTGTCCCAACCCGGAAAGTGCGGCGCGTCGATGATGAGGCCGGCAAGAGCGCCGCCCGCCTCGATTTCGGGATCAACGACTTTGGCAAGTTCAGCGAAGTCACTTTTCTCGAGCGATGACTCCGGCCGCAAGCACAGGATCGAGTGGGCTTTGTCCAATTGGTAATCGATCACGTCTGCTCCTTGACTGGTGGGCGTACCACCATCCTTGGTCGGCGCGGGCCGATCCGCGGCAGGACAAAGTCACCGACCCGAAGGGCCTTTGGTCAGCACCCGCGGAGGAAACGTTTATCGAGGAGCCGGTAGGTCGCCCTACGAAAACACCCCCGGCGATAAGCCGGGGGTGTTTTCGTCTCAGGTGTTCTCAGTGGTGGTGATGACCGTGCCCGTGGTCGTCCTCTTGCTCGGCAGGCTTCTCCACGATCGCCGTCTCGGTGGTGAGCACCATCCTGGCCACCGACGCCGCGTTCAGCACCGCCGACCGGGTGACCTTGACCGGGTCGATGACACCGTCGGCAACCAAATCGCCGTACTTCAGCGTGGCCGCGTTGAGTCCGTGCCCGGCGGGCAGCTCACGGACCTTGCTGACCGCGACCGCACCGTCGAGCCCGGCATTGGTGGCGATCCAGTACAGCGGCGCGGTGAGGGCGTCGGCGAATACATCGACGCCCGTGGCCTCGTCGCCGCTCAGCGACTTACGCAGCTTCTCCAACACCTTGCCGGCCTGGATGAGCGCCGATCCGCCACCCGTGACGATGCCCTCCTCGACAGCCGCCTTCGCGGCCGCGACAGCATCCTCGACGCTTTCCTTGCGCTCCTTCAATGCCGTCTCGGTGGCAGCCCCGACCTTGATCACGGCCACGCCACCGGCCAGCTTGGCCACCCGCTCCTGCAGTTTTTCGCGGTCCCACTCGGAATCGCTGTTCTCGATCTCGGCACGCAGCTGCTTGACGCGCTTGGTAACCGCATCTGCCGCGCCGCCGCCCTCGACGATGATGGTGTCGTCCTTGCTGACCACCACGCGCCGGGCCGAGCCCAGCACATCCGCGCCCACCTCGCGCAACACCAGACCGGCATCGGGATTGACCACCTGGCCGCCCGTCACGATCGCGAGGTCTTCGAGGAAGGCCTTGCGCCGGTCGCCGAAGAACGGCGCCTTGACCGCGACCGCCTTCAGCGTCTTGCGAATGGAGTTCACCACCAGCGTCGCCAGCGCTTCGCCCTCGATGTCCTCGGCGATGATCAGCAGCGGTTTGCCCGACTCGGCGACCTTCTCGAGCATCGGCAGCAGGTCAGGCAGCGAGCTGATCTTGTCCTGGTGCAACAGGATCAGCGGGTCCTCGAGCACGGCTTCCTGCGAGTCGAAGTCGGTCACGAAATACGCCGACAGGAAACCCTTGTCGAAGCCGACGCCCTCGGTGAACTCCAGTTCGGTGTTGAGCGTCGACGATTCCTCGACGCTCACCACGCCGTCGGCGCCGACCTTGGACATCGCTTCGCCGACCAGCTCACCGACCTGCTCGTCGCGTGAGGAGACGGTGGCCACCTGCGCAATGCCCTCCTTGCCCGACACCGGGATGGCCGCGGCCAGCAGAGCCTCGGACACCGCGTCGGCGGCCTGGCTGATGCCGGCGCCCAGCGAGATCGGGTTGGCGCCCGCGGCCACTTGCCGCAGGCCGGCCCTGATCAGCGCCTGCGCAAGCACGGTCGCAGTAGTGGTGCCATCGCCGGCGACATCGTTGGTCTTGGTGGCCACCGACTTCACCAGCTGGGCACCCAGGTTCTCAAACGGGTCTTCCAGGTCGATCTCACGTGCGACGGTCACGCCGTCGTTGGTTACGGTGGGCCCGCCAAAGGCCTTGGCCAGCACCACATGCCGGCCGCGCGGTCCCAGCGTCACCCGTACCGCGTCGGCGAGCTTGTTCACGCCCGCCTCGATGCCGCGGCGTGCGGTTTCGTCGTACTCAATAAGCTTGCTCATCAGATTCCTTTATGAGGCGCGGTAACGCATGCCGCCCCGGAAATCGCCCGTGCTTGCGCACGGGGATCGCCGGGGCGGAACACGTTGAATTACTTAGAAACGACAGCCAGCACGTCGCGTGCCGACAGGATCAGGTACTCCTCGCCGTTGTACTTGATTTCGGTGCCGCCGTACTTGCTGTAGATGACGGTGTCACCCTCGGACACGTCGACAGGGATCCGCTTCGCGCCATCCTCGTCCCAGCGGCCGGGGCCTACTGCGACGACGGTGCCTTCTTGCGGCTTCTCCTTGGCGGTGTCAGGAATAACCAGACCAGACGCGGTCGTGGTCTCGGCCTCGTTGGCCTGCACGAGAATCTTGTCCTCGAGTGGCTTGATCTTCACCTTCGCCACGATTGGAGCCCTCCACTATTTGGATCGGGTCCGGGGTATCCCGGACCGGAGTTGGCGGTCGCTTCGGGGCTCGCCCCGAACCGTCCGAATTATCAGATGATTCGGCATCCGTCCGAGCCCGAGCGCCGTCGTCGCGGGTGCCGACGCAGGGCTTGGCCGATTGCCACCTAGCACTCTATACATGCGAGTGCTAGCACTCAAGGCCGCCCCGCTGCTTCCCGTGAATTTACGCTGTGAGCTCAGCTCACCTGGGCTTTTACCACCGGCAGACCCGGGTCGCTGGGTACATCCAGCGGCGAGGGTGCCGCTCCAGCGGCCACCAGGTGCGCGGCGAACGACGCGATCATGGCCCCGTTGTCGGTGCACAGCCGTGGTCGGGGGATCCGCAGGGTCAGCCCCGCGTCGGCGCAGCGCCGGGTGGCAAGCTCGCGCAGCCGGGAGTTGGCGGCCACTCCCCCGGCGATCAGCAGCGTCGAAACACCCAGATCGGTCGCAGCGCGGACCGCCTTGCGGGTCAGCACATCGGCGACGGCTTCCTGGAATCCGGCGGCGATATCGGCCGTGGCCGCGTCCGGGTGGCTTTCGACGTATCGCGCGGCGGCGGTCTTGAGCCCAGAGAAGCTGAACGCATACGGGTCGTCGGCCGGGCCCGTCATACCGCGCGGGAAGGCGATGGCGTCCGGATCACCGGTGCGAGCCAGGTCGTCGAGCACCTTGCCGCCCGGGTAGCCCAGGCCCAGCAGCCGCGCCACCTTGTCGTAGGCCTCGCCCGCGGCGTCGTCGACCGTGCTGCCCAACTCGATGATCGGCTCGCCGAGCGAACGTACATGCAACAGGTGGGTATGTCCCCCGGACACCAGCAATGCCACGCACTCGGGCAGCGGTCCGTGTTCGTACACGTCGGCGGCCAAGTGCCCGCCCAGATGGTTCACTGCATAGAACGGCACTTCCCAGGCAGCTGAATATGCCTTGGCGGCAGCAACTCCCACCAATAAGGCGCCGGCCAGCCCAGGTCCGATGGTGGCCGCGACGATGTCGGGCCGTTGCAGATCAGCAGTCGCCAGTGCACGGCGCATTGCCGGGCCGAGCGCCTCCAAGTGCGCCCGGGATGCGATCTCGGGAACCACGCCACCGAACCGGACATGCTCCTCGACACTGGATGCCACCTCATCGGCCAACAGCGTCACACTGCCGTCGGCGTCAAGCCGCGCGATGCCGACTCCCGTTTCGTCACAAGAGGTTTCGATCGCCAAAATGTTTGTCACAGCGCTCCCCCGCAAGCGGGTGGTGCCCCCACCCGCCGCATCGTGTAGGCGTCGGCGCCGCTGACTCGGTAATAGCGCTTGCGCAGGCCGATCTGCTCGAAACCCGCACTGCGGTAAAGACAGAGCGCAGCTTCGTTGTCGGTGCGGACCTCCAAATAGACGACGCCGCCGTCGGCAAAGTGCAGCAGCTCGTCAAGCAGCCGGCGACCGATGCCGTGCCCTTGGTATGCCGGGTCCACGCCGATGGTGTGCACCTCGTATTCGAACGGCGGTTTGCGGCCCAGCCTGGAGATGCCAGCGTAACCCACCAACTTCTCTGCGGTGCGTGCGCCCACGTAATGGTTATGGGCACTTGCCAATTCGCGGTGAAACGCCTCCGCCGGCCAGGGGTCGTCGCCGTCGAAGAGCTGTGCCTCCAGCTCGGCGCATCGCTGCGCATCGCCGGGTGTCAGCGCGCCGATAGTCACGGGCTCGAGGGCCGTCATTGTTGCGCCGCCAGGGGTTTGGCGTCGGGCCGGCGCAGATACAGCGCAACCAGCGGCAGCGGGGGCACCGACCAGTCGGGTACCGCGGCAACCAGGCCGGCCGGTGTCGGGTACACCGGCTCGCAGCGCGGCAGGGCGAACAGGGCCGCATGCTCGGGGGACCCCGCCACGGTCTGCGCCGGTCCGGGGTCGACGTCGGCGGGCGCGTTGACCGCCGGACCGTCGGTACGGACTCCGTCGCGATAACGCGCCCAATAGACCTCGCGCCGACGGGCATCGGTGACCACCAGGGTGTCGCCGGTGGTTCGCACGCCGATGGCGTCCAAGCTGCACACGCCGTACACCGGGATGTCCAGCGCATGACCATAAGCGGCCGCGGTCGCCATGCCGGCCCGCAGACCGGTGAACGGGCCGGGACCGCAGCCCACGACCACCGCGTCGAGATCGGCCATCCGCAGCCCGGCGTCGGCCAGCGCGGCCAACACGTTCGGGGTGAGCCGTTCGGCGTGTGCCCGTGCGTCAACGGTGACTCGTTCGGCCAGCGCGACGCATTCCGAGCCGTCGCACCGCACGACACCGGCAGTGACGGCCGGGGTGGCGGTATCGAGAGCGAGGATCAGGCGGCTCACGAGCGGCTCCACTCCCAGGTCGCGATCCGCACGTCGGAGTGGCTGACCCGCTCCAGGCGAATGTCGAGGTGGCGCTCGGAGAGTCGTTCGGCGAGGCCCTCGCCCCATTCCACCACGACGACCGCGTCTTGGAGATCGGTGTCGAGGTCCAACGAGTCGAGTTCGCCCAGCAGATCGCTGTCCTGATGGTCCAGCAGCCGATAGACGTCGACGTGGATCATCGCGGGCGTGCCCGGGCGCCGCGGTGGGTGCACCCGGGCCAGCACGTACGTCGGTGATGTGACGGGACCGTCGACATCCATCGCTGCGGCAATACCCTTGGCCAGCACCGTCTTTCCTGCGCCGAGTGGACCGGAGAGCACCACCACGTCGCCGGCGCGCAGCTGCCGACCCAACTCGGATCCCAGCGCGACGGTGTCCTCAACGCGCTCGCAGGTGGCAGTACCCGACCCGTTAGCCATGACGGCGGAGCCGTTCCCGGACTTTTCGGTAGCGCAACGCCATCCTGCCCGGCACCGCCCGGTTGACCAGCCGGATCAGGCCCTCGTTGATCGCTTCGGGCTTGTCCAGTAGCGCCAAGTGACTGGCGCCGTTGACGATCACCAGGTCGGATTGTGGCAGCGATGCCGCCATCTTCCGGGAGTATTCATCCGGGGTGATCAGGTCGTGGTCGCCGCAGGCAATCAAGGTCGGGATCTTCATCAGCGTCCACAGCCCGGCCGTCTCGTCGTGCAACTCCAGAGCATTCAGGAAACCCAGCAGGGTGGGGATCGGGGTGCCGTTCATCATCCGCTGCGAGAACGCGTCCAGGCTGCGGCTGACCTGCAGGTCGCTGTAGGACGCGGCCCGCAGCACCGGGCCGATCAGCGAACGCGAAACGTTGCGGCCTCGGTGCATCAGTTTGGGGGCTGACCGCGCGGTGAACCGGAAGGCTTCCACCGCAGGGTTTTTCAGGATCTCGCCCAGTGGCGACCGGGTAACCCCCTCGGCGGCCGAGGAGATCAGCGCCGCGCCGACGATGCGGTGCCCGTAATGCTCGGGATGCTGCCGGGCATGCGACAACACCGTCATGCCGCCCATCGAGTGACCGACCAACACGATCACTCCGTCCGGCGCGACCTCGTTCAGCACGCTCTCCAAGTCCCTACCCACCTGCGTCAGCGTGTAGGTCTCCGGCGAGGCTTCCCCAGACAGCCCGTGCCCGCGCTGGTCGTAGGAGACCATGCGCAGTCGCGGTCCCCACTTCTCGGCCAGTCGTTTGCGCTGAAAATAGAAGGCGCCCATCCGCAGACAGAATCCGTGAACAAAGACCACGGTCACCTGCGCGTCCGGCGGGCCGAATTCGCGAACCGCCAAGGGCACGCCGTCGGGGGTAGTGACCACGTAACTGCGGTCGCTGTCCAGTGTCTCGAAATCCTCGTCGGCGTAGGGATCTTCGACGAGTGCGGCACGCTGGGTCACCGACCGTCGCACCGAGGCGCCAACGATGGTGGCGACCGCGGTCAGCCCCGCCCCGCCCGCAAGCCACGCACTCAACCATTGGCGCTTGCGAGTTTTGTTATCGCTCAACGGTTTCGGCCTCGCGATAGGTTCTGGTGATACGGCCCCGCGGGCTGGTCACCACTTCGTAGTGGATGGTGCCGATCAGATCGGCCCAATCCTGCGCGGTGGGCTCACCCCTGGAGCCGGGGCCGAAGAGGATCGCCTCGTCGCCTTCGGCCACATCGACCTGCCCGGGACCCAGGTCGACAAGGAATTGGTCCATGCAGATCCGCCCGACGCCGGGCCGGCGTCTGCCGTTGATCAACACGTCCAGCCGCCCGCCCAGCGACCGGAAGACGCCGTCGGCGTATCCGACCGGCAGCAGCGCCACGGTGGTATCACGTTCGGCGATCCACGTATGCGCATACGACACGCCCTCGCCGGCGCGAACCGGCTTCACCAGAGCGACGGCGCATTTCACCGTCATCGCCGGTAGCAATCCCAGGTCACCGCGTTCGGGAACGGGACTCAGCCCGTACACCGCGATACCGGGCCGCACCATGTCGAAGGCCAGATCGGGACGAGACATCGTCGCCGACGAGTTCGACAGGTGGGCGATCTCGAACCGCACGCCGGCCTCGCGCGCGTGCGCCAACATCTCGCTGAACCGTTGGGCCTGAACGTCATTGATGGAGTTTCCCGGCTGGTCGGCGTAGACCATGTGCGACATCAGAGCCCGCAGCCGGATGGCTCCCTCGGCGACGGCCTGGCGCAATGCGGTCAGCATGGACGGGAATTGCGCGGCGAGGACACCGTTGCGGTTCAGCCCGGTGTCGACCTTGACGCTGACCGTCGCGGTGCGGCCGGTGCGGCGCGTCGCGTCCAGCAGCTCGTCGAGCTGGCGCACCGAGGACACGGCAATCTCCACGTCGGCCAGCAGCGCCGGCCCGAAGTCGATGCCGGGGGGATGCAGCCAGGCCAGCACCGGCGCGGTGATTCCGTCGGCACGCAGAGCCAGTGCCTCGTCGACGGTGGCGACGCCCAGTTCGGCTGCCCCGGCGGCCAGCGCAGCGCGAGCGACCGGGGTAGCCCCGTGGCCGTAGCCGTCGGCCTTGACGACAGCCATCACCTGGGCGGGACCGGCGTGCTCACACAGCAGCCGCACGTTGTGCGCGATGGCACCCAGATCGACCACGGCCTCGGCGAGGACGCCGGGCGTCAGGGATATTGGCGTAGCGGGCACGACCGCCATTGTCCCAGAAAGTGAAAATGTGCCGCGAAAGTGCAACTACCGACGCCGCTACCCGCGATTTGTGTCGCTAGTTGCAGTCTCGCGGTGGAAACGGGCTAGTGCGCGAAATGCTCGGCGCTGTAGTGGCCGCCAGGCTTGAGCTTGTCCAGCGACGCCAGCGCGGTGCGGGCATCGTCGTGCAGCGCTCGGGCCAGGTCGGCAGAGAGGCCCTCGCGAACCACGATGCGCAGCACGGATATGTCGGTGGCGTTGTCGGGCATCGTGTAGGCGGGCACCTGCCACCCGAAGCCCCGCAGCTCGTGCGAGACGTCGAACTCGGTATAGCCCAGGCCACGCGCGAGCCGGAAGGCGACGACGGGGATCGCCGAACCGTCCGAGATCAGCTCACAATGGTCGGTTACGCGCAGCTGCTCAGCCAGCCAGCGGGCGGTCGACGACAAACTCTGCATGACCTGCGTGTAACCCTCGCGGCCCAGCCGCAGGAAGTTGTAGTACTGGCCGATCACCTGGTTGCCCGCGCGGGAGAAGTTCAACGTGAACGTCGGCATGTCGCCACCGAGGTAATTGACGTGAAAGACCAGGTCCTCGGGCAGGTACTCCTTGCTGCGCCACACCACGAAACCGATGCCGGGGTAGGTCAGGCCGTACTTGTGTCCGCTGACATTGATTGACACCACCCGAGGCAACCGAAAGTCCCACTTCAGCTCGGGGTGCAGGAACGGCACCACAAACCCGCCGCTGGCGGCGTCCACGTGCA
>Ga0182030_10011595_pt1 | contig 17756 bp, 24 predicted proteins | sample 812S3MmetaG_FD_121299 | JGI IMG/M metagenome (GOLD analysis project Ga0182030, IMG submission 121299) | Permafrost microbial communities from Stordalen Mire, Sweden - 812S3M metaG (Illumina Assembly) | ecosystem: Environmental > Terrestrial > Soil > Wetlands > Permafrost | place: Sweden...
CCACCATACAGGAATTGCTATCATGTCTCGTATCGGCAAGAAGCCCGTCGTCGTGCCGGCCGGAGTCACCGCGAAGGTGGACGGCCAGCTTGTTTCGGTCAAGGGCGCCAAGGGTCAACTCGAATTTCTGGTCCCGGACGTGGTCTCCGTCGTCCACCAGGACAATGTGATCAAAGTGGATCCGCGCAACGAAACCAAGCGTGCGCGCGCGCTTTGGGGCACGTCGCGGGCTCGCGTCAATAATATCGTGCTCGGCGTGACCGCGGGTTTCGAAAAGAAGCTCGAGATCACCGGCGTCGGTTATCGCGCGGCGGTGCAGGGCAAGACTCTGCAATTGGCGCTGGGTTACTCGCATGATGTGAATTATCCGATTCCGGCCGGTGTCACGATCGTGACTCCCAAGCCGACGGAAATTACCATCAGCGGGATCGACAAGCGCCAGATCGGCCAGATCGCCGCCGAAATCCGCGCGTTGCGCGCACCCGAACCCTACAAGGGCAAGGGCGTGAAATACGCCAACGAGTTTATCTTCCGCAAGGAAGGCAAGAAGAAGTAAGGATTGCCGTCATGGCCAGGGATGTTCAACACGAAACTCGCCGCAAGGACCGGGTGCGCCGTTCGATCCGCGCGCGCGCCTATGGGCGCCCGCGCCTTTCGGTTTTCCGGTCGTCGAAGCAGATCTATGCGCAGATCATCGACGACGAGCAGGGCGTGACGGTGGTCGCCGCGTCCTCGCTGGAAAAAGCGAACCGCGAAAGCCTCAAGTCTGGGGCTAATATTGACGCCGCCAAGGTTGTGGGCAAGCTCATCGCCGAGCGCGCTGCCGCCAAGGGCATCAAGGCCGTCGTGTTCGACCGCGGCGCCTATATGTATCACGGGCGCGTGAAGGCGCTCGCCGAGGGCGCCCGTGAGGGTGGCCTGGACTTTTAATCGATCACCTCGAAGCGAGCGGCCTCAAGCGGCCGCGTAAGTGACGGAAGAAAAAATGGCGCGTGAATCAGAGGGCGGTCGCGGTCGCGATCGCGATAGAGAAGATCGCGACAGCGAATTCGTGGATCGTCTGGTCCACATTAATCGCGTCGCCAAGGTCGTGAAGGGCGGCCGCCGCTTCGGCTTCGCGGCGCTTGTCGTCGTCGGCGACCAAAAGGGCCGCGTTGGCTTTGGTCATGGCAAGGCGCGCGAGGTGCCCGAGGCGATCCGAAAGGCGACCGACGCGGCCAAGCGCGCGCTGATCCGCGTGCCGCTGCGCGAAGGCCGCACCCTGCATCACGACGTCAACGGCCGCCATGGCGCGGGCCGCGTCGTGCTGCGCGCGGCGCCTCCCGGCACCGGCATCATCGCCGGTGGCCCGATGCGCGCCGTGTTCGAGACGCTCGGCGTGCACGACGTCGTGGCGAAGAGCCAGGGCTCGTCGAACCCCTACAACATGATCCGCGCGACTTTCGACGCGCTCGGTCGTGAAGATTCGCCGCGCGCCGTCGCCGCCCGCCGCACCCTCAAGGTTTCGACCTTGCAGGCGCGCCGCCAGGGGACCGACGCCGAAGCCGTCGACGCGTGAGGGGAGGCATCGAGATGACGACGACCAAAACCATCACCGTCGAGCAGACCGGGAGCGCCACCGGACGCCCCGATCGTCAACGCAAAACCCTCATCGGATTGGGGTTGTCCCGCATCGGGCGGCGCCGGACCCTCGAGGACACGCCTTCCGTGCGCGGCTTGATCGCCAAGGTGGCGCATCTCGTCAAAATTGTCGGCGAGAAGTGAGGGTGGGCAAATGGTGAAACTCAACGATCTCTCCGACAATCCCGGCGCCAGCAAGAACCGCATGCGCGTCGGTCGCGGCATCGGCTCCGGCAAGGGCAAGACCGGCGGCCGCGGCGTCAAGGGCCAGAAGGCGCGCACCGGCGTCGCCGTCAAGGGCTTCGAGGGCGGACAAATGCCGCTGCACCGGCGTTTGCCCAAGCGCGGCTTCCATAATCCGTTCTCTCACGATTACAACGAGGTGAACGTCGGGCGCGTTCAGCAGGCGGTCGAGGCCGGCAAGCTCGACGCCGCCGCGGCCGTGACCAATGAGGCGCTGATCGCCGCCGGGGTGATTTCGAAACCCCGCGACGGCGTGAAGATCCTCGGCCAGGGCGCCATCACTGCGAAGCTGGTCTTCGAAGTCGCCGCAGCGTCGAAATCGGCGATTGCGGCGATTGAGGGCGCCGGCGGCTCGGTGAAGCTTCTGGCGGCGGCAGCCTCGGAATAAAAAAGGCGACGCGGGCGCCCTTGCGAGAGCGCCTGCTTGGGTTATTTTCATCTCACTCGATCGCTCCACGCGGAGCGCGACGTCTGCGACGAGCGGCGATCACCGACAGAAAACGCTTAAACAAAATAAGAAACGCCGCGTCGGCCGGTAGTCCGCGACGGCCGTACAGAAAAAGGGGAGTTCGTCCATGGCATCGGCAGCCGAACAGCTTGCGGCCAACGTCAATCTCTCCGCCTTCGGCAAGGCCGAAGAGCTGAAGCAGCGCATCTGGTTTACGCTGGCCGCGCTGGTTGTCTATCGCCTTGGCACCTATATTCCGCTCCCCGGCATCGATCCCGACGCCTTCGCCAAGAGCTTTTTTGGCCAGTCCAAGGGCGTGCTGGAACTTTTCAACATGTTCGCGGGCGGCGCCGTGCAGCGGCGCGCGATTTTCGCGCTGAACATCATGCCCTACATCTCCGCCTCGATCATCATTCAGTTGCTCACCTCGGTGGTGCCGGCGCTGGAAAGCGTGAAGAAGGACGGCGAATCGGGCCGCAAGGTTCTCAATCAATACACCCGTTATCTTACGGTGATTCTCGCGACCTTCCAGGCTTACGGCATGGCCATTGGCCTCGAGGGCCAGGCGGGCGTCGTCACCGAACCGGGCCTGTTTTTCCGCCTCACCACCGTGGTGACATTGGTCGGCGGCACCATGTTTCTGATGTGGCTGGGCGAGCAGATCACCTCGCGCGGCATCGGCAATGGTTCGTCGCTGATTATCTTCGCCGGCATTGTCGCGGCCTTCCCCTCGGCGATCATCTCGACGCTGGAGCTTGGCCGCCAAGGCGCGATTTCGACCGGGGTGATCCTCGGCGTGATCGCTATGTCCTTCGCGGTCATCGCATTTATCGTGTTCATGGAGCGGGCGCAGCGCCGGCTGCTGATCACCTATCCCAAGCGTCAGCACGGCAACCGCGTTTACGAGGGACAGAGTTCGTTCCTCCCGCTGAAGCTCAATACGTCCGGCGTCATTCCGCCGATCTTCGCGTCGTCGCTGTTGCTGCTGCCGACCACGGTCGCCAATTTTTATCAGACGCAGGGCACGGATAATGTGTTCGCAACGATCTCGGCCTATTTCGGGCATGGGCGGCCGCTGTATATGTTCGCCTATGTCGGGCTGATCGTCTTCTTCGCCTTCTTCTATACGGCGATCGTGTTCAACCCGACCGAAACGGCGGACAATCTCAAGAAGCACGGCGGCTTCTTGTTGGGCATTCGTCCTGGCGAGCGCACCGCCAAAGAGATCGACACGGTGCTGATGCGCGTCACCGTGCTTGGCGCGGCCTATCTCGCGGTCATCTGCCTGCTGCCGGAAATGTTGATTTCCTACGCCAATCTGCCGTTCTACTTCGGCGGCACCTCGCTCCTCATCGTCGTCAGCGTGACGATGGACACGGTCGCGCAAATTCACGGACATTTGCAGGCGGGACAATATGAAGGCTTGATCCGCAAGGCCAAGCTTCGCGGAAAGCGCGCGAAATGAGGTTGGTGCTGCTTGGGCCGCCCGGCGCGGGCAAGGGCACGCAGGCGGCCCGACTCGTCGCCAAATATGGCATTCCGCAATTGTCGACAGGCGATATGCTGCGGGCGGCGGTGGCCGCCGGCACGCCGCTCGGCGCGCAGGCGAAGGAAATCATGAATCGCGGCGAGCTGGTTCCGGACCGGCTGGTGATTGATCTGATCGACCTGCGCATTTGCGCGCAGGAGTGCGCAAGCGGGTTCATTCTGGACGGCTTTCCGCGCACCGTCGCGCAAGCGCGGGCGCTGGACGTCCTGCTCGCCGACAAGCATATGAATCTCGACGCCGTGATCGAACTCCTCGTCGACGAGGACGCTCTTCTCGCCAGGGTCGAAAACCGCAACAGGGTGACGTTGAAGGCTGGCGGCGTCGTTCGCGCCGACGACAATCCGGAGAGCTTGAAGATCAGGCTGGAGGCCTATCGCGCCCAGACCGCGCCGGTTTCGGCCTATTACGCCGAGCGGGGCGCGTTGAAGCAGGCGGACGGAATGGCGCCCATCGACGAAGTCTCCGCGTCGATCGATGGAGCCATCGGCGTCCGGGTCTGAGCGGCCCTCCCTTTGGCGCGACGAGAACGGCATAGAGCATGAGTTCGCGACCGTTTTGCGGGGTGGATTTCGGCACCTCCAACTCCACCGTCGCGTGCCAGGTCCAGCACCGCGTCGAGCTCGCCCCTGTGGAGGGCGAGAGCAAGACGCTCCCGAGTTCGGTCTTCTTCGATTTTTCCGACGGTTCGGTCTCGTTCGGGCGGGCCGCCCTCGCCTGTTACGCCGACGGCGTCGAAGGGCGGCTGATGCGTAGCCTAAAGTCCGTCCTTGGCGGCAGCCTGATGGACGAGACCACGCGGATCAAATCCCGCGTCTACACTTATAAAGAAATCATAGGATTAATTTTCGCCCGACTCAAAGCTTCGATCGATCGCGCGGCGGGAAGCGACGTCGCGAGGGCCGTGCTTGGGCGCCCCGTCCATTTCGTCGACGACAATCCCGCGGCGGACCGGGCCGCGCGCGATGCGCTCGAGGAAATCGCCCGCGCACAGGGATTTACCGACGTCGAGTTCCAATATGAACCCATAGCCGCGGCCCTAGCCTATGAGCAGACCGTCGAGCGCGAGCAATATGCGTTGATCGCCGACATCGGCGGCGGCACGTCGGATTTTTCGATTGTGCGGGTCTCGCCGGAAGGCCGCGCGCGCGCCGACCGCGGTAATGACGTTCTGGCCAATAAGGGCGTGCATATAGGCGGCACGGACATCGATCGCCTGCTCAGCCTACGCGCGGTGATGCCCTTGCTCGGTCTCAACAGCGAAAGGCGTGGCGATTTCGGGGCCAAAATCCTTCCCGTCGCTAATGGTTTCTTTGTCGACCTCGCGACATGGCATCGGATCAATCTGCTCTATACGCCGAAGGTCGCGCGCGAATTGCTAAGCATGCTGCGTCATTCGCTGTCGCCCGAGTTGATCGAGCGGCTGATCGCCGTGGTCGAGAGCCGCCGCGGCCATTCCATCGCGCTTGGCGTCGAGGCCGCGAAAATCGCGCTCTCCGCGCAAACTTGCGCCACGATTGATCTCACCGACGTCGAGCGGGATTTTATCATCGAGGTCAACCGGGACAGTTTGCAAGCCGCGATCGCCGACCGGCTCGGCGCTCTGACGCGCACGCTCGAACAGGCGCTGGCGGAGGCAGGTCTCGATGGAGAGCGCATCGACGCGGTGTTTTTGACCGGAGGCTCGACGGCGATTCCGGCGGTGCGCGCCGTGGTGACGGCGCGAACGCCGCGAGCGGCGATCGTCGAGGGCGATTTATTTGGCGCGGTCGGATTGGGATTGGGCTTGGACGCGCGGCGCAAATTCGGATAGTCTCCGGTCCGATTATCGCAACTGATTTGCCGTTGGCGGAAGCTGAACCGCTGAGAACTCCCTATTGTCGCCAAATTTATGTTTTCCTTCTTGACTCCGAAGTAAACGCTCGTTATCGCCACAACACAACCAAAACACAGGAAGCGCCCGCTCGGCGGGGGCTCCTGTTTTTGCGTTCACGCATCCCGCATGGGCCGGCCTCCACCGGACGCGGGACCAAGCGGCGCCTCCCGGCGTCGCGTTCCAGCGCCGTTTTTGTGCGGCGCCTTACATGGAGCATGTCAGTGGCACGTATCGCGGGCGTCAACATTCCCACCAACAAGCGCGTCGTCATCGCGCTGCAATATATCCACGGGGTCGGCCCAAGGATCGCCGAGGAAATCTGCGCCAAGGTCAATATTCCCGCCGAGCGCCGGGTCGCCCAGCTCACCGACGCCGAAGTGTTGCAAATTCGCGAAGCCATCGACCGCGACTATGTGGTGGAAGGCGATTTGCGCCGCGAGGTCTCCATCAACATCAAGCGTCTGATGGATTTGGGATGCTATCGCGGTCTGCGCCATCGTCGTCAGCTGCCGGTCCGCGGCCAGCGCACGCACACCAACGCCCGCACCCGCAAGGGTAAGGCGAAGCCGATCGCCGGCAAGAAGAAGTAATTTCGCGAACCTTCGCAACGAGTTCAATGAGGCGGGCGCGCGCGGCGCTCCCGTCTAGAAAGCAGCCCTAGCGCCTGGAATTACGGGCGCGCCTGAAGGACAAAAAATGGCTAAGGAAACCACCCGCGTCCGCCGCCGGGAGCGCAAGAATATCGTCTCCGGCGTTGCGCATGTGAATTCGACCTTCAACAACACGATGATCACCATTACCGACGCGCAAGGCAATACGGTGTCCTGGTCCTCGGCTGGCACGATGGGCTTTAAGGGCTCACGCAAATCGACGCCCTATGCGGCGCAGATGGCGGCTGAAGACGCGGCGCGTAAGGCGGGGGAACATGGCGTTCGCTCGCTCGAAGTGGAAGTTTCGGGCCCGGGCTCGGGACGCGAATCCGCGCTGCGCGCCTTGCAGGCGGCCGGCTTCACCGTGACCTCGATCCGCGACGTGACGCCGATCCCGCACAATGGTTGCCGTCCGCGCAAGCGTCGCCGCGTCTGATCGGCGGCAGCGTGTTTCCCGCTGGCCGCAGCACGGTGGCCTGCGGGTTCTCGCGCCGTTTTAAGTTTCCAAATTAGATATTTGTGCGCGCCGGCCGGCATTCGCCGGCGCCGCGGCCGAGAAGCTCAAGGAAAGGCGCTAAAGTGAGCATCCAGAAGAATTGGCAGGAACTCATCAAGCCGAGTAAGCTCGTGGTCATTCCGGGCGACGATCCGCGCCGGCAGGCGACGGCGGTTGCGGAGCCGCTTGAGCGCGGTTTTGGCCAGACGCTCGGCAACTCCCTGCGCCGCATATTATTGTCATCCTTGCAGGGGGCGGCTGTCACCTCGATTCATATCGACGGCGTGCTGCATGAATTTTCGTCGATCCCCGGCGTGCGCGAGGACGTGACCGACATCGTTCTCAACATCAAGGATATCGCCGTCAAATATCAGGGCGAAGGTCCAAAGCGCCTCATGCTCAAGAAGCAGGGCCCGGGCGTCGTCACGGCGGGTGATATCCAGACCACCGGCGACGTGCATATTCTCAACCCTGATCTCGTCATCTGCACGTTGGACCAGGGCGCCGAACTCCGCGTGGAGTTCACGATATCCACGGGCAAGGGCTATGTGCCCGCCGACCGCAACCGCGCCGAGGATGCGCCGATCGGTCTTATTCCGATCGACAGCCTCTATTCTCCGGTTAAGAAGGTCAGCTATCGCGTGGAGAACACCCGCGAAGGGCAGGTGCTCGATTACGACAAGCTCACTTTGTCGATCGAGACCAATCGCGCCATCAGCCCGGAGGACGCGCTGGCCTACGCCGCACGGATCCTGCAGGATCAGCTCAACGTCTTCGTCAATTTCGAGGAGCCGCGCCGCGAAGAGGCGCAGCCGTCGATTCCGCAGCTCGCGTTCAACCCTGCGTTGCTGAAGAAGGTTGAGGAGTTGGAGCTGTCGGTGCGTTCGGCGAACTGCCTGAAGAACGACAATATCGTCTATATCGGCGACCTCATCCAGAAGTCGGAAGCGGAAATGCTCCGCACCCCGAACTTCGGCCGCAAGTCCTTGAACGAGATAAAGGAAGTGCTGGCGCAAATGGGACTGCACCTCGGCATGGAAGTGCCGGGCTGGCCGCCGGAGAACATCGACGACCTCGCCAAGCGTTTCGAGGAACACTACTGAGCCGGTTCCGCTTTCCCGCGCGCGGGTACGGACGGATAAGAGACGGCCGTACCTTGGCACGGCGGCCGTAAAAACAATGGAGAGAGCCAATGTATCATGGTCACAAGAAGCGCCGCTTCGGCCGCACCCACGAACACCGCAAGGCGATGTTCGCCAATATGGCTCAGGCGCTCATCAAGCACGAACAGATCGTCACCACTTTATTCAAGGCCAAGGATCTGCGCCCGGTCGTCGAAAAGCTGGTGACTCTCGGCAAGCGCGGCGATTTGCATGCGCGCCGTCAGGCCATCGCCCAGATCAAGGACGTGGCGCTGGTCAGAAAGCTGTTCGACGTGCTGGGGCCGCGCTACAAGGACCGCAACGGCGGCTATTGCCGCGTGCTCAAGGCGGGCTTTCGCTACGGCGACAACGCGCCGCTCGCGGTGATCGAATTCGTCGACCGCGACGTCGACGCCAAGGGCAAGGACTCCGGTCCCGTGCAGGTTCACGAAGAGGCGGCCTGATGCTCGCGCCGGCCCGAAGCGCTTGTCGGCGTGGCGGGCTGGCCGCGACCCTTATTGCGGTTGGAAGGGGCGGCGCTCATGGCGGCCGCCCTTTTTGTTCACGCGCGCGCGGGCGGCGACTGGGGCTTTTGCGCCCTGGTGTTCTTCGCGCCGGATCTGAGCATGATCCTCTATCTCGCGGGGCCGCGGGTCGGCGCCATCGCCTATAATTGCGCGCATGTGACCTTCGTCCCGCTGGCCTTGGGAGTCGCCGGGCTGATGTTCGGGCAGCCGCTATTGACCCGCCTCGCGCTTATTCATCTCGCGCATATCGGCTTCGATCGCGCGCTCGGCTTTGGGCTCAAATATCCGACCGCCTTCGCAGATACGCATCTTGGGCGCATTGGCGCGGCGCGGCGCGAGATTTGACCGGGTTCACTTCGGCAGCGGCGCGTTCAAAATCCAACGGTGGCCGAAGGGATCGCGCAGGCTGGCGTAGCGGGTGCGCCAGAAGGAATTGGTCGGCTGCGTCTCGATCTTGGCTCCGAGTTGGGCCGCGCGGGCGCAAACATCGTCGACTTCCTTGGGCGTGTCATATTCGAGGCTGACGGACATCGTAACCTGTTCGCCCGGCATTGGCGAACGCGCCTGCCCGAGCTCCAAAAAGGCGTCGGCGAGCATCACCGAACCGCCGTTGATCAGCAATTCGCAATGCGCGATTCGCAAGCCGTCGACCGAGGGCATCAGCGCGACTTGCTTGGCGCCGAAAGCGGCGGTGTAAAAGCCCATCGCCGCCGCCGCCGGCGTCACCGTGAGATAAGGCGAGACTCTCGGTCGTGTCATGGTTCGACTTCCTGGCCGGGGTTAAGAGAATCGCCCCACGCAGATTTGCGGATATTCTTGAAAAAAGCTTTATCGCGCTTCGCGATAGTTGTCTCCTCTATTCCGTCGCTTGCGCATAGGCGCAGCGCGATCCCCCATTTGCCAGGGCGTGGCGGCGCGATGATTCTCGCCCGCCGGGTGGGTTCGAGGCCGCGCAGCGCGACAATAAAGGAAAATTTCTCGTCCTCGAACGGCGCATCGGCGTTTTTCAGCAATTTATGGTCGCGCGAGCGGGGCAGGCGCGTCGCAAAATGGCACCAGTCGGGCGCGGCAAGTGGGCAACGTCGGTCGTGTGGGCAGGGCGAGGCGATGCGCGCGCCGGCCTCGATCAGCCTTTGGCGCAGAGTCATGAGGCGCGCATAATCGCGAGGCGTGCCGGGTTCGATCAACGCCAGGGCGCGGCCGGCGCGCCCCCATAGCGCGTCGATTACGCCGGGCAGGGCGTCGTCGCCGATTTCCGTCAGCGCATAGCTCGCGACCACGAGGTCGGCGGCCTCGCCGCGCGGCGGCGTCCGCAGGTCCGCCGCGACAACACGCGCGCCCGCCAGCGCCGAATGGGGACTGGCTTGCGTCAGCCGCGCCGCCAGCGCCAGAAACTGCGGGCTGCGATCGAAGAGCTCGACGCTGGCGATGTCCGGCCAGATTTCCAGCGCCGCAAAGGAGGCGCTGGCGAGGCCGCAGCCCGCGTCGACGAGGCTCAGCGGTGAAAATTCCGGAACCTCCTCGCGCAGCCCGCGCAACACGCTCGCGGTCGCGGCATAGGTGGCCGGCAGCCTTGTCAGCGCATAGGCGAGCGCGTCGGTCTCGTCCCGGATCGTCTCGCTTGACGGTTTTCTCGCGCGAAAACCTTCCGACATGCGCAGCGCTCGCGCTTGCAGTTCCTTGCGCGGCCGGCCTTCGAGCAGTTCGCCTAATGCGCCGGCAAGCGCGGCGGGCGGCTCGGCCGGAGATGAAGAGGCGGGCATAAGGCTCCTTTTGCGCGGCGGCGGTATATATACTTCCACGACGGGCATGATGCGCGTAAAAGACCGTCGAACGCCCGCAAGAGCAAGCCGCTAAAGTCTTATAGTTCGAGACCGGGCGGCGGCGAGAGGAAGAAAGATGTCAGTCGATTCGAACGCGCCCCGCACCTTGTACGACAAAATCTGGGACGACCATGTGGTCGACCGCCAGGACGACGGCGCCTGCCTTCTCTATATCGACCGTCACCTCATTCACGAAGTCACCAGCCCGCAGGCGTTCGAAGGCCTGCGCCTGACCGGGCGTAAGGTGCGCGCGCCGACCAAGACGCTCGCCGTGGTCGACCATAACGTGCCGACGACCGACCGCTCGCAGCCGATCGCCGACGAGGAGAGCCGCGCCCAGATCGAACAGCTCGCGGTCAACGCGCGCGAATTCGGCGTCGAATATTACAATGAACACGATCTGCGCCAGGGCGTCGTGCATATCGTCGGCCCCGAACAGGGCTTTACCTTGCCCGGCACGACCATCGTGTGCGGCGACAGCCACACCTCGACGCATGGCGCCTTTGGCGCGCTAGCGCATGGCATCGGCACTTCCGAGGTCGAGCATGTGCTGGCGACGCAAACGCTGATCCAGAAAAAGGCCGCCAATATGCTGGTGCGCGTCGACGGCAAACTGGCGCCGGGAGCGACCGCCAAGGACATCATTTTGGCGATCATCGGCGAGATCGGCACGGCGGGCGGCACCGGCCATGTGATCGAATACGCTGGCGAGGCGATCCGTGATCTTTCGATGGAAGGCCGCATGACCGTCTGCAATATGTCGATCGAGGCCGGCGCGCGGGCCGGCATGGTCGCACCGGACGAAAAGACCTTCGCCTATTTGAAGGATCGCCCAAAGGCGCCGAAGGGCGAGCAGTTCGACGCGGCGCGGCGCTATTGGGACGGGCTGCATAGCGACGAGGGCGCGCATTTCGACCGCGTGGTTACGCTCGACGCCGCCGCTCTGCCGCCCATCGTGACCTGGGGCACCAGCCCCGAAGATGTCGTCCCCATCACCGGCGTCGTGCCGACCCCGGACGACGCCAAGAGCCCTGGCAAGCGCGCGGCGATCCTTCGCGCGCTCGAATATATGGGCCTCAAGGGCGGGGAACGCCTCGACGAGATCGTCATCGACCGCGTGTTCATCGGCTCCTGCACCAACGGCCGGATTGAGGATCTCCGCGCTGCGGCGACGATGGTGAACGGCAAGACGGTCAACGCGCGGGTCAACGCGATGGTCGTGCCGGGCTCAGGGCTAGTAAAGGCGCAGGCCGAGGCCGAGGGGCTCGACAAGATCTTTCTCGCCGCCGGCTTCGAATGGCGCGAGCCCGGCTGTTCTATGTGCCTAGCGATGAACCCGGACCGTCTCGCGCCGGGCGAGCGCTGCGCCTCCACCTCAAACCGTAATTTCGAGGGCCGCCAGGGCTTTAAAGGTCGCACCCACCTCCTCTCGCCGGCCATGGCGGCGGCGGCGGCGATCGCCGGGCATTTCGTCGACGTGCGGACGTGGAGATGACGGGCGTCAAAGCCCCGACAGAGATTTGTAACCGGATATCAAAGGCGGAGCATCATGACTGGCACAATCACGGATAGCGCGGTCGCCGCGCTAAAGGCCCCGACCCTCGCCGACGTCGAGACGCTGGCGCATTCGGGTTACGCCGCTCTGCCGTCGCGCTTTACGCGCCTGTGCGAGGGCCTGGTCATTCGCATCGAAGATTTTCCAGATGACGAGGTGCTGGAAGAAATGGAATGCGAAACCGAATATGATCTGCTCGGGCTGTTTCGCGGGCAGGGCGTGACGCAGCGCGAGCACTTGGGGCAAACCGGCGATCAGCCCAATATGATCTGGCTCTATCGCCGCCCGATCATCGATTTCTGGGCCGACGGCGAGGAAACCCTTGCCGAGATCATCACCCATGTGCTGGTCCATGAGATCGGCCACCATTTCGGCCTGTCCGATCAGGACATGGAGGAGATCGAGAGCCACGTCGGCTAAAGCTTCCTCCTTGCCGAGCGCGCGGCGTCTGGATAAAAGCGCAGCAACCTATCTTTCAACCGCCTCGCGGGCGCATAGCGCCCGGGGGCCGCTCGACGGCTGGAAATATCATGTGTTGGAGTGGTGAAGCGTCGACGGTTCTGGCGACCGTGGGCATTAGCGGCGCGCTTTATGCCGCCTATAAGAAAGAGCCCGCCTCGCTGTGGGGCACGCTGCTGTATTTTGCGATGATGGAGGCCTTGCAGGCCTATACCTACACCGTCATCAATCAGTGTCAGTTGCCCGCGAACCAGATCGCCACGGTCTTGGGCTATTTGCACATAGCATTCCAACCGTTCTTCATAAACGCGATCTCCATGCATTTCGTCCCGGAGAAAGTGGCGGTGCGGCTCTATAAGCCGGTCTATGCGCTGTGCTTCGTCTCCGCGATCATCATGCTGTTGCAACTCTATCCGTTCGAATGGGCGGGCCTGTGCGAACCGGGCCGCGCGCTTTGCGCCGCGCGTCTGTGCTCGGTCAGCGGCAATTGGCACATCGCCTGGGACGTGCCGGCCAACGGCATCGGCAATTGGACTTACGACCACGGCCTTACCGGCTATTTCAGCTATGGTTTCGTCGCCTTCGTCCTGCCGCTGATGTACGGCTCGTGGCGTTTTACGGTGTATCATTTCATCATGGGGCCGTTCATGGCCCGCATGCTGACCAATAATCTCAACGAGGCGCCGGCGGTATGGTGCCTGCTGTCGATCGGCTTCCTGCTGATCGTCATCAAGACCCCCATTCGCAATTATCTTTATGTGCGCTGGAATCTGCTGTGGCGGCTGTTGTTTGGCTACGACGGCGCAGAAACGGCGCCGGCCAAAGAGACGGCTGAGCCGCAACGGGAGCCTGTGCTGGAGCAGGTCTAACGACGCGCCCTGGGGCGCAATCCATTGACACAGCCGAGGCCGCGCCTACAACCGGGTCAACATCTCGTCTAACGATTGGTCGCAACATGCCGCATACGGGTCTCGAAAGCATCATCACCGCCGCCTTCGAAGACAGGGCGAACATCACACCCGCGACCGAGGGCGATATTCGTCACGCCGTGGAGAGCGCGCTGCGCCTGCTGGACGCAGGCAAGCTGCGCGTCGCCGAGAAGATCCAAGGCGAAGAGGGCGCCCAGTCCTGGCGCGTCAACCAGTGGCTTAAGAAAGCCGTGCTGCTGTCGTTCCGGCTGAACGACATGACGGTGATCGAAGGCGCGCCCGGCGGTGCGACGTGGTGGGATAAAGTCCCGTCAAAATTCGCCGGCTGGGGCGCAAAAGAGCATGCGCTCGCGGGTTTCCGCTCCGTGCCGGGCGCCGTGGTGCGTCATTCCGCCTATATCGCGCCGGGCGCGGTTTTGATGCCCTCCTTCGTCAATCTCGGCGCCCATGTCGACGCCGGCACGATGGTCGACACCTGGGTGACGGTCGGCTCCTGCGCGCAGATCGGCAAGAATGTGCATCTTTCCGGCGGCGTCGGCATCGGCGGCGTGCTGGAGCCCTTGCAGGCCAATCCGACCATAATAGAGGACGACTGCTTCATCGGCGCGCGCTCCGAGGTGGTCGAGGGCGTCGTCGTCGGCAAGGGCTCGGTGCTGTCGATGGGCGTGTTCATCGGCGCCTCGACCAAGATCGTCGACCGTGCGACGGGCACGATCCACGTCGGCCATGTTCCGCCCTATTCGGTTGTCGTGTCGGGCAATCTGCCGGGCAAGCCACTGCCGGACGGTTCGCCCGGCCCCTCGCTCTATTGCGCGGTGATTGTCAAGACCGTGGACGCGCAAACGCGCGCCAAGACCGGCATCAACGAACTTTTGAGGGATTGATGGCGAGTTGGCGCGCCTCCTGGCCTACGAGCGAGCGCATCCGGTTCCTGTTCCGCGCCGATCAGGGGCGCATCGACCGCGATGTGTGGCGGCGCGGCGCGGTGGCGCTGCTGGCGTTCGTCGCGCCTTTTGTCGGCGTGTGGCGGCTCCTCGAACCCTATACCGACCATGACCTCGCCAAGAGCCCGCTGTTCGCTCCCCTGACCGCGCTGGCCTACGCTTATGTGATCTTCTTCGCCTTCGTCGCCTTGCTGGTCGCGATCAGCTTCGTCAATCTTTCGGCCAAGCGCTTTCGCGACATTGGTTTTCCAGCTCCGCTGGGCCTCGCGAGTCTTTTGCCACTCGCGGTTTTTCTCGACGCCGCGTCACATTGGCTGCAAATGCGGATTGCCGAGGTGATGCCGCGCTGGCAGGTCTATCCCTTCGACGCCGCCGCGATTATCGTGGCGGCCTGGACGCTTTACCAATTGGGATTCGCGCCGGGGCGGGAAAAATGACCGCGCTTTCGCCCGCCGTCGCGCTGACGCGAGAGCTGCTGCGCTGTCCCTCGGTGACGCCTCTGGACGCCGGCGCGCTCGATGTTCTGGAGCGCAGGCTCACGGCGGCGGGCTTCGCTTGCGAGCGCAAAATCTTTGCGGAGTCCGGGACGCCAGATGTCGACAATCTGTTCGCCAGGATCGGCGCGGGGCGCCCGCATCTCGTTTTCGCCGGCCACACCGACGTCGTCCCGCCGGGCGACATAACACGTTGGCGTTTCGATCCATTCGGCGGCGCGGTGGCCGATGGCAAAATCTTCGGGCGCGGCGCCTCGGACATGAAGGGCGCCATCGCCGCCTTCGCCGCCGCGACATTGGAGTATTTACGCCGGCATGGCGTCCCAAACGGCGCGATTTCTTTCCTCATCACCGGCGACGAGGAAGGTCCCTCGATCAACGGCGCCGTAAAGCTGCTTGATTGGGCGAAGGCGCAAGGCGAGCGTTTCGATCACTGCATCGTCGGCGAACCCACCAATGTCGACGCGCTCGGCGACACGATCAAAATCGGGCGGCGCGGCTCGCTCAACGGCCATGTCTTCGCGCGCGGCGAGCAGGGGCACGTCGCCTATCCGGAACGCGCGCATAATCCCGTGCCGGCGCTCGCGCGCATCGTCGTGGCGCTTTCGCAGCATGAATTCGATTCCGGAACGCCGCACTTCACGCCGTCCAATCTCGAAGTCACGTCGATCGATGTCGGCAATCCCACGACAAATGTAATTCCTGCCGAAGGTCGCGCGAGCTTTAACATCCGCTTCAACGATCTTTGGACCCCGGAGACGCTGCAAGAACGCATCCGCGAGGTCGCGCGCGCGGCGGCGGGCGACACGCCTGTCGAGCTCCAGTTTCTGCCCTGCAATGCGCTGGCCTTTTTGACGAAGCCCGGGCGTTTCACCGAGCTTGTCGCGCGCGCGGCGCAGGATGTGACCGGCCGCGCGCCGAAGCTTTCGACGAGCGGCGGAACCTCCGATGCGCGCTTCGTCGCGCGAGAGTGCCCCGTCGTGGAGTTCGGCCTTCTCAACGCGACGATTCACGCGGTCGACGAAAACGCGGCGCTCAGTGACATCGACGCGCTGACAGAGGTGTATTTTCGCGTTCTCGAAGGCTATTTTGGAGCTGCATGAGCGAGATTCTTTCTTCAACGCCAAAAATCCGCGTCGAGACGGCCGGCGGCGTCGCCCTGGTGCTGATCGACAATGCGCCGCGCCGCAACGCCTTCGATTTCTCAATGTGGCAGGCCCTGCCCGACATCATGCACCAGATCGAGGCGGACGAAGACGTGCGCGTCGCGGTGCTGCGCGCTGCGCCGTCGCTGCCCTTTTGCTCGGGCGCCGACATTTCCGAGTTTTCAACAATTCGCGCGACGGCGGAAGGCGGCCGCGCCTATGAAAAATCCAATGTCGAGGCGTTCGACGCCCTGGCGCGGCTTTCCAAGCCGGTAATCGCGGCGATCGGCGGCTTTTGCATGGGCGGAGGCATGGGGTTAGCATCCGCTTGCGACCTGCGCGTCGCCGCGGAAGGCGCGGTGTTCGGCATCCCAGCCGGGCGGCTTGGCGTCGGCTATCCGCCCGCGGCGATGCACTATGTCGTGGCGGCGGTCGGCCCGCAAACCGCGATGGATCTGTTCTTCACCGCGCGGCGGGTTTCGGCTCAAGAGGCGCTCGCACGCGGTTTTGTCGCGCGCATCGAGCCGCAAGAGGGTTTCGACGCCGCTGTCGCCGAATTGGCCTCGACGATCGCCGTTAACGCGCCGCTCACCCTGCGCGCGGCCAAGGCGGCGATTCGCGCGGCCTCGCATGCGCCGCACGCGCCAAGCCTGGAGCAATGCGAGGCGCTGGCGGCGGCCTGTTTCGACAGCGCCGATTTTGTCGAAGGCCGAAAGGCGTTTCTGGAAAAGCGCGCGCCGCATTTTAGCGGCCGTTGAAGACGGAAGGGGCGCGAAAATGGTGATGGCGAAAAGGGCGATGAAACACATCGCCGGCGTTCTCGCATTCGCGACGATGTTTCTGTTGGCGCGCTACTACGTCACCGGGGAGTCGCTGGAGTTCAACAAAGAGCCGTTTTCCGCAACAATGGAGCGCGACGCCGCGCGGCTGAACGCGACGCTTCCAGAGATGGTCAGCGAGAGCGTCCGGCTGGACAAGGCCGCCGCCGGTCCGGGAAACGTGTTCAACTATTTTTACACCATCGTCGACGACGACGCGGCAAAAAAGATAGTCGGCGACCCGAAGGAACTCGGCAAACTAAAGAGTCAGCTGCAAGAGCGCGTCTGCACCGTTATGCCGGCGTATAGAAACAACAACACGATCGTGAGATATTCGCTCCGGAACGACTCCGGCGACATGATCGCCGACATATCGATAAATCCAAAGGATTGCTGAGCGCACGGCGGCGATGGGCTGCTCGACATGAGAGCTCCTTGCGGCGTCCTTCATTAAGGCGTCCTTTAAGGAATGTCGGTTATACCCCCGCCGTTCAGGCGATGAGCCCTGTTTAAGGGAGCAATTATGCCCTCGCGGCTTAACTCCGGCGACCGCTTGGTTATTTGCGTCGCCGAAGATCGGAAATCCTGCGAGCCCAGCCTCAGACTGCTGTTGACGAGCCTGCGCCGCTATAGCGCCGACGTGGCGATTATAGTGTTTTGCCCGCACGCCGACGCAGAATTTATCGACTGGACGCGCGGCGATGATTTCGGGCGGATCGACCTTCGCACGGCGCCCGTGGCCGGTGCCTATGGCTGGAATGTAAAACCGCAAGCCTTGCTGCAATTGCTGAGCGAAGGCCATCGGGAGGTTGTCTGGATCGACTCCGATATTGTCGCGACGAAGGACGTTCGTCCCGCTTTCGCGCAGCTGGACAGCGGCGTGCTTGTCGCGACCGAAGAGGCGCTATGGACGCAAAACGTAACTGCCCAGGTTTGGTGATTGCGGTCCCGGGTGGGCGATGAAATTTTCTGGACGGCGGCCTCGGTTTCCGATTCAAGAATCGGATGATTGTCGAATCGTCGAGCGAGCCGTCGCGGGAA
>Ga0182030_10011596_pt1 | contig 17755 bp, 17 predicted proteins | sample 812S3MmetaG_FD_121299 | JGI IMG/M metagenome (GOLD analysis project Ga0182030, IMG submission 121299) | Permafrost microbial communities from Stordalen Mire, Sweden - 812S3M metaG (Illumina Assembly) | ecosystem: Environmental > Terrestrial > Soil > Wetlands > Permafrost | place: Sweden...
GCTGGCATTAATCAAAGTCAGGATACTGTCCTGGGTGGAGTTGACAAGATAGCTGGCTGTCCAGGTGCCGGTTAGTCCGGTATTGACGCCGCCGCTGGTAGCAACTACCGGCGTGGTAGTGATGCTGAAACCGGGTGGCGGAGTGCAAGTCTCGCCAATAAGAGGGTTAGTGGAGCAAAAGTCGACTACGATGCCCTTGATAGTAGCACTGGTGTTAGGCGTAAAGCCGATTTGGTAGCTTACACCGCTATCGCTGACATGGGTATCGCTCATTATTATGTTGCGGCTACTGATTAGGTTGTAAGCAAAAGGCGCTGCACTTGCCCGACTGCTTATGGCCGCAATGATACCGGCGACAAAGAAAACCACAGCAACTGCTAGAGCAGTTATTCTCTTTACAAAATCTTTCACCTTGGCTTATACCTTGTCTCTAATTAGTTAATGGACCTCTTTGTCTGCTTTTACAATTAAACTTTAGCTTTAAACGTATTGAATTGCAAAAAGCTTATCCACAGCGCAAATTAAGAGCGGCTGAAGGACCCGATTAGTATGTCCCCGTAGCGATTAACATGTCGTTGAAAACGTATAAGCCGGTTGGCGTAGTCGCACTGACGTTATAAAGGAATGATATGGTGTAGTCCGTTTCGCCTGAGCTTTTATTTGAATAGGCTATCTCCGATCCTGGGATATATTCGTAGTAGTTGGGGGTGTTGTAGCCGGTAGCGACCTGGCCATAGCTAAAGCTGGAATCGGGCTGCTGGACGGGAGCAGCTCCGAAAGAAACCGGGCTGGTATTGGCTTCCAGATTAATACCAAACTGCTCATTGCCGGGGATGGAACTTGTCGGCGTAGTCAGGTTAGTCATCGTATGGCTGGCAGTTTTAGGCGGAGTGGCATTTGTTATAACCGCATAGCCTGTTGACTGATAATCACGGACCCAGAAGGTGGCATTGGCTGTTGCGGCCGTTGACGGAGCCAGTGGGCCTAAATCGACATTACCAGTATTGACGACAAATGCCAGAAAGGGCTGATCATAGGTATTGAAGCCGGCAACCGCGCTATATCTGCTACCACCGGTTTCACTGCCGACGCCAGTTTCGCCAACCGACACCTGGGATAGATAATGGGTTGAGCTTTCAGCGTTGAATCCGGTTCCGCCAATACCGAAAAATACCTCATTAGCTGCGTAATTATTCGACACGTACTGAGCATTGGCAACGCCGATCTCGAAAAACAATACGACAACCGCCATTGCTAAGCCGACTTTATTGATATATTTATTTTTCATGGTATCCGTTTATTATTATGGCTGATTTAGGGCTGAAAACGCAATCCTTTTACGCTTATTAATCTATCGAGTATTATAGAGTAAGCATTAAGCATAATTATGGATCCGGATAATCAAAACCAACCACTTGATCAAGAAGGCGTTTCCCTTGAGGGAAGTTCACCGGTAATTGAACCGGGTGGGGGCAACCCGTCGGCCACACAGCCAGAACAGCCCGGTTCGACCAAGCCTACGAACGCTAGGCGTGTTGCCGGCTTATTGAGGCATTTCAATATTTATTTACTGGCTTTTTTGATAGTAATCGTCATTGCTGTTGCCGTAGTTGTGATTACGATCATCAACGGCAATAAATCGTCCACGTCCAACCAGACAGCTCCCCAGACGCTCAGTCCGACGCAGCTGGAAAAACTAGCCAGTTCTGCGCCAACTATCGGGTCATCAAACCAAACGCTTAACATTGCCGCTAATACCATTTTAAGCGGCAACGTCCTGGCTCGTAAAGATCTTGACGTAGCCGGCGCACTGACTGCCGGCAGCTTAAATCTGGCCCAGCTGACAGTTTCGGGGACCAGTTATTCCGGGCAGAACTCAACCAATAAGCTGACCGTCAACGGCACCGCTACAATTACCGGCGCAGAATCAGTCAGCGGAATTTTAAGTGTTGCCGGAGCATCTTCGTTCGGGGGGGTCTTATCGGCCGACCAGATATCAGTTCAGGCTCTGCAACTAGCCGGCAATTTAACTTTGAACAAACATATCCTGGTCACCGGATCCAATCCTGGGCAGTCAATCGGCCCGGCTGTCGGTACCGGTGGTACGGCTTCCGACAGCGGCAGCGACACAGCCGGCTCGATTAATATCAATACCGGATCCAATCCCCCGGCTAACAGCTGCTTTATAACCATTACCTTCGCCCAGCCTTTCAGTACTACTCCCTATGTCGAAGTTACGCCAATCGGGTCAGCTGCCGGCGGGCTGCAGTATTATGTGACCCGCTCGACCACCTCAATGAGCGTCTGTACCAATTCAGCCGCTCCAGCTAATGCTGTTTTTGGCTTCGACTACGTTATCCTCGGATAATCAACAGCTTTAGACATCGAGAAAAACAACCGCCCGGTTAGACCGGACATGCATAATCCCCTGGTTAATTCGGATACGCTGGGCAATGGTTTTTTCGTCATCACGGATTACCAGCTCGCACGGAACAAGCAGGGTCATGAAGTTATGATGGCCGGGCAGGATATCGAATGGCCCGGTCTGGTTGATGGCCGAGACGCTGTAGGCGTCCCTGTCAAATATAACCTCAGATGATGAATAGACCTTGATTCTCATCAGGCGTGACTTTTGATCAGATTTGTCAGAAGGCGGAGCTGGTTCAGCCATTAAACGATAATCTCTTCTATGCCTCTTAAAGTATCTGCTAAACTGAAACGTTCGCCTTTAAGACCGTTAATATTTTCAACCACAAACATATTTTGAGAAAAGTAACTGATTAATTTTTCGCCTTTAGCGTAGTCGGTCCGGTCTGAAGGCGACAATTCATTTTCGCCGATAATCGAAACTATGCCTTTGAGGGATTCGTATTTTTGCAGCAGTGACAATACCTGAACGCTAAGAACGTAGTGCCGGTCGCCGACAATTTCCGGGGACACCAGGGATGAGTTGGTGCTAATCAGGTCGATTGCCGGGCGAATACCCTGTTCGGCAACTTTGCGGCTGAGAACAATAACGCTGTCCAGTTCGTGCTGTATCGTTTGAACGGCCGGATCAGTTAAGTCGTCGGCCGGAACGTAAATCGTCTCGATAGCGGTAATCGATCCGTTTTCATTTGAGCACAGCCGGTCCTGCAGGGTTTTTACGTCGGAAAATATAGTCGGCTCATAGCCACCTTCGGCCGGAATCTGATCAATGATCGTCGATATTTCATTTTTAGCCTGGACATAGCGGTACATGTTGTCGGCGAAGAACAGGATGTTCTTTTTTTTAATATCACGGAAATACTCGGCTGCCGTGACGGCGCTTAATCCTACCAACGACCGCTGGACGGGATTTTCATCCATCTGTCCGAAGAACATGCAAGTACTGCCCAGCAGATCACGCTCTCTAAGGGTTTCAAACAGCTCGTGCCCTTCGCGGATGCGTTCGCCAATTCCGGTAAAGAAGCTGAGGCCGGTTCCGCTGACAGCCACGTTGTGCATCAGTTCCATCATCAGCACAGTTTTTCCGACACCGGCACCGCCGATAATTCCAATTTTGCGGCCTTTAACAAAAGGACTGAAAAAATCAATTGCTTTGATGCCGGTTTCCAGAATTTCCGGTTTGGATATTTTAAATGTCGTGTCGGCCGACGGCTGCTGAAAGATATTCCGGCGCTCAAGTTTCTCCGCTGGCGGCGCCGGCTTACCGTCAACCGGCTGACCGAGGGCATTGAACATCCGGCCGACAATTTCATCGCCAACCGGAATCTCGATACTGTGCCCGGTCCGCTTTACACTCATGCTCTTTTGGACGGTGCGGTCAGACCGGACATTAAGGCAAGTCGCAATGCCGCCAGGTTTCAAACTGTCAACCAACAAAAGCGAATGATTCCGGTTATTAACCACCAGAACTTCGTTCAGCGATGGCATATCTTCATCAAACATGACTTGGATAATTAAATCCTTGACGACTCTGATCACGCCGTCGCCCATGTCAAAGTCCCCTTTCCAGGTTAAGTATTCTCATGTCGTTAATGATTTGCTTGGATTGTTCATCGCGGTTTTCCCGGCGGGCGCGGTTATAAAGCTTGGAGATATCTTCAAAGTAATCGCCTGCTCGATTATTGGCGCTTGTCATGGCCTTGAAGCGGCTGGCATATTGAGACAGTTGCGAATCGAAAATTACCTGCTCCAAGGCAATCCGCAGAACCGAGCGTTCCAGGTGGGCAATGACGTCATAGGTGCTTGGTTCAAAAATATAAGTGACATCACTAATAATTTCATTGTTGTCTTCCGCATGCTCGCTTAGTTCCTTAATGGCGGCCGTGGCGTCAATACTTTTGATATCTTGGGTCATCAGTGAAATATAGGTCTGATAAAAAATTTTGGCATCTTTATAATGTTTAATTTCTTCTAGCAGAGGTTCGACGTTAATATTGCGGGCTCCTTCGGGTAGCTTAAAATATTTCTTAAAAGCAATGTTGGCCTGAGCCAGCAGTACCGTACCGTGATGTCCGATCACGACAATGTCCTGCTTGGAAGGATTATAGTGTTTAAGCATTTCGCCGATCAGGCGTTGGTCGATATCGCCGCTAAAGCCGCCAGGTGATGAAATAACGATGAAGAGTTCCTTTTCGTTGGGTTTTTCATTACTCTCCCGGCCAAAACGGAATAATTCATCAACTCTTATCTGAGTGTAGATATTCCACAGTTCATTAAAAAATTGCTGAGCAGCGACAACCTGGTTTTTAACCCTGGCAATGTTGGTGCTGGCGATGGCCTCCAAAATGCCCGTCAGCTGGACGATTGTCGACATTGATACCCGCTCTTCTTCAATATCCATCAGGTTCTTCATGGCTTAACCTCGGAGCTGGCGGGTGGTTTATCGGCTGACGATATCTTCTTGACACATACGGCTTTCAGGCTGTCACGTGCTTTGTTAAAATCTTCGTCGGTCTTGAATTGGGTAGCAAATTCGTTAACCCTGCTTTTGAGGGTAAAAATATCTATCAGCTCATCCGAAGCGAGATTGATAACAATATCGAGCATCAGCTGCTGGCAGGCAACATTAAAGGTTTCGTTAGTTTGCTGGGTAAAGATTTTATTAAGATTTTGGCCGCGAGCTAATTCTTTCTTAACTCCCAGGGCAAGTTCCGACCCAAAATGTGCAAATTCGACAGCTCGCTCATAGTCTCCCAAAAATTTCATAACCTGAGCGGCCTGGTGTTTCTGGCGAGAATTCTGACCTCGGCCACCGACACGGGTAACACTCAGTCCGGTATTTACAGCCGGACGAATAGTGTCGCGGAATATCTTCATGTCCAGTATCCATTGCCCATCAGTAATGGACATAACATTGGTCGGTAAATAGGCGGATATGTCGCCGCTGGGCGTTAAGACTATCGGCAATGCTGTTAGGGTCTTGTGGTTTTCGACAATTTTACCGGCTCGCTCCAACAGGCTGGAATGAGCATAAAACATATCTCCCGGGTATGATTCGCGTCCCGGATTAACACCTGCCAGCAGGGAAATTTCGCGGTATGCCTGAGCGTGGCTGGTTAAATCATCATAGATAATCAGAACGTCGCGGTTGCCCCGCTGCCACAAGTACTCGGCCAGAGCGCAGCCGACATAAGGAGCCAGGTAACTCAAAACCAGCGACTCGGCCATGGTCGATACCACGACAATCGCCGAATCAAGCGCATCGGCAGCTTTTAACTGTGTAATAAACATGTCAACATCGCTGCGGCGCTTGGCAACAAAAACGTAAACCACCACTACGTCGGTATTTTTTTGATTTAAGACTATCTGGGTGGCTAGTGCTGATTTACCTGATTTACTTTCGCCCATTATCGCCAGCCGCTGCCCTCTGACTAACGGCAATACACTGTCTAGAACCGTAACACCAGTTTCAAGCTGAGTATCTAGCAGCTCTCGCTTATAAAGCATTGGCGCCTGGGCAAAAACCGGCCAGGCGGCCTGAGCCGGAATCGGTCCCCGCCCATCAAGCGGCTGGCCAGTCACAGATATAACTCGACCGATAAAACTTTCTCCGACCCTAGTGACAAGTTCTCCGTATTGTTCGACAACCCGGTCGCCGATTCTCAGCGATTTAGTACCCAGGTGCAAGACCGTAAGGTAATCTTCAAAAATATGCTGGACAAAACCCTTGGACCCATCATCGAACATTACCAGGGCATGGGTATTAATCGGCTGCAATCCTTTAACTTTAATTAAAAACCGATCAACCCCGATAATTTCTCCGATCGGCTGGCCGGCGTTTACCAGCTTATCGAAGTGACTATTTTCGCTCATGCCTTAGCCTCAAGTGATTCAAATAAGAGTTTACGCAAAATAGCCCGATGCTGCGCCAAATGCTTTTTTAAGCTGAAGTCAAACTCTTTATTGTTTGTCCGGACAACACAGCCGACAATCAAATTAGGCTCCAGACCGATTCTCAAAAGCAGTGCCGGGTGGATATTCTGCCTGAGCCAGATAATTAGTTTGTTGATAAAGACTGCTGTCGGTTCGACCGAAAAGCTGATATGAATAGTCGGCGCCCGTTTTTGCAAACTTACCATAAAATTCTGGGCCATGGCTAAATCGTTTTTCTGCAAAAGATTAAGCTTGTTCATGTCTATAAAGTCAGTCAGAAGCTGGCCGGTACGGGGCAAGTTGACCGGCGTCCCACCTTGCCGGAGCGAAGCCTCACTCAAAAAATCATCAATTGCCTGAAGCTCCCTGACTACCCGGTTCACGTTAGCCAAAGTAATGATTGAATATGGCAGTTGAAGAGCTCCGTTTTCCCTATGCTCCATTAGTTATATCCTCGATGATAGCCTTTTTATTAGCCTCCAGATCAGCCAGAATAAATTCCAGCTGGGAATTCAAATCGATCTGGCCGCCGATAGCCGTCAAAATGTAGTGATTAACTATCTCGGCCATGTTGGCTTCAAAGTGCTGAATGATCCGCTGCTTGGATTGGGCTAGTTCTTTTTCAATTTGCTGATCAAGAATCTGGCGGCCTTCTTCGATTGCCTTGTTTATCTTTTGGATTGAGCTGAGAGCGATGTTCTTGGCGTCGTCAATAGCCTGATCATATTTGGCGAATTCTTCTTGTAGTTTTTTGGAAATCTCGCCCTGTACATATTCGTTGAGCTGGCTAGCGGTCAAACGCAAGTCTTGCTGCAGGAACATGGCGTTTTGAGTGAGTACTTCCTGGAATTGAAGCCTGCCCCTGTTTTTAAGTTCTTCGCGGTAGCGGTCATCGAAAATGTGTAAAATATTTTCTCCAACGGCTTCGTTCAGATCGGCTTCAGCTGGTTGTTTGCCTTTTTTGTGCTTCTTTTTGGACGTAGAACTACTAGGGAAGAAGACCAGAACAGTTAAAATACCCAGCGCAATAATTACGACAGCTGCTGCTATCAATTCCCATAAGGTCATTTTAATCCCACCATTGTTTAATTATTCTTAAGCTAATACCTCAAGAGTAAATATACCGCAAATACCCCAACAATAACAACGGTAAAACTGGTAATGATTACCTGAGCCAGGCTGCGCATGACTGATCTTTTTGACAACGGGTTGCGCCCGACCGCCGTAATACTCGACCGGATACCGGCGTACAGGATAACGCCGGCGATGATAAAACTGGCCAACAGAATCAGCAGACTTAAATATGATTTGATCGTACTGACTGATTTATTGGTGACATTTTGGCCGAAACGGCTAATTATAGGCAAGATATTGGACTGATGAAGCGGGTTGCTGGTAATGTTGATGCTGACTGTAACCGTGCCAATTTGAAGAGTAGCTGTACGGCCGTTTGCTTCTTTTACGTTTACCTGGCCGAGGCTGTCGTTGCTGCCGAGAAAATTACTGGTCGCCTTGCCTAGCACGGTTATATTGTTCGATCCGGCATTGTCGCCAATACCGGCAACTGTCGAAACCGATACATAGTCGCCGCTATAGATCGCGCCGTTTTCATTGTCCACCAGCACCGGGTAGTTGCCACTGGTTGACACATAAACTTGCTGCCCGGAGCCAGTCTGGGACAAGCTTAGCACGCTGGCATTAGGATTAATGACAACACCGAACATTTTAGAGCTGTTAGACTGGGTCAGGGCCTCGACCTTACCAGAAGTTTTTGCTACCAGCTGAACTATTTGGCCATATTGCAAAGTAGACGCGGTGCTGTACCCCTGGGCAACTGTCTGGGCATATGAAATACCGGGCCCAATAGCTAGCAGGCCGACTATTCCTATTAAAATACCGAGCATCAATCTCAGCTTTACAACCATTGTTAATGATAGTATAACGCTTGAGTTTTACTTGACCAAACCGGCTAAAGCTCGGACGGTTTGGTTGATTTGAGAGCTAGTTGTTGACCGCCCCATTGTAAAGCGGACACTGGACCGGGCCTGCTCATCGCTTAGGCCGATTGCCCTTAAAACATGTGATGGCGACGAGCTGCTAGCGCTGCAGGCTGAACCGGCCGCCGCCAAGACGCCGCTGCGATCAAGTTCGATTAAAAGCCTCTCGTTATCGATGCCGGAAAATGTTACATGAACATTGTTGGGCAAGCGGTGTTTCTGGTTACCATTAATGGTAACATCGGGGAAATGTTCTGTTAGTAGTTGAAAAAAATGCTGCTGGAGTTTTTCCAGCCGGGCTGTTTCGCCCCGACGGGCGGTCTGGGCGATAGACAGAGCTGCAGCAAAACCAATAACTGCCGCCATATTCTCTGTTCCGCTGCGCAGCCCTCTTTCCTGGCCGCCACCGAGAATTAACGACTCTAGTTCGACGTCTTTAGCGACAAATAATGCTCCTGATTGCTTGGGCCCGTAGATTTTTCCGCCATTAAGAGTAATTAGGCTGACTCCCAGCCTGGCGATGTGCAAATCCAGGTAATTGGCAGCCTGCGTAGCATCGGTATGGAGATAAAGAGGCAGTCGGTTGGCGGTTTTCCGTCTCTTCAAACGAACCTGGTTAATGGCATCGGCAATTTGGCGGATCGGCTGGACAGTGCCAATCTCGTTATTGGCATACATAATGCTGACCATAACAGTTTTTTCGGTTATCGCATCAGCCAGTGCCACCAAATCAACTCGGCCTGAACTGTCAACCTGGGCAAATTTATGGTTGTAGCATTGGGCCGGCACAATAACCGATTCATGTTCAACCGCGCTGACAATAATCTGCGAGTCGGGGAAACGGTTCATCACTCCCCGGATAGCCAGATTATTGGCTTCGGTCCCACCGGCCGTAAAAATTATTTCAGCCGGGCGGGCACCGATCAGCTGGGCCGTGTCGCGGCGGGCCGATTCTAAATCATCCCTGACCCGTTTAGCCGCCAGATAAATTGCTGACGGATTATAAAACTTGTCGGCTAGATAGGGTTGCATTGCCGCCAGGACTGATTTATCCAGCGGCGTGGCGGCGGCAAAGTCGAGGTAAATTGGTTGTTCCCTATGCATTATTAAAATCTGTCCTAAATAAATTAGTCGCGTTATTGGTTGTTGCTGACGCTAAGTCCTCAAGCTTTTCACCCCTTAGATTACATAGAAATTCAGCTACATTGAGCACGTATTTTGGTTGATTTACTTTACCACGATAAGGGGACGGGGTCAAATAAGGAGCATCAGTTTCAAGGAGTAAAGATGCGAGCGGCACGGCTTTAGCAGCGGATAATTGATCGGGATTTTTGGTGAAGGTCATGATGCCGTTTAAACCGACAAAAAATTTGTGATCTAAGATTACTGCCAGTTCTGCCGAGCCGGCCGAAAAACTATGGACCACGCCGGTAATACCAGGATACTGGTCGACAATTTGCCAAAAGTCCGAAAATGCCTCGCGGACATGAAAAATCACCGGTAAATTATGTTTGCTGGCAATGTCCAGTTGAAACTTAAAAAGTTCTTTTTGATCCTCTTTTGGAGAAAAATTATAAAAATAATCCAAGCCGCATTCCCCGATGGCGACGACCTTGGACTCGCTGGCCAGCCGGCTGAAGCTATCACGGCTAGCTTGGTCTTGCATGTATTTTTTGGCCTCGTGCGGATGAAGGCCGGCGGCTGCATAAACACCTTTGCGCTGGGCGGCGAAGTTGATGCCCGATTGGCTATCTTCAAGACTGCAACCGACACAAATCAGACCAGTTACTCCGTAGCGCTTAGCAGCACCGATCACCTCGGTCGGGTCCAGTTTGTAGTCTGAAAAATGGATATGGCAATGGGTATCAACTAAATGCATAACAAAATTATCAAGCTCGGTCAGTTGCCGCCTGATCATGCTTGGGAAAAAGCGTACTACTGCTCGGTTTCAAAGTTCCGGCGGCAAAGGTCTGTTTGATTTTGGCAGCAGTAGCCGGTAAAAACGGCTCCAGCATGTCAGCAATTTCAATCAGACAACCGGCCTGATAAGCCAATAACTGCTTGAGCCTCGTTTTATCGCTATCCTTCGCGGCCAGCCAGGGTTTTTCTTCATCGATATATTGATTAAGCCCTCGCACCTGACCCCAAACAATGTCTAGGGCATGATCAAAATGACAGTCATCGAGGGCCTGGTGATAGAGATCCAGATCAACGTGTTTCTCGGGCAGCAAGCCAATTTCATTATTTTGGTAGCGAGTTATCATCGCCGCTGTCCGCTGGACGGCATTACCCAGTTCGTTGGCCAGTTCGTTGTTATAAGCAGCTTCAAACGTCTCCCAAGAAAAATTGCCGTCGTCATAGCTGGGAATGTGCCTGAGAAAATAATAGCGAAAGGCATCGACGCCGTATTTATCAACAATCTCTTTCGGATTGATACCGGTTCCCAAGCTTTTGCTCATAGCTTTGCCGTTAATCAGAATAAAGCCGTGGACAAATAACAAACGAGGCAGCGGCAAGCCCAAACTCATCAACATGCCCGGCCAGATAGCAGCATGAAACCTGATAATATCCTTGCCGATAACCTGAACGTTGGCCGGCCAATATTGTTTGAAGTTCTCCCCGGCCGGATATTCCAAAACTGTAATGTAGTTCATTAGCGCCTCAAACCAAACGTACATGACCTGGGTCGGATCGTCTGGCACCGGAATTCCCCAGGCCAGTTTTTCTATGGGGCGGCTGATACTGATATCAGACAGCCCTTCATTTAACAGCGACAAGACTTCGTTACGTCTGGTACGAGGCAGAATCTTTAGCTCATCTTTTTCAATCGCTTCTTTGATTCTGCTGGTGTAGTTACTGAGTTTAAAAAAGTAATTTTCTTCTTCAAGTCTCTGATAGGCTTGAGGGTGATCCGGTTTCATCCGTTCCGGGTCAGCCTGCCCGTCGGCGACAAATTCTTCCTGTTTGACATCGTACCAGCCATTGTATTTGGCTTTATAAATATCTTTGGCTAGGTTTTTCCAGATTAATTGAGACCGCTTTTGATGCTCCGGGCTCGTCGTCCTGATAAAGCGGTCATTGCTGATGTCAAGCAGTTTGAGTGTATTAATAAACTGGCCGCTGACTTGGTCGGCATATTCTTCGGGCGATAAATTCAGGCTGGCAGCCTTCTGGGCGTTTTTTGTGCCATGCTCATCGGTACCGGTACTAAAAATTACCGAATCCCCTTGCTTTCGGGCGTGGCGAGCCAGAACATCTGACATGACGAACTCCAGCGAGTGGCCCAAATGTGGATCTCCGTTTATATAGGGAATCGATGTAGTGATGTAATAATTCATGTTCCTTAGATTTTAGTTTGGTGCGCAGGGCGGGAATCGAACCCGCACGCCTTGTGGGCACAGCATTTTAAGTGCTGCGTGTCTACCTAGTTCCACCACCCACGCAGAGATTGTTCATGGAGGCGTCGACCGGAATTGAACCGGCATAAAAGGTTTTGCAGACCTCTGCGTAACCACTCCGCCACGACGCCATCATTACATGATTATAATTGCTAGCATGGTAAATATTATAATATTTGCTTGAAACCAGGATATCTTCTTTGCCTTGGTGGAGCGTGGGAGAGTCGAACTCCCGACCTCTACAATGCGAATGTAGCGCTCTACCAACTGAGCTAACGCCCCATTTGAGGTTTCGTATAATCTATGTACTTTAAGAGAAAATTGGTGGAGTATATCGGACTTGAACCGATGACCTCTACACTGCCAGTGTAGCGCTCTATCCAGCTGAGCTAATACCCCATCGCATCATTAATAATATCAGCAATAACCTGTAGCTCAAGTTGAATTCTTGAGCCCGCACAGTAAATCGCACAAACTCCTTTATAATCACTCTTCCTCGTCGGCTTACCTACCGTACGTGGATCTGGCTTTGTCTTATAGAATTTGTCAATATTTATACCCGTAATTGAAGCCCAAAATTTTTGTAGCTCATTTAAATCTTGGTCAGCTCGATATGAAATTCTACATTTAAGCATTGGCGTTTCTATGCCATAACATCTTTTTAATAAACCAATATAAGTTCTAATGATTTTTGGGTCAGAACTACCCAACCTCAATCCTCTTTGCGTAGAGGATCTTTTTAATCCTTCACCAAGATATAAAAAAGCTAGAGCAAGCGTTGCTTCTCGTTGTGTCATACGTTCGAATTTAGCATTTTGTTTCTTAATTTGTTCTAGCTGCTTTTCTCTCATCACAGCTTTATATATCAGGGCTTTTTTCCGCGCTTCGACAAGAACCGACAGATTATTTGTTTGGATTTTTTTGTAGTAGGCTTTAGGCAAACTAACGTCTTTACATATATATGCCAGGGTGCTTTTTGGTATTTTTTCCCCAATTTGATCAATTATTTCCCGATAGGTGCAGCCTTTGGAGCGGAGATCTCGGATACTGCATTTTTCTAACGAGGTAAGCATGAGTATATTGTACTCGAGTAAGTTGTATGTGCATAGATAGCTTCTTTGCACCCAAATTGCTATATAAAAAATATACTCGCATTTTGCGAGTATATTTTATGTCGTGCGCGCTCACCCGCGGCGGGTTTTTATTTTAGTTTTTGTTTTAACGCGCCGCTTGCGCACGAGTTGATTTAAGCATAACATCTTTGCAGTCTCTGTCAAGATTTGGGTCAGTGAGCAGTGTTTATGAGCTTAAAAGCTTGTTGAGTTCGTCTTCGCCTATTTGGCGGGTGCTATACTTTCTGGCGCTGACGATTTTTGATTCGCCGGCATTGTCACCCACCACTAAATAAGCCGTGCTTTCGCCGACAGAAGTTTGAAAGGTACCGCCCAGTTGGCGGATTTTATCGGCAGCTTCATCGCGGCTCATCGACCCAAGCGTTCCGGTGATAACAAATGATTGGTTTTGCAGCGGCCCGGCAGCGTGCGGTTTAAAAACTGGCTTTACTCCCAGCTCGTCGAATTTGTCCAGCAAGCGCAGGTTTTCCGGATCGGCAAACCAGCCAATAATAGATTCGGCAATAATTTCACCAACTCCTTCGACGGCCTGCAGATCATCAAGTCTCGCACCGGCCAGTTCATCTAAAGAACTGAAATATTCAGCCAAGTCAATGGCCGTCTGACTACCAACATGACGGATACCAAGTCCATAAATAAAACGCGGTAACTGCGGCTGTTTGCTGTCACCGATAGCATTTATTAGGTTGCTAGCTGAAAGCTCCGCGAAACGCGCAAGCGCAATCACTTGTTCCTTTGTTAATTCATAAATGCCGGCTAAATCTTTAACCAAGCCGGCATCAACTAAGGCGATGACATTCTTTTCGCCGAGTGTATCAATATCCATGGCTCCTTTGGAGGCAAAATGCTCTAGGTTTTTCTTTAGCAGCAACGGCCCACTGGCGCCTTTGATTCTGTAAACCGCCTCGCCTGCCGGTCTAACGAAAACTAGCTCAGGATACTGGCGCCTCAGCTCTTTTACCATATCGAATTTATGTGCCGTCTTCGGACGAAGCTCGACCAAAATCCTCTCAACCTGAGGGATAATGTCGCCGGCTTTAAAAATTACAGCCGTATCGCCAATCCTGATGTCTTTACGGGCAATCTCGTCAGAGTTATGCAGACTGGCATGCTGAACCGTGGTACCGGCAATGATTACCGGATTAAAAACGGCAATCGGCGTCGCTGCTCCGGTACGGCCAATACTTAGAATAATATCTTTAACGATAGTGGTAGCTTCTTCTGGCGGATATTTAAAGGCTACGGCGCCACGGGGATTTTTACCGACAACCCCGAGTTCTTTGAATAGCGCCCGGTTATTAACTTTTATGACGATCCCGTCGGTATTAAAGCTAAGGTTGTGGCGTTTACCGTCCCAGTCTTGGATAAATTTCATTACCCCGTCAATGGTTTTAAAAATTGTGGCCTGGCCATTTACTGTCATCCCAAATGCCGCCAGCGCATCATAAGCATAGCGGGTAGTCTCAACCAGATCTTCGTTGTCGGACCGGATCAGGTCATAAGCCCGAAACTGGAGCGGTCTGGCGGCTGTCAGTTTCGGATCGAGCTGGCGAATAGTTCCGGCAGCCAAGTTACGCGGATTGGCAAAAACCGGCAAGCCGGCGACCTGTCTTTGCCGGTTAAGGGTCTCGAAGTCTTTTTTGAGCATAATTATCTCGCCCCTGACTTCGGTGCGACCACTGAGGAACATCCTGAATTTGCTGTTGCTTCGTAGATGCAAAGGAACGCTTTTAATGGTTCTAACATTGGCTGTTACGTCCTCGCCGACCGAACCGTCGCCGCGGGTAATTGCCTGGACATATTTGCCGTCCTGATAAATTAAGGCGCAAGCTAAACCATCCATTTTTATATCAACGAACAGTTCTGCTACCTTTTCGGGTGTCAATTTGCTAATACGCTTAATCCAAGCAACCACTTCATCGCGGCTGAAGACGTCATTGAGGCTGATCATCCGAATAGAGTGACTGACCTTGGTAAAGCCGTTTAACGGCTGGGCGCCAACTCTTTGCGTCGGTGAGTTTTCACTAATCAGATCCGGGTACTGCCGTTCGAGATCTTTCAGCTCGCGCATCAGGCCGTCATAGACTGCGTCGGATACGCTGGGACTATCAAGTACGTAATACTCGTAGCTGTAACGGTTCATTAGTTTGATGAGTTCGGAAATCCGTTTTCCGGCCTCTGTCTTGTTCATGCGATTAACTCCCTATAAAGCGCATACATATAGCTGTTCATCACAGCTATGACAATAACCGATAAGACAAAAAATACCCAACCGGCTATAACTGTCAGACCAAGCAGGAAAGGCATCATAATCAGCCCCGTTACAATAAACAAAGCCAAAGGCAGAAACAGTATCTTGCGGATGACTAACCAACGACGCGATTTTACCAGGGCGCGGGCAGAACGGATTGCTTTCATTGGCGTCATCTCGGGCAGAGTAACTATATATAACGCGACCAGCGACGAGCAAATTAAATACAGGCTCGTCGTTGCCAGCAAAATGAAGAGCAGTCCCCAAAAGAAATCCTCCAGTCCGGAAGACGATATACCGCCTGTAGTAACAGTCGCGAAAATTACCGCACCGATTAGGAAAGGCAGCAGTTCAACGGCTATCAACAGCAAAACTAAAAAGAATTGGATAATGGGATACATGCCCTTATAGAAAGCGTCGCGCGCCCGGATGGAAACTGAGTTATATAGTTGCCGCAGCGCCCAGATTATGGCCAGTGTCGTAACGATAATCAGAATTGTCTGGAAAACACCCGAACCGGCCGTATTGGAGCCATTGGCCGTAGTCGAATCACCAATCAGGTAAACAAAAACTGTTGTAGCTGACAGCAATTTCCCGCCAACCCCGCTAAATGACCCCTTAAAAGAAGATTTAATGCTGCTAATGCTGGTTCCAAGGGATAAGCCGTGAACAACAACAATATCGACAATCGCATAGATGATCAGAATCCAAACAAAAATTGCCCAATTGCGCCTTAAAATATCAAGTGACTTGATAAATATCTTATAGGCCGGCGACAACGATTTGTGCTTAACCGGCGCCGACTTTTTTATGCTGAATCGGCTTAGCTTTTTCGAGGCTGTCGGTTGGGATAGAATCTTACTTTTAGCAGTCTGCCCAGGCTTAGTAGAAGACGATTTTGGTTTCCCGGCTGACTTGTTTTTTGCTTTTGGCATAGATAAATCACTTTAAATAATGACTTATGCTTTGGTTTCCATCGTTTGAAGCCGAGCGATCCGGTCTTTAATCGGCGGATGGGTGCTAAATAAATTAGTCAGACTGTGTTGGCGCAGCGGATTGGCAAAGAAAAAATGGGCAGTAGCGGTATTCTGGCGTTTTAAGACGCTGCCGGTACGATCAATTTTTTCTAGTGCCGTAATCAGACCCTCCGGGTAGCGGGTGGTGAGGGCGCCGGTGGCATCAGCCAGATACTCCCGTTGCCGGGAAACAGCCAGCTGGATCAGAGTGGCAATGATTGGCGCCAAAATCGCGGCAATAATCCCTACCAGAAATATGAGCTGACCGGCCTGGCCCTCTCTTTCCCTGCCTCGTCCGCCGATACCGAAGAAAGCGAATCGTAAAATCGTATCAGCAATTAAAGCTACAGCCGCCACCAGAGCAAAGGCAATCATGCATACCCTGATGTCATAATTTTTAACGTGTCCGAGCTCATGAGCAAAGACTCCTTGCAGTTCTGTGTCGGTCATGATGTCGAGCAGACCCGATGTGGCGCAGACAGAGGCATGCGCCGGGTCCCTGCCGGTCGCAAAAGCGTTCGGCGCCGGATCGTTAATAATGAATACTCTGGGCATCGGTAAGCCATCAGTAATACTCAAGTTCTCAACGATCCGCCACATTCGCGGATTATCTTTTTTGGTGATCTCTTGAGCGCCATTGAGAGCCAGTGCTGTCCGGCTGCCGGCGAAGTAACAGATGACGGCATAAATAATGCCAACCGCCAGGATAACATAGGCTGTCGACGGCTGAGCCAGATATTCGGCAAAGATCCACGAAATAATGCCAACAAAAACCAGAAAACCAAACATAATAAAGACAGTGCGTCTTTTATTGGCGGAAATTTGACTATACATAGATGCTATTCAGTATTATTTAAAATTTAACTTTAACCGGCTCCTGTATGGCGGTATTTTCTTCTTCATCAACTCCGAAGAACTGCTTGTCTTGATGAAAACCTAACATATTGGCAAAGATATTGGTCGGAAAAACTTTCCGCTTGGTGTTAAAATCACGCACCACACCGTTATAGAATCGGCGGGAAGCTTGGATTTTGTCTTCGGTGTCAACCAATTCGCCTTGAAGTTGCTGGAAATTCTCAGTCGCTCTTAACGCCGGATAGTTCTCAGCGACAGCAAACAGGCTTTTCATGGTTTGCTGAAATTGATTCTCAGCTTTGGCGGTCTCAGCTGGGCCTTGGGCTGACATTATTGCCGTGCGAGCTTTGGTAACATCTTCAAAAACAGTTTTTTCGTGAGACGCATAACCTTTTACCGACTCGATTAAGTTGGGGATCAGATCAGATCGTCTTTTCAGCTGGACGGTTATATCACTCCATGCTTCGTCAGACTGCTGATTAAGTCTAACCAAACCATTATATTTGCTCGCCAGAAAGGCTAGTATAAGCAGGACCACCACAATTACGACAATTAGTAGAACCATCTTAAAAACTCCTTTATTTTCTTCATTAATTATAACATGAAGGAGCCTGATTGAACGACCTTCTGAGTTCCAACATCAAACGCAACCGTTAGAATAACATCATAATTAATCTTAGGAGGATTAGTATGAAGCACCTAACGGCTGCGCAACGGGGCAATATTGAAACATTGCTCCAAGAGA